>Ga0209172_10001512_pt1 | contig 48629 bp, 44 predicted proteins | sample LarsenN4metaG_FD_184113 | JGI IMG/M metagenome (GOLD analysis project Ga0209172, IMG submission 184113) | Hot spring sediment bacterial and archeal communities from British Columbia, Canada, to study Microbial Dark Matter (Phase II) - Larsen... ... | reverse complement strand
GTGGTGCTGTTGCCAATGCGCGCAGCTTCCGCGCACTTACGCTGGGGGAGGATGCCGCTGCCTCGCTCGGCGTCGATCTCGTGCGCACGCGGCTGATGGTGGTGGTCGGCGTTGCGCTTGGCGTCGGCGCTGCGGTTGCGGTCGCAGGCTCGATCGGATTTGTCGGCCTCGTCGCCCCGCATCTGGTGCGGCGCGCGGTGAATTCCGATCCGGCGCGAGTCATGCTGCCGGGTGCACTCGCCGGCGCCGCTCTGCTGCTCGCCGCCGACACCGCGGTGCGGATCATTCCTGCCGCGATCGAGCTGAAGGTCGGCGTCGTCACCGCTCTGATCGGCGTGCCCTTCTTCCTGATGATGATTTTCGGCGAGCGCCGCGAACTCGAAGGAGCGCCGGCATGAGCGCCGCCCCGATGCTCGCGGCGGATGGCTTGTCGGTGCGCCTCGATCGCGCGCCGATCGTAAAGGAGGCTTCCCTTGCGTTGCAGGGAGGGCAGTTCACCGCGCTTGTCGGTCCAAACGGGGCCGGCAAGACCACGCTGATCCGTGCACTGGCAGGTCTCATCCCGGCCAGCGGCATCATCATGCTGGACGGCATGGGCCTCTCGACCTTTTCGCCGCGCGAGCGCGCCAGGCGCATCGCTTACCTGCCGCAGGGCAACACCTTCCACTGGCCGATGCCGGTGGAGCAGATCGTGGCGCTCGGCCGCTATCCGCACGGCGATCCTTTTGCGCCGCCTACCGAAGCGGACAGAATGGCGGTCGCGCATGCGATGGAGATCACAGGCATCCGGGATTTCTTGCACCGCCCCGTGACGCATCTGTCCGGCGGCGAGAGGGCCCGTGTTGCCCTTGCCCGCGCGCTGGCGACAGAGGCGAAAGTGCTGCTCGCCGACGAGCCCACCATGTCGCTCGACCCACGGCATCAATTGACCGTCATGGATCTGCTGCGCGACCAGGCGCGCAAGGGCAGCGCCGTGCTCGCCGTCGTGCACGACCTCGCGCTGGCCGCGCGCTATGCCGACCGCGTCATCACCATCCAGGAGGGCCGCGTGTCGGCCGATGCCAGGCCGCAGGATGCGCTCAATGCCGAGCGCATCGCTTCCGTTTTCGGGGTCGAAGCGACGATCATCGAATTCGACAAGAGCCGCATTCCGGTGGCACGGCGGGCGCTGTGATCGTCATTCGGTGACATAGCGACGCAGCCCGGTCCAGAGCCGCCGCCACCAGGGCGACGTGTCTTCTTCCGCGAGCTGCAAGCCGACCGTGATCACCCGGTCGTCCCGGACGCGATGCGCGACCAGCGCGACATCGCCCACGCGCAAGATCGCGCCGGGCTGCGGCGTCCGTCCCAGACGTCGGGCGAAGAAATCCGAGAGCATCATCGTCTGGTCGACGCCTTCGAAGCTGATGCCGTAAATCTCGGCGATGGCGCCGAGAGTCACGTCGCCGGACACGAAGAAATCGCCGAGCAGGCGCGGGTCCGGCGATGACGGCGGCGGCAGGTCGGCAAAGAAGCGGTCCAGCGCCTGCGCCTTGTCCTGCGGCGCCAGCAGATAGACATGATCACCCTCGTGCACGCCGCGCGCCTCTTCCGGCGTCAGCACGCGCTCGCCGCGGATCACCAGCGTGATCTTGGCCCAGGACGGCATGAAGCCGCGCCGCAGGAACGGGCTGCCCGGCATCACCGGATAACCGACCAGCTCCTGCGCCTTCTGCCCCGGCAGATCGAGCTCGATACGCGGGCTGAACGTATCGGTGCGACGCTTGGCTATGCGCAGCTTGCGCGCGACGAAAGAGACCGTCCAACCCTGTACCAGCAGCGACACCAGCACCACGACGAAGCCGATGTCGAAATAGACCTGCGCATTCGGCAAATTCACCAGCAACGGAATCGACGCGAGGAAAATCCCGACGGCACCGCGCAGACCGACCCAGGAGATAAACAGCTTTTCGCGAAAGGTGAAGGCGAAAGGTGCAAGCGTCACGAACACGGCGACCGGCCGCGCCACCAGCATGAGCACCAGAGCGACCGCGAGTCCGGGGACAACATGGTTCAACAGCCGCTCCGGCCAGGCCAGAAGTCCGAGCAGGACGAACATGGCGATCTGGCCGAGCCAGGTTGCCGCATCCATGAACGCCAGGATCATTCCGTGCCCGCGCGCCGCACGGTTGCCGACAACGAGGCCGGCGAGATAGACCGCCAGGAATCCCGACGCCTCAAGCGCCTGGCTAGCCGCAAAAATCACGATCGCCGCCGTCGCCACAAAGGGCGCGTGCAGGCCCTGCGGCAGCGAAACCCGATTGAGCACGACGACAATCAGCCGCCCGCCGATCAGACCCATCAATGTGCCGAGCAAAGCCTGCCGCACAAGGAGGAGCGCGATCTCGCTCCATGGCTTCTGGCCCGCGAGCAAAATTTCGATCAGCACAATCGTAAAAAAGATGGCGATCGGATCGTTGGTGCCCGACTCCACCTCGATGGTCGCGCCGACGCGGGGACGCAGCCGCAGGCCGCGCGAATGCATCAGGAAGAACACCGCCGCCGCATCGGTCGAAGCCACGACCGCGCCCACCAGCAGGCCTTCGATCCAGTTCAATCCAAGCAGATAGACCGCTGCCGGCGCCATGATTGCGGCGGTCAACACCACCCCAACGGTCGCGAGCGTGCCGGCCGGCCAGATCACCGACTGAAAAGTGGCAAAGCGCGTCCGCAAGCCGCCATCGAACAGGATCAGCGCCAGCGCCACCGAGCCGACGATATAGGTGAGCCGCACATCGTCGAAGCGGATGCCGCCGGGCCCGGACTCGCCCGCCAGCATGCCGACGATCAAGAACACCAGGAGCAACGGGGCGCCGAAGCGCAGCGCCACGAGACTCGACAGAATGCCCGCCAGCACCAGAATGGCGCCGAGCAGAATGCCGATGCTGACGGTGTCGAGCACGTCCATAGGGAACTCCAGCCACATTGGTAGCGGCTGGAGGCCAAGGCGCAACGAATAATTGTTCGCGGGCGCGGCGCGAAACGGCGGAAAATGCCCCGCGGCTAGAATGCGACCTTGTCGCCGCCCTTCAGGGAGAGGATTTCGCGCGCCTCGTCGGGACCGGCAATTTCAAGTCCGAGGCCCTCGATGATCTGGCGGGCCTTGGTCACCTGCGCGGCGTTGGATTCGGCGAGTTTCCCTGCGCCCAGCCAGATCGAATCTTCCAGACCGACACGGACATTGGCGCCCATCGCCGCCGCCTGCGCGGCGATCGGCAACTGGAAGCGCCCGGCCCCCAAAACCGACCAATGGTAGTTTTCCGCGCCCAGCAGCCGGTCGGCAGTGCGCTTCATGTGAATGACATCCTCGGGATGCGTGCCGATGCCGCCGAGAATGCCGAACACCGACTGCACGAAAAGCGGCGGTTTCACCACGCCCCGGTCGAGAAAGTGCTTGAGCGTGTAAAGATGGCCGATGTCATAGCACTCGATCTCGAAGCGGGTGTTGTTCTCGGCGCAGGTGGTGAGGATGTATTCGATGTCGGCGAAGGTGTTCTTGAAGAAGCCCTTGCGTGTGCCTTCGAGGTAAGGCTGTTCCCAGTCGTGTTTGAACTCCTTGAAGCGGCCGAGCATCGGGTAGAGGCCGAAATTCATGGTGCCCATGTTGAGCGAGGCGACTTCCGGCTTGTAGGTCGCGGCCGGCCGCACCCGCTCTTCCACCGTCATTGTCGGCGCCCCGCCTGTCGTGATGTTCACCACCACATTGGAGCGCTGCTTGATCACCTTGAGAAACGGCGCGAAGGCCTCCGGCGTTTGGTCGGGCCGGCCGTCCTTTGGATCTCGCGCATGCAGATGCACGATCGCGGCGCCCGCTTCCGCCGCCCCGATCGCGGCGTCCGCGATCTCCTCCGGCGTCACCGGCAGGTGCGGCGACATCGACGGTGTATGAATGGAGCCGGTCACGGCGCAGGTGATGATGACTTTGCGCGATTTCGCCATGGGAGTCCCTCGCCCAGTTTGTGTGTCGTTGACCTATCGGGTAACCGAAAAGACGCGGGATTCAAGTGTCCTGCGATGCGGCGCGGTGCGAGGCTGATTTCATTCGAAAATGCCCGACCCGGCCGCATAACCAAAAATTTACGCTACCCCACGAGATCGCCGCAATTTAAGCGGAAGCCAACCTGCAGATGCTTGTGTGACCGCAATACGGTGCGGGTCGGGGGACCCTTGGCGGTGGGATGTAATCCGGTGGGTGGGGTGCAGTTCAGGGCGGCTGTGTCGTGGTTTGCGGCGTTCGCCTTCGCGGTGCTGCTGGCCGCCTGCGCTACCGTGGAACGCATTCCCTATACGCCGCAGGAGCAGGCCGTGGCCGTCGTTCCTGGCTTTCCCGACGCCCGCGTCTGGGCCGACGATCCGAACATCGTGCATCGCTATGCCGGCATCAACACACGGCAACCCACCATGCTTGCCTTGTCGGGCGGCGGCGCGGACGGCGCTTTCGGCGCCGGTTTCCTGACCGGCTGGACGGCGCGCGGCAATCGTCCGCAATTCACCGTGGTCACCGGGGCCAGCGCAGGAGCGCTGATCGCGCCCTTCGCCTTTCTCGGCTCCGGCTATGACGAAGTGCTGAGGAGCGTCTTCGCCAGCGGCGAGATGGAGAACTTCCTGCAATTCGAGGGCGTCAGCGGCCTGTTCGGCACCGGACTGTTCAAGGCCGGCCCGCTGAAGGCGCTGATCGCAAAATATGTCGACGGCAATGTCCTCGAAGCGGTGGCCAACGAATACCGCGCCGGGCGGCGACTGTTCATCGTTACCACCGACCTCGACGCGCAACGCACGGCGATCTGGGACATGGGCCGCATCGCATCGAGCGGCCAGCCGGGGGCGCTCGATCTGTTCCGCAAGGTGATGGAAGCCTCCGCCAGCATTCCCGGCATTTTCTCACCGGTGCTGATCGATGTGGAAGCGAGCGGCAAACGCTTTGCGGAAATGCATGTCGACGGTGGCGTCACCGCCAACATCCTGGTCGTGCCGGAAGCGATCCTTCTGGCGAAGAAGCCGCTGCTGCCCGCGACTGTGCGACCACGCATTTATGCCATCGTCAATGGCAAGCTCGGCCCGTATTTCGAAGTGGTGAAACCGACCACATTGCAGATCGCTGTGCGCGCCTTCGCCACCTCCGTGCGCGCCAACACGCGCAATACCCTGCTCGCCTCCTACGAATTCATCAAGCGCCGCAGCTGGGAGCTCAACCTCGCCGCCATCGACGACGGCTTCCCGAACCAGGAGAAGCCGGGCTTCGACACCGGCTATATGCGGGGCCTGTTCGAATACGGCTATGAGCGCGGACGCAGCGGCCAGATGTGGCAAGGGTCGCCCGCCGACACGCTGGATCAGCCGCGCGCGCCGCGTGTCGCCAGCCAGCAATAGACTGCAGCGCTATTTTCTAACAGCCGCCAGAAAGTCGAAATCGCAGCCTTCGTCCGCCTGCTGCACATGCTCGCGATAGAGTTTCGCATAGCCGCGCTGCGCAACATCCGGAACCGGCGGCGCCGTCCACTCGGCCGCACGTTTTTTCAGTTCGGCCTCGTCGACCAGAAGATCGATGCGTCGGCCCGCCACATCGAGCTTGATACGGTCACCGGTTCTCACCAAACCCAGCGGTCCACCCGCCGCAGATTCGGGAGAGATATGCAGGACGATGGTGCCGAAGGCGGTGCCGCTCATGCGCGCGTCCGAGATGCGCACCATGTCCTTGATGCCCTTCTGCGCCAACTTCTTCGGAATCGGCAGATAACCGGCTTCCGGCATGCCGGGCGCGCCGACGGGACCGGCATTGCGCATGACCAGAATATCGTTTTCGGTGACATCGAGAGCGGGATCGTCGATCCGCTTCGTCATGTCCTCGACCGATTCGAACACCACCGCGCGGCCTTCATGCTGCATCAGCTTCGGTGACGCCGCCGCCTGCTTGATGACGGCGCCGCGCGGCGCGAGATTGCCGCGCAGCACCGCAAGCCCGCCTTCCTTCTTCAAAGGCGCATTGCGCGGCTTGATCACGGTCTGGCCCGGCACGTCTTCGAAAATCTTGATCGCATCGCCGAGCGTGCCGCCCATTACGTGCTTCGCATCCAGCGCCAGCACGTCCTTGAGCTCCTGCATGAGCCGCGGCACACCGCCGGCCTGATGGAAATGCTCCATGTAGTGATCGCCGGACGGCTTCAGGTCGACCAGCACCGGCGTGGTCTTGCCGATCTCGTCGAAGTCTTCCAGCCTGAGCGGATTCTTCGTGCGACCGGCGATGGCGGAGAGATGCACCACGCCGTTGGTGGAGCCGCCGATGGCCTGCAGCATGACGATGGCGTTGCGGAACGCCTCTTTTGTGAGAATCTCCGACGGCTTCGGCCCACCCTTGGTCATTTCGGCAGCGCGCTTGCCGGTGGCTTCCGCCATGCGGATGCGGTCGGCATGCGGCGCCGGGATCGAGGCCGCGCCAGGCAAAGCAAGTCCGAGCCCTTCCATCATGATCGCGACGGTGCTGGCGGTGCCCATCACGCCACAGGTGCCGACCGAGGGCACCAGTCGCGCATTGGCGATCTCGATGTCCTCGCCGCTGATGCGGTTGCCGCGGAACTCACCCCAGAGTCTGCGGCAATCGGTGCAGGCGCCGAGCGCCTCGCCCTTGAAGTGCCCGACCAGCATCGGCCCGACCGGCAGCACGATCGCCGGCACGTCCGCACTCACCGCGCCCATTACCTGCGCCGGCGTGGTCTTGTCGCAGCCGCCGATCAGCACCACCGAATCGACCGGCAATGCGCGGATCATCTCCTCGGTGTCCATCGCCATCAGATTGCGCAGGAACATCGAGGTCGGATAGGCGAAGCTCTCGTGGATGGAGATCGTCGGAAACACCATCGGCATCGCGCCCGCCAGCATGACGCCGCGCTTCACCGCCTCGATCAGCTGCGGCACGTTGCCGTGACAGGGATTGAAATCGGAATAGGTGTTCGTGATGCCGACGATGGGCCGGTCGAGCGCGTCGTCGGAATAGCCCATGGCCTTAATAAAGGCTTTGCGCAGGAACAACGAGAATTCGCTGTCGCCGTAACTGGTCAGTCCTTTGCGCATTCCGCTGGGCACGTGATTCTTCTCCTTGCGGCGGCAGGTCAAGCGGGCCGCCGGTCGCGCTTTCTTGTCATGCCTGGTTCTTGCATGTCGATAGCCATGTATCTGTGTGACCACAGAAGGGCCGAAATGCGCCGCCGTTTTCGCTATTGTGAAAGTCGTCGGCGCGGGAACTGGCCCAGGCCGTGCAGTGGCGTCCGGCCATGCCCTCCAAGATTGATTCAGATCAAAATGGGGGTCGGCCGTCGGGCCTAGGAAAAATGACGCCACGGCCCTGATGGAAACATGTGAAGCCCCTGCCCCATTGTGTTGCCGGCATCGGGAATGATGTCGGCCAGAGCCCCGCTTGCACGGGCGACAATCCCTGCTGCGCCGGGCTGCATTGCCACGTCCGTCGGCTGGCCCGGCACCAGCATGCCTTTCTGCAGAACGACAGGCAGACGCATGTGCACTGGGTGCGCAGCGGCCTCCTGCGCCTCTACAAGGGATTGGCCAATGGACGCCGCCAGATTGTGGGTTTCGCCTTTCCGGGCGATTTCGTCGGTCTTGGCGGCGAGGCCAGATACCGGTTCAGTGCCCAAGCCATCGGCCCAACGGAACTCCGGGTGATGCCGCGCGCCGTATTCGAGGGCATGGCCGCAGGCGATTCCCGTTTCTCCTCGAAACTCTATCAGGCCGTCTCGGCCGATCTGCGCCGCACCCACGACCTCGCACTGACCGTCGGACAGCGCGATTCGGAATCGAGCCTGGCGGCGTTTCTCCTGGAAATGCATGCGCGCACGAATTCAGATGCGCGGATGCTGTCATTGCAAATGCCGCGCAGCGACATCGCGGACTATCTCGGGGTCACGACCGAGACCGTTTCACGCACCTTCAGCAAGTTTAGGAAGCGCGGCCTTGTCGATCTGCATGGACGCCGTGGCATCTACCTGAAGGATTTTCCGGCGCTGGAGCGGCTCGCCGAAGGGTTGGTCGACAAACGATCGGCGCGGTTGTTGCCCGCACGCAACAGACGTTTCCAAGACTCATAACTTGATTCAGATCACGTTTTTCCCGGCCTGATGGGAGTTGTGTGGTTTGCGGCGCTGCGGCGCCGGGGACTTCAAGGGGGCGTGACAAGCAATGATTGGCAAGATTGGAATTGCCGCTGCCTTGCTGGCGGCTGTTGTGGCATCGCAAGGATCAACCGTCCTGGCGGCCGATATCCCGGCTGCCTTGCCGGTCAAAGCGCCGCCGGTTGCAGCCTGGAATCCGTGGATGATCCGCCTTCGGGCACTGGTCGTCGATCCGCGCGATGCGACGACCTTCGATCAGTTGCCGGGCGGCAATGCGCATTGGTCGACGTCGGTGGTGCCCGAACTCGACATCACCTATTTCTTCACGCCCAATTTTGCAGCTGAACTCATTCTCGGCGTCACGCCGCACAAGGCGACCGGCAAGGGCATTGTCACTGGCGGCGCGGCACCCGGCCTGAACATGGACGGCCTTCCCATCGGCAAGACCTGGCTGCTGCCGCCGACGCTCACGCTGCAATATCACTTCACGAATTTCGGCGCGTTCAAGCCCTATGTCGGCGCGGGCGTGAACTACACCGTGTTCTTCAGTGAGAAGGCGGCCAATACGCCCGGCGGAAGCCCTGCGGTCCGCATCACCAGCCTCGACGTGCATAACGCGTTCGCGCCCGCCCTGCAGGCCGGTTTCGATTACATGCTCGACCGTCACTGGGGCGTCAATGTCGACGTCAAAAAGCTGTTCCTGCGTCCGAACTTCGATGCGTCGGTCAATAACGGCGCCATTCCGCTCACCGGCAAAGCCAAGCTCGACCCCTGGCTGATCGGCGCCGGCCTGACCTACAAGTTCTAAGCCGGCGGGTATGATGGCCGGCGGGCGCTGCGCCCGCTGGCTAGTCCCGGCGACTGTGGGCCTGTTGCGACTTGATCCTCGCGTGACCGGGCAATCGTCGCGCCGTCGCCTGCAGGCAATCCATCAGCCGCGCAGCCGGCGGCGACAGGTTACGGTCGCGCAGACGCACGACCGACAGCGCGGCAGGGCCGTGCAGGCTCTCCACCGGAAGGATCGCCAGCAGGCTGAGCTTCTCGAAATAGGCCGAAATATCCGCCGACAGTACCCACAGCATGTCGCGGGCATTCATCAGGCTGACATTGGTCTGGATCGACGAGGATTCGACCATGCAGCGCGTAGGCCTCCGGCGCACGCGCTGGAAGATGCGCTCGATGCCGGCGCGCATGGGCGTGCCTTCCTGCGGCAAAATCCATTCCTGCTCGGCCAGCTTGGCCCAGGTCACGCTGCGGGCGCGCGCCAGCGGATGCTGCGGCCCGGCGACGATGTGAACCGGCGGGTCGTAGAGTTCGTCGAGCTCGAAATCGCGATCGATCAATGCAGGCTCTACCCGGCCGACCACCATGTCGAGCCGGCCCTCGCGCAGCATGGAGAACATTTCCTCCATCGGGCCTTCGCGCAACGTCACAGCAATGCCGGGCGCCTGTTCGAGCAGCAGCGAAAGCGCGCGGGGCACCAGAACGTAGCAGGCACCCACGCCCGCCCCGAGTGCGACCACGCCCAGCAATCCCTCCTCGATGGCGTCGAGATCGGCCTGCGCGCGGTCGAGATTTCCGATCAGGCTCGCGGCGTGACGAATGAGGGCTCGGCCCGCTGCTGTCGGCCGCAATGTGCGGCCGGCCCGCTCGAACAATACAATCGACAGGTCGTCGGCCAATGTCCCCAGCAGCTTCGACGCGGCGGGCTGCGACAGCCGCACTTCCCGCGCCGCCTCGCTCAAGGTCGCGGCATGGTCCAGCGCCGCCAGCAATTCGAGTTGCCGCAGCCGCGCACGGCGGCGCAGGGTCTGCCCACCGCCGGAGAGGGATCTAGGCGGCGACATATATATCTTTCGATATGAATTCTGGCCGACTATTCATTTGAACTATCTATATCGATTTTCGAGAATGGTTCCAGCGTTGGGGCCGTCCGGGGCCGCAATCGCGCGGAGACGGGTGTATTTTCACCCCCATCCGAAACATGGTGGGACCGCATGCTTTATCGAACCGGAAAATCCGGAAAAATCCCCGCGGCCAGTTCGGCGCCGTTTATCGAGCGCTTCGGCCTGTGGAGCGCCGAGCAGATACGCCGCGCCGCCGAGCTCAAGCGGCGCGTCGAGAAAGAGAAGCTGCGGCTGATCCGGGTGGTCTGGTCCGATACCCATGGCCATGCCCGGACCAAGGAAGTGACGGTCCCGGCGTTCCAATCGGCGCTGAGCAACGGCTACAACATCAACGTGGCGACCACGACGCTCGACGCTTCGGGCGCGCGCACCTTCTCCTCGTTCACGCCGGGCGGCGGCATGGGGCTGGAGGAAATGACCGGTTCGCCCAATCTCACTATCGTCCCCGACCCCGCGACGTTCCGCGTGCTGCCCTGGGCACCCGGCGTCGGCTGGGTTCTCTGCGACGAATATTTCAACACCGGAATCCCCTTCCACTTCTCGCCGCGGCAATTGCTGAAGAAGCAGCTCGCGCGCCTGCAGAATCAGAAGAAGCGTTTGGTCGTCGGCCTGGAAGTCGAGTGGTATCTGTTGCGTCTGGCTGGCGATGACTTGAGTGAAGAGAATATCGGCATCCCCGGACAGCGCGGCAAGCCGATCCGCACCATTCCGGCTGAGCCCGGCTATTCTTATCACTCCGAATCGAATTTCGATCTGATGCAGCCTGTGCTGTCGCAACTCGCTGAATATTTCGAGGCGATCGATCTGCCGCTGCGCTCCATCGAAAACGAATGGGGGCCGGGTCAGGTCGAGTGCACTTTTGCGCCAAGAACCGCGCTGGAAGCCGCCGACAATCTCGTCCTGTTCCGCAGCGCGACGCGACAGATCTGCCGCCGCATGGGATATTTCGCGACCTTCATGGCGCGGCCCGCAATCAAGGGCTATTACTCGAGCGGTTGGCACCTGCATCAGTCGCTGACCGATGCCAACGGCAAGAATCTCTTCATGCCTGCAAAGACGGGGGAGCAGCTCTCGCCGCTCGGCCTGAATTATCTCGCCGGCCTGCTGATGTACGCACAGGCGGCGACGCCCTTCACTACGCCGACCGTCAATGGCTATCGTCGCTTCCGCCCGAATTCGTTGGCACCCGACCGCGCCACCTGGGCCTATGACCATCGCGGCGTGATGCTGCGCGTCCTCGGCGCGCCCGGCGATACCGCGACGCGCATCGAGAACCGCGCGGGCGAGCCCTCCGCCAATCCCTATCTCTACATGGCGGCGCAAATCATCGCCGGCCTCGACGGCGTCGCGAACAAGCGCGATCCGGGTCCGCAGGAGCTTAATCCCTATGCCACCGAGCATCCCCCGCTGCCGAACAATCTCGAGGACGCACTGAAGGCGCTCGATGCATCGGACCTGTTTCGCGCGCAGTTCGGCGAGGTGTTTCTCGACTACTTCCTCAAGATCAAGCGCAACGAGCTCGGCCGCTTCGCGCGCTGGCGCGAGGAGCATGGGCGCCAGGCGCCGGCCGACGAGCCGAGCGACTGGGAGCAGAATGAGTATTTCGATTTCTTCTGAGGGCTTTTTCGTCGCCCTTATCCATAGGAGCGCAGCGAAGCTGCGCGTCCCGAAGGACGAGGGCGGCCCCATCCTTTCGAGACGCATTGCTCCGCAATGCTCCTCACGATGAGGCCGAGAGAGGCTGATGAACCTTATCACTGCGCCGAAAAGGAGCTGAGCCATGCTGGACAAAACCGTCACGCCGAACCGGCCCGGCTTCAACGGCCCCGGCTACGACTACGACTATCTGGTGCAGGAGGATCGCGTGCATCAGTCGATCTACACCGACCCCGCCATCTTCACCGCCGAGATGACCCACATCTTCGGCGCGGTCTGGGTCTATCTCGCGCATGAGAGCCAGGTCCCGAGAAACGACGATTTCATCACGACCAAGCTCGGCCTGCGTCCGATCATCGTGCTGCGCGATTCCGAGGGCGTGATCCGCGCGCTGTACAATCGCTGCACGCATCGCGGCACTACGCTCTGCAGGCTGGAAAAGGGCTCGGCGCATGTGTTCCGCTGCCCCTATCATGGCTGGACCTTCAACAATTCCGGCAAGCTGCGCAACGTACCCTGGCCGGACGGCTATGCCTGTGATTTCAACGATTCGAAGTTCAACGTCGCGCAGGTGCCGCGCGTGGAATCGTATCGCGGCTTCATCTTCGGCACACTCAACATGGATGCGCCGACGCTCGATGAGTATCTCGGCCCCGTGAAGGGTCCACTCGACGAATGGCTGGACCGCCACCCCGGCGGCAAGGTCGCTTATTGCGAGGCCAACCGCCTGATGTATCGCGGCAACTGGAAGCTCGCCTACGACAATTCCTGCGACGGTTATCACGTCGTGTTCTCGCACCGCTCGCTGCTCGACATGGAGAACCGCCTGGTAGACGAAGCCGACAAGGGCATGTCCTTCTACAAGGGCAAGCCCGATCAGGCGCCGATGTACATGAAGTATTTCGGCCACGGCCACCACTACAAGGACAAGCGCCCGAATATGGAGATCAGGCCGGGCGCAATGTGGGCGATCGAAGGCCCGCATCCCGGCATGGAGCATTACGAGGCCGAATTGCGCCGCCGCCTCGGTGCGCGCGCCGACGAGGCGCTCGACCTCGCCGCCTCCGAGCCGGTCAACATCAACATCTTCCCGAACCTCTCCATCCTCGGCAATCACGTGCAGGTCTTCGAACCGCTCAGCGTCACCGAAACCAATGCCGTCTGGTACGGCACCGCCGTCGTCGATGACGAAGGCGTCTGGGGCGACGCGCTGCCGCTGATCAACGCGCTGCGCATGCGCACGCAGGAGGGCTTCCCCAATTTCGGTGAGGTCGACGATCTCGCCAATTTCGAGGAGATTCAGCGCGGACTCGCGGCTTTTGAGGACGAATGGGTCTACATGCATCGCGGCATGGACATTCCCGGCCGCATCACCGTGGACGCGCAGGGCGTGATCAAGGCGCCGGCGACCGACGAGATGTTTATGCGCGAATACATCAAGGAATGGAAACGGCTGATGCAGACCGAGCCGAACATCCAGATCAGACGGGAGCCGTGACATGAGCATGCCCGCAGCCCACGATCCCGCGCGCACCTCCTACTACGTCAATGACGCGCTCTATGACGAAGTCATCGAGGCTTTCACCAACTGGCAGCGCGACGACCTCGTCGTCACGGACCATGTGGAACGCGACCTGTTCCGCCGTCTGATCGAGGAAGAAGCGCGCTTGCTCGACAACGACCGGCTGGAGGACTGGCTCAAGCTGTTCGCCCGCGAATGCGTCTACTGGGCGCCGGCGACCGTCACCGGCGGCGATCCGCGGCGCGAGGTTGCCATCTCCTTCGACGACCGCCGCCGCATGGAAGACCGAATCTATCGTCTGCGCACCGGCTTCGCCTGGTCGCAGAAGCCGAAGTCTCGCACCGTGCGCCTGGTCAGCAATGTGGAGGTTTTTCGCACGACGAATGAGAGCATCCGCATGGTGCGCTCGAATTTCCTGATTAACGAGTTCCGCGGCATCGAGACGCGCACACTGCCCGGCTGGGCCGGCCATCGCTATGTAGAACGGAACGGCCGCTGGGAAATCCAGGCACGGCAGGTGAACCTGCTGGAATGCGATCAGTGCATCCGCAATCCGAGCATCGTTATCTGAACGAAGTCGACGTCACATGACGGTGTGACCCTGGATGCAAGCAGGCATTTCTCCTGATCCCGTTCTGACGTACAACTTGCGTCAGCGCGCGCAAAGACGCGTTGGGACCCAAAAATCAGGAGGAATGCATGAAGCCCATCCGGCTCGGCGCATTCGGCGCCGCGCTGCTTGCGATGCAGGGCATCGCAGCCGCGCAAGACTGGCCGACCAAAGCGGCCAAGGTCGTCGTTCCCTTCAGCCCCGGCAGCGCGACCGACATCATTGCCCGCTTCGTCTTCGACAAGGTGTCGGCGAATATCGGCCAGCCGGTCGTGGTGGAGAACAAGGTGGGTGCGGGCGGCACCATCGGCATGGCCGACGTCGCGCGGGCCGATCCCGACGGTCACACGATCCTGTTCAATTCGTCCTCGCACACGGTGACGCCGGCGACCTATTCGAATCTGTCCTTCGACACGCTGAAGGATTTCGCCGCCATCATCCCCATCGCCAATCTGCCGAACGTGCTCGTCGTGTCGAAGACCAAGGGCTACAATACGCTGAAGGACCTGGTCGAGGCCGGCAAGGCCAAGCCTGGCTCGCTCAATTACGGCTCGGCCGGCCCCGGCAGCGCCTCGCATCTGACCGCCGAGCGGCTGCGGCTGAGCGCGAAGTTCGAGGCAGTGCACGTGCCCTTCAAGGGCGCGCCGGAAGCATTGCGCGAGGTCGTCGCCGACCGCATCGACTTCTATTTCAGCCCGCTCTTGCCGGCGCGCTCGCTACTGAACGAGGGGCAAGTCAAGGCCATCGCAGTCTCCGGCGGCAGGCGTTCAGCGGCACTGAAGGATGTGCCGACGACCGTCGAGGCCGGCATTCCGAATTCCGACTACGAGTTCTGGATCGGCGTCTTCGTTCCGTCGAAGACACCGAAGAACGTCCAGGACAAGTTGCATGCCGAGATCAGGAAGGCGCTCGACAGCCCTGAAATCAAGGAACGCATGGTCAAGCTCGGCGCCGATCCGATGCCGATGACCGCCGCAGAATTCGACAGGCTGGTGCGGCAGGAAGTCGACATGAACAGGGAACTGGTGAAGGCGGCTGGCGTCAAGGCGAACTGATGCCGCTTGGCATGACGTGGGGCGGCTTCACAGGCCGCCTCGCCCATCTGGAATGGAGCAGAGATGATTCGTGCGGCGTTGAACGGACTCGGCCTGTGGGGTGCGCGGCTTGTGGAATCGGTGCAGAATAAAAGCCCGCTGATCCGCTTCGAGGCCGCCATCACGCGCGACGCCGCACAGCACAGGGAGTTTGCCGGCAAACTCGGCCTGAGGCTGTACGAGCGCGAGGAGAACGCATTGGCGAATTCCAGCGTCGACGCTCTGGTGCTGGCCACACCACATTCGCATCATCCCCGCCAGATTCTTGCCGCCGCGCGGGCAGGCAAGCACGTTTTCGTGGAAAAGCCCTTTGCGCTCACGCGGCGCGACGCCGAAGAGGCGGTTGCCGCCTGCACCAAAGCGCGGGTCACAATCGGCGTCGGCTTCAATCGCCGCCATGCGCCGGCTGTCATTGAGATGCGCCGCCGCATCGCCGCCGGGGAGATCGGCGAGGTACTGCATATCGAGGCGCAGTTTTCCGGACCCTCGGGCTATCGCCTGAAGCCGGACCAGTGGCGCGCCAGCCGCAGCGAGTCGCCGGCCGGCGCCATGACCGCGCGCGGCATCCACTCGCTGGACTGCATGATTCATTTCGGCGGGCTGGTGCAGAGCGTCACCGCGATCACCAGGCGGCGCGTGCTGGCGGTGGATATCGACGACGTCACCACGGCGCTGCTTGACTTCAAATCCGGCATCACCGGCCAGCTCACCTCGCTGCACGCCACCGGCGAAATCTGGCGTCTGCATGTCTTCGGCAGCAAGGGCTGGATGGAGTCACGCGGCGACACCGATCTCGTCGTGGCAGGCCTCGAAGGCGAGCCCAAACGTGTCGAACTAACCAGGGCCGACAAGGAACGCGCCGCGCTGGAGGAATTCGCGGAGGCGGCAAAGGAGGGCAAAGCCTCGGTAATCGATCCGACTGAGATCATCAACGGCGTCGCCGTGCTGGAGGCGATTGTTCAGTCGTCGGACAGCGAGCAGACGGTGAAGATCGCGGCCTGAGCGGACTCACGTATGCATCAGCCGGAACAGCGCTCCGGTGAGCTTGCCGTCCGGCTTGATCAATTCTTCCATGATCGAAAAGTGATCGTGCGTGTGCAGCGCCAGCAGGCGCGTCGGAAGTCCGGCCTCCCCGCGCGCAGTCGCATAGTCGCGCGACTGCCGCTGCAATTCCGGCAATTCGGACGCGCCATAAGCCAGCGTCATCGGCTTCTGCTCCTTCGGTAGGTGCCGGATCGGGCTCAGCGCCTCCACTTCCTTTTCCGTCAGGTTGAGCTTCTCGTTCAGATAATTCAGCCGGCAGGGCTCGATGTCGTAGATGCCGCTGATGGCGAAGCCGGCATCGACTTCAGCAAGCCCCATCGCCATCGCGGTGAGATGTGCTCCCGCCGACCAGCCCGACACCACCAGCGCGCCGGTGCCGACGCCATGCTGTGGCCCCTCCTTGCGCAACCAGCGAATGGCATCCTGCGTCTCGGCAACGATCTGCGTCAGCGTCGCCTCCGGCGCCAGCGTATAGCCGACAATCGCAGCATCGAAGCCGTGCGCCAGCGGGCCTTCCGCCATGCAGGAGAAGATTTCCTTGGAATTGCGCTGCCAATAGCCGCCGTGGATGAACACGAAAAGCGGTGCGCCGGCCTTGCCGCAGCGAAACAGGTCCAGCCTGTTCCGCGGCTTGGGACCATACGGGAGGTTGAGCAAACCCGCCCGGGACGCGCGCAGCTCGGCGCTGCGCCGTGTCCATTCGGCGAGCGTCGCGGCACTGTGCTTCACTGCGGCGGTGTTGTTGTACGCCGCGTCCAGTTCCTCGCGCGTCATCCCGCGCCAGATGTTTTCGGTCATGGCGGCTGCAAAGCTTGGGCGTGCAATCCCCGGGGGTGATTGTCGGTCACCCCCTTGCCGGGGCTTGCCGGTATTTATGCAGCTTTGCGGCCGTGGTGGCTATGGAGTTTTTGCGCGAGGTCCCGCCGGATGTCGTTGAACGCGGCCGACATCACGTCGCGCGGGCGACGAAGGCCCGCCAGCCGCCGAAGCCGGAAATGTCCTGCGCGTCGTTGACCGCTTCCGCCTCCACCAGAAAACCTTTCACGTGCCGTCCGTCGGACAATGTCAGCGTTCCGATGGACAGCGGCGCCGGAATGGCGGCGACGAATTTGCCGAAACCCGCGTCCGGCATGGCCCAGATCTCGATCTCGATGGCAGCCCCCTGCCCGGTTGCGACGCGCAGCATTCCGGGCTTGGGCGGAACGGTGCCGGCAAGGGCGTACAGCCTGTAGTCGGCCGCCGTCACCGCCTTTTCAAGAAAACGCGCGCCCAGGTCGGTGAGCTCGCTATTGAGCGGCATGCCGGAGAGATGCGCGCCGACCACCGCGATCGCGATCTCGCCGTCAGCGGCAGCAACCGGAAGCGCCTTTATGGGCTTCAGCGCAGCCCCGGTCGCGCCAAGCGGCAGGCCGGTGTCGGCGTGAAAGACGCGGCCAATGGAAGCCAGCAGCGCATCGCGCCCGCCCGGCGCCAGCAGCGTGATCCCGAAAGGCCGCTTGTCTGCGTGCAAAGCCGACGGGATCGCCAGTCCGCAGAGGTCGAGCAGATTGACGAAATTGGTGTAGGTGCCGAGCCGCGAATTCAGTTGCACCGGGTCGTTCAGCACCTCCTCGACGGTGTAGACGGTCGGCGCGGTCGGCAGAGCCAGCGCATCGACGTCGCGGAAGGTTTTGTCGGCGATCCGGCGCAGTTCCTCAAGCCGGTAGAACGCGGAGAAAGTATCGAGCGCAGTTGGCCGCTGACCACTGACGATGATCGCGCGCGTGACCGGATGCAGCGAGTCGGGGCTCGACGCGATCAGAGCACGTGCCACAGCGTAGCGTTCCGCCACCCACGGGCCTTCGTAGAGCAGACGCGCCGTCTCGTAGAACGGCTCGATGTCGATCTCGACGAGCGTGGCACCGAGCTTCGCAAGACGGTTCAAAGCATCGTCATAGCCGGCGGCAGCCTTATCGTCGCCGAAGAAGATGCGCGCGCCGGCTCGCGGCACGCCAAGCCTAAGATGCAGCGGCATGGACGACATCGCGCCCGCCACACGGTGCCGCGAATAGGCGTCGAGCGGATCGTGGCCCGCCATGACATCGAGCGCCGCCCATGCATCGTCTACCGTCGACGCGAATACCGATACGCAGTCGAGCGTGCGGCAGGCCGGTACGACGCCATAGGTGGACACGAGTCCGAGGCTCGGCTTCAGCCCGACGATGTTGTTGAGCATGGCCGGGACGCGCCCCGAGCCGGCAGTGTCGGTGCCGAGCGAGAGCGGCACAAGGCCGGCAGCGACCGCGACCGCGGAGCCCGAACTCGATCCGCCCGGTATGTAGTCGTCGCGCAGGGCATTGCGCGGGATCGGATAGGGCGTGCGCGTGCCCACAAGGCCGGTCGCGAACTGGTCGAGATTGGTTTTGCCCACGATGATCGCGCCGGCGGCACGCAGCCGCGCCACGGCGGTCGCATCCTTGTCCGCCAGATAGGAAAAATCGGGACAGGCTGCCGTCGTCGGCAGACCCTTCACGTCGATATTGTCCTTCACCGCCACCGGCACGCCATAGAGCGGCAGACCGGGATCGCTCAGCGCGCGCGCCTCCGCCACGGCGTCCGACTCCTCGCGCAATGTGATGAAAATGCCCGGGTCGCCCAGCGCGCGGATGCGCTGAAAGCAGCGGCGCAAAGTCTGTTCGGGGGTCGATGCGCGGCTGCGATGCGCCGCCAGAAGGTCTGCAACCGTTTCAGACAAGCTTGTATCCCTGAAGCACGAAGGCCCGCGTCATCTATGACATATCCACGACGGGGAACATCATAAAGATTTTACACTTCCTTCCTACGAAAACGATGTTTCCAGATCACGCACAGATTCGAGCCTTCCGTGCCCGTCCGCCGGTTTTCGCTTGCCGCCAAACTGAACCTTGCCATCGCCCTGCCCATTGCCCTGGCCTTTGCCGTGTCCGGCGCAGCATTCATCGGCATTGCGAAGGTTTCCGGCGATGCCGGACAGGCCATCGCATCCGGGCGCGTCCTGCAGGAGGCCGGCGAATTCTCCATGGCGCTGGAACGTGCCAGCCGCCTTATGAGCGAACCGGGTTCGCAGCAGGAGGTGCAGTCGCGGCTGTCTCCAGAGATCGCGAAATTGCGAACGCTGGCCGGCGATATCGCGCAGGCTGTCCGCAATCACGATCAGGGCATGGCCGGCAAGCTGACGGACGATATTCAGGGACTGGATCAGTTCGTCCTCGCCACCATGCTGGCACGCGGCAATATCACCGAGGCGCGCCTTCTGCTTCCATCGACGCTGGGGACATTCGCCGACGCCGCCGGGCGTGTGGCCGCGCATCTTCGCAGCATCGGCGTTGAAGACGCGGCGATCAAAGCCGACCGGTTTTCCCAGGAGGCAGGCCATGTCATCGAGATGGTCGCCGCCTATGCCGGAACGGCCGAGAAGGCCCAGTTCGATCCCACACGCCGTCTGGTGTCGAATTTCTCCGATCTCGCCGACGATGCCGTCGCAACGCTGAAAGCGGCCGGACAGGAGACGCGCAATCTCGCGCGCGACATGGAGCGGGCGCGCGCGAAGCTGTTCGGTCTCGTGACGCAAGTGGGCGGCGCATCAGAACGCTTCGAGGCGCTGCAGGCCCATGTGGGCCAGATAGTGAGTCACGCGCAGCACGCGGCGTCCCTGCTGCAAGCCGACAACAAGCTGCGGTCGGATGAGCGCCTGGTCCGCATTTCCGTATGGACCGACATCATGGGGCTCGGGGCCCTGGCGGCCTTGTGTACAGGACTGGTCATGGCCGGCGGCGTGCCCGCTTTCATCAGGCGATCGATCGTCACGCCGCTGTCCCGGCTGGAGGCGGCGATGCTGACGCTGGCGCGCGGCGACCTTGCGGCCGAGGTGCAGGACACAAACCGCGCCGACGCGATCGGCGCGATGGCGCGCTCGGTCGCCGTCTTTCGCGACACGATGATGGAAACAGAACGTCTGCGCGCGGAGAAAGCGAATGCCGAACTGCGCATGGCGGAACGTCGCAAGGCCGACATGTACAGGCTGGCAGGCGAATTCCAGACGGCAGTCGGCAGCATGATCGACACCGTATCGTCAGCGTCAACCGAACTCGAAGCCGCCGCCGGCTCTCTCAGCGGCATTGCCGAGAACACGCAGATGCTCTCGGCCTCCGTAGCCAACACATTCCAGCAGGCATCTGCCAATGTGCAAACGGTGGCCGCGACGACCGCGCAACTCGGCATATCGATCGGCCAGATCGCCCGTCAGGCCGAAGAATCCAGCCGCATCGCCGGCGAGGCGGTGCAGCAGGCCCATATCACCGACGCCTGCATGGTCCGGCTTTCGCATGCGGCCGACCGGATCGGCGACGTGGTGCGGGTCATCTCCTCCATTGCCGGCCAGACCAATATGCTCGCGCTCAACGCGACCATCGAAGCCGCGCGCGCGGGCGAGGCTGGCCGCGGTTTTTCGGTGGTCGCACAGGAGGTGAAGACACTGGCCGCCAGCACCGCGCGGGCGACGGAGGAGATCGGCGAGCAGATTTCCGGCATGCAGGCGGCGACGCGGGAATCCGTGCTCGCGATCGAAGAGATCAGCAACACCATTGCGCGCATCGCCGAGATTGCGTCCGCCATCCTGTCCGCCGTCGAAGAGCAGAATGTCGCGACCGCGGACATCGCACACAATGTCGAGCAGGCGACGCGCGGCACCGGTCAGGTCGCGGCCAGCATCGTCGATGTGAGTCGCGGTGCCAACGCCACTGACTCCGCATCTGCCGCGGTTCTGGCGTCGGCTCAATCGCTGTCGGCGGAAAGCTCCCGCCTCAAGCGGGAGGTGGAGAAATTTCTGGCAACGGTGCGGGCGGCGTGACGGCCGCGGAGCCTGGCGGAGAGGGAGGGATTCGAACCCCCGATACGGTTGCCCGTATGCCGCATTTCGAGTGCGGTGCTTTCAACCACTCAGCCACCTCTCCATTGGGGGCCGGTACAAGCCTGTCGGCCTGGGCGGGCGTTACTTAGCCAAGGCGAGCCCGGTAAACAAGGGCCGGAAAAAATCGCCCCTTAAAGCCTGAAAAGCACCTCGGCATTCTTGCCAGCGACCCGCCTTGCCTGATCGGCGGGCAGCGCGTTCACGCGCGCGAGGCAACCGGCCATGTCGCCAATATTGTGCGGGTAATCGGAGCCATAAAGTACGCGGTCGGGCGAGCCTGCGACCGAGACGCACAGCTCTAGCGCCCGCTGGTCGTAGACCACCGTGTCGTACCAGATGCGCTGCAGATAGGTGGACGGCTTCTCCTTGATCACCGCGGCGCAGCCCGGGATCATCTCCCAGCAGCGGTCGAGCCGCCCCGCGAGATAGGGCAAGGTCGCACCGCCATGCGCGGCGATGAGCTTGATGTTCGGATAGCGGTCGAGAAATCCCGAATAGATCATGCGCGTGAAGGCGAGCGTGGTGTCGGCCATGAAGCCGACCGGCGGGATCATGTTGAACTCGTCCATGTGCTGTTCGCGCACGCCCTGCGGTGCGCCCGGATGCACCAGCACCGGCCAGCCGAGTTTGTCGATCTCCGCCCAGATCGATGCAAATTTCGGATTCGTCAGATCGTCGCCGTCGATATTGGCAATCACCATCAGGCCGACGGCGCCGCGTTCGACACAGCGGGCGAGTTCGGCCCTGGCATCGTCGGCATGTTGAAACGGCAGCGACGCCAGCCAGCGGATACGGTCAGGCCGCAGGCGCTGCTGTTCCGCCATCGAGTCGTTGACCATTCGCGCCGCCTGCAGCGCCACCTCCCGCCCGCCCCAATAGGCGTTCGGACAGGTGAGCGAGACGATGGCGAGGTCGACCTTCGCCTCGTCCATCTTCGCGATGCGCAGGTCGTAGTCCCACATGCCCGGGAACAGAGTCATGAAGGGCGCGTCGTAGAGATGCACGGCGTCCTGACCGGCGGGGGTCTTCTTGAGGGTATATTTGCCCGAGCCGTGCGTCCGCAGCAGTTCCAGATAGTCGCGGGTGAGCATATGGGTGTGTACGTCGACGACAGTCATGGAACCTCCCCAGACGGCCTTCCCAAGCCGGTTTTGAGGCTCTATTTCAGTCGAGCCCCGATTTTGCCGCCAGAATTAGCGTTCCGGAGCGGTTTCGGGCACCCCTTTCCTTGACTTGGGAGCCATGCAGCGCCATAAACCGCCCCAACAGCGGGGCCTTTTGGGGCCCTTTTCGTGCTTTTGGGCACGTGCGCTGGACACCCAATCGAGACTGAAAAAAGCCGGTCCGGCCTGGCCGAGAACCGGAGCAACGGACACAGGGAAAAATGATGTTCGCAGTCATCAAGACCGGCGGCCTGCAGTACCGGGTCACCGAAGACGAAAAGGTCCGGATCGGCCGCATTGCCGGCGAGCCGGGCGAAATCGTCCAGCTCGGCAATGTGCTGATGCTGGGCGGCGACAATCCGCAGCTCGGTTCGCCGACTGTCTCGGGCGCCTCGGTGGCGGTCGAGATCCTGGAGCAGAGCCGCGGCCGCAAGATCATCGCCTTCAAGAAGCGCCGCCGCAAGAATTCGCGCCGCAAGCGCGGCTTCCGTCCGGAATACACCGTGGTGCGGATCAGCGAGATCCTGACCGACGGCAAGGCGCCGACCAAGAAGGCGAAGGGGAAACCCACGCCGAAGGCGAAAGCCGAGAAGCCGGAAGGCGAAGCCACCGAGACGAAGCCGAAGGCCAAGGCCGCGGCGAAGCCGAAGGCAGCCGCCAAAAAGCCCGCTTCCAAGGCGAAGACGGCCGCGAAGCCGAAGGCCAAGAAGTAAGGCGGTCGCCGCCAACGCGGCGATCGCAACACAGTGTCAAGGGATTCCGGCTATCGCCTGCGGGCGGTACCGGTCCGGCACATGAATTGAGATGATTCCGAAAAGGAATCGGGTTACAGAGTTCGAGACGAAGGATTAGTGCGATGGCACACAAGAAAGCAGGCGGATCATCCCGGAACGGCCGCGACACCGCGGGCCGCCGCCTTGGCGTGAAGGCGTTCGGCGGCGAAGCCGTGACCGCCGGCAACATCATTTGTCGTCAGCGTGGCACCACTTGGCATCCCGGCCGCAATGTCGGCATGGGCAAGGATCACACGCTTTTCGCGCTTATCGATGGTCGCGTTCAGTTCAACACCAAAGCCAAGGGCCGCACATTCGTATCGGTTGTTCCGATGACGGAGGCTGCGGCCGAATAGACGGCGATCTCAAATACGAGGTCCGCCGGTTCCCAAGTCAAACCCGGCGGCCCTTGATGGGCTCATACTGCGAGGGGGAGACGGGTGAACCGGCTCCCCCTCAAAGTTTTTAACCAAGGAGCCCAAACATGACACCGCTGAGCCTGACCTGCCAAAGCTTCCGGGAAGGAAGTATCCCCGTCCTCGAGACTGAGCGGCTTTTTCTGCGTGCGCCGCGGCTCGAGGACGCCAAGCATGTAGCGGCGCTCGCAAACGACAAACGTATTGCCGAGAACACGCGCCGCTTGCCGCATCCTTATACGCGCAGCGACGCCGAGGATTTCATTGCGTCGCTCGATGCCGGCGAGATCGCTTTCCTGATCACGCGCCACGACGACACCATCGTCGGCGCTTGCGGCATCGCAGCCCAGGACGGCGAAGTGCCGGAGATCGGCTACTGGCTTGGCGTCAAGCACTGGGGCCAAGGCTACGCGACCGAAGCGGTACGCGCGCTGATCGACTACGCCTTCACCGAACTCGATCACGATGCGCTGCAGGCCGGCGCCCGCGTGACCAACCCGGCGTCGCGCCGCATCCTGGAGAAGTGCGGCTTCCAATGGACGGGCGTTGGCCTCTGCCGCATCCGGGCCTTGTCGAGTTCCGCGCCGATTGATCGTTTCCGGCTCGACCGGGGACTGTGGACCTCATTGCGCAGCTGGCGCGATGTGAAAAGGGTTGCCTGAATCTTACCCGGCGGGCCGCATTTTGCCGCTCGCCGGGGACCCTCCTCTCGTGAATCTGACGATGACGGCTGGAAAAAAAGCCGTTTTCAGGTTATGCACAGCCTGCCTCTGCGAGACGTCGGCTCGACTCTCGTGTGTCGGCGGACGTCTGAAACTGAAGCTTGGAGACTGATGTGGCTACCGGGACTGTGAAATGGTTCAACGCGACCAAGGGTTATGGCTTTATCCAGCCGCAGGGCGGCGGCAAGGATGTGTTCGTGCACATCTCGGCTGTCCAGCGCGCCGGATTGACCGGCCTGAATGAAGGTCAGCAGATCGAGTACGAAATCGTGGCAAACCGCGGCCGGGAATCGGCCGAGAATCTGAAAGTGAAATAACGATGCGGCCGGTCACACCGGTCGCGGGCGAGCCTCGCGGACGGTGTGATTGTTACAGCATTCCGTTCAGGACAAAGCCCGGCCGGCGTGCCGGGCTTTTCGCTTCCCGCCAGCACGATATGATTTGAATGCCATGAAGTTCCTCGACGAAGCCAAGGTCTATATCCAGTCGGGCGCAGGCGGGAACGGCTGCGTATCGTTCCGGCGCGAGAAATTCATCGAGTTCGGCGGCCCGAATGGGGGCGACGGCGGACGCGGCGGCGATGTGATCGCGCAAGCGGTGGACGGACTGAACACCCTCATCGATTACCGCTACCAGCAGCATTTCAAGGCCAAGCGCGGCGGCAACGGCATGGGCAAGGACCGCCACGGCGCCAACGGCGAAGACATAATCCTGAAGGTGCCGGTCGGCACGCAGATCTACGAAGAGGACGGTGAAACGCTGCTCGCCGATCTCGATACGCTGGGCGACCGCGTCGTGCTCGCGCGCGGCGGCAATGGCGGCTTCGGCAACGCGCATTTCAAGACCTCGACCAATCGCGCGCCGCGTCACGCCAATCCCGGCCAGCCCGGCGAGGAACGCACCATCCGCCTGCGCCTGAAGCTGATCGCGGATGCCGGTCTGGTCGGCCTGCCGAATGCGGGCAAGTCCACCTTCCTGGCTGCGGTCAGCGCCGCAAAACCAAAAATCGCCGATTACCCCTTCACCACGCTGCATCCGCAGCTCGGCGTCGTCGGCGTCGACGGCCGCGAATTCGTGCTGGCCGACATTCCCGGCCTGATCGAGGGCGCACACGAAGGCGCAGGCCTCGGCGACCGCTTCCTCGGTCATGTGGAGCGCTGCCGCGTGCTGCTGCATCTCGTCGATGCGACCAGCGAAGACGCTGGCGAGGCCTACAGAATCGTGCGCGGCGAGCTCGAAGCCTACGGGCACGAGCTGACCGGCAAGCCGGAAGTCATCGCCTTGTCGAAAGCCGATGCCGCAACCGACGAGCAGATCGGGGAACAGATCAAGCGGCTGAAAAAGATCACGAAGAAAACGCCGCTTGTTGTCTCAGCGCATTCCAAACATGGGGTGCCGGAAGCCCTGCGCGCCCTGCTCGATATGATCGACGACGCACGCAGAAAAAGCGGCGAGCAGCCGAAGCAAAAAGCACAGGCCTGGCAACCATGATGCCGATCATCCCTCCCCCTTCCGGGCTGGGTGGTGTAAAGCCTGCGCGTCTTCTCACTGATTGACGCCATGTCTCGCGCCGCTCCCGCTCTCACCGATTTCCGCCGCATCGTCGTGAAAGTCGGCTCCTCGCTCCTGGTCGACGCCGCAGCAGGCCGGCTGCGCGAGGCCTGGCTTGCCGCGCTCTGCGAGGACATCGCGATGCTGCACAAGGACAGGCGCGACATCCTCGTGGTGTCCTCCGGCGCCATTGCGCTCGGCCGCTCGGTGCTGAGGCTGCCGCGCGGACCGCTCAAGCTCGAGGAATCGCAGGCCGCCGCCGCGGTCGGCCAGATCGCGCTCGCCCGCATCTGGGCGGAGATGCTCGGGCGCCACGGAATCACCGCCGGGCAGATTCTGGTGACGCTCGGCGATACCGAGGAGCGCCGCCGCTATCTCAACGCGCGCGAAACCATCGACAAGCTGCTCGAATGGCGCAGCGTGCCGGTGATCAACGAGAACGACACCGTCGCCACCACCGAAATCCGCTACGGCGACAACGACCGCCTCGGCGCCCGTGTCGCCACCATGATGAGCGCCGATCTGCTGGTGCTCCTGTCGGACGTCGACGGGCTCTATGACGCGCCGCCCGGCGAGGGCCGCAGCGTCAATCTCATCCCCGTGGTCGAGCGCATCACGCCGCAGATCGAAGCGGTGGCGGGCGCCTCGGGCTCGGAATTGTCCCGCGGCGGCATGCAGACCAAGATTGAGGCCGGCAAGATCGCGACCTCCGCCGGCACCCACATGGTGATCGCCTCGGGCAAGACCGAACATCCCCTGCGCGCGATCATCGAGGGCGGACGTTGCACCTGGTTTCTCACGCCGGCCAATCCGGTCACAGCGCGCAAGAAATGGATTGCCGGCTCGCTCGAACCGAAGGGCACGCTTTACATCGATACCGGCGCAGTGGCGGCTTTGCGGCGCGGCGCCAGCCTCTTGCCGGCCGGCGTGAAGCGCATCGACGGTCATTTCGATCGCGGTGACGCCGTCATCGTCCGCGACCTCGACGGCGCCGAGATCGGCCGCGGGCTTGTCGCCTATGACACCAGCGACGCCACGAAGGTGATCGGTCTGTCGTCCGCGGACGTGAAAAATATTCTTGGTTTCGAAGGCCGCGCCGAGATTATCCACAGGGACGACCTTGTGCTCGGCGGCGCATGACGCCGCAATGTCGCCATATCTCAGCACCCGCAAGTAGTCGGGTATCGACCACTGGTAGTGTTTGCGCGAGACGCGTGCGGCGTTGATACCAATGTGGCAACTCCAAGACGTTGCAATGCCGTCGCCTACACGAGTTCGATAGGCAGGACTCCATGATACCGCTGCCCGCGGCGCGGAATGCGTATGTTTGTCCGCGGTGGGGGTGGCGTATGAAGATCGTTGTAACCGGCCGCCCACCGGCCGGAGTTGAGTACCTCGTGTGAGTATCTCGTATGTGAAGGCGGACAATCGGACAGGTCGCAACACTGATCGCTGATTCCCTCTCGATCCTGTTACGGCAAGTCCAAACAACGCTGGCGCGTGCAATCTTCAGTCCGGTACGCCACCGCCACCGTCTTCCGATGCTCGCCCGCGGCGGGAACATTCCTTCGGCGTCGCGCCTTGAACGAACTGGCGCGAGGGCGATGAAGGAGAGTTCCATGCGAAAGGCTGTCTTGAGCGGCGTCTTCGGCGCCGCCGCCCTGCTTGCTGCGGGTGCGGCGTTCGCCCAGATCGTGACTTGGGAAATCACCCCCGAAGAAGAACGCACCGTCTACACCACGATCTACCGCGAGCGCGGGACCGTCGGCGCCGCGCCGGCACGCGAATTCGACGTGAGCGTCGGGGCTGTCGTGCCTGCGGACGTCGAGCTTTACGAAGTTCCGCCGGCGGTCACCTACGCGCCGGCGCGGCAATATCGCTACGTGCTGCACGGCAACCGCGTCGTGTTCGTTGAGCCAGGTTCCCGCCGGGTGATCCGGGTGATCGGCCCCTGAGTTGCGGTGCAAACAACTTTGCTAAAATTTTGCGGGACCGCCTGCAGTGATGCAGGCGGTCTCGATGCTGGCACCGCGTCATCATCCCGACAAACTCGCCCGGCATTGTTACAGCACACGCACACACCATGCAGGTTGCATGTCCGCACGGAAGAACGCAGCGGGCAGCGATGAGGAGGAATGTCATGCAGGTGCGGTCCCAGAAATATGCGGACTATGTCCGTTCGCGGCCGGTGGCGCCCTGTGCGCAATGCGGCAAGATGCTGTTCGGGCCGGAATGGTCGGAATATCTCAATGGCCGCCAAGTGCGGCATCTGTGGTTCTGTTCGTCCTGCGGCTACGATTTCGAAACGCTGGTCGTGTTTCCGGCCGAAATTGCAGAACAGCGCGGCCCTGTGGAAGAGCGCGAAGACGAGGCAGCGTAATCGCTAGCGCACCACAAAATCGAAATATGTATCCGGAAACGGCTCGCGCGAAAGCGTGAAGTGCCACCATTCCTTGCGATGACCGACAAAGCCGCGCCGGCGCATGGCCTCAGCGAGAAGCCTGCGGTTGCGTTGCGCGTCCGCGCTCACGCCGGTGTCGCCCGGCCATGAGCGCGTCGAGAAGAAATCGAACGGCGTGCCCATATCAAGTTCGCGCTTGTCGGCGAGCGTTACCAGAGTGAGATCGACGGTCGAGCCGCGCGAATGCCCGGAGCGCGCGGCGAGATAGCCGTCGCGGAACAGGTGGCGCTTGTCGATGTCGGGATAGAAATCCTTTTTCATCTTGACATCGTCCAGCGCTTTCGCCCAGCGGGCGAAATGCACCACCGCCCGCGCCGGCCGGTAGCAATCGAACACCTTCAGGCCAAATCCCTGCGGCTTGAGATCACGCTGTACGCTGGCGAGCGCCTCCGCCGCCGGCCGCGTCAGATAGCAGACCGGCTTTTCGTAACCGTCGATTCTCATGCCGACGAAATTGTCGGTGCCGAGATAACGCAGGTCGACGACGAGGTCGGGGATCACGGTCGAGACATCGACAAAGGCGGGATGCGGCGACATGGCGAAAGCGGGCGGCGCGAGCAATGCAAAGAGGAGGGCCAGAACACGGATCATGCGCGATTCGTACTTTGCAAGAAGACCGTCCTCCTCGGCATAGATGGTCTGCCCGGAACGCCGCTGCCGACCTGCCCCGCGCCTTATATACCAAGAAACGGCGGGCACCTCCCCCTGCTCGGCGCTCCGTGCTAGAAGCCCGCAGACGAGCAGCACCCGAAGCCGGAATCCATGACCGCGCCGCTGAAGCCCATCACCTCCCCGGACGACCTCGACGCCCTCATGCGCGAGATCGGCCAGGCCGCGCGTGCGGCCGCGCGCAAGCTGGCACTGGCCACGACCGAGCAGAAAAACGCCGCGCTGAAGGCGCAGGCGCAGGCCCTGCGGATCGCCAAGGTCGAAATTCTCGCCGCCAACCGCGAGGATCTGGCCGATGCGAAGAAGGCCGGTGTCACCGGATCCTTCCTCGACCGCCTCGAACTCAACGACAGCCGCATCCATGCGATGGCCGACGGCATCGACATCATCCGCGCCGTGCCCGACCCGGTCGGTGTCGTTACGGCCAAATGGAAGCGCCCGAACGGCATGACCATCGAGCGCGTGCGCACGCCGCTCGGCGTTATCGGCGTCATCTATGAGAGCCGCCCCAATGTCACGGCGGATGCCGGCGCGCTCTGCCTGAAGGCAGGCAATGCCGCGATCCTGCGCGGCGGCTCGGACTCGCACCGCTCCTCGCGCGCTATCCATGCAGCGCTCGTGGCCGGCCTGCGCGAAGCGGGATTGCCGGAAGACGCCATCCAACTCGTCCCGACGCGCGACCGCGCCGCCGTCGGCGCCATGTTGCGCGGGCTCGATGGCTGCATCGACGTGATCGTGCCGCGCGGCGGCAAGAGCCTCGTGGCGCGCGTGCAGGAGGAAGCGCGGGTGCCGGTTTTCGCGCATCTGGAAGGCGTGTGCCACGTCTATGTCGACAAGGCCGCCGACCTCGAGATGGCGAAGAAGATCGTACTGAACGCGAAGCTGCGCCGCACCGGCGTCTGCGGCGCGGCGGAAACATTGCTCGTCGACAAGGCCGCTGCCGGAACGCTGCTCAAGCCGCTGGTCGAGATGCTGATCGATGCCGGCTGCGAGGTGCGCGGCGACGCCGTCGTGCAGAAAGCCGACAAACGCGTGAAGCCGGCGAGCGAGCAGGACTGGAGCACTGAGTATCTGGACGCCATCATCGCCGCGAAAGTGGTGCAGGGGGTCGATGGCGCCATCGATCACATCGAGACCTACGGCTCGCACCATACGGACGCCATCGTCACCGCGGACAAGGACACCGCGGAAAGGTTCCTGAACGAAGTGGATTCGGCGATCGTCCTGCACAACGCCTCGACGCAATTCGCCGACGGCGGCGAGTTCGGCTTCGGCGCGGAGATCGGCATCGCCACTGGCCGCATGCATGCGCGCGGGCCGGTGGGCGTAGAGCAACTCACCTCGTTCAAATACCGCGTGCGCGGCACGGGGCAGACACGGCCGTGAAGCCGACGCAACCGCAGCGGACGCTTGTCAAAAGCATCTCGAAGCCGCGCGTCACGCTCCCCAATCACGCGCCCGGCCTGCGCATCGGCCTGTTCGGCGGCTCGTTCAACCCGCCGCACGAGGCGCATCGCGACGTGAGCCTGATGGCGATGAAGCGGCTCGGGCTCGACCGCGTCTGGTGGCTGGTGACACCCGGCAACCCGCTCAAGGACACCAAGGGCCTGCCGCCGGTGGAAGAGCGCGTCGCGGCGGCGCAGGCGCTGGCGGACCACCCGCGCATCGATGCGACCGGTTTCGAGTCCGTCATCGGCTTGAAATATTCGTGTGACACCATCACTTATCTTCGCAGGGAATGTCCGGGCGTGCGCTTTGTTTGGATCATGGGCGCCGACAACCTGAAAGGGTTTCACCGCTGGAAGAACTGGCGCGGCATTTTCGGCCTGATTCCGATTGCGGTCATGGATCGCGGCGGCATCAGCCTGCAGGCGACGTCCGGTCCGGCGGCCATTCACTTCGCCCGTGCCCGCGTTGCCGAAAGCCAGGCCATGACTTTGGCCGACCGGGAACCGCCGGCTTGGGTTTATCTGCACGGCGTCAAATCGACACTGTCCTCGACGGCCTTGCGCGCCGCCCAAAAGGAACAGCTTTGATATTGAAACCGTTAAGGAAGCAGGCTTAGATTTGTTGTTGTTGAGTCCCGGCGGAAATGCCGGTCGCAACTGAAAGGAAAGGGACACTGAGAACCCAGTCACTTCAGCGGTCCAGCGCCACGGCGCCCCGCTCCGTCTCCAAGTTGCGCCCTGACGCTACGGAGACCTTGCGCATTGTCCTTGAGCACCTCGATGAGATGAAAGCCGAGGACATCGTCACCATCGACCTCACCGGTAAAACCGCAATCGCAGATGCCATGGTGGTGGCCTCCGGCCGCTCCAACCGCCATGTCGGGTCGATCGCGGACAATGTGACCGAGGCCCTGCACAAGGCCGGATTGAAGAACATCCGGACCGAGGGCCAGCCGCATTGCGATTGGGTGCTGCTCGATGCCGGCGACGTCATCGTGCATGTCTTCCGCCCCGAGGTGCGCGAGTTCTACAACATCGAGAAGATGTGGTCGGGCGATCATCGCTCGGGCAAACGCGCAAGCTGAGGAAGAGACGATGAGGCGGCGATGCGGGTGACCGTGCTCGCGATCGGCCGTCTGAAAGCGGGTCCGGAGACGGAACTCTGCGAGCGCTATCGCAAGCGCGCGGCGCAGGCCGGCCGGCAGCTCGGGTTCCGCGATATCGAGCTTGTCGAGATCCGCGAGAGCCGCGCCGACAATGCCGAAAAGCGCCAGCTCGAGGAAGCCATTGCCCTGGCCAACGTAATCCCCGAAGGCGCTGTCACGGTGCTCCTGGAGGAAACCGGCGAAAATCTGGGCAGCGCCGCGCTAGCCGAAAAAATGAGGTTCTGGCGCGACGAAGGCCGTGCCGCTTTGGCCTTCGTGATCGGAGGCCCGGATGGCCTCGCCAGAAGCCTGCAGGACAAGGCCAAAATGAGCCTGTCCTTCGGCGCCGCGACCTGGCCGCATCAATTGGTCCGGATCATGCTTCTGGAACAGATCTACAGGGCTGTCACAATCCTTGGAGGACACCCATATCACCGGGCGTGAAGCGCCACGAAAGCCGCAAAACGGCGTGAATCGGACCAACCGGCTTTCCAAAAGTTCATGTTTTACAGGTGCTCAAGTCTTATTCCCGCCACTGCGATGAATAAGATGGGCCGCAATTGCCGGGCATTTTGGAGCTGAATGCACCGTTTCTGCCCATTTCCCGCCTCGCCCCGCGCTGCAGCCGCGGCGATGGCGCTTGCGCTGGCGGCCATGCCTGCTGCCATGGCGCAAACCGCGCCGCAGCAACCGTCTCCGGTCTCCGGGCTGCGCGGCATCTCCACCGAGGAAGATATCCTGAAGGCGCGCGCGACCGAGCTGGAAAGGGCCCGCGCCGAGCAGCAGCGCGCCGCCGAGGCTGAGAAAAAACTTCGGCTGGAAATCGAGGCGCTGGGCGCCGACCGCCGCAAGCTGAGCGCGGCGCTGATCGAGGCGGCCGCCAAGATTCGCGACGCGGAAAACCGACTCAACAGCATCGAAAGCCGCCTCGCGCCGCTGGAACTCAGCGAGCAGGACCTGCGCCAATCGCTTGCGAGCAGACGCGAGGAGATCGCGGAGGTTCTCGCCGCCCTGCAGCGCGCCGGACGACGTCCGCCGCCTGCGCTTCTGGTCAGCCCGGAAGATGCGGTGAAATCGGTGCGCAGCGCCATCCTGCTCGGTGCGATTCTGCCCGACATGCGCGACAAGGCCGAAAAGCTTGCCGGCGAATTGTCGGAGCTCGTGCGCCTGCGCGCGAATATCGCCAGTGAACGCGCGCGCCTGACGACGGAAGTGGCGGCGATGGCCGCCGAACGCCAGCGTATGACCGCCTTGGTCGACGAGCGGCAGAGATCGCAGAGCGAGGCCGAGAAATCGCTGGTGCAGGAACGCCAGACCGCTGCCGAGATGGCGCGCCAGATCGACAATCTGAAGGATCTGGTCGCGCGCCTGGAACAGGGAGTCGACAGCGCGAATCGCGCCGCGCGTGCCGCCGAGAAGGCGACCGAAGATCAAAAGGCCGAGAGCAGGCCCGATTTCGCCGCGCTCAAGGACCCCGGACGCCTCACCCCGGCCATCGCCTTCGCCTCGGCGCGCGGCCTTTTGCCGATGCCGGTCAACGGCGTGAAAATCCGCAATTTCGGCGCCACCGATCGCTTCGGCGGCACTGAGCGCGGCATTTCGATCGCGACCCGCGCCGGTGCTCAGGTAACATCCCCGGCCGACGGCTGGGTCGTCTATGCCGGCCCGTTCCGCTCCTATGGCCAACTCTTGATCCTGAATGCCGGCGGCGGGTATCATGTCGTTCTCGCGGGAATGGAGCGGATTTCCGTCGATATCGGCCAGTTTGTCCTGACCGGTGAGCCGGTGGCCGTGATGGGAAGCGGAACCGCCCAGGTGGCGGCCACTGTCCCCGTCGGAACCAGCCAGCCGGTTCTCTATGTTGAATTCCGCAAAGACGGGACTCCCGTCGATCCCGGTCCATGGTGGGCCAAAAGCGAAAGTGAGAAGGTTCGCGGATGATGCGCAAAACTCTCCTGGTACTCCTCGGTGCGGCAGCGGGCGCGGCGCTCACGCTGTTCGCGGTTCAGCCGCGCGTCATATTCACCGGCATGAGCGCCAAGGCGGCGTCCTCGTCGGATACCTACCGCAACCTCAACCTGTTCGGCGACGTGTTCGAGCGCGTGCGCTCCGACTATGTGGAGAAGCCGGATGACGCCAAGCTCGTCGAAACGGCGATCAACGGCATGCTGGCCGGCCTCGACCCGCATTCCAGCTTCATGGATGCCAAGAGCTTCCGTGACATGCAGGTGCAGACCCGCGGCGAGTTCGGCGGCCTCGGCATTGAAGTCACGATGGAAGACGGCCTGGTGAAAGTGGTCGCCCCCATCGACGACACGCCGGCGGCGAAAGCCGGCATTCTGGCCAACGACATCATCACCCATCTGGAAGATGAGCCGGTGCAGGGCCTCACCCTGAACCAGGCGGTCGAAAAGATGCGCGGGCCGGTCAACACCAAGATCCGGCTCAAGATCATGCGCAAGGGCCAGGACAAGCCGGTCGAAGTCACCATCACGCGCGACATCATCCGCGTGCGTGCGGTGCGTTCTCGCACCGAAGGCGACGACGTCGCCTATATCCGCATCACCCAGTTCAACGAACAAACCACCGACAACCTGAAGAAGGCGATTGCCGATTTCGAGGCGCAGACTCCCGGCAACAAGCTGAAGGGCTACATCGTCGACATGCGCAACAATCCGGGTGGCCTGCTCGATCAGGCGATCTCGGTGTCCGACGCGTTCCTTGAGAAGGGCGAGATCGTCTCCACCCGCGGTCGCAATGCCGAAGAGACCCAGCGCTTCAATGCCCGCGCCGGCGATTTGACCAAGGGCAAGCCGATCATCGTCTTGATCAACGGCGGCTCGGCGTCGGCGTCGGAAATCGTGGCCGGCGCGCTGCAGGACCACAAGCGCGCGACGGTGCTCGGCACCCGCTCCTTCGGCAAGGGTTCGGTGCAGACCATCATCCCGCTCGGTGCCGGCAATGGCGCGCTGCGGCTGACCACGGCGCGCTATTACACGCCGTCCGGCAAGTCGATCCAGGCCAAGGGCATCTCGCCCGACATCGAGGTGCTCCAGGACGTGCCGGATGAGCTGAAGGCGCGCGCCGAATCCAAGGGCGAATCGTCCCTGCGCGGGCACCTCAAGGCCGATGGCGAGGAACAGACCGGCTCGCAATCCTATATCCCGCCGGATCCGAAGGACGACAAGGCGCTGAAGATGGCGACCGACCTGCTGCGCGGTACTGTCACCCACTCGGCTTTCCCGCCGAGCGGCAAGCGGGCGGCCCTGCCGCAATAGGCCCTCCGACGGACAGGCGAATTGTTCCAGGGCGGCCAATCGGCCGCCCTGTTTGCATTTGTGGCCTGCGAAAATCACGGTAAACGCCGGGTTAACGATCCGCCGCCTACCCTCGCTCGCATGATTCGTGACGGTTCGGACCTGCCGGTGGACGATCTCACCGTGCCGCTGGGCACGCGGTCCCGGAAAAAGAAGCAGGTGGCGCTCGCTGCCATGCTGCCGCAGGCGCTGGCCGGCGGGCTCGGCCTGTTTATCCTGATTTTCATCCTCTGGGCCGCCATCGCGCACGATCCGATGGGCGGCGAACCGACCGCTGCGGTCGCGATCAACGTGCCCGATGGGAAGAAGGGCGCCGGGCAGAGCGCGGAGGCCGGCGGGATCGGTCCGAACCGGTACGACGGTCCGGCCGCGGAACCCCCCGGGCCGGCTGCCGCCCCTGCCTCCGCCGCCGCGACGCCCGGCACCCGCACCGTCACCATTATCGACGGCACCAGCGGCAAGCGGCAGGAAGTGGCAATTCCCGGCCCCGCCGACACCAGGCGCGCGCCGGTCGATCCGAAGCTTCTGGAAGCCTCGCGCCACGGCCCGATCCCCAAAGTCGCGCAGGACGGCACCCGTCCCGCCGACACCTATGCCCGCCCGCTCAAGACCGCGCAGGGCGGCACGCCGGACGGGCCGCGCATCGTCATCGTGGTTGGCGGCCTCGGCGTCGGCGCCAGCAGCACAATGGAGGCGATCAACAAGTTGCCGGCGCCGGTGACGCTCGCCTTCACGCCCTATGGCAACGACATCGACAAGTATGTCGCGCAAGCGCGCAGCAGCAATCATGAGGTGCTCCTGCAGGTGCCGATGGAGCCCTTCGACTATCCCGACAACGATCCCGGCCCGCAGACCTTGCTCAGCACGCTCGCCGGCGAACAGAATGTCGATCGCCTGCATTGGCTGTTCAGCCGCTTTCAGGGCTATGTCGGCGTCACCAATTTCATGGGCGCGCGCTTCACCGCCTCCGAACAAGCGATGGCGCCGGTCCTGCGCGAAGTGGCGCGGCGCGGGCTGATCTATGTCGACGACGGGTCTTCGCCGCGCAGCGTCGCCAACCAGATTGCCGGCGCCAACAACCTGCCTTTCGCCAAGACCGATGTCGTGATCGATTCGGTCTCCTCGCCGGCGGAGATTGACAAGGCGCTGGCACGATTGGAGACACTGGCACGCGACCGTGGCCTTGCGGTCGGATATGCGAGCGCCCTGCCGGTCACCATCGAGCGCATCGCGACCTGGGCGAAAGCGGCGCAGAGCCGCGGCATCGTGCTGGCGCCGGTCAGCGCCGCGGCGGTGAAGACAAAGTCGTCGACGTAATCCTCCCCCAATTCGCGCAGCGAAGGGGAGGGGAACGGGCCGCCGCCATTTCAACGCAATGCAAATTGTCTTAGTGAGTGGCACTCTGGTGCCCCTTCACCTGACTGGAATCCGCAATGCCCCGCTTTGAAGACCTTCCCTATCGTCCGTGCGTCGGCCTCGCCGTATTCAACCGCGACGGCCTCGTCTTTGTCGGCCGCCGCAGCGAAGGCCCCGAGCATGTCGACGAGACGCATGTCTGGCAGATGCCGCAGGGCGGCATCGACGACGGCGAAGATCCCTGGCCGGCGGCGCTGCGCGAACTTTACGAGGAAACCAACATCAGATCCGTCGAGAAGCTCGGCGAGATCAAGGACTGGCTCACCTACGACATCCCGCGCGAAATCGTCGGCAAGGCCTGGAAGGGAAAGTACCGTGGCCAGACACAAAAATGGTATGCGCTGCGTTTCACCGGCAAGGACAGCGAGATCGACATCGCGCATCCCGGGGGCGGCCATCACAAGCCGGAATTCATCGACTGGCGCTGGGAGAAGCTCGAAAAGCTTCCCGGCCTGATCATCCCGTTCAAGCGGCCTGTCTATCAGGAAGTGGTGAAATGCTTCGCCCATCTGGTTTGAGCGCGCGAGCCACCGGGACGTTTGGCCGCATATCCTGTGCCGTGAAGCTGCCCAGACCGCTTCCTAGGTGAGCCTGTCATTTTCAGGAGACCTCACCACAATGTTCGACGCCAAAAACCTGCTCGACCAGTTTCTCGGCGCTCCCGCGGGCAACCAGCCCAATCAGCCCGGCCAGCAAAACCGCAGCGGTCCCCGCGACATCGCCGGAGGCATCGGGAACGCCCTCGGCAACCATCTCGGCGGAATTGGCGGCGGGGCCGTGGCGGGCGGCCTCGTCGCGCTGTTGATGGGTTCCAAGCAGGGACGCAAGATGGCCGGCACGGCGCTGCAGCTCGGCGGCATGGCCGTGGTGGGAGCGCTCGCCTACAAGGCCTATCAGAATTGGCAGTCCGGAAAGACGGTCACCCAGCCGACCGTGGAGAGCGCCCCGGCGGGCCTTCTGCCGCCGCCGTCCGACACGCCGTTCGCGCCGGCGCAACCCGCGGCGCAGCAATCGCTCAGCCGGCATTTGCTGCGCGCGATGATCTCTGCCGCAAAGTCCGACGGACATATCGACGCGAAAGAGCAGGCCGCGATCTTTGCGGAGATGGACAAGTTGCCCCTCTCGGCCGACGACAAGGCTTTCGTGATGGACGAATTGCGCAAGCCGCTCGATGTCGACGCGGTTGCACGCGCCGCGCACACGCCGGAAGAAGCGGCCAGCATCTACGCCGCCTCGCTGCTCGCAATCGATGTCGATAACGCCTCCGAACGCGCCTATCTCTCGCTGCTCGCCGCGCGGCTCAATCTCGACGAGGCGCTGGTGAAACATTTGCACGCGACTGTCGAAGGCGCGACCGTGCCGGCGGCGGCGACGGCAATGGCGAGTTAGGAAATTGCGGTTCCGGGTTGCGCGCTTCGTGCGCACCCCGAATGAGCCCCATAAAAAAGGCCGGGCGTCGCCCGGCCTTCCTCTTATCTCCGGCTTTCGCCGCTCAATGCATCGCAGTGCCGGTGAGGTGATAATCCAGCGCCTTCAGGTGATCGAGACGCGCAATTTCCTTGTCGAGCGGGGAGCCCTGCTGCATCTCGGCCATGCGCTTCTCGGTTTCCTTGATCTGCTTGGCGATCACGGCACGATCCATGTCCTCGACGGTCTCGGCCACGTCGGCGAGCACCGTCAGCCCGGTCGGGCCGACTTCGGCAAAGCCGCCCAGCACCACGACCTTTTCTTCCTTGCCTTCGCGGAAGATCGTGAGAATGCCCGGCCGCACGATGGCGACCATCGGCGCATGATTTGCGAACACGCCGAAATCTCCTTCGGAGCCCGGGACGTCGACCTGATCGACTTCACCCGAGAACAGGAGCCGTTCGGGGGAGACGAGATCGAACTGGAAGGTGGCCATGTGATTACTTGCTCCGCTCTATCACTCCCTCCCCCTGAAAGAGGGAGGGTTGGGAGGGGGCCTGCGAACGTCCTGTCCCCTGCCCGACCGCTTCGCGGTCGTCCTCCCCTTGCAGGGGGAGGCAGAATTCAAGATTACGCCGCTTCCGCCGCGAGCTTCTTGCCCTTCTCGACGGCTTCCTCGATCGTGCCGACCATGTAAAAGGCCGCTTCCGGCAGGTGATCGTACTTGCCTTCGCACAGGCCCTTGAAGCCCTTGATGGTGTCAGCCAGCTCGACGAACTTGCCGGGGGCCCCAGTGAACACTTCCGCGACGTGGAACGGCTGCGACAGGAAGCGCTCGATCTTGCGCGCGCGCGCCACTGTCAGCTTGTCCTCTTCTGAGAGTTCGTCCATCCCGAGAATCGCGATGATGTCCTGCAGCGCCTTGTAGCGCTGGAGAATCTGCTGCACCTGGCGCGACACCGCGTAATGCTCCTCGCCGACGACCATCGGCTGCAGCATGCGCGAGGTCGAGTCGAGCGGGTCCACCGCCGGATAGATGCCCTTTTCCGCGATCGAACGCGACAGCACGGTGGTCGCATCAAGATGCGCGAAGGAGGTCGCCGGCGCCGGGTCGGTCAGGTCGTCGGCCGGCACATAAATCGCCTGCACCGAGGTGATCGAGCCCTTGGTCGTGGTGGTGATGCGCTCCTGCAATGCGCCCATGTCGGTCGCGAGCGTCGGCTGGTAACCCACCGCCGACGGAATGCGGCCGAGCAGCGCCGACACTTCCGAACCCGCCTGCGTGAAGCGGAAGATATTGTCGACGAAGAACAGCACGTCCTGGCCCTGGTCGCGGAAATGCTCCGCGACCGTCAGGCCCGAGAGACCGACACGCGCGCGGGCACCGGGCGGCTCGTTCATCTGGCCGTACACGAGCGCGCATTTGGAGCCTTCACCGCCGCCCTTCTTGTTCACGCCCGATTCGATGAACTCGTGATAGAGATCGTTGCCTTCGCGGGTGCGCTCGCCCACGCCGGCGAACACCGAGTAGCCGCCGTGCGCCTTGGCGACGTTGTTGATCAGTTCCTGGATCAGCACGGTCTTGCCGACGCCGGCGCCGCCGAACAGGCCGATCTTGCCGCCCTTGGCGTAAGGCGCCAGCAGGTCCACGACCTTGATGCCGGTGACGAGAATTTCAGCTTCCGTCGACTGGTCGGTATAGAGCGGGGCGTCCTGGTGGATGGCGCGCTTGGCTTCCGCCTTGATCGGGCCGGCATCGTCCACCGGCTCGCCGACCACGTTCATGATGCGGCCGAGCGTTCCCACGCCCACCGGCACCGAGATCGGAACGCCGGTATCGGCGACTTCCTGGCCGCGCACCAGACCTTCCGACACGTCCATGGCGACGGTGCGGACGGTGTTCTCGCCCAGATGCTGCGCCACTTCGAGCACCAAGCGGTTGCCGCCATTGTCGGTTTCCAGTGCGTTCAGAATCGCCGGCAGATGATCGTCGAACTGCACGTCGACGACCGCGCCGATCACCTGGGTGATGCGGCCGGTCTTGTTGGGTTTGCCTGCAACTGCGGCTTTGGCCATTGCTCGTCCTCGCTATCCTACTTTCCACCTCCCCCTGGAAGGGGGAGGGACATTAGAGTGCTTCCGCGCCGGAAATGATCTCGATCAGTTCCTTCGTGATCATGGCCTGGCGGGTGCGGTTATAGGTGATGGTCTGCTTGCGGATCATGTCGCCCGCGTTGCGGGTGGCGTTGTCCATGGCGGTCATCTGCGCGCCGTAGAAGGAAGCGTTGTTTTCCAGCAGCGCGCGGAAAATCTGCACGGCAAGATTGCGCGGCAGCAATTCGCCGAGAATGTCGAGCTCGTCCGGCTCGTAGTCGTAGGACGCGTCGGCGCCCTTCGCATCGCCCTCGACCTCCGGGAAAATCGGCGGGATCACCTGCTGCGCGGTCGGAACCTGCGCGATTACCGACTTGAACCGTGAATAGAACAGCGTCGCGATATCGAAGCCACCCTGGTCGTAGAGCGCGATGATCTTCTCGGCGATGCCGTTGGCGTGCTCGAACTGAAGATTGCGCACGCTGCGCAGATCGACGTGGTCGATGATGTTCTTCTCGAAATTGCGGCGGAGCAGCTCATAGCCCTTGCGGCCAACGCAGAAAATCTTGACCTCTTTGCCTTCGCTGAGGAGTGCGTTCGCCTTCTCGCGGGCCAGACGCACGATCGCCGAATTGAACGCGCCGCACAGACCGCGCTCGCCGGTGCAGACGACAAGCAGGTGCACCCTATCGCTGCCGGTGCCCCCGAGGAGCTTCGGCGCGGAGCTCGCGTCGGTGATGGTGGCAGCGATATTGCCGAGGACGCGGTCCATGCGCTGGGCGAAGGGCCGCGCAGATTCCGCCGCCGCCTGCGCGCGCCGCAGCTTGGAGGCCGCAACCATCTGCATCGCCTTGGTGATCTTCTGCGTCGCCTTGGTCGCGGCGATGCGGACACGCATGTCCTTGAGGCTGGCCATTTCCCGTTCAGTCCTCGGTCTCTTCTTTACCTGCCCCTGCAAGGAGGAGGTCGGCGAGCAGCAAAGCTGCGGGCCGGGTGGGGGTCACGGTGGGAGCGGACCCCCACCCGGTCGCCCTTCGGCGACCACCCTCCCCCTCTTTCAGGGGGAGGGAAAAACTCACGCAAACGTCTTGGCGTAGCCGTCGACGACACCCTTCAGCTTGCCGGCCGTCGCGTCGTCAAGATCGCGCGAGGTCCGGATCGCCTCCAGGATGTCGCTGTGCTTGGTGCGCAGAAGCGTCAGCAGGCCGCTTTCGAACTCGCGCACCTTGGACACCGGCAGCGGGTCGAGATAGCCATTGGTGCCGGCCCAGATCACGCAGACCTGCTCCTCCATCTTCAGCGGCGAGAATTGCGGCTGCTTCAGGAGTTCGGTCAGGCGGGCGCCGCGGTTCAGCAGACGCTGGGTGGTGGCGTCGAGGTCGGAGCCGAACTGCGCGAAGGCCGCCATTTCGCGGTATTGCGCGAGCTCGCCCTTGATCTTGCCAGCGACCTTTTTCATCGCCTTGGTCTGCGCCGAAGAACCCACGCGCGACACCGACAGACCGACGTTCACCGCCGGACGGATGCCCTGATAGAACAGGTCGGTCTCCAGGAAGATCTGGCCGTCGGTGATCGAGATCACGTTGGTCGGAATGTAGGCCGACACGTCATTGGCCTGGGTTTCGATGACCGGCAGCGCCGTCAGTGAACCTGCGCCATTGTCGTCGTTCATCTTCGCCGCGCGCTCGAGCAGGCGCGAGTGCAGATAGAAGACGTCGCCCGGATAGGCTTCGCGGCCCGGCGGACGGCGCAGCAAGAGCGACATCTGGCGATAGGCGACGGCCTGCTTGGACAGGTCGTCATAGATGATCACGGCGTGCATTCCGTTGTCGCGGAAATACTCGCCCATGGTGCAGCCGGAGAACGGCGCCAGGAACTGCATCGGCGCCGGATCGGAGGCGGTGGCGGCGACGATGATCGAATATTCCAGCGCGCCCTGCTCCTCCAGCACCTTCACGAATTGCGCGACGGTCGAACGCTTCTGGCCGACCGCAACATAGACGCAGTACAGCTTGATCTTCTCGTCGCCGGTGGCGTTGAGCGGCTTCTGGTTCAGTATCGTGTCGAGCGCGATCGCGGTCTTGCCGGTCTGGCGGTCGCCGATGATCAGCTCGCGCTGGCCGCGGCCGATCGGGATCAGCGCATCCACGGCCTTCAGGCCGGTCGCCATCGGCTCATGCACCGATTTGCGCGGAATGATGCCGGGCGCCTTCACGTCCACGCGAGCGCGCTTGTCGGCCCTGATCGGGCCCTTGCCGTCGATCGGATTGCCGAGCGCGTCGACCACGCGGCCGAGCAGGCCCTTGCCGACCGGCACGTCGACGATCGAACGGGTGCGCTTGACGGTCTGACCTTCCTTGATCTCGCGGTCGGTGCCGAAAATAACGATACCGACATTGTCGCTTTCGAGGTTCAGCGCCATGCCGCGCACGCCGCTTTCGAACTCGACCATCTCGCCGGCCTGCACGTTGTCGAGGCCATAGACGCGGGCGATACCGTCACCGACCGACAGCACCTGGCCGACTTCCGAGACTTCCGCCTCCTGGCCGAAATTCTTGATCTGATCCTTCAGGATCGCGGAGATTTCTGCGGCGCGGATGTCCATCAGCGTGCCTCTTTCATCGCGTATTTGATCGAATTGAGTTTGGTGCGCAGCGAGCTGTCGACCATACGGCTGCCGAGCTTGACCACGAGGCCGCCGATAATGGCGGGATCGACCTTGATGTTGAGGTCGACTTCCTTCCCGGTCATTGAGTTGAGGGCGCCTTTGAGCGCCTTGAGGTGGGTGTCGCTGAGCGTTTCGGCGACGGTGACGTCGGCGGAGACTTCGCCGTTATGCTGCGCCACCAGCTTGCGAAAGCCGCGGATCATCTGCGGCGCCGCGAACAGACGGCGGTTCTTTGCCACGAGATTCAGGAATTTCGCGGCGAGACCCTCGATCTTCGCCTTCTTCAGGACGGCGTCGAGCGCCCTGACCTGTTCGTCCGCGCCAAAGACCGGGCTGCGTACGAGGCGCGCCAGATCGGGGCTCTCATCGAGCAGGGCGGCGAAGCTGTCGAGATCCTTGCGGACCGTGTCGAGCGCCTTCTCTTCCAGCGCCAGCTCGAACAGGGCGGTCGCGTAGCGGCCTGCCATGCCGGATACGATCGGTTGTTCGCCTGCCATTGCAACTCGTCTGAAGTGGTCAATCCGCAAGCCTGACGCCGTCGCCGGAGCGGCGGCGCAAACCATTGGAATTCAAGGGGAATTCCGATGTTTGCCGGACATCACGGAATTCCCCGGAGCCCCTGCAAAATCGAGGCGGTTGCTAACACGCCAGAGCATGCGGTGCAACAATATGAAGACTCAGAAATGACGGGATTTGCCGCGGTTTTATCGCGCCTTTGGTCGCAATCCCTGCATGCGTCGGGCAGCGTTCTCTACCCCTCCCGCAGAGCCTATTTGGCAGGCGTGGGAGCGGCGTCGCCGATGCGTGACCCGTCTGCTTTGCGAAAGGAACTCCGACATGGCCTGGACCTGGCTCTTCATCGCCGGATTGTTCGAAGTCGCCTGGGCCATCGGCCTGAAATACACCGACGGTTTCTCGCGGCTCTGGCCCTCTCTCGGCACCATTGCGGCCATGATCCTGAGCCTCGCCTTCCTCGGCCTCGCCCTGAAAACCCTGCCGGTGGGCACCGCCTATGCGGTGTGGACCGGCATCGGCGCCATCGGCACGGTCATCCTGGGCATCGTGCTGTTCGCCGAACCGGCCACCGCCCTGCGGCTGGGCTGCGTGGCCCTCATCCTGACCGGCATTGTCGGCCTGAAACTCGTTACCTGACTTTCCAAAAAAATTTGCGGCAGATCGGAGCCCGGATCGGCTAAGCATGGAGGGCCGGCCTCGCCCGCTTCCGAGGAACAATATGACGACCCCACTGCCCGCGGCGCATGGCCGCGGCGAACCGACTTTTGCCGATCTTTTCACACCCAAGCTCGTCACAGTGCTGCGGGAGGGCTACGGGGCGGAAGGCCTGCGCGCCGACGCCCTGGCCGGCCTGACGGTCGCCATCGTCGCCCTGCCGCTCTCCATGGCCATCGCCATCGGCGCCGGGGTCAGCCCCGAGCGCGGGCTCTACACGGCCATCGTTGGCGGCTTCCTGATCTCGCTCTTGGGCGGGAGCCGCTTCCAGATCGGGGGACCCGCCGCCGCATTCATCGGCCTTGTCGCCCTCACAGTGGAGCGGCACGGCTTCGACGGGCTGGTGCTGGCGACCATGATCGCCGGGCTGATCATGATGGTGATCGGCCTCCTCCAGCTCGGCACCTACATCAAGTACATCCCCTACCCCGTCACCGTCGGCTTCACCGCCGGCATTGCCGTCATCATTCTGGTCACGCAATTGCGCGACCTGTTCGGCCTGAAGCTCGCGAATGACCCGGCCGACATGCTGCCGAAGCTCAAGGCGCTCTGGAGCGCAATCGGCACCGTCAATCCGGTCACGGTCGGGCTCTCGGTTTTCTCCATTGCAACGATTCTCGTCCTGCGCCGCCTGCGCCCGACCTGGCCGGCCTTGCTGATCGCGGTCGTGCTCGCCGCCCTCCTCACCGCCGTCTTCCATCTCGATGTCGAGACCGTCGGCACGCGCTTCGGCGCCATCGCCGCCGGCCTGCCGGCGCCGAGCCTTCCGCCGTTCAGTCTGGAAAAAATCCGCGCCGTGCTGCCCGACGCCTTTGCCATCGCGCTGCTCGGCGCCATCGAATCGCTTCTCTCCGCCGTCGTCGCCGATGGCATGACCGGCCGGCGGCACCGCTCCAATTGCGAGCTGGTGGCGCAGGGCATCGGCAATGTCGCCTCCGCAGCCTGCGGCGGCGTGCCGGTCACCGGCACCATCGCCCGCACCGCAACCAATATTCGTGCCGGCGCGCGCAGTCCCGCCGCCGGCATGTTCCATTCGCTGTATCTCCTGCTGTTCGTTCTCTTCGCGATGCCGCTGGTCGCCTATATTCCGCTCGCGGCGCTGGCCGGCGTGCTGGTGGTGGTCGCCTGGTCGATGGCCGACAAGGCGGAATTCGCGCTGCTGCTGCGTTCATCGCGCGCCGATGCGCTGATTCTGCTCGCGACCTTCCTGCTGACGATCTTCTACGATCTGTTGACCGGCATCGGTGTCGGCGTCGTGCTCGGCTCCTTCCTGTTCCTGCATCGCATGGCCGAGACCATCGAGGTGGAGGGCGATCCGCAATTCGTGCGTGAAGATACCTCCGACCGCGCCGACGGCCGCCCGCCCTACCAGGGGCTGCGCAACGGCGATGTCATGGTCTACCGCATCAGCGGCGCCTTCTTCTTCGGCGCCACCGCGCGCGTGAGCATCATTCTCGACCGCGTGGTGAAGCCCCCGCGCGTCTTCGTTCTGGATTTCTCCGAGGTGCCGTTCATCGATATCACCGCCGCGGCGGCGCTTGAACGCTTCGTGCAGCGGCTGCAAAAGGCGGGCACCAAGGTCTATTTTGCCGGCGTGCGTCCGCATGTGCGGCGCTCCTTCGGCCTGCCCGGCCTGCGCGGACGCGCCGTGCATTATGTTGCGAGCGTCGAGCGGGCGTTGCGGGCGGCATTGGCCTCCCCGGACTGACCGCGCATCCACCGAAGCGCCGCTCCGCAACTTGCGACGCGACAACGATCGCGAAACGTGATCTCATCCGGCGTGAACGGATCACGCTCTTGTCGTCCTGCACCGGGGAGGAACGTCATGGCCATCCGCCGCGCGATCACACGCCGCACGCTGCTCCGCACCAGCGCTGCGCTTGCGGCCTTCGCAGCCGGGCCGGCTTTCGCGCAGGCCACGGCCTGGCCCGACCGGCCGGTGCGCATCATCGTGCCGTATCCCGCCGGCGGTTCGACCGACGTGCTGTTCCGCATCTATGCCGAGCAGATTCAGGCCAAGCTCGGGCAGCCCTTTGTCATCGAGAACCGGCCCGGCGCCGGCGGCAACACGGGTATCGACGCGGTCGCGAAAAGCACGCCGGACGGCTACACGCTCGGCGCCGCCACAATAGGCCATTTCGCAATCAACCAGTTTCTCTACGACAAGATGCCGTTCGATCCGGAGCGCGACATCGTGCCGGTGGCGCTCACCTACGAATTGCCGAATGTCGCGATGGTGCCGAGCCAGCACGTGCCGGCGAAGACCTTGCAGGAATTCATCGCCTGGGCGAAGGCGCGCGACCGCATCACCTATGGCAGTCCGGGGGTTGGCACCTCGCCGCACCTGTCCGGCGCATTGTTTGCATCGCGCACCGGCATCAATGCCGTGCATGTACCGTTCCGCGGCGCAGCGCAGACGATTCCGGCGATGCTGTCAGGCGACGTCAACTTCGCCATCGACAATCTCGCCTCCTACATCTCGATCATCCAGAGCGGACAGATGCGCGCGCTGGCCGTTACCTCGTCGGAGCGCTGGCCGACGCTGCCGGACGTGCCGACCATGGCGGAAGCGGGCATGAAGGATTTTGTCGTCACCTCGTGGGCAGCGGTGGTCGTGCCTGCCGGCACGCCGCGCCCCATCGTCGACAAATTGTCCGCCGCGTTCAGGCAGGTGGCGACCGACCCGGCCATGACGCCGCGCTTCCTCACCGCCGGCGCCAAACTTCTCTCGAGTACGCCGGAGGAAGCCAAGGCCTTCGCCGACAAGGAGCGGGCGACCTGGAAGGAGATCGTCGCGATTGCGGGAGCGAAGGCGCAGTAGAGGCTATGAGAGCGCGTCAAATTCGGCTCGCCTCCCGTGAAAGGGAGAGGTGACCACGCTTCAGCTACAAAAAACTCTGCGGGTCGATATCGACCTCGATCTTCAGCGTGCCGCGCGTCTTCGGCGCCTGTGACAGCCAGCCACGCATGTAGCCTGACAGATCGAACGCCTTCGGCGACTTGACCAGGAGCCGCTGGCGATGGCGCCCGCGCACCACGGCAAGCGGCGCTTCCGCCGGTCCCAGCACCCGCACAGCGTCATCGAGCGGCGCCGAGCCCGCAATCTTGCGGGCAAAGCTTTCGGTCTCGTGCTTGTCGCCGCCGGAGACGACAATCGCCGCCAGCCGTCCGAAGGGCGGGTAATGCGTGCGCTCGCGCGAGTCGATCTCGGTGTCGTAGAAGGCGGCGCGATCGGCCGCGATCAGCGCGCGCATCACCGGATGCTCCGGCTGGTGCGTTTGCAAGTATCCCACGCCCTGCCCGGCCTCGCGGCCGGCGCGGCCCACCACCTGATGCAGCAGCTGGAACGAACGTTCGGCCGCGCGCGGGTCGCCATTCGCCAGCCCGAGATCGGCGTCGATGATGCCGACGAGGTTGAGCCTGGGAAAATGGTGCCCCTTCGCAACAAGCTGCGTGCCGATGATGATGTCGAACCGGCCCTCCGCCACGTCGTCGAGCTCCTGCCGCAGCCGCTCGACTGATTCGACCAGATCGCTGGAGAGGATGATGGTGCGCGCCTGCGGAAACAAAGCCGCCACTTCTTCCTGCAAACGCTCGACGCCAGGCCCTACGGCTGTAAACGATTCCGCCGCCTGACATTTCGGGCAGGTTTCCGGCAGCGGCTTGGAGAAGCCGCAATGGTGGCACACCAGCCGCCGCCTGAAGCGGTGATCCACGAGCCAGGCATCGCAGTTCGGGCAATCGAGCCGGTGGCCGCAGGCGCGGCATAATGTGAGCGGCGCGTAGCCGCGGCGATTGAGAAACAGCAGCGCCTGTTCGCCGCGCTCGATCGCGATCTTCACCGCTTCGGCGAGACGCGGCGCGATGAAGCGTCCGCGCGGCGGGCCTTCGCGCGTCATGTCGATGGCCTCGATATGCGGCATATGCTGGCCGCCGAAACGCTGCGGCAGCGACAGGCGCTTGTAACGCCCGCGCCGCGCATTCACTTCGGTCTCCACCGCCGGCGTCGCCGACGAGAGAATGATCGGAATCTTCTCCTCGTGCGCGCGCACCACCGCCATGTCGCGGGCGTGATAGTGGATGCCGTCTTCCTGCTTGTAGGCCTGGTCGTGCTCCTCGTCGACGATGATCAGGCCGAGATCGGAATAGGGAAGAAAGAGCGCCGAGCGCGCGCCGACGATCACGGCGATTTCGCCTTCCGACACCGCCGCCCATGTGCGCGCGCGTTTGCGTGGCGAGAGCTGCGAATGCCATTCCGCCGGCTGCACGCCGAAGCGCGCCGAGAAGCGGTCGAGGAATTGCGTGGTCAGCGCGATTTCCGGCATCAGGATCAGCGTCTGTTTTCCGCGCCGGATATTTTCCGCCACCGCCTCGAAATAGACTTCTGTCTTGCCGGAACCGGTGACGCCGTCGACGAGCGCCGCCGCAAAGCCGCCCTGCGCCACCATCTCGCGCAGGATGTTCGCCGCTCCGGTCTGCGCTTCGGTGAGATCGGGCGCGAGGAAATCCGGATCGGGCGCTTGCGCCACCGGTTCCGGCGGCAGCACGAAAGTCTCCAGCGTGCCTTCGTCGATCAGGCCGTCGATCACTCCGGCCGACACGCCGGCTTCCAGAGCCGCGTCGCTCTTGCCGCGCATCATGCCATCGGAGAAAAGCTCGATCACCCGCGCGCGCGCCTTGGTCATGCGTTTGGGCGCGGGACCTTTGAGGCGCACGCCGACGCGTTCGCGCGCAGGACCGAGCTGCTCGCCCATGCGCAGCGACATCCGCAGCACCATGCCGCGCGCGCCGAGCGTGTAGCCCGCCACCCAGTCAATGAAGCTGCGCAGCTCGGGCTTGAGCGGCGGCACGTCGAGCTTGCCGATGACCTCCTTCAGCTTGTTGTGCAGGCCCGGCCGCGGGTTGCCCTCGCCCCAGACCACGCCGGCATATTCCCGGGCGCCGAACGGGACTGCGACCACGTCGCCGGGCTCGAGCGAGAGCCCCGCCGGAACGCGGTAGGAATAGGCCTGATCGAGCGCGATCGGCACCAGAACATCGACAATCTTGGCCGCCATATTGTCCCTGATCTTGGACCGACACTCGCCCGATTCCGGGCGTTTAAGGAAGGGTGAAGGACGAGCACGTAATGTGGGAACACATGAAGCGCCACAAACACTCTTTCACCTCCCCCCTTGCGGGGGAGGTCGGCGAGCGAAGCGAGCCGGGTGGGGGGTCGTCGTTACGCGGG
>Ga0209172_10001511_pt1 | contig 48635 bp, 45 predicted proteins | sample LarsenN4metaG_FD_184113 | JGI IMG/M metagenome (GOLD analysis project Ga0209172, IMG submission 184113) | Hot spring sediment bacterial and archeal communities from British Columbia, Canada, to study Microbial Dark Matter (Phase II) - Larsen... ... | reverse complement strand
AGCCAGGGTAGCCAGGGTAGCCAGGGAGATACTGGACCGCAAGGACCGCAAGGACCGCAAGGTAGCCAGGGTAGCCAGGGTAGCCAGGGAGATACTGGAGCGCAAGGACCGCAAGGTAGCCAGGGTAGCCAGGGTAGCCAGGGAGATACTGGACCGCAAGGACCGCAAGGTAGCCAGGGTAGCCAGGGTAGCCAGGGAAGCCAGGGAGATACTGGACCGCAAGGACCGCAAGGTAGCCAGGGTAGCCAGGGTAGCCAGGGAAGCCAGGGAGATACTGGACCGCAAGGACCGCAGGGGGAACCCGGAGAAGCGGGTTTCGCTTCACTAAATGGATTGACTAACCCTGGCGGATACATCACTATAATTGGCGGTAGCAATATATCTATTACCGATAACGGTATAGACACCATAACAATATCTTCCACCGTTTCTACAACTGGTGACTTTGGTGATTATGTCCAAAAGAGCGGGGACGTGATGACGGGTCAATTAACTGTATCTGATAGACTCATAGTGAGAGATAAAACTGGTTCACCATTAAAATCTATAGAGTTCCAAAACTCTAGTGGAGACATGCAATGGACTTTAGGTGCGTTCGATGATGGTGCTATTACTTTCACAGACTCATCTTTTAATGATGTTGTATCCATTTCAAAAGATGATGGATTGATTATACGCTACCTTGCAGGTTCAAGTGGCAATATAGTAACTCACGATGTTTATGGTAAGTTGCTTGATAGTGGATTTACAATAGCAGATATAACCGGATCAATAGATTTATCACTATATACACCACTCTCAACCACCGCAAGTATCTCCGGTGGCTTGCAGAGTCAAATTGATGCTCTAAGTTCCGGCGGGGTCACATCAATAGAAGGACTTACTGGAATAGTGGATATTTCTGGTGGTTCTGGAATAAACATATCAACCGATGGAAACTCTATTGTAATAAAGAATACCATTGAGTATGTATCCGCTCCAGTATCCCCATCATCCCCAGGTGAAAAGGGACAGAGAGCATATTCAAGCAACTATGTGTATGAGTGCATTGCCACTAATACATGGGTGAGATACGCAGCGGCATCTACTTGGTAAATCATTTTAAATAAAGGATAATTATATGCCAATTATAGGACTGGTAAACACCGACGATGGATCTAATGAGGATTTAGAAACAACGCTCGGATTATTTTCTGTAGCAACATCAGCATCGCCCGCTACTTTTTTAGCAACTGCCTCACGCGGGGCGCTTGCTATTGTTCCCGGCGTGTTACCTTCGGATCCAACTGTAGGAACATTAGCTATAGATATTAGTGGTGATAACATGTTGAAATGGTGGGACGGTGCTATGTGGAGATCCGCATCTACCACGGTGGAGGTTAGTGGTGGAGGTGGATCTGGTATAGGAGTAGGTCAAACTATCAATCTCCAGCAGGGTCTTACGGCGAATGTTGCGATAGCTGTTTCCGGTGTACTCACTAACATGATAATCACAAGTGGTAGTTTACCAAGTGGACTAACTTTGAATGGGGCTACTGGTCAAATCACAGGTGTTCCAACTGATTTTGGAAATTTCATTGTAGGTCTTGAAGCTACTTTTGCGGACTCCACTATCGGTACTGGAGATGTTGAAATTATAGTAGCTGAAGCATTTCCGGTAACATTTACTTTTGACGAAACTCCAATTACATATATTCCATTGGGAGTGTATGTTTATAACTTTGAATTGACATACACACCATATCCAAACGCTCTACCTATAACTTGGAATGTAACTGGTCTTCCGAATGGAATGGGGTTGTATACTACCAATGATAATAAAGATGCTTACCTATATGGGGAACCATATGACTATGGAACCTTTAGCGTTACTATTGAAGCAACAAATTGGACTGGTACAACGACTAAAACTTTTGATATAACTGTATACGAATACAACTTAGAAGTACATGGTACTTCTAGTCTTGATGGAACATATACTCCGGTATCCTATGGATTCTATACATCTTCTGATGGCGGGTCTTCAATAAATGTAGAAAATTATGACAATAGAAGAATTTATGAAAACACAATGAACAGTAGTCTAAAAATATTTTTTTATCAACCATTCAGTTGTTGGATGGCGGCAGATACTTCTAGTTTCTACAGCATTTCATCGCCTTTATTTACTTCTCCAGAATCTCATATATTACCTTCGGAGAGCAATTGGTATGGACCGGAAAGCATGTACATTAATTGGGTAGCCCCATGACGCGCATCTCACTTATAGACGCGAATGATGGTTCTGGAAAAACACTAGAACAAACATTAGGATTGTCAACCACTGTCACTAATTCCACCCCGGCTTCATTCGCTCCAACGAGTGTAAGGGGAGGTATATGTATTTCTCCAAGCACATTACCTTCAAACCCTTCCCCCGGTACTTTTGTCATAGATTCTAATGATAATAATACTCTGAAGTGGTGGAATGGTAGTATTTGGATGGCGGCTGGCACATAACAGCCTGGAATTGATACTATATCAATAACAAGTGTTGATAATTGTTGGCTAAATTAATAGATAATCCGAAGGCACCTTCTATATTTCACTTTATATAAATAAGGTGTATATGGAGATTATGAATGTCTATAGCATACCTACCATCTGAAGGCGGCATAAACAAAGTCGGATTGACCGGGGATAACCTTTGGTATGGTGATTCTATTGGTGGAAAGATATTAGATAAGATAAAGGTAAAGAAGTTTTCCGATACAGGAAACTACTTCAACTATTACTATTCTAATCTCGACTCATCATCAAGATGGTTCCTCAAGGATGTAACAGAATACAACTTCTTGAATGGAATAACTGTTTATAGATGCATGTATATTGGTGCTGATGAGAGATACAAAGAAACTGAAGTATTGGGTAATGTTGCATGCTCCATAACTCACAACGGTCCTGTTGAGGCTAATAACTCCGTAACAATAGATATAGCTATGGATGGTAAATACACCGTATTTACCTCACAGAATACTACTGTCTTAGAAACTGAACAAGATCCAACTGGTATCCTTTCGACGCGAAACGACTGGTCGAGCAGCATAACTTACAACGACATTCTAAAGCCTGGGGAGTATATAAAAGTTTGGATTAGAATGAAGTTCGCAGTCAACTCGAATTTCGTAAGCGTAACTGACTATGACTACTTCGTACGGGTAAAAGACTTAGTAATACCTATGAGAAGGACTAACGGCAGAATGCCGATGTCCAAGGTATTCAGCATGTCCCTTCTTGAGAAGGATTTCGTCCTTAGAGAATCCATACCTTCAGAAATGGATATAGAGCAGATTTATAAAGTAATTGACAATGGAAAGTATCTCAATATATTCTACATAAAGAATGATGAGTTGAAGCTGCTTATAGTAAAGACGGAAGACAATCCTGAGAATTCGAAATACATAGACATAAACATAAGCACCTTCGTTCCAGAAATAACATCTAATAACCAATTCCTCTCAAACTTCTCACAATGCTTCACCACCGCTATCACTGGAACGGATTCACCGTCTTCAAGTGGGACGAGTGGAACCAGCGGCTCCCCCGAATCCGTAAGCACAACTGGTTATCCGGTTGACTACCCAGATATAACATACGACTATGATACTGTTGTCGGAAAGAAGTTCCTCGTAGACATTCATGGAACCGAGAAGCCAGATAGAAATGACTTCTATTTGTTTTTTAACACCTTTCTCTCAGATACTTCAGACGAGTATATTCAGAAGTATGGGCATAAGAATTACTACTGGAATTGTGGTGTAGTCCATATAAACCTCAACCATATAAATGATATATTCTTTGACAACATATTGCCTGGATATGATAATGTCCAATCACTCAATCTGATAGAGCAGTATACCGATATTCTCAATGATAGATTCTTTATAAATTCTATAATAATGAAGGATGACTTGCTCACAGGTGTTGGCTATATACCAGAGGATTGCCGGATAATAAACAACAAGTCCAAGCTCTTCTATGTTTGGGAAGGTGACATTGTAAACCGCAAGACGCTTCTCCAAATGTTTGATATTCCAAGCGTCATATCCACAGTTACCAATACGGTTGAAAACAAGGCTGGAACCAACTCCAGCTTGTTATTCGATGACACACATGTAAACCTTGTAAACTTCGGAAACTTCAGAGAGACGAGATATATTGACGATGGTATAAAGTTTGTTCAGATGGGTCCGGCTGCTCAGTCAGCTTTCCATCATGGATTGTCGCCAGTAACATACGACATGGAAAACAGCAGCCTGGATCAATTCTCGTCAACATGGTCGTTTGGTATATCCACGCAGAGCATATCGCTCATAACATCATCGACAATTGATCCTTGTGAGGTTGTATCAATATCAGTATCCGCCGCAGATATTCCAGATGTTCAGACATTCAATGTCAATAATCCTAACCACTGGCATGTTATGAAGCAGTCTGACTTCGACTCCTTCTATAGCGGCTCATCGACTGTAAAGGGTTCGGACTACAAGATAAACATCGTTGATAAGCAACTTCCTATATTCAACATACATTGTTTGGGTGATGGAAACTTATCGGCTTTGAAGGCGTCTTTCAACTTCTACAGTAAGAAGTGGAATATAACCATAAACGACGAATCTGGAAATCCATACGAAGTTACTGTCGAGAATGTTCCACTTATAGCTACCGCTGAGAACACCATAACAGTCAATCTCTACCGTCAGTTGGATTACGGCTGCTCTAAGAAGTATATAGTCCATATGGAAATTTGGGTAAACGGATTGCAGCTATTCACTGGAATAAGCTACACCCGCTACACCAATGATATATTTACCATAACTCATAACTACTCGGGTGAGTTTGCTGGATGGATGTCATATTGGGAAGTTAGAAACTACATCGAAACTAATTTGGATAAATACGCAATTCCAATGTTCCAGATATTCTCCAACATAGCATGGGCAGAGTTGGAGAATGAGGTTGATAATGTTTCTGGAGTTGAAGAACTCAAGATGTTCAACTTCAAGAGAAACATCCTCATGAGAAACCTGTCATGGGGTTCAAAGGAATCCATAGTAGTTCCTATTGTCCTTCAGGGTAATGGTTATAATATAGGTAGTGAATATAACCAAGAAGTTAGAAGAAGTGTATTCGACTTCAATAAGATAGATATAAACCAGAAGTCATTCGCATTCACTTTGGAAGGAAGCTCCGATCTTCTTGACTGGATAGCCGGTGAATACGATATCGAAAGAGATATTCTTGTCTTATGGGTTCGTATTGAAAATTGGGACGGACAGAGAATAACGATGTATTATTCCGACAGTAGAGTTATTCAAACCAAGGAATATAGGAATCCTTATAGAAACGATTGGTATGCTGTATGGCACATGAACAACAATGTCAAGGTTCCTAGAAGCCGTTTTGTCGAGCAGAAGGTATTCAATGCTGGTGAGCAGTTTGTCAATGTCCGTGATGCTGATGATAACGAATACCTCATTAGAATCGACAAGCAGTTTGTATTCGGATATATTGATACATACATGAGCAACAAGTTTGATATCAAGTGGGATGATAGAACAACCGATAGAAACACTACCGATCTTATAAACGACTTCATACGAACCCAAGTTTCTAACTTCAAGCCGTCGTTCATGGAGATTCGTGATGTTGAATCGACATTCCCATATAAGATTGAGGGCGGTGGCAATAACTTCGAGGTTCGTGAGAAGCAGCCAGTCGATAGTCAGATAGTAGTCCCTCAAGGTCCAACCGTCATCTGTAGATAACAGGAGATATTATGTCTAACCAGAAAGTTGATTACCAGAAGATTAGCGGCGGCGTCGTAGCCTGTGCAGGCGCTAATACGAACTGCTGGTATGTTAGAGAGTCAGCCGACAAGTTCTCCGTAAACGGGGCTTTTAGTAGCCTACAGACGATATTCGATTGGGCATTGGTAAAGACTATAGACAACCGATTCTTCAAGTCAGGTGTCCTTAGATTCTGTGAGGGGCAAACCGTCACTAATATAAAGTTTACCTCCCCATTTCCAAACAATGATTACTTCATATTCTTCTCGCCAAACAACAATGTCAATGTATACTGGACTGATAAGAAGGCTTTCAAGTGTACCGTATCAGCAAGCGGTCCTCTCGGCTCTGAGTTGAGTTGGATAGCCATTCATAAAGAACTTGCAAGAATGACTGGAATCAATAACCCAGGTTCTATATACGCTGGTAAGAGGGTCATAACCAATGATACCATAACCTCAACACTTCTGAATGACGATACCCTAGACATAACTAATGATGCTAATGCTAACTTGAATGGTTGGTATAATAATGAAATGATAATAAAGCCAACCGAAGTATTAGACGAGATATATCAATCAATGAATTTATCGTCCTATTCGACATTACTATCATCAAGCATAAATATAAATAGTTATTGGCTGGAAAAGGCTAAGGATAGGGTCAAGATTGGCACCAGTTATCCGAAAGCATGTCAAATAGACTATCTTATAATCAAATCTGGCGTAAACTGGTGGGATGAAATCTAAGGAGCATTGTAAAAATGTCTAAGTATACTGAAAACATAAGTTTAGTCAATCCGACTAAGTTCGTCAATGACGAGAATGCTAATGCTCCTATCAAGGAAGTGCAGGGAAACGTTCAATACATTCTCGACTTCTTGAACGGTAACAAAGCTCTCTTAGCTGGAGTCTATGGAAACCTATGGGATTACGATAGAAACGGTAGAAGACTTACTTACAATGGTGGAAAGTTTGACACATATAAGAAGGCTAATTCTTGGGTTGCTTTGAATAATCTTCAGGTAGCTAACGATGATGAAATTGTTTGGGATAGCGCCGATTCGAGAGTTGTATACAAGGGACGGTCAGATCTAACTGTAGATCGTCCAAAGTGGATAGAGAAGGAAATATGGATTCCAGAAGCATTGAGGGATCAGAAGCTTATATTCGCTATCAAGGCTAGTGGATGCACAACCGAAACCGGGTGGACTGAAGATACAGCCGTTTGCGAAACAATAGGTATTCAGGTTCTCGGTGGTGAAACCGATGTTCAGACATTCAAGAATGTTGGAAAGTGGGAAAACCATCTCTACTACTCGAATGACTCCTACGGCGTCAAGATGACGACCGTTATAGTTCCTTTCAAGGCTTCCAAGAACACCAAGTCTGTCAAGGTAAAGATACTCAGAACCGTAAACGAGAATTACCTTCACATTGATAAAGTATTCGTCGGTGGTATCTGCACTCCATATGAAAACGAGACTGAAACATACAAGCTTTATGATATTGATGTAAACGAATTCTTTGACTATGTAAATGTTTGCACCAAGGTAGTTTCAACTGCCGTCCTCGGACACAAGGTTGCCGATCACCGCAAGCATATTCGTGGAAACGACTTGATGACATGGTATCAGTTCAACTATGTCCTTCGTGAGATTCTTACTTACGGATCGGTGTTCACCACATCCAGAACGGCAGAGACAACTGGATCGTCGGGTTCACCCGCAACCACTGGAGCGTCCGGTTCCCCAGCAACTACAGGCGCTTCAGGTTCTCCAGCAACTACAGGAGCTTCAGGTTCGCCATCGGAAGATAACTGGAGTCTCATAGATGTCCTCCCAATATACAACAATATTCAAGGTAAAGTAATCTGCAATACAACTGAAAGAGTCTATAGAGTGGATCACCCTGTATTGGAGAATCCATCAACCCCTAACATAACTCTGGAAATACCTCAGATGACATCGCAAGTGTTTGCGCTCGGCGTATTCGATGTCCAAAAGGATCACTTTTATATAACTCTCTCGGATATCCCTTCAGAAGAAGGATATATCGTCCACTGGAATCTCGGAAATTCATTCTCACCAAGAGAAGCTATAGATGCATTGGATCTTCCAAATGAGGGTGATGTTGAATGCCCAGTTCCAGTCGTATATCCACAGATATTCAATTATGAGAGTAATGCATAACCATGGCTGATAAATTTTTATCGGAAGATATAAATCTAATAAACGGCGACAATTTCTCGACTGTAGGAAAAACCGGAAAATATCAAGACACTATCAATGATAGAGTTGTAACGGATGTTATATCTTTTAGTGATGAATGGACTAAATCTACTCTGTCAAACGACGGGCAGACAAATGTAGAGTCAGTCTCGGTTGGGGAGCTTGATAATCCACAGTCCAGCTTCGTTATAAAAGAGGGAGAGACTGAAGCTCGCTCCAAGTATATATTTGACGATTCGAAGGGAACCTTGACTTTCAAGGACGAAACCCTCGCAAAGACAAATGAGTTTGGTTGTGTTTATGATAAGTCTGATGAAGTCCCACTCTACGACATGGTTAGGGACTTGGAAATACTTTCGGCTTTCAATAGAATACCCGACTTCGGAGCAATATACGACTTTCAGGTTCGCCAGTTGACATTCGGCGTATACAAGTATGCAAACGCTCTTCTCTGTATCAACATGGCAAAGTCTTTGGGATATCTGTCGCTCGACAAGATTATAAACGATGAATATACCATTAAGAAGGGAATGAATGAACTTTATGAGAAGTATAAGAATGACACTGCGGTAAAAGATAAGTACCCAGCTTACTCTGGATGGCTCGACAGTGACGAATATATAAACGGCGGCTGGATTGATATAGATGAGCTTATAAAGAAGGCTCTCAACGATGAGTTTGCATATGACGCTGACTGGTCTTTGTCCGTAAGAACAAAGAGATTCCAAGATAGGAAGAGAGCTTTAGTCAACTTGATATTGACTTACACAAGCAACATATGGGGATTGAATTCACCTAATAAGCTGGTTGACTTTGGAATAAGAATAGTAGACAAGACATCTGGAAAGCAGCTTGATTACTCTGATGTAAAGAATGGATTGCGTAACTTTGTCGGACAGACAATGACTGCTCAATTCGCTGGTGAGCTTGGAACCGCTGCAACCAATGAAGACGGAACATTATCGTCTGGACAGCCAAATTCAAATGTAGCATGTGCTGAAAAGAATTGCGATAAGAATTATGTCAATAGCTGTGATGGAACCATATTCAAGAAAGATTGTTTCTCCGATTCCAATAACACTGGATCGGTGGAAGATAAGGCTAGTGGAAACTTCCACCTTCTATCACCACAGTTCAAACTGAATCCGCTTTCAAACTACAGAAAAGACAAGCCAGATATTCTCAACACCATTGATCCTATTCACTGGACAACTGGTAATATCGACTACATCAAAAAAGAATTCTCGGACACTTATAAGTGGATATCCGATTTGACAAGTAAGTTCGGAACATCTACATACGAGTCAACTCCACTCAATCAAAACAGAGCATTCCACTATGTAGGTGGAACCTTTGATAACGGCTTGGCTGCCAGCGGATTCTTCCATCAGAATGATATAACTCTCAATAAGGAGATATGGGGAAATTCCAGTAATTACGAGATATGGAATGGAACTGCTTGGGCTATGGGCGGCAGCGTTCCTATTCAAAGAGGACTTGGAATTGGTGGCGGTGATTCCAATTACTTCGTAAACGCTTGGGGTGTTCAGCCTAAATGGACTGTATATGAGGGTGAAGTAAACAACGATAATGTAACTCCTTATGCATTTGCAACCAAGGGAAATAGCAAGTTCTATCAATATAATAACGGTTCGTGGACTTATATAAGTCTTGATCCTATAATTGAAAAGCATTCCGTAGCTGGAGTTATAATAGCTTCTAAAACTGGAAATGATGCTTCAACAATTTCAAATGATCAATTCAAGAAGACTCAATTACCAAATTCTACCGAATGTTTAGAAGCATGTACCTCCACCATAAATGACTATCAGACATTCATTGGAAGTGCCGCGGGTGAATTGTCCTATAAGAATGTATTCAGTGGATTCTGTTTCAATGGAACTAGAGGTCCGGCGCTACTTGACGGACGAAACTACTGTGATGACTTCGATGATAATATAATATTCTTCTCATACATAGATGCAGTTAGATCTAAAACCATTGAAGAGATGAAAGAGGACAGTGATCCTACTACAGTATCACTTACAACGCAATGTTCGTTCGTAGATCCTAATAAGAAGTATCCAGTAAAGACAATAGGAACATGCTATGTTGGAACCGGAACCGCTGGTATTGCAACTGGTGGAAAGACATGTGCCTCTATAACTTCTTGTGATGCAACCGATGCGAGAACCAACAAATATCAAAGATACTTCAATAAAGATAGCTACTTCGAGGAATATGATTCCGTAGTAAAGTATGCATATGAGTGGAATGGTACCGCGTGGGCGCGTCGCGATGACATGCCTGAAGATGTAGCATTCCATTGTGGTGTCGGTGATGAAAAGTGGAGCATCTTTTGGGGTGGCATTCACTCAAGTATAGAGAGAGCTAATGTAACTGTATATGTCCCTGGATGTGACACATGGTATGATGTTATAGAGTCATTCAACGGAGCGTTCAACAAGTATGGTATATGCGGACTTTCCGGTGAGATAAAGTACGCCGACTTCGCCAACACTTTTATAGAAGTCACCGATTCTGGAACGGCAATCTATAGAGTTCCACCAGCTAACGCAGCCACAGCGGCTTCTAAGTATTACCCTGTTATAGAGGTATCCACATCATGCTCAAGTAAGTTCGACATCAGTATTGATATTGGTGTCAACAGCGCAGTTGATACATGTCCATCGACTACCACTTCTCTCCTTGGTGCCAGGAATGATTGGGGAGTCAAGACGAGATATATTGGTAATGTTGAAAACCAAATAATAAGCACCACTGTAAGAATAAAGAAAGCCGGATCTTTCTTCCCAGGGAATGAAAACGACCCTGGCATTGGAATATACTTGGGGCTTTACGATATATCGACTGGTAAGTATGTTCTGACATCTTACTACGAGTGGACTTCTAAGCTATGGTTCGAAGACTATGAAGGAGTCTTAGCCGACATAGCTATAGATCCGCTTGGAAACAGCTTCGTCATACAACCAGAAGCATCCATAAGTCAATTCTCTGGATACACATATCAGTATTCTATATGGGATATAACCGGTTCAAATGGACCGGTATCAAGTGGATATGTCTATGATGCTGTTGCTTCTATATCAGCCGACTCTATAACTGGAAGCTATGTCCAATATAGATATAACGACTATGGTGGCTTCTATGCCCCACTTGGACACCGTGGACACTATAAGCAAACAACCGTTCCAACCATGAGCGGAAGTAAGATGTATATAACCACCTACGAGAGTGGAACAACTTACCTCGTAGATTCAATTTCGGCAAGCTCTGAGTGTGCGTGTGTGGTTTGCATGTCTGGACAAAGCATATCGGCGTCCGATAGTAATATGATATTTGACGAGGACGCTTTAGCCACCGCTGTAAACGAGGGTTGGGTTGGATATGCAACCATCGTTGATTCTGAAATATACAACTATCGTTACACGAATGTTTGTGATTTGATTTTGAATAACTACCATAAGAACAGCCCATCTGAGGGCGGCTCGTTGTTATCCTCTCAATCCTCTAATTACTGGATATGGTCTGTCCCCGTAAAGACATACGGTGACGAAGATGTTGATACGTTCTTCATAAAGAGAAGCCCTGTAGTTACTCCATCGTCCGAAGGTTGTGAAGTTATAAGAAGCATAACCAGAGGCACATCCGGCAGAGTGTCAAGAGCTATAGTAGCTGGACCAAATTCTAATGGTATTGGAATGTATGGATTTGGTAAGGGCGATATAACCGATACATCTGGAAGTCCTTTCGGTGGGTTCTTCGACTATCAAACCGTTGGCGAACCGTTAGCATACGCTGATGCTATGAAAGTATTCCCGTGGGTTGTTATAGGCGACGGTGGAACTGTTGGACCGCGTGGATGTGTTGATATGTTTGACGAAAACGGTAACTTCTGGTTCGCAGTCGGAGATGCTAATAACAAGAAGACATCGGAGTTGTCCACTTCACAAAAGCATACCAATACTTACACCATAGTAATGGTTCCTAAGAGTAAATTTGATGACTTCAATAACCTCATAGTAGCTAAGGCTAACTTGAAGGCTGCTAACAAGTCCATAGACGGATTCGCAATATCCAAGGCATTCATAGATTTGGATGTTGTTACTGGTGTTTACTCGGTAAATAAGACTGCAAGAAATAGAGAGGGACTCCTTGAAGCTATCAACGCCTTCAATGGTGATAACATATTCAAAGTCTATATAAAGCTATTCGACTACATAGTTCCAGATGTAGTAAACGAGGATAACGAATTTATAAACGACAGTATATCGGCTGTTCCATCCGGTGCCGACTACGCGCTCCCTTTCCTCGGCAGCCCTGGTGAAGTTGATAAGGTTGAGAACTACGATATAATAACATCCAAAGATATAAGCTGCTTGACTTGCTATACATGCAATAACGATGAACAAACCAAGTATCTTGGTAAGAATTGGATACAGCACTATCACGAAGAATGGGCTACACCATACATACAGCATCCTCTATCCGGTATATTTGCAAGAAACGGATTCAATGTATGGATAACATCTGGCGATTGTCCGCAACGCTGGGGAACCGCTGTTTGGACAACCGTTGACAACGGACGAGTTTGGGTACACTACAAGAAGTCCAGACTGGCTAAGAATGAAACCAGAAACCATCTCGTATACTCGGTAATAACATCTTCGTTCACCATAGACGAATACGCAGTCGATGCTGCTAGTGATATACCTGTCATAAACAAGTATGATGAATTCATATTCAACTTGAGCGATTACGCTGACGATGAATTTATATGGAAACTTATAAACGATGTGTCTTACGGCGGTGAGAAGATTTGTGAAGAGCAAACCGCAGCATTCGTCCCACAGTCAATATGGGTTGAATGTGTTAGTGGCTGTAATACGCTCAAGACATTCACAAACCCATCGTGCTTGACAAACTGTGCCGATACCTATTTGGAAACTGTTACAGGATGTCTTTCCGGTTCTAACATACTTCCACCAACATACGCTGTCGAAGATTTCAATCCAGAATTGGGATACACTGAATGGGCTACAAACTTCGTCATGGAGTATAGACGCTCAGACAATCCTGGGCAGGCTGGCGATAAGAAGTATTACTATAAGTATGATACTGACGAGTTGGGTTCTAACTGCTTGAAGGATAGAGAGCATATAAACGATCAGTCGATAGTCGAAACATCGTGGAGAAGATTCCAAGACGGTGTTGGCTTGGGAGGTGACGCCCCTCTATTCAACCGCCCAGGAACCAACTTCGCATGTAACACCACCATGGTAAACTTCATTGGACAGAAGGCTTTCGGAAATCCAGACAGAGCTATCATCTGCGGTGGATATTCTATCGAATCTAATGGTGAGTTGGCTTTCAACCACTGGTTCTGGAATAGCTTCACACAAGGTCCAACATTCAAATGGAACCGATTCGTTATAAATCCAGAAGATACAGTCAATAGAAACTATACCTATAGAAACCTATCGCCGTTTTTCACTAATGGTGATCAGACTCTTACTGATTCGATACATGGTGCAGTCATATTCGATGTATCTGGTCCAGCAACGGTTGAGAGATATGGTCAGGCTCTATTCAACAATACGAACGAAGTTATAGTTGAATTCGAGGCATTCCCCGACTTTATAACTAACAAAGATAAATACAGTATATCCCTAACTCCAAGCGATAATGTTAAAATTTGGTGGGAATCCAAGTCAGAGGGAACATTCACTATAAAGTGTGAGCTTGAAAAGTGGAGTGGGACAGTTGACTGGAAGATAATGTATATAGAGGAAATAGCCGCTGAGAATATAGACGGTAAAGATTCACAAACAACATTCGACGGGTATGAGGACAAGTAAGGACACACTATGGCAGTAAACAAGAAAGCATTTCAGATAGATGGAGTAGTCCTAAAAGGATCGGCTACATCAACCGCAACCAACAGCCTTCAGGGCGTTGATGTTGGGTTGTTTACTGATGCGTTCGGAAACCTCATACTTAGAGATAAGTATGTTACCGATGTTTTGGGAAAGGAATCCGTTTCTCTAAAAGAGCTTTACACCAGAGTAAAGGGAATATACTCAAGACTAAACGCTAATGGCAAGGCTGAACTTCTATTCAAGGACGATACCGTATCCCGCCCATACTCATTGAATGAGATTGTTTCTGCTTGTCAGAATTGGCGCAAGTTCCTAACCAGTGGCTCTTTGTGGTGGGTTGGAAGATGTGAAATAGATCACAGCAGTTGTGCAAACCTACCAAGAAAAGATGACACTGACGGACGGTTGAGAGTGTGGTCCATAGATAGATACCTGTCTCAGTTGAACAACATTCAAAGGTGTACCAATGTAACTCCATTGACATTCTTTGATATGACTATAGACAAAAACACCGGAAACCCTAAGTGGTGGGATGTTCAGAATCTTGAAATAGTCATGCCCCCAACCGATAACTACAAGGCTGCCCTTATAATGGCTAAGTTGGCTTTCGGTGGATATAACATAACAGAGCCAGTCATGTTCAGATTGTTTGACGCCACAACGGGTGTTGAACTCGCCAGAACAGCCGTAACTCAGTCCAATTCCGGAAAGCTTACTTATCCTCTTCCTTTGACATACTTCGGTCCTATGCCTTCCAAGACATCAAACGGTCGATTTGGAAACATAACAACCAAGGCGGATTCAAACTGTGAAGAAGATTGTGGATGCAACACCGTATCATGCTCTGATGCCGATCCATACTGCACCACAACAACTGCAAAATCAGCTAACCAAGTATTTGCCGCTGGCTCTCACCTTATAAAAGTCCAATTCAGAGTCCTCGACTACCATCCCGACCATTGGGAGAGAACCTTTGGAATAGAGTTTGACGATGGAAACGGTAACTCTGAATACGCCACAACCTCAACTATTGACGCTGTTGTATTCAATACATCACCAGACTCTAAGTATACGAGATTACAGGGATCAGCAGCCTTCGAAGGCGATACTGAAATAAAGGTTGTCTTTGATACCGCTCTTACCACCAACTCATATTCAATAACTCTATCTCCAGATAATAACATAAACTGCTGGTATACGAGTAAGGCTACAACTGGATTCACAATAAAGTCCGAATTACCCTTCCGTGGTAAGGTCGATTGGACATTGATAAACAACGCTGGAGGCTAAGATGAAAGATCCATTATTAGTAGATTCGCTCGTAATAGGTAGAGGCGACAATAGAATAGAAAAGCATATAGATGGATCTATTATATTCCGCGATGCTTTGGTTCCTGGCGTCCGACTCATAGACTTACTCGGGGGGAACATCGTCATTGATCCTGCCCTCTACATTGTTGTTGAAACTGGTGACTGGACACTCTCTGCTGGATTATATAATGTAACCATTCCTCATAACTGGAATCTCTGCTACCCAACCCTTGTCGATGTTGTGATATACGATCAAAACTACGAGTTGATGACGGTAGATACTGTAAAAGTAAATACAAATTCTGTTACAATAAAAGTAGTACTACCTATGAAGATATACGTTTCAATAAAGAAGATATAATTAAATGCCATTACCATTCAAGCTGTATCAAGTAAAGAATAAAGCTGATCAACAAGCCTTTGTTTACATGGGGAAGCCAAAGGATGATCCGTCTAACGGTGATTCTTTTTACCCTCACATGGTAAATAGGAAGTGCGAAGATTTGTATTTGTTCACAACCTTAGTCGGCTCGAAGAATGTCAAGCTAACTCCGTCAACTCTTATTCCTAGAACACCAGATACTAATAACGAAGTTCTAAAGGATCCTTTCGTTCATATTGATACGAGATGGTATCATTTCAGATATCCTGGGCGTGAGGATGATATTCCCGAGAATCTTCCGCCAAACGACTTTATAAAATACCATAGCGGAAGTCGTGGAGACTATACTGTAGAGTGGAGAAAGCTAACAAGCGACGGTTCTGTTCTCATAAAACCAAGTCTTCTAAGCACCGTATTCTGGAATGGAAGCAAATATATAGGTGACGATGCAGCCGGTTTCTTCGAAACAACGTTCTCTCCAAAATCTCTAAATGATGACTTGATATATCTCAAGACAAGACATTACCTTGAGATATTGAGAAACACTGTCAAAACCGATAGTCTTTCTATAATATATAAGAAGTATATTGATGAGTGCAAGTGGAAGTCCACCTATTTGATGAAGAGATTCCGTGGAAGCTATTGCGTTGATGTAAAGGATAAGAAAACCTCAATACAGGTAGGCGTAAAGTCAACACCTAATAAAGAGTGTGAGTGTGGTTGCATATCTTGTTGGGAAATAGTCAACGGTGATGTTATATTGAAATACTCAAAACTGGATTTGGATATAGATCCAACAAACATAAATCCAGGTGATTATGCCACTGAGAGAATTAATCTTGTAAATCTTTGGAAGAATTATAAGATATACACAAGCGATCCCGATAATAATAGTCCTGTCACGATGACTTGGATTGAGCAGTTCGAATACAACTGGCTGAATAACATGGGTTACAACCGTTATCCGGAATTTCCGATGGTTGTCCGAGACGAAAAGACAGTCAATATAAAGTTCAATAGATACTCTGATAGACAGAATAGATTCTATGGTATAAATCCAAGGACTGCTACTAGAGAGCATCACGCTATGCCTCCAGTCAAGACATCCGATGAGAATCCTCATATCTATAGCTACACAAACACTCACTCTTTATTCCATCCAGACTTCTACATGGCTGAGTTGAGTGGATATTATGATAGATATGCTACAACTCCTACGAAGATAATCACCAAGGGAAGAATTGATGATGGTAAGGAAAGAGTCGTTGTTCCTCCAGGCGTTATATTCAGAACCTACAAGGCTGTTCCAGGTGTAATAAGTCTTTACGAGTTGGATGTTCCTTACAGAAGACCTGACGAGTACCACTTTGCTGTTGACGGATATGGTAATATCCTTGGCTATAAGAGCCTCCCATACCCAGCTATAATACCTACTGAGTATCCAGTTGAGGTTGGTGGATTGAGAACCGCTTCGGTTGATGATGCTGAATTGAGAGCAAATATAAAAAACGCTTGGGATTGCTACTTCAGTAACGGTAAGAACGGATTTTGCGACTCTGATACTGTTGACGCTATATACAAGCACAGAATAGATAATAATTACTTCGTCCTTCCAAAGACTATAAATCCTCAAGACAAGGATTATCTGACTTCTTGTGAGATAATGTCCGGATCGAATACTCTGACTATTCCTAGCTATGGAAACTACACATCAGTAACCATACCAACATCGGCTGGTAAGTTTGTATCATTGGTTGGAGATGGCTGGAACTTCATTTCATCGGAATACACTTCCGGTGGATGTGATATAACGATTCCTATTAGCGGTGCATACCTTATATCATGCGACTGCTCTGGAGGGTATTCAATATCCATATCAGGTGATAGCTTTAGCTTATACTCGCCACAGTTGATATCCATGGATCCGAAGATTCGTGTTCCAGGCGACGGTTGGAACTTCACTCAATGCACACTTATATCGGATAGCTGCTCAAAGATTGTGAGCGGAACCGGATCGTTTATCACATCCTGTGCGATGATGTCTGGTGATGATTCTTGGTATTACACTGATTCTCTCATAGACAATAGAAAATACTTCGCTTCGGCAGAGGTAAAATACTATCCAACAAATCCACAATCTGAGTATAAGATATTAGTTACTGGTGGATTTGATAAGCCAGATTACATATTAGACAAGTGTGAGCTTTATGATAATACAACTCATACTTGGACTTCATGTGCTAGTATGAATGTTAGAAGACACAGCCATACAGCCACAACTTTGTTATCGGACATTTCTGATAGTTCTTCGTCAATTATGGACATGTCTGGTAGTGTTTTGGTGGTTGGTGGATATAACGAGACTGGAACCCTAAGAGACTGTGAATTATATAATCCTGTATTTGGGGAATGGACTGTAAAAGCCAGCCTCAAAGTAAAGAGACAGAATCACACCGCTACATTGCTCAAGAACGGTTCTGTATTGGTTGTCGGTGGTTTCTATTACGAAGGTATATGCAGAGATACCTATACCAAACACTATGTAACGGAATGTGAATTATACGATCCAGCTACAAATAGTTGGAAAGTGGTTGGAAATATGGTAAGAGGAAGAGTTGATCATACAGCAACTCTTTTGGACGATGGAAATGTTTTGATATACGGTGGATATGATGGTAACGACTTCAATAACACATACGATATATTCGATACATCAACTTCGACTATATCAAACTCCGTAATGACATTGCCTAAGCGTAGATCACATACCGCTCAGAAGATTATTGGTGGTGATGTAATGATCATCGGCGGATATGATGAAAACGGTCCGTTGAAGACGTGTGAATGGTTTAGGAATTACACAGTATATACTGCCCCTGAATTGAATCAAGCAAGATTTGGACACACTAGCGTCACATGGGTGCAGGGCGAAGACGATACTTGTGGAATGACTAATGTTATAAGTGGAGCATGTATACATGCTATAGGTGGAAGCAACTTTGTAAACTATCTGTCAACTACAGAATTGTATAATACAGCTTGTGGAAAGTGGAATTATTCTGGCGATACAAACCATATCAGATATGGACATACTTCTCATCTCATAAACACAAATGATGGGGTTGTGAACACTCTAACCATTGGTGGAACTGATGGTAGTATAATAAATGAGGCGGAGCTTGTTAGCGGCGGAGCTACCCATACTTATGTCAATATTCACCATTGCCCAATATGGATAGATAAAGATATATTCTGCTCATACTATGCTGTAGAGCATCCAAAGAAGTTCACCGAGAATGAATACAGTAACGAATGTCACATAACTATAAACTGTGAACCAGACATTTGCGAAACACCTAAACCACTACCTATATCTTCTTCGTCATCAACTCCACCTACGAGTGGTATTGGTGTATCAAGCTCATCAAGCGCTGACAAGGTTTCTATCATAGTTGATGATACAACACCGGATGATGCTACGGTGGTTAGCTCGTCATCATCTTCACCAGCCATAGACGAATTCAATGAGCCTAGAGTTCCAGTTACTTACCAAGACGATTTGATGACATCGAATGATGTCCATGGATTTGTCGATGTCAAGACTTCTGGATCATATAACTTCAAAGTTCCTTCAGGCGTTACCCGTATAAAGGTAATGGTTTGGGGTGCTGGTGGTGGCGGCGGCGGATATGCTCATATCGACATAACCAATGCCGACAGAGAACACTCCATCACCAAGGCTTCGGGCGGCGGGGGCGGCGCGGGCGGACATATAAAGACAATCAAAACTGTCACACCATTATCAACATTCACTTATGTAGTCGGTAAGGGTGGAGTAACTGGTGAATCCGTCGCAATCGAAGGAAGAAGTAATGTCGATGGAAACACTTCATGGTATGATAGCAACGATAACCTTATATCGGAACCTCTCTTGGTGAAGGCTATAGACGGCACCAACGGAGGAGATTCTTACTTTGATACGCTGAGAGCTTATGGTGGTAGGGGTGGCACTGCTGGAACCGTTCAAAAGTCTGCCGGATTGCCTGGAAAGGGTGGTAACGGCTCTCCTGGCGGAACATCACCAACCCTGTCGGGCGTTGACATATATAACGGAAAGAACGGTAAGGATGGAGCCTACATCAAGGAAGGTCCAAAGGGTCCAGCGCAGTTTGGTGGTTCGCCAGGATTCGCTGAAGGTGCAGGCGGTGGAATCTGCTCAATACCTGGGGCTGGCGAAGGTGGCGACGGGCGGAGAAACAATACCGACTCCGCGGTTGATGGGCAGGACGGAAGAGTCAGAATAGAATGGTAAACAATAAATAAGAGATAACATGGCAGACACAACTGATGTATTACCATATGCTGTTTACGAGCCAAGAAATCTTGGTTCGACCAGGGCTTATGTTTACCTTGGAAAGAATGTTTCTGATGGTACAAAGACATTTGAACAATTCGCCGGAGATGAGCGCACATCTGAAAACTGCTTGACAGTATTGATGTTTGCATCTATAATTGGCGGCAAACAAATTCGTATAGATCCATGGACAAGCAGAGATCCCCACACATTCATAGATCAAAGATTCTACGACTTACGCCCGTTCAGATATCTAAAGTCGTGGAATAGTATATACGATCCTCCATCCAATGTCAAGCTACAGGACTATATAGATTCTCTTGAAGGTGTTGTAGACGAGACTCTACCATACAATAGCTCTATATTTCAGAGAGGACAGACTTACCTCAATACATTCGATCCAGTCTATTACATACGCAGACTAACCTCCGACGGTTCGGTTGTGGTAAACGCTAATGATGGTAGATTCTGGTGGGGTGAAAACGCTGGTGAGAATGGAGATGTTGTCAACAGCAATCCAGACAATCAACTTCTATTGCAAGCACATGACTATAGAATTGCATGTGAGAGTACCGAACCTATTTGCCGTGGGCAGATGATATGTCCTATAAAAGAAGTCAAAATAGATGGTAAGCGAAACGGATTCTCATATGTTATGAGAGATTTGGAGCCAGGAAAAGATGTGGCTCTATTCGAGTACGATAGATGGGTAAACCCTAGAGATGGTTTGGTATTTGAGGATTTGAGCGACTTGCTTCCAGAAGGCGTTCACCAAATATCACAATTCAAGGAATGCACCGCTAGATTCTTTGGTGATTCTCTCTGCCCAATATCTAGTAGCTCAAGCTCTTCTGATATCTCTTCCAGTAGCTCAAGCTCCAGTAGCTCTTCTAGCTCTTCTAGCTCTTCAAGCTCTTCAAGCTCCAGTAGCTCTTCAAGCTCTTCTAGCTCCAGTAGCTCTTCAAGCTCTTCAAGCTCTTCAAGCTCTTCCAGTAGCTCTTCGTCGGCTGGAGAAATTTGGATCACCGAATCGGTTAGCTACTATCAATATCACGGTTCATGTGTTCACACACCAGACTATTCGGGAGTTGATTATGCATATCAAGGGACTTCTGCGGACGATGCGAGAGACGGGGCATGTAAGACAAAGTTCAAAATAAATAAAACCGACCCTGGAAATACCGCTCCATGCTGCTTGTCTGTAAATCCAGATATTTTCGATTCGGCGGCATTTTCTCTTACCAGCACCAACATATCTGAAGATGGTTGGACAGTCATATACATTTACTCATATGAAGACGGTTGTGATGTCACCCAAGATGGAACCCTAACAATAACAGTGCAGAGGCAGTCATAATAGGATAATGCATGTATACACCAGACATATCAGCTTCTACTATTCATGTATGCGGAGATAATAAACCCCCATTGACTCTATGGGAAAGGGAAAACGGTTTATCATTTGGAAGCTTACTAAGCACCATGACTTGCCTATACACAAGAGAATTCAAACCATTGTTCTCTGAGAAAGATTGTTCCTGTATAAAGTGCTATGATAATTCAACGTGGAGCTTCATCATACAGCATGCTTCCAAATTGAATAAAAAGACTCTATGGAATGATATCATCAAGCGTTGGGAGCCTACTGAGTTTGATCAGGATCTTTCTGAAAACGCCGACACGAATAGTGGATATGAATTCAGAACATATGAAAGCATTTACGGAATTCCAGTAGATAGCTACAATAGCACCTGTGATGCCTGCTCACCAATGACGGAATCTCCGAGAGGAATAGGCTTCATAAAAGCTTTCTATGGCGTTGATACTTCTGATACAACCGAAGGCTGCTGTGCTTGCAACTCCGTAAGTCCAACCATAGTCGTTCAAAAGCTTGTTGATCCTGATACCGATGAATGGGAAACTGTGAACAATAACGCTTCGACATCTTATGTGTTCGATAAGAATGATACTAACGAGTATAGACTATTGTTCAGAATGGATGATAACTATGTGAACGGTTTCATACCATGTGGAAATCATGTTTGGAGAGCTTACCAAACTAACTACGCGGAAGAAGCAGATGGACTTTATGTATTGTCCAATCTGCTTCCTTCCTATGGTAATTCTAGCGGCACTATAACTATAAAGTTTATAGATGTCCTAGACAACACACAGACATTTGAATGTAACTATCAGTGGTCTTTCTCAGTCCAGTGATCACTCACTCTTATTCATAACAGATTCCATCTTCCGCTTTAGAAGCCCCTTGAAAGTGTCAAGCTGATCCTTGAAGTTATCGTAAGCCTTCTGATCGTTCTTAGCTTGAGCTTCCCTCATCTGCGACTCCAAGAACATAAACAAAGCTTGAGTGTTATGCTCACTATAAATGTCTTTGCTATGCTTCATCTGCGGCTCCCATTCCTTAGATATGGATAGCCAGTCACCAATCTCAACAATACGGAATTTGATTTCCTTCTCAATCTTCTTGAGGTTGATATTGGTTTCTATAATAGCAATTTCAAGACGATCAATGTCACATTGGATTAGGAATGGATCGACGCCCTGATTGTTGTTATTCAAAGCCTCTTGAGCCTTCTCCTTTTTATAAATAAGCTCTCTCAAGGTTATGTTTGTTTTCTTATGAGTTAGAAGCTCACGCATCAACTCATAGAACTGGACTTCCGCTTCCTTCTTACATTGCCAGTATTTAGCATCTGGAGTAGGGAATCGTGCATTCGTCAGGACACCGACGCACTTATCAATATAAGTTCTGTGGGCTGGAACATCGGTATATGTTGACAAGAGGAAAGTTTGCGCTCTTTCCAGAGTGGATACTTCATTCGGGGTTACGAGCGTCAGCTTGTTTAGCTGCTCAATAACCTCGAATACTTTTCCAGTGGAGCCAACGACAAACGGATTTTCCTCCGTCTTGACATTGGCTATTTGAGCTTCACTTCTTGGTGTTATCTGATTTTCCATTTGTTTCCTTATTCTTCTTTTCCTGTTGTTCCTTCTTAGCCTCGGCTGCCTTAGCTTGAGCTTCCTTCTGCTTCTTGATAAACTCGGGCGGAGGGGCACAAACGATAAATGGCGATGTCTTCTCAAAGTTAAACACTCTATCAGCCAGCTTCATCTTCTTGGCTTCGGCGGCAGTCATCCAGTTATCAAGTCCACCAAGCAGCTTTTCCTTGATAGTCTTACGGCTCAATCCAGTCTTACGGATGAAGTGCTTCTCCATACGATTGTAGATGTTGTTGAACTCTCTGTGAGCCGAAACAAGATCATCCATCTTTCCAGCGACACCCCATGAATACTGGTGAGACATGACGGAGGTATGCTCGGAGAGAACTCGGAATCCCCTTTCACCATTGATAAAGATGGTGAGCGCCGCCGAAGCAATCTGTCCAGAACCAATCGTAAATACTGGAGTCTGAATAGCGTCCATGATGTCGCAAATCTGCCATGCATCAATGACGCTTCCTCCGGGCGAGTTGATGAGAAGGTGAATCGGTTGTACCCATCCCTGAATCTGATTCTTGACATCAAACGCCAAAAGAAGATCAGTAACGGTGCGAGAAGTCTTCTCGTTTATTTCTCCGTTTATGGTTATAAGGTTGTATGGTAGTGTAAACTCAATCTGTTGATTCTGATGTTCCTGTTGAGCGTCTTCCATAGCATCTTCACCATCATGCCAGGTCCTCATATAAGGAAACTTCTTCGGCTTGTAGATGCTATTCGGATTGAGATTAGTTTTGTTCATGTTACTTCTTTTCACTTTCGTTATTGTAAGTGTCGGGTATACCACTGTAGTCGAAGAGAGACATCTCTTCATAGTCTACACCTCGCTTTCCGGATCTCATGATAAATGAATGTCCACCCTTTACAGTAAGCTTACCACAAGAGCAAGTTTCAATCTTCTTGTCAGGTGTTGATATTAGGACATCGCCACAGTGGAGACACTTGGCTTTATTCTTTTGAATTATGTTGTGCGGCATTTATACCTCGTAAGTTTTTGCAAGTATGTCTTCAATCTGCCTCTTCAAGTTATCCCGCCAATCGGGACGAGGCTCATTGATGATATTATAATCATAAAAGCTAAAATCATCTGGTAGTTCTGCGTCTGCTCCATCATTAGCAAAGATACCATCCTTCCTGTAAACCTGTATCTTTATTATCTTCGGTTTTACAAACTTCCAAGTAGGATCCTCTTTCTGTTTATTCGAAACAAACAAGTCAAACAACTTCCCATTTGGATCGCTTTCGTTTGGATAGCGGTAGTCGCTAACTATACCAATCTCCATTCCGCTATCAAATAACTCTTTATAAACTTGCCACGCCCAAGTGTCACCCCAAATTGAGCGAGCAAACCTTCCTTCTTCAATCAGAATGTCACGGACTGTTCTTGGTGTCTCTACCACCTTTATCTTGAGACTGCCAGGATTCATATAAACCCAGGTAGGCACTTCTTTTCCAGTTGCTTCGTCAATATATTTTATTTTTGGTTGAGCGTGCGGAACTATACTTGCCTTATATTCCTGTTTCTCCATCGCCGCCAAGTCAAGTCCATATCTGTCAGCGACATGCTTCTTCAACATTTTAGCGAAGAGTGTCCTGTAATTGGATATCCCTTTTTCTTTTAGAATATCTTGCAATATATTACATGACTCATCTTTGCCTGCACCTTGCCGATGCCCGAATAAGTATATTACTTTCGGTAAAGGAAAAACATCGCTATATCTTGAAAACTGAATCGGCATGTATCCCCCTTGATAAAACCCATTATAGGAGGGGGTATCAGTTATTCAATATCAGTTTACTTTGTTTCTCTTCTGAAACAATCCGCCGCCCATATTCATGATATCTTCGTTTTTCTGTTCATGCATAACGACAGTCAAACCAGACTGTGAGCAATGGGGGCAAATGACACCCGCTGAACAACGGGTTGGCGTAACTCCGAATGTCTGCTTGCCGCAGTTTGGGCACTTGAATGATGCTTCCATGTTACTTTCTCCTGTCTCTTGTCAACTCTTGTATTCTTCTGAGATTGTCTTCGCCTTTTTGGAACACGGTTCTGTCTTGATCCTTTTGGGATATTGCGAGTGACTGCAAAATACCCGGAATCATTCTCGGAATCTGTGTTGGTGGCTTATGAGCCGATGCCTGTAGTTGCCTTGTAACGGGAGTAGAATTGAATTTGGCGGGGAGTGGAACTCCGATGGCTCCTGGGAAATTAAACCCGCCCTTTGAGCCTGGAACATAGGCTCCGGGGGGCGCAGCCATGCCCGTAGGGAAGCCGTTTGGCTGGAGGATACCCATGCGTATCTGCTCTTGCATGGCTTGGACTTTTTCTTTCTTCTCTATTTCGGTATCCGATAAGTCCATCTTTACATCAAACCAAGCTATCTTAGATAAATCCACCACTTCCTCAAGATCATTTTCATAATCTTCTAGGGTACTAACCCATGGCGAATCCATCCACGGTTGATATTCAGCATTTTCAGTCATAAATCTCCTTTTATTTATATAAAAACAAGAAACCCTGCCACTATTGTAGCAGGGTTCTCGTTAGCCAATCGAATGTTTATGCGCTCATTGAATATTCATGTGCGGCTTTAGATTCAAGCTGCATATCAGATATCCAGCTTCCCTCCAGCGATTTCGGGATATAGGTGGCAGACATTCTTGACGTACTGATAGATATTCTCATACTTATCAATAACCTTCATGATGTCAACTTCCCTCGGGTTCTTATCCACCGTCATATTGAAGTCGGCAACCTTCTCAATCCCAAGGTGCTTCTTCGCATAGACGAAGTAGTTACGGATATAGATGATGCCCTGAACGGTGCGGTTTAGACGCTTCATAGCAAGATACGCCTTGCTGTAAGGATGAGCCAGAATCTCGTCGCTAACACCATCATCCATCTCCCACCACACACGATGCGGATCCGAAAGATCGGCGTTGCTGGTGATGGTTCTCGACTGCCCGTTGCCAGGAACAGGAACCGACTTACCACCCTCAATGTTGCTCATGATATCCTTGAACATCTGCCCGATTGACGAAGCCATTTTATCGGGGTTGTCCATGAGCATTTCGTCAGAGCCACCGACGAGATAGAGGTAGTCCCTCGTCTTGTCGTTTCCACGCTGCTTCACAACATAGCGGACGGACAGCGGCTTGATGCTCCACTTGGCACAGACAAGCCCCATTCGGATATTCTTGCCGATACTGGTGTCATCAGCAGTCTCACGGGGGATGATGCGATCCTCGTCATCCTTGCCGCCATACCACTTGAAGAAGGTGAAGAGAGTGTTCAACTGCTCATCGGAGCGGCTGTTGAAGTTCATGTCAGTCGAAACCAGTCCGAACTTCGCCATGACAGCCGAAGTCTCCTTGGTAGCATTGCGAGCGTCGATGAGCGAGCGGGTGTAAGGAATGAAGCCGTTCACCCATAGCGAAGCCATGGTGAGAACCGAGCCGCCCTTTTTACCAGTTTCCATTTCAGACCGCTCAATAGCAGGATACACAGCCAGAGCATCCTTCGGGGAAGCCACAACCTGTGAAGGGCTGCGATTCTGAGACATGGCATTGCCCTTGATGGTGTAACCCGCCGACATATCGGTGTCGATAAGGGTAGCCCCAAGGGTTGCCGTCTTGGCGTTCTTGAGTCCGAAAAGCTTGGAGATGACTTCTTCGCTCATGGATGTAATTCCTTTTGGTTATGTTTTTTATTGTAATGCGTTATTGGTAGTTTCAAGTGCCCGACTCTTCATCACCGTAACAGTGTGTGAGACGGGGCGAATGGATTCAGAATTCGCCCGGATTGGTTTTTATAACCTCTGGACATATAACTTCAAGAAGCTGCTTCAAGGTAAACTTAGAAAGATCATAATCCGTTGGTGGGAGACAGATAACATTGATGAGACACTTGAAGTTTTCATCGTTATTGTCGTTAGCCCATTCCCATAAAAGATAGTTAGCAGTATGCCGTAGAGCTTGTTCAGACTCCATTTTCGGCGGAACTATGTTTTTCTTTTGGTCACGATTCTTCGGGTTGGCGACTGAATAGTTGCCATTGATGAAGTGATTATATACTTCGGTGAAGATATCGTTGAGGGTCACTTGCGGATACCATAGTAATCTGGAAGGAAGTTGTAAATATAGTCTTGAGTCTTTTGGTCGATGTTGAAGTGCTTGAAGAGCTTGGCATCGTCCCAAGGCTGAGTGAAGTCAAGCCATGGGATGAGGGACATTTCACCGAGAGAAGTATTCTGTCCGTTCTTGTAGAGAGAAAGGCAGAAACGGGCGAAGAATGTATTACAGTAGTTTAAGAAGTTATCACGCTCGTTTTCTGTGTCAAAAGAGAAGGTGGGCATGGCATTGCCCGGACGGTCTAAGTCAGCCATACGGATACCTTTATTAGCATTCATATCAGTTTTCATAGTCAGTGAATAAAAATCATCTTTGAACATCAGATTATTTTTAGAGTTTGACTGTGCTACATGTCCCATAATAGCCGCAAACTGACAGTGAACCTTAGTATCGTCAATGGATTCCTTATTATGGCTCCATACATCATTACCAGCACACACCTTCTCCATTTTATCCATGAAAGGCTTGACAATATCAAACCATTCCTTACCGAACTTAGTGATATTCCAAATATCAGCTTCAAACTTCTGGTCAAAATACTCAACAGCACACTTACCATTGTAGTCACGGTCGTAGTTGATAACAACACATGGGACAAACAACCCAATATCAAAAGTCGTATTTCCGTTGAAGAGAGTGGCGGAACGAAGCTTCCCCTCCAACTTCTTCTTCACTTCAACATAACGCTTATTTCCCTTGAGGTCAATAAGATAAGTTGCTGGATGAACGATAACAATATGCTTGGCACCAAGAGTATCAATCATAAGATTGAGGAAGCGAAGGTCAATTCCCTTCTTATAAGGCGGATTTCCAACAATTACATCAAACTTCATACCGCCCCAATAGTCAAACTCAAGGCTATTGGCAACGACACCGTTGAAGTTATACTTGACACCGCAGCCAAGCCGACGCTCAGTGAGCCATACATTCTTCGCCTGCATGTCAACGAAATACAGCATCTTCTCAATGATATGACGCTTGCGGTCTTCATCATTGGGAATCTGGTCCTTGAGGCTATCCATCAGTCGCTTTAACACTTCCATCGGGAAGTTACCGCCACCAACGCTATTATCCAGCCACTTGTAATCCTTACGCTTCCACACTTCAGCGGGAAGCTTGTCAAGCATATCGTTGATAAGCTTGGCGGGAGTGAAACACTCACCGAACATCTTGCGATAGAGGTCGCCAGGGTTCAGAATCTTGCCAACATCGCCGCCGCTCTTATATGCCATATTAATGTCCCTTATGGGGTTATTTATCATCCCGTTACTCATTTTATCCAGTCGGCGGATAATATCAATAAGCTGCTTTTTACCATCAATACCGTAGTGGTCCATCGCATCGGTCAGAATGTTTTTCGCTTCGCTCATGATCTTTAGATTCCTTTGGTGATGCTTATATCATATCAACAATACACCGACTTCAGGGAAGTGTCACCTTCTATGAGTCAAGTGTATCACTCACAGGGTCTTGTCGATAAACTGAACTATATCCTCAACAGTCATGGCGTCAAGCGGGCATACAATCATCAACTCACGCATCAGTCCGTCAGCCAGGATTCGCCACTGTTGCTCGGGAGTCAACTCTTTTTTCCCTTAGCACCTTTGCCCTTCCCCTTGATGGTGATGTTTTCGTTCTTACCCTTGTCGGCAAACTCGGTATTGGCACCATCATCCATTCCACCCTTGACGGTCTTGACGCCACTTCCGTCAATATTGAGTGACTTGATAAGCGCAACATCATCCTCGTTGATGAGCATACCCATCAGAGTGCTGCCAAACATCGTGTCGGCATATCCAGTGTAGTCCATCTTGTTCTTCAGTTCGATAAACCTCTCAGCACTAATTTCCTCGAAAGTAATGCCATCCTCGCAGATATACAGAGGGCAGCAGTCGATGACTTCACGGATAACCTCGGCGTAGGTGCCACCCTTGGTAGCCTGCCGAAGCTCGGTCATACGATGCTGGCACATCAGCACACGATTCACATCAAGGTCGAAGACGAAGACACCAGCGCCGAAGCGGTCATTAGGAGTGCCATCGGGATTCATCTTGGATCGGGGCGACTGACAACGGAAAGCAGTCTGAATCCACTCGGACGGACTCTTGCCGTCATTCAGAACCACAACCGCATCGCACCACGGCAGAGTCACACCAGTCTTCAACTGATCGACCACGATGACGATGGTTCCCTTGGCACCATCCGTCTTGCCAGGAACCCAATTGTTGTGAACCTTGCCATACAGAGTCTCAACATCGTTTTCAGCCGAAGTGGTCCAGAAGACATCATACTTCTTGCCGACCATCTTCTCAAGCTTCGCTTGGAGAGCCTTGACACACTTGGATTCCTCAACAGTGATAAGGACACCCTTGCAACCGTGCTTGGTAATGCTGTGCTTGCTCTTGGTAAACTCACCAAGTCCGAAGAGCATGCGAATAGCCGACTCAACGCCAGCCTCATACTCAAAGCGTCCACTCTCATCGACGGAGAGGAACTTCTTGAAGGTGAATCCTTCATCAGCAGAGTAACCACTCACAGTCGAGCGGATATTCTCATTCAGACGCATACCGATAAAGTGAATCTGCTCATAACGCTGATAAGCGGGATCACCAGAACGCTTCTTCTTCATCTCGTCAACCAAGTCCCAAATATGGCAGTTATCAAGGCTAAAGCGACCATACGACAGGTTGCGCCCAGGAGTAGCGGACAATCCGAACAGATGGTCATACTTGACAAGCTTCAACATAGCGTTGGTCTTGTCAGTCTCAACCCCAAGATGAATCTCGTCAATGACAACTGCGAAGAATCGAATGTTCTGAATTGTGGCAAACTTCTTCTTCGACCAAGCACCAGCATCCTCATCCTTTTCCTGCTTGGCGTCTTGCAGACTGACCATGATAATGTTCAGCATACCCTCCTTTGGGGAGATATCGTCACCATCACGCACGATAATCGGATTGACTTCCTCAAATCCTTGGAACCCCAAGAAAGTCTCAAGCCACTGACGGTTGAGAATGGGGTAGGAGGACATGAGAAGGACATTCGTAGTAACGGGAGCAGTCATTGTTTTTCCTTGGGTGATGCTCAAATTATATGCGTTATAGGTGGAAGTCAAAGTCTAGACATAACTCCGTAAGTAGGTGTGTGATACAGGTTGACTTAGCCAGCAGCCTTCCGCAGATTGTGAAGCTGGACAAGGATACTGGTCATCTCTATAGTCTTGCCAGCACGGGGCTTATCGGCAATAAGGAAGTTGATGCGCTCGCCCTTATCCATAGCAGCCTTGGTCTTAGAAACGCCCATGTCAATGCAATTAGTCTGATGCTCCATAGGGACGAGAACGACACGGTTGCGGCAAGATTCCTCAACCTTACTGGTGTTCCAGTTATTATCACGGCAAACCTTGAGAATATGAGTCCACAGCGGAACGAGGTCACTGATATCGTAGATGAACATTCGACCCTTATCAGAGAAATTCTCACGAATATACGATGGGACAGCCTTATCCTCAAGGTCATCCTTATTAGTGACAACTGCGATGAATGCCTTGTTATACCCGTCAAAATTACGGGTCATTCCAGCCTCACCAAGAACCTTGTGCCACTCAATCTGATTCCACTGTGTCTTCTGCTTCTTTTCAACATACTTGATCTTAGAGGTTCCAAACCCAACAAGGTTGTCACCAACGGCAGTAATATCGCAACCTCCGGACTTGGTACCGAAGCCAATGTCCGCAATTCGGAGAACCTTATCGTTATCTTCATACAGAACCATGCCGTCCGGAAGATTCTGAATGGGAATGCGAAGGAATAGCGCAAGCTTGAACACCGTCTCACACACGCGACCCTTATTCTTAGCGGAGAGGGTTGACAGAATTCTATTGAAGTCACTCGAAATGCCCTTCAAGTCGTAAATATTCTTACTGGTGAGGAAGCGAATAACGGCGTCAGACATGCCAATAACTCCTTGGTTGATGCTCAAATCATACCAACAAACAACTCCGAAGCAACCGCTTCGGAGTCTTTACCACGCCCACTGTCTCACATACTCAACCTCTCATTCAACTCCATAATAAACTCATCCCGCTCCTTTTCCCATTCTTCCCGATACGCTTTCTCAAAAATCTGTTTACCGCAATTCGGGCATATCGCATGTCCCGACTCAACTGGTCCTTTTCCATTTGCAAAGGGGGTTTATAAACGAATCAAGGACGGAGTTGCCGTTCTTGAGGGTGGGTGTGTGAGTCACTAAATGTCAACTCACAGGCTTATCAATGATGTCTTTTATTTTTCTCGGTATGACTCCCCTACTCTTGACATTGTAAGACATACCACCAACCGTAAATAAGTCGCCTGGAAAGTAATTCTTTCCCATGTAAGTAAACCTTGGAACCGTCATCTTCGGAGCTTCACCTTCAACTGCAACTTCATCACTTTCGGAGACATCTTCTACTGTAACAGTATCTTGAGAAACTACAGTAGATTCTTCCCGCTGATTCACAAACAGTGAGAGTTTCGAAAGACGCCTGTTGATGATATCAACATACTTTTCATTCATTTCACTTCCAATATACTTGCGCTTGTTGAGGAAAGCCATCTTTGCTGTAGTTCCACTTCCCATGAAAGGATCGTAAACGATATCACCCTCGGCACTCCAAGTAAGAATGTGATCCTCGGCAAGCTTCTCAGGAAAAATTGCAGGATGCTCGAAAGCCTCATCATCTTTAGTTGAATAGTTCTTTCCAGTGTTATACTTCCAGATGTTATTTCTCGGGGAGTGTGAGGGGACTGGCTTCATCTTACGCTCAACAAGCTCTCCATTCTTATTACGCATTTTACACTTGCCAAATGAAGTCCAACCAGCCCAACGATTTTCCTTATCACAGATAAGATTATGAGTCTTCGGGCTTCCCTTCGAGAATACAAACATATACTCGAAGATCTGAGAATATCTATTCCCATCACGACGGGCTGGGAAGGAAGTCCCGTTCTTCTCATATATCATGGTGTCATGTATGTTGAAGCCACACTCTTTGAAAAATAGAGCTTGACGGAATGAAGTTCCTGTCTCACTACCCTTGATAACAGCATCACCAACAACCCAAACCACAACTCCACCTTCCTTAGTGACTCTGTACAATTCCCTGGCTATCGTTTCGAAATCAAAGGAGTATCCATTGAAATCATTCGAAAGCTTCCCAACCTTACCTTCATATGTTCTAATATCATCATATGGCGGTGAAGTAACAGTGATATCCACGAAATTATCGGGCATCTTCTTCAAAGTCTCTATGCAGTTTTCGTGGTATATGGTATCAAGATTCATATTTGAATTCCTTTGATTTATTTTACTGAATACTCGGATTATTCAATCCGCTAATGGGACTGCCAATCATCTTAACCCAGGTATTATTTTTCTTTATCTTACCGACAATAACTTTCTTCTTGAAGATGTCAAAGTTATCAGACGGTATGCGTATATTAGTTCTGCTACTCTTCTCGGACGGCTTACCAGTAATGGAAAGAACGCTCTTATCTATTCCGACTGCGAGAAATATAGAAGTCACCAAAGAGTTGTCGGCATCATATACCGATTCCTTATTGGAAACCTCGTCAACCATCGCCTGCTTCATGTTCAAGATATAATTCTTCCGAAGTCCAAAATACATAAGAGTATATGGTGCTTTATTTCCACCGTGAGTGGAACCCTGGAAACATCCAGCGACTTCACCACAGTCATCAATTTTGAACTTCCACTCACCATCAGCATTAGCCCACGCATAATTTACATCAGCATCGTTTTGCTTGTAAAGCGGATTGATACCAACATTCATCTTACGCCAAACTGAGTTCATAATATTGGCTAAACGAATGCATATACCTCCCCACCCACCTTCAATATGATTCTTGACAAGATCTGAAAGACTCTTGCCATCATATATATCCGCCCACTCGCCGCAAAGGTTAAGCAGGAGCTTGCGCTCCATTAAAGCGCATATATTTTTAATATTGACGGGGGTGAAAATATCACGCATACCACAAACCAAGGTATCGTTGATGTCTGCATACTTGGCTATTGAGCAATCTTCTGCACTCACATGCTTGACACTCTTCGATTTATTTGACTTGACGCATCTCTTAACATCTGGCATATCAGCCCGAGAAATCAAATTCCAATTTATCCACTTTGGACTTCTACCACGCTTCCCAACATTATAGACAGTATAGTTGTGCTTGTTAATTATCTCGTCACCAGCGGAAACGGTGATGTGTGAGTGAGTGTCCCAAAGAATCAAAGTCATTGTTTTCCTTTTTTGTTTTATAGACATTGTATCGTGAAAAGTCTGCGAAGTCTTCGGAGTCTTTACCACACTCACTGTCTCACGCACCTTCACTTACTAAGCTATGCTATCTTCTTGTCAATGCTCGCCCTAACAGTGAATACCTTTTCCCGTATGACGGCAGTTGAATATTCTCTTATTGACTTTAGCTGCATCTCTTTAGCCCCGTAAACATCTTGCATATTCTTATCGGAAGCACTTAGCCTGCTTCAAAGCCGTCACCTTCGCCTCAAGAGCCTTGGAGAATACCGTTACCTGTCCAAACCTAATCGTATTCATATAGTCTCCACCATACTGAAACTTTATTTTATTCAACTCATCAACGGTTGTAGCAGACTCCACCGAAGCGACAGCCGCTTGCAAAGGACATCAGACGCTCATTTCGGCTTCTATAACATCCAGGTTCCCAATAGCCGTTAGCCTTTCCAATCCAGTTACATATATTAGACACCGGAGCATCCCTTTATAAGTCCATCAATAACAAACTGACGGAAAGACTTATTCTTTTTCTTCGCAAGGTAACGGATTCGACACATCAGTTGCCGCCCAGCCCTTCCAACAAAAACAATCTTGTTACCACGCAAAATTACGCGTGCGCCGAAGGGGTTGACTTGCCAGTTTTTATCCATGCTATATCCTTTATTAGTCGGTGTATTCGCCTGTCTCAGTATATGATTCTATCTCCTTCTTCCACTTTTGCAACTTCTCCCAGGTATAGTTACTAATTTTATGGAAAATCATTCCACTTAACCAGTTTTATGGGTATCAGGGACTATAGACTCCTGACCTGAGCATAACCAATAAAAACCAGTTCTATTGACTTTACTCAATCGCTGTTGCTTGCCGATAGGCAATGCCGATAGGCATTTGGTAATTTACCAGATTTATACCAATTCCATGCCGTTCTATAAGTTACACCAACTTGATTAGCATATTCGGATAATTTCATAAAGTTATACCTTTACTACATTATACCATACTTTTATTATTACTATGTTATACTATAACCTACTACTAAAAATGAATTAGTATTCAATACATGGGGCGCTTAGAGCCTGGAATATACTTTATATTATAGCAGGATTGCAGTTTACCAAATTTTCATACCATCGTCTGTCCAGATTTGCTTCTCGCGGAGAAAGTTGCCGACATAGACATTGAACTCTATATCGTTGAGCATCTTGGTGCGGATATGCTTGTTAGCTTCGAAGATGGTAGCGCAGTACTCATCCTCGACAAGCGGATTCGAGAGGAAGTCAGCCATCCACTGAGCATCCTTGATGGTGATGGACTCCTTCTTGTCATCAATATACTGCTTGATGAGTCCGACAGCCTTGGTGAGCAAGTCCATACGAACCGTAGTCTGTCCATCAATCTCAGTCTTGAGAGCGTTCGTAATCTCGTCCTTGTTGCTCTTGTAGTCCTGCAACATTTCGATGGTGATAGTCTCACCCTGCCGCCCGTAGTGTTCCAGCCACACATCACGGAAGTTACTGCCCAGGTAAGCCTCAAGAATGTGCGAGGCATGCTCCTTGACCCAGCCCTTGTCCTTCTTGCCCAGGATACGCATAACATAGTCAATCTTACGACGGCTGGGCTTGACTTCGAAGTTCAACTCAAACTCGGGAATCTTGATCCACGAAGGATCTTCCTTGAGGACGCTGAGAGTAGTCTTATCCATGCCAGTGTTCTTCAAGTAATTGATATACTCGGTGGCGGTCGGGCGCATTATGACATGTCCAAGACGGTCGAGAGTAGCCTTGTCAATCAGATCGTTTACCTCGTAATCCTCAGTTGGCGGGTTCATCGCAGCCACGACAGCATCCCGCTCATTGATTCGGTGAGTGTGGAGGGTACCTTCGATGAGGAATGGGAGCATAGCGGCGAGAACAAGACGGTTGCCACGGTTCATTTCATCAAGGAAGAAGAGATTCTTCTTACCAGTCTCCTTCGATTGCTTGATAGCATTGTGAAGCCAATCGGGGCAGGACCAGATGGTGATCTTGTCAACAACATTCCCATTACCATCCTTGATTTCCATATCACGGGGAATGCCGATGAGGTCGGCAACGTCCTGTGTGGCAAGGTGGAGAACGACGAGATTCATACCCAATTCTTCAGCAACATCCTTTACCGTCTGCGTCTTCGAAGTACCATGCAACCCCCAAATAGCAATAGGGAGTTTGGTCTTTGCTGAGTTCTCAATCGAAAACTTGAGGCAATCAACGACCTGAGCGCGGGTCATTTCTTGAGCAGCCATGAGTGATTCTCCTTTGGTTATGTCCCCATCATAACAGGTATTCGCCACAATCAAGACAAGCACCCAACAACCCAAAACAAGGTGTCTCACACACTCTATTTTATTTTTGATGAATGTGAATGCTCCCAATGGGACTATTCACAGTCTTCATAGTTACTCCAAGTCAGGTATAACGAAATTCATATGCGGATAAACTGCTTTACACAGATGGTATCCGTTATGCCAGTCTGCAACTCTTCCATCGGAAGATACCTTCATGATTTTTTTATTCATATTGACAATGAATATAAGACACGCCACGACGGAATCGTCATACGGTTTCCTGTTAGTCTTGCAAAAGCGGAATCCGTGGTAACGCTTCTTTACAGCGGTATTATTAATGTTTATCACCATCGCTTCGGGGATGCTGGGGCGGATTCTTGAAACATGAAAAGTATCATGATTCTCACCCACAGCAGCATTCCCGTTAAACATAACATCATTTTCATTTATAACAGGATGCTCCGTACCGTCAGGACCGCAAATGTCTGGCTTGTAATGAGATAGCCTCTCAACAAATTCCATGAAGGAATGCCAATCCTTCTTCGAGAAGTTTTTCTTTTGTGTGTAGAAGTGAGTGTAGCCCAATTTACACCTACTTATCGTATATCGTAATTGGTAAGCTCGTAAGCCGAAACGAAACGCCACAGGCAGTATTGTTCATCACCTTCATGGACAGTGACTTCAAACTTCCTCCCATCTAACCTTGACTGTAGATTGAAATTTCGTAGCTTCCCATGTTCGTTGTTGTCGGTGTAGGAAACTCCCTTGACTATACACCAGTCAAAGAGTTTACCTTCCTTGAAAACAACCGAAACGCAGTTCTTGATATTGTCATACATATATGAGTTTTATGGCGTCTATTGGCATGGTAATGTGAATGCTCCCACCCCCTAAAGGGAGTGGGCTTTTAAAGTTACTTTAAAAGTAACTTTGCAGTTACTTAAAGAGTCCATTCCGACTCTTAAAATATTTAGTGAAGCGTTTAAATCACGGTTACACACTAATCCACAATGCAGACAGTTATGTTCTCGTTCTTCAAGTTCTTTCTTGACTATTGCTCCACATTTACTACATACTTGTGATGTATATGCTGGATTAACTTCAACAACTCTCTTACCAGCCCACAAAATATTATAACACATCCTTAAATTATATCAAGTTTCTTTTAAGTAGCCACCATTCATCCCATCGGCTAAAGCCAATGGGTTTTCTGGTGGAACGAAGATAAAACAGTTGGAAAACATTCGGTGAGTTGTACGAAAAAGCCTTGCACCGGGAAGCGGCAATAAAAACCGCCGGATACAAAGTTGTTTCTATTTGGGAGTCAGATTGCGACATGCTTACTCTTCGTCCTGACAGATAACGGTAAACCCGTTTTTTGCTAGATTGTCTCCGTAAATCTTATTGTTTCGACTGATAAACATGATATGCTTGAAATTCGCATACTCCTTGGGATCGAACGAGTCAATCGCACCATCGGTGAAGAGAATGAGCAACTTCTTGTTGTTCTCACGCTTCAACTTCTCGAAGACGCAACGCATCCTCGTTCCGCCAGTCTCCACGATAGAAAGCTTCTTGATTCGGCTCAAGTCTACCTCGGCATCATAAGCAATGGTGTGGTGACACTGGATAAGGCGAACCTTGTTCAGTTCGCAATCCTTGCTAATCTTCTCAATCTGGTTCACGAAGTCGTTGTAGTCATTGTAGTTGATAGAACCCGAAGTGTCAATTGCAACAATCAAGTCGATTCCACGCTCCCGACGCTTACCGGGGAACATCCCAGGAAGCCGGCGGTTCTCGCGGCTCATGGTGTAATCCATGTCCTTCATGTTGATTGCCGTGGTGATGTACTTCGAGAGAATCTGACGCCAATCCTTCGTGCGAACCTTGAACCAATCGTGGATGACGGTTCCAAGAGCGCCATTCAGCCCAGGAATACGCTTGAGCGCACGCTCAATCTCAGCGGGATCGTCGGGATTGATACCCGAACGTTCCATTGCATCACGGACGCTGGACTTGACTTCCTGACGGCTGCAAGCAGTCGTTACATCGAAACCAGCATGCTCGAAACCAGCACCAGTCCCCTTTCCACGGGACTTCGAACTGGAGCCAGCGAGAGGCTGATCCTTCGGTGCTTCGCCACCAGCGTTCTTCGGCTTCTTCTGCTTGGCGTTAGGATCCTCGCGAGTCTGGTCGATTCGACCACCCTGCGCCTTGCCCTTGCAGTCCTTGCCTTCAACATCGGCTTCCTTGTCACCTTCACCCCCTTCCCCTTCCCCTTCCCCTTCACCATCACCCTCACCCTCACCGTTACCATCCTCTTCCTTAGCAACGCGGTCCCACTGATCGTGAGCATCGTAGCCGCGAACGCCACCGTTGCCCTTGCCCTTGCCCTTACCATTACCCTTGCCCTTACCGTTGCCTTCCCCTTCGCCTTCACCCTCACCGTCGCCTTCATCACCATCGTCGCCACCCTGGAAGATCATAGTCTCCTGCAAGATGCGGTAGTAGAAGTCAGCCGACTTACCATCAGTCTTGTCGGGACGGTTCCAGTAGCGGTTGCCCTTCTCCAAAACATATTCGTTACGGAGAGCATCAAGCTGCGGAAGAGCCTGGGCAATGAAAGCCTGAATGTTTTCCTGGGGGTTCGCACCCTCAACCATGGTAAGCTTCAAGCCGAACTTCTTCTCACACTCGTCGCGCAAGTCAGGCTCGTTCAGAAGAACGAAGCGGACATACGAAATGACGAAACGCTGATAGAAAGTCTCGTTAGACTTGGTGATCAGAACCTTCTGCATCTCAGGAGTCCATTCCAACTGCTGATTGATAGCGTAGTCCTGGGCAATGTTCATCTGATACGGATCACGCTTCCCGTTGCGGTGAAGGTGGTTCCACAGAATGTGCTGTTCCTCATGAATCATGATGGAAGTGACATTCTTGTTGATGTATTCGTAGTTGATGATAAGGTTGCTCCACATCATCCAGCCAAGCTCAGTCCAGCCATTCTGTTCCTTGGACTTGACAAGCTCGGCGTGGAACTCGCGGCTCCAACCATAGCTAGAAGTCAGTTCCTTAGCCTTCGGATGCTCACCCTTGATAAGAGCATCCCACTGTTTCTCAGCCTCGGACTTCTCCTTCTCAATGTCCTCTTCGGACGGAAGGGAAACATCCTTCGCCTTAGCCTTCTCGCTCTTCTTTTCTTTCTTTTCGAGAGCTTCCTCAAACTTAGCAGGAATGTCCAGAGCAGCCACCATGAGCAGACGGTAAACCTCGTAGGGGTTGAACCAAATCTTGAAACGGTGGGCATTGCCCAGGAACGAAGCGGCAGCCGCCCCGCCAAACTGGAAGTCATCGAACTGCCAGAAACGGGTGGTGAGGTTCTTCCAGAAACGGCTTGAAGTGAAACGCTCAGTCTGATCATGAGAAACAGCGTAGAACTTGTTATCGTTCCCCCGCTGGTTAGCGAAGATATCGGGAATCTCAACAAACTTCCCGTTGATATTGGTGTAAGCAGGCACCATACCGAAGATAAGCTTGAGCGTCGAATGCTTCTCAGGAGTAGTCATTTTTGGTTTCCTTATACACCCATTATAGAGGGAGTTTTCGGGAATCCAATAAAGAACCCCGCCTCTCAGCGGGGTGTGTCACTCACTTAATCCTAACTCCACAATTCCATATCCCCAATTCCTGCCGTAGTGGCTCAATATAGTCATCAATTTTTTCTACGGGACATTTATCTTGTAGACCTGTCATATATTCTTCAGGAACCTTTATATTTTTATAAATCTCGTCAAGTATTTCATTTACGTCATCATCATTGGTAACTGTCACATTCTTTTCAAAGTCATTGACACCTTCTACTAAATCTTCATAAACACCAACATCTTTTAGATAATCGTAGTCAGCTTTTCTAAGGAAATGAGACTGAGTCATTGGTGTCAAAACCAACCCGTATGTCTCTTCACCGTTTCTGTTTACTTCCTTGGACAAACGAAAATACTTTTTCAGTATTTCAGCCAATGTAGGATTCATCTCAATCTTACGACGAAGAAGCTCGTTTTCTTTTTCAAGTTGCTTCACATAATCTTCATCGTAAGACATTACTTCCTCCTTTTTGGCTCTTCTTTCTTTTTCAGCCATGGCTTAGGGGCTGGAATAACAGGATGCAGCTTCCAATAGTCAACCCAATTCACATTCTTATCATTTACCTTGACGAGCTTTTCACCCTCTTCGGTATACGGATCGCGAGAGCCACTTCCCTTGATGCTGTAAGTATTTTCTTTTCTATCCTGTCCACAAACTTTATATACGCTACCACCTGGGCAGCCCTTATAGCGAACGAATTCCCCAGCATTGAACTTGACGTTCTTAGGGTTATCCGTCCACGATGGAGGCGGCGGGGGAGTCATTCTAAGCGGAGCGAGCTTACCATCCGATTCGGAGTTGCTATCCTCGTCACTCATAGACATGACATCTCTGAATATCTGGATAGCATCTTCCTCGCTAGTCGTATTCGTTTCCGTTATGGCGTCAAGACTCTCCATCTTCTCACCATCAGTTTCCATGTCTGGATTCCGATCCTCGGTATTATCCGAAACACTCTTTTCATCGGAATCATAGGAAACCTTGACAACATCGTCGTCACCAACAACTTTTTTGATGACTTCTTCTCGTGTAAAGGACTTTCCAGATTGACGGTTATTTCTAAATGCTACTTTAGAAACTTCGACAATATCTTCTTTTTTGAGCTTTTTACTTTTCTTCATCGGAAACGATATCCTCCGGATCAAGCTGTGATTCTACAATCTTCTTGATATTCTTAGACGGAATACGCTGAATCTCTTCGGAAGCGTAGATTCCACGCTTACCGTTGCTCCAGTGGACGCTCCATACCTTTCCACGCCGCGTCTCGGAAATGCCGCCATACTCAGCGTGCTTCCATACGACAACGCCCTCATTACAGACGCTATCGGTTGCATGTCGGACACGGGTGCCGATGGAAAATGGTTCCTTGGACTTGCTCATGATAGGTTTTTCCTCTCAGTGTTGAGATAAGTGAGCAGCTTGGTTCTGGTGTTGAACTCCGGCTGTGTGATTACTTTATTCATCGCTATGTTCATGAGCTTATCCAACATTTCATCGTTAGCAATACCGAATGCAGCCTTTATCATATTTTTGTCCACGGCAACTTCTTCTGCTCCAATAGCGTTGCCCTTCTGCTTCTTTACAGTCTTAGCCAACTCCTTATGATCCATCTGGTTGAGCAGCCTTATCGCATTCTGGATTCTCTTTTTTCCGATAGTCGTAAGGAACTTCCTGGCTTCAAACTCTATACCATTCTTATTCTCCATGTCAATCTCATTCAGAGCCTTTATGAGATTGGCTATATGAACCGTATCCCTCTCGAAGAATCCACACTTGTCAACCAAAAACTTACCAATCTCGGCGTCGGGAACTGACGAGAAGAGTATCGTGAATAGCTCCAAGGAATCTGAAGGCTTCAAGTGATTGACAGCCGAAGTCTCACGCATCTTCATACCAAACAACTCTTCTGACATTCCCAGCGTGTTCATAAGCGATATAACACGGCGGGGACGCTTTGACTTGATGGAGTCGGTGAGGAAATGATATATCTTGCGGCGATCAATCGTGGTTATCAATGCTCTGTGGCGGAATATCTCATTGATAGTCTTGGGATCCAAATGGAATCCAGTGTCAACCGAAATGTTGATGGCTTCCAGCATCCACTCAGGCTTCATATCCTCTATAGAGTCTCTGGTAAAGCGAACAGTTCCCTTGATGAAGTCTCTCCAACCATTATGGAAGGATTCTATATTGACTCTGTTATTGAGCATATCATCAACTTCCACATACAGATTGTTGACGGTAAACGGCTCCGATATCTCAAAAGAGGTTCCGACAACATATCTCACATTCTTATAGAGTGGGAGCTTGGCAGTTACATCATCCTTTTCCTTATCAGCATGGTGTACTCTGATATAGAAGTCAAAACTCTTTGGCTTCTCTGAAAGCAGGATATCACGAATAGCCGAGCCAAAAAGATAAACCTTCCTGTCTTCAACCTTCTCTTTTATCTGTTTCAAAAGTGTGTGTACGCTTACGCTCATATGTTTCCATTATATAGGGGTGGAGAATACTTCAAATCGACTTTATTACATTTCCTTGAGGGGCTGGAAGAGATTCTATCTCCGCAAGCCGCTCACGAAGCTTCTTATTTTCAACTTCTAATGCAGCCAGTTTTACTAAGGCTCTTCCAACCACAGCCGAATACTGTCCGAAATACTCCATCTGAGCCATTCTGACTAAATCCTGGGTGGTGTATACTGCGCCTGCTGGTGAATGTCTTGACATGTTTTTTCCTTTATATTCTTGCTGATGGATATTCTTTATATACTGCTGCCTGCGAACCCCATAGAAAGCCTAAGCAGAAGGCTACGGGATACGCCACACCATCATGTGTCATGATGGATACGGTTCTTATAGGACTCTTTTTACCCGCCCTAATAGTGTTGACATGTTCGGTGTAAAGCCCCTGCATATGATCCGCTGGAAGTCTATACACTATAACATTTTCTCGTCTGCCGACAAGCTTCTTTCTTTCAACCCAAGTTATTGAGTCTTGAGAATGCCCAACCACAAACATAAAGTCAGCCAATGCTTCCGTTACATGAACAGACTGCTTATCAGTCGGAAAGTCATCGTTTACGAAGCATACGACTGAGTAGATGTCGGTAAACGAGTTGAACGACGAGTCTCGCTCCGCATCATGATTCACACATACTTTAGCTAAATGCTCACGCATCAACTCGCGTTGAGTCTTGACTGGTTCACTTGGTTTCGACTTGAACAGACTGAGCATTAGCAGGCTTCTCCGTATAGTGGCTAAAAGCCATTATACCGAGGAATGCTATAATAACAATAACTAAACCCAGCAATATCTTTCTGAGATCCGATACTGTCTTATCAGCGTCTTCGTCTTCGGTGTTATTATGATACTGCTCAATACCGAAATAAGCCATAGCACCTAAAGCCCCTACGGCTAAAGCTAGACATATCATAGATATTGTAAACATGGTATCAATCCCTTATGTAATCGGGTGTCTTAAACTTAAATGCAAACTCCTGCGCCAATTCTTTCACTCTTGGAACATGTCTGACAAGATGGTTTATCTTGCGAGCAGTTGGAAGGTTGAATAGTGGAATAGGCTTGGAATTCGCTTCCTTCAAGTATGGCTTTATTCTCTTATTGAGGACAAGCCATGCTATAAAGGAATTCACTGACGGAACCTTGATAGATACAACCTCGAAAAAGAGTTCTTCTTCACTCTTCTTATCGGTTTTTCCGTAGTTATTATAAAAGTCTGAGAACTTCATATATTATATTTATACAAGTTTATTTGGACAGTATGACTTTTCTCATAAACTTTTCGAAATTCTCCGGAGTATCGTCCTGCCCCTTATAATCCCTCTCAACGAGGAACTGGGCAACTTGGTAATAAACATGAGGTTCTATGGTGTTGAAACGCTCTTCATCCATCATTCTAGCCCTTGCAGCAATGAAGCCAGCCAAGGTTAGCTTTATAAGATCATGCTCATCCCAATCAATCATCGGGTTCAATCCGTGGAATATAGCGAATGACTGTATTCCAGACTCCAAGAACTTGACATCTGGAGCTTTTGGAAATGACTTTATGAGCCACTTTACATCTTCGAATGTTTTGTTATCTGTAGTATCCATGTCTTATATTATACTTTAGTTTTTTTCCAAAATACAATCTTTTTCTTTTTATCCCACATAAGCTGTAAGTGTCCAGTATCAACCAGCTTATTCATCATGGATTGACAATACTCTTTATAAACTCTACCTATAAGGGTTTCGTAGTCGGAGGTATACATCAAAAGCCTCCCATCTTCCGACATGAAGGAATACTGATCAATCCAAAAATTTACAATATTCGAAGTAAGCTTCTTATCATCGTATACATCCATAAACTCTTTGTAACTTTTGAATGTGACAATGTAAAAATTCAAAACTCTCTCTTTTACCTTACCGCTGAAAGCCTCCTTGTCAGATATGTGTATAAGTGTATCTTCCTTAGGGGCAGGCTTCTTCATGGATTTACTCATCTTCCATGTTTTTCATATAAGCCTTGAGATTGTCGAAGTAAGCTTTAGCAAAAGAGAATAACTGAAACGCTTCTGCTTCTGTTATAGCTGAAATATTGTATTCGGGCAACCCCTCGACTATTATCTCCCCGTTACCATCGGAAAAAGTTGCGTCGGTTTCATAAAGAGTCAGATCACAACCATCGTCGGTTATCGTTATAGCGTATCCAGATAATGTTTCCCCTTTATGTATTTCCATAATATATCTCCACTTACATTCTATACTACTTTTTTATTCTCCATATAACATCCTCCGTCGCCGGAGAATAGCACATTTCCAATATATCGCTGTCTGTAAGATGTGACATGATGTTATAAGTTATGTCATTGGATATCTTTCCTATAAGATACTCCATATCCTTCGGAAGAATAAACATGGATTCTTTATGCTCTGCCGTTGAAAATACACACTTCATTATTTCATCAAGTATATATTCGGAATTCGGAGTTAAAATATCCTTCTTGTTAATGACATGCGCCTTGAAGATATTCATATCTTTTTTATTTTTACGAAAGAAGCTTTTACCAACCAAGAGGGCTGAGTCAGTAAAAGCTTCAGCTGTGATGGACTCACAGAATCCATCCAAATTCTTAATTTCAAAGGCAGTTACATTATCTTTCATATCAGTATTTATTATACTGATGTCGCAATTTTCCCCTCAATCATTTCGATGATGTTGAGAAGCAGTTCAATCCTCTTCGGATCTTGGCGAACTGAATGAGTGATTACGATGTCGAAGAAAGGATTGTAGAACTCCTTGAATGTCTTTATGAGATTCCTGTCGGCGACAATCTGTGGGGTTTCGTTAGCCTTCTCGTCCATATCATGTCCAGTCTCACGGAGATACCAGATGATATTGTTCTCAATGGGGGTGAGTCTGAATGTAGGATTACCGCTTGTATTCAGTGCACAGACACGGGCAAAGACGCTCTTAGGATCAACCTTGTCCTTGATGATACCGTATAGATAGTGAGCCTGGTAATTGACACCGGAGAGCGTGGTGACATATACATCACGGCTGCGCCACTTGTTGAGGACATCATCGAAGCTGATGCTCCCCTTGAGCTTGTTTATACCATCGTTGATGGCTTGATCGAAAGAACGCATGGTTTTAATCTTAGTCAGCTTCTCGATGAGCTTCTCAGGGATAGCAAAAAGCTTGGTTTTAGAGAAGTCAACACCAGTCAGCGTCTTGAATCGCCTTACTTCCTGGCTATCAAAACGGTAGTTCTTACCATGAATAATCACAGTCTTGTTCTTGAAATTCTTGATAGGAATGTAGATACCGTATCTTCCACGGAAGTCAACATCAACCTTCTCAAGCTTCGGCTCACTGGAATTGGTAATCTCGTAGAAGGAACCCTTGAGTCCACTAGCAGCCTTTACAGGGACAACAACTTCACCCAAGTCATACTTGAGCAACTTGCTCCAGTTATAAGTCTTCTCAAGATTGGAAATAACCTCCTTGTAAGAAGCATCTTCACTTGGAAGACGGACGAGGTTGAACCCAGTAATGCTTGGATGGTTGACAGTATCCTTCACAAGAATATTGTAGAGCGCCAACATCTTATCGTTACACTTGTTCGGCATTCCACCAACCTGAAATACGATGGGGAAATTCGGATGGAAAGTGTGATTATTACCGATATCGCGTACTTCACGAATCCTCACATCACCGTCAGGAACCGTAGTAAACAACACTTGGTAAACAGAAGTTCTCTCCTTACCACGACGAAAGATGTTGATATAGCGAATTCTGTTATCTGTCACGGTGGGCAGACTGATGCCCTTATACTTGGGAGCCTCAATGATATGGCAGAGAGTCTTGATAGACTCGTCTGAGTACCAGATGCAGCAGGCGTTCCAGTAGCTTGTAGCAGCGTCAACCTTGCTCCGCGCCAAGTCACTAATCGCAGCGTAAGCAGACTTCACCTTACTGACAATGTAATCACGGGTACGGTTGTTATACTCAAGATTCTCACGGTTGGGAGTCGGATCGACTTCCAGCTTATCACAGTGAAGGTAAGCAGCGGCATTAGCGGCAAACTTACGCTCACCTTCTGTCAGGAAATCGTTGAGGACACGCACATCGACGGGATATGGAATATCATCAACCAGAGCCGTCAGCGAGTTACGAGCGCCACGATTATGCTCAAACACGGTAACATCACTGTTCTCATAGATAATATCGTTAGCCTGGAAAGTGGTGTAGAAATCGGAATGGACATTTACAATCTTCGGCTTGACACCCCACATCAAAGTGATGTCACGAAACTTGCCGACAAACAGAGAGATATCCTCCGGTAAAATATTGACACGAATAGTGGTTCCGTTATGCTCACCATTACCGATACGGGACTTGGAAAGCAGAGCCGCCTTACGCTTCTTGTCAGCGTCGCGGTAGCAATGGTAGCGATATTCGATACCGTCGTTGACGGTGTTTACGAAAAACTCGGGAGCATAGCCCCATGCAGACTTAGCGCCCAACCCGAATCCACCGTTCTGACGCTTGGAAGCGTTATCATCACCACGCTTGGTTGAGGCGAAATACTTCATGAATATCTTGGCGAACAACTCGGGGGAGATTCCATTACCACTATCGGAAACCTCATACCACGGCTCTTCGGGTGTGGGAAGGTGAACCGAGACTGGAATGTTAGCCTTACCAGCCTCACGATGGGCGTCACGGGCATTCGACAGATACTCCTGGGCTATAATCTTGAGCTTGTCAGAGTAAAGCTGCGCCGACATGACTTCCATGGCGAAATCTTCGTCAGCCTCTTCACGGGAGATGGAGAAAGACAATTCTTCCACCTTGTCAGCGGGTCCTGAGGCAGCCATATCGCGAGTATGAATAAGCATGGTAAATCCTCCTTGTTAGATGCATAAATAATAGCAGAGGTATTCTGTATTGCAACAAACGCCTTATACCCCCGGGCGAAGTGTATCACACAGAAAAGGAGTTGGCTTTTGGAGATTCCCATCCATAATGAAGACATGAAAGATGATGATACTCAGATTCTTCCATGCATATCGGTTCCTGAGATATATGATGAATATGATAAATCCCTGAAATACCCAGTGTTAGGAGCCTTTATGAATGTCCGAGCAAGCGAGCTTAGGACTCATCAGAATTACTGGAATAAGATAAGTCACTCCAATCGCCTTCGCATAATAGCCGAAGAGCGCAAAATGCAGAGTGAAATGCGGGACTTTATAATAGACTAAAACTTTCTTAGAAAGTCTTTCTCAAGGAAGACTCCAGCGTTTCTCTCAATGTTTTTTCCGGACTCGAAATCGGTGAAGGTTATAATTGTTCCATTACCAATTTCATGCTTCTTGATGTAGCTCTTGAGAGTCTTTAGGGACTTTTCCGGTTCTCCCCAAAACTGCCATCCCAATCTGTCCTTCCAATGTCTGACACGGATAAACCCGTTCTTCAAGACATGAATAACGATGGTGTCTCTATCGGCAACCGGAGACAGGTGCTTGACATCATGGCTTCTGAATGTATCCGGACGAGTAACAGCATCGGTAGCATGTTCCTCAATACGGATATACTTCTTCCGCTTTCTATCGTAAAAATATCCGTCACCTAACGGCATATATAAATAATCCTTATAAGGGGTTCCTCTATGAATTTTACAGGCTTCTGGCTAAACCGCAATAATGGAAAAGTCATACAAGTACATGAGCATGGTTCAGCAATAATTGAGAATCCAGCAAAGTTTGGATTTACTAAGGAAGAAGTGGCTGATATACTTGATGATAATCCTTATAACTCACAGGCTACGGGTAAAAAAGATTCTCGCACTATCCTATTGAAAAAGGCTTTTGAGAAGGGATTGGTAAGAGTTCGTCAAGTCGGCTCGTCATGGACTTTCGAGTTTAGCGGAATGGCTAAGACTGTCGTTGGAAAACTTATCAAAAAGTTTGGAGACAACTTTGGACCGTTTACACAGATACGACTCCATGACTTAGGCTCCAATCAAAACTGGAGTTACGCTTTCAATGACTTGGTTGAAGCCTATCGTGATGGTGAGTTCGATGACTCATTAGCAACTGTCCAGCTTGTCAAGCCAAACGAGATTCCAGTCAGCGTCTTATCTACCGCTAATCGCGACAAGAATGTTCGTAACATACTTCGCAAGTCGCTTGAACCAGAGTTTGGAACGATGCCAAACGCCGGAACCTTTGAGAGTAGAGTTTACGAGGCTCTTAGGCGCATCCTCTTCAAGTGAGACTATATAGATAACAGACGTTTGGGATCACCATTGTTTTTTATTATGATCTGGTTGTAGGCGTGGGCAGCTTCTTCTTCAGTTGAGAAACATTTACCGGCTGTATATTTCTTTCCATTTATATTTGCCGCGGCTCTCCACTTAGATGTCTTTCTATCGTAAACGACACCTTTATACTTAGAAGATTTTTTCTGTCTTATAACAAAAGAAACTTCTTCATTGCTGTTTGGAAAGTTTAGTTTAGCAAAACTCCCGTGAATACTCCCACCCCCTTAGGGGATGGGCTTCTAGGTGGAGTTTCAACCACCAAAGATTATATACCTAATCTTACCTGATTTGTTTTTGTTAAGTTTCTTTCTACATAAGTAGTTGTATATTATAGAGTTATAACTCATCTTACTTAACGA
>Ga0209172_10001509_pt1 | contig 48655 bp, 47 predicted proteins | sample LarsenN4metaG_FD_184113 | JGI IMG/M metagenome (GOLD analysis project Ga0209172, IMG submission 184113) | Hot spring sediment bacterial and archeal communities from British Columbia, Canada, to study Microbial Dark Matter (Phase II) - Larsen... ... | reverse complement strand
TTCCTGCGTCGTTTCCCACTCAGCTTATTGCGCTGCCGGATCGCGGCGGAACAGCCAGGTCCGGGCGTCGGACAGCTCCGGCACGAAGGCGTAGCCCTCGCTGTCGAACGCCTTCAGCTGCTCGGCATCGGTTACCTGCCGCTGCGTCGCCCAGCGTGCCATCAGCCCGCGCGCGCGCTTGGCGTAGAAGCTGATGATCTTGTACTGGCCGTTCTTCAGGTCCTGGAACACCGGGGTGACGACGCTGGCGTCGAGCAGCTTCGGCTTCACCGACTTGAAATATTCATCCGACGCGAGGTTGACCAGCACCGGTGCCGCCTCGTTCTCCAGCTCACGATTCAGCGCCTCGGTGATCAGCGTGCCCCAGAACTCGTACAGGTTCTTGCCGCGCGGGTTGGCGAGGCGGGTGCCCATCTCCAGCCGGTACGGCTGCATCAGGTCCAGCGGCCGCAGCAGGCCGTACAGCCCGGACAGGATGCGCAGGTGGCGCTGCAGGTAGTCGTGCTCGCTCGCATTCAGCGACGCCGCATCCAGCCCCTCGTAGACATCGCCCATGAACGCCAGCACCGCCTGCTTGGCATTGTCCGGCGTGAAATCCGGTTGCCAGTCGTGGTAGCGGCCGACGTTGAGCCGCGCCAGCGCATCGCTGATGCCCATCAGCTGGCCGATATCGGCCGGCGACTTGTCGCGCAGCACGCGGATCAGCGCCATGCTGTGATCGAGGAAATCCGGCTGCGTGTACGGTACCGTCCGCGGAGGGGTGTCGAAATCCAGCGTTTTCGCCGGAGAAATAACCATTAACATAGCAATCCTTGTCACGCGCAATGGCAGGGATTGTAACGCAGAGCCGAAACGCTTTTCAGGAGGGATGATGCGAGTATTGGTACAAAGAGTGCGCGAGGCGTCGGTCACCGTCGACGGCCGGGTCACCGGCGCGATCGGGGCCGGGCTGTTGCTGTTGGTCGGCATCGAGGCGCCGGACAGCCGCGCCGACAGCGAGTGGCTGGTGAAGAAGATCAGCCAGCTGCGCATTTTCAACGACGCCGAGGGCGTGATGAACCGCTCGCTGCTCGACTGCGGCGGCGAGGTGCTGGCGGTCAGCCAGTTCACCCTGTTCGCCACCACCAAGAAGGGCAACCGCCCCGGCTACAGCCGCGCGGCGCGGCCGGAGCAATCTTCGCCGATGTTCGACGAATTCGTGCAGTTGCTGGGCGCGGCGCTGGGCAAGCCGGTGCCGACCGGGGTGTTCGGCGCCGACATGCAGGTGGCGCTGGTCAACGACGGCCCGGTCACCATCTGGCTGGACAGCAAGGCGCCGGAATGAGCGCTTTCCCCGTGCTGCAGGGCGCACGGCTGACGCTGCGCGAATTCCGGCCGCAGGATGCACCGGCACTGTTTGATATCTACCGCGATGCCGTATCCATGCAATGGTTCGGCACCGAGCCGCTGCAGACGCTGGCACAGGCCGAGGCGCAGGTGGCGGTCTTTATCGGCTGGCAGCAGCTGCCCAATCCGTGGCTGCGCTGGGCTGTCGAATCACGGGCCGATCAGCAACTGGCGGGTAGCTGCGGCCTGTTCAAGTGGAATCGCGGCTGGCGCAGTTGCACGCTCGGTTACGAACTGGCACCGGCTTATCGCGGGCAGGGCATGATGCGCGAGGCGTTGCAGCTGGCGCTGGACTGGGGCTTTGCGAACATGGCGCTTAACCGTATCGAGGCCCAGGTCCACCCGGACAATCTGCCGTCCATCCGCCTGCTGCAGGGTTTGAGCTTTGTGCAGGAAGGGCGTTTGCGCGAGGCCGGATTCTGGCTCGGACAATATCATGACCTGCTGGCGTTTTCCTTGCTGCGGCAGGATTGGGTGCAGCCGTCCTGAACGAAGTGCGGCCAGGTTTGGCCGCGAAATTTTTAATCACGGAAAACCGATAATGACAAAACAGATCCCGGCCTTGCTGATCATCGACATGCAGCAGGCGATGGCGCTGCCGCAGGCCGGCGAGCGCAACAACCCGCAGGCGGAGGCCAATATCGCGCGCCTGCTGGCGGCGTGGCGCGCCGGCGGCCACCCGGTGATCCACGTGCGCCACATGTCGCGCATGCCGGGCTCGCCGTTCTGGCCCGGCCAGAGCGGCGCCGCGTTCCAGCCGGCATTCCAGCCGCTGGACAGCGAGATGGAGTTCGAGAAGAACGTGCCCGATGCCTTCACCCACAGCGCGCTGGAGCGCTGGCTGCACGTGCGCGGCATCCGCCGCCTGCTGCTGGTCGGCGTCAGCACCAACAACTCGGTGGAATCGACCGCGCGCAGTGCCGGCAATCTCGGCTTCGACACCCTGGTGGTCAGCGACGCCTGTTTCGCCTTCGCCAGGGCTGACTACCACGGCACGCCGCGCAGCGCGGACGAGGTGCACGCGATGGCGCTGGCGAATCTGGATGGCGAGTATGCGCGGGTGCTGGGCAGCGAGCAGGCGCTGGCCTTGCTGGCGGCGGACTAAGAGCCGCTAACAAACCCCCTGATCCTGCGTTGCGCCTCCTTGCCGTACGACTTGTACTGTCTGCGTCGGCGCGCCTTGGCTCAGGTGCTCTGCGAGGTTTTGTTAGCGGCTCTAACTACGGTCGCCGCTCAGTCCTGCCGCTGTGCCGCCAGCCAGCGTTCGATGGCGTGGCAGGCCGGGCTCAGGATGTCGTCGTGGTCGGCGGCCAGGTTCAGGTTGTCCGCCGCCATGCTGCGCAGCCAGGTGATCTGGCGCTTGGCCAGCTGGCGGGTGGCGGCGATGCCGCGCTCGACGAATTCGGCGTGGCTGTACAGGCCGTCCTGGTATTCCCACGCCTGGCGGTAGCCGACGCAGCGCATCGACGGCAGCTCCAGCGACAGCTGCGGCCAACGTTCGCGGATGCGGCTGACTTCGTCGAGGAAACCCTGCTCCAGCATGATGTGGAAGCGTAGCGCGATGCGCTGGTGCAGCCAGCTGCGTGCGTCCGGGTTCAGCGCCAGCCGCAGCAGGTTGCCGCGCGCGGCGTCGTCGCGGCCGCGTGCCAGCAGCGCCGACATGGTGTCGCCGCTGAGCAGGCAGATTTCCAGCGCGCGCTGGATGCGTTGCGAGTCGTTGGGGGCGAGGCGGGCGGCGGTGACGGCGTCAAGCGCGGCGAGGCGCGCGTGCATGGCCGGCCAGCCGAGGCGGGCGGCGTCGGCTTCCAGCTGCTGGCGTAGCGCCGGATCGGCCTGCGGCAGGTCGGACAGGCCGTCGGTCAGCGCCTTGAAATAGAGCATGGTGCCGCCGACCAGCAGCGGCAGCTTGCCGCGGGCGTGGATGTCGGCGATCTGGCGGTTGGCGTCGGCGTGAAACTGCGCCGCGGAGTAGGCGTCCGTGGGGTCGATGATGTCGATCAGGTGGTGCGGGCACTGCGCCATTTCCGCCGCGGTCGGTTTGGCGGTGCCGATGTCCATGTCGCGGTAAACCAGCGCGGAATCGACGCTGATGATTTCGACCGGGAAGCGCTCGGCCAGCGCCAGCGCGAGGCCGGTCTTGCCGGAGGCGGTGGGGCCCATCAACAGGATGGCGGCAGGATGATCGGACATGGCGGTGTCAGGCTAAGGAAATGGCCGGCCATTGTCGCATGGCGCGGCCCGCTGCGGCCAACGTTGGCCGCAGCCGCAGCTGGTGACGCGTCGCTGCGCTGTCAGCCGGCGCGGGCGGGCAACGGCGGCGGGTTGCCGTTCAGCGCTCCAGCAGGTGGCGCTTGTCCTTCACCGGCAGCCAGTCGGCGTGGTCGGGCAGCGCGTCGATCTTGGCGGACAGCACCGGCCACAGCGGCGTCAGCTCGGCGTTGATGGCGACGAAGTCCTGCTGGTCGGGCGGCAGGTCTTCCTCGGCGAAGATCGCCTCTGCCGGGCACTCCGCCACGCACAGCGTGCAGTCGATGCACTCGTCGGGATCGATCACCAGGAAATTGGGGCCGGCGTGGAAGCAGTCCACCGGACAGACATCGACGCAGTCGGTGTATTTACATTTGATACAGGCTTCGGTTACAACGTGCGTCATCTGGGCGCGCTCCTTTGATAGTGGGTGTCCGGGGTAATGCTTGAGTTGTTTAGTCAATATTTTAGTCGTATCTCTCTATTTTCGCTGCTCCTGCCATGTCCGTCACTGCCCCTGTTCCCTGTTTGCCCTATCGCGGCCGCTTTGCGCCCAGCCCCACCGGCCTGCTGCACGCCGGCTCGCTGACCACTGCGGTCGGCAGCTATCTGGAAGCCAAGCGCCACGATGGCGAGTGGTGGCTGCGCATGGAAGACCTCGATCCGCCGCGCGAGATGGCAGGTGCCGCCGACGCCATCCTGCGCACGCTGCAGGCGTTCGGCTTCGAGTGGGACGGCGAGCTGGTGTACCAGCACGACCGCCACGAACTGTACCGCGCGGCGCTGGCGCAGCTGGTGGCGCAGGGCGACGCCTACGGCTGCGCGTGCACCCGCAAGGAAATCGCCGCCGCCGGCCATCACGGTGCCGACGGCATGGTCTATCCCGGCACCTGCCGTCACGGCGTGGCACCGGGGCGCAGCGCACGGGCGTGGCGGCTGCGGGTGGACGACAGCCGCACCGCGTTTCACGACCGGCTGCAGGGCGAGTACGGCCAGCATCTGCAAAGCGAGATCGGCGATTTCGTGCTGCTGCGCGCCGACGGCTTCTGGGCCTACCAGCTGGCGGTGGTGGTGGACGATATCGCGCAGGGCATGACCGACATCGTGCGCGGGGCCGACCTGCTGGTGTCGACGCCGCGCCAGCTGTGGCTGCGGCAGAAGTTGGGCGGGCCGGCGGTGACGCACTGCCACCTGCCGCTGATGGTCAACGCCGCCGGCGAGAAGCTGTCGAAGCAGACGCTGGCGCCGGCGATCGACGCCAGGTCGGCCGCCGCCGGGCTGCGTCAGGCGCTGACGCGACTGGGGCATGCGCCGCCGGCGGAGGCGGGCGATGTGGCCGAGCTGTGGCAGTGGGCGCGCGGCAACTGGCAGCTGGCGCGGGTGCCGGCGGGACCTATCGTCATTGCATAGTGATCCTGGTATACAATCGCCAGCCTTCCGCCAGACGGGCCTCTTTCGAGGCCCGTTTGTCATGGCAGAGCAACCGGAACAGGTTGCCAGGGTGCCGCTGCCCGGCGGCGGCACGCAGACAGAGCAACAGCGGCCGCGCCGCCCCATTCAGGACCCTCAACCCATCATGCAGGATTTCATCGCTTGCACGGCCGCCGCGCCGTGCCCGTTTCCCCGCTGGCCTCAGCGTTCTTCCGCACGGAGGGCCGCATGAGTCACGCTCCGCAAACCGCCGCCAAAGGCAAACTCGGCATCTGGATGTGCACCGCGCTGGTGGTGGGCAACATGATCGGCTCCGGCGTGTTCCTGCTGCCGGCGTCGCTGGCGCAGTACGGCGGCGCCTCGCTGATCGGCTGGGTGATCACCTCGCTGGGCGCGATCTGCCTGGCGCTGGTGTTCGCGCGGCTGGCGACGCTGCTGCCGCACAAGGCCGGCGGCCCGTATGCCTATATCCACGAAGGCTTCGGCGATTTCGCCGGCTTCCTCATCGCCTGGGGCTACTGGATAGCGCTGTGGGCCGGCAATGCCGCGCTGACCGTGGCCGGCGTCAGCTATCTGGGGGTGTTCTTCCCGCAGCTGAACGACAGCAACCTCGCCGCCGGCGCCACCGCCATCGGCCTGATCTGGCTGGTGACGTGGATCAACAGCCGCGGCGCGCAAAGCTCCGGCCGCGTGGCCATCGTCACTACCCTGATCAAGCTGCTGCCGCTGGCCGGGGTTACCGTCGCTGGCCTGCTGTACCTCAACCCCGATTTTGTCGTGTTCAACCCGCAGCACAAGCCGCTGTCGGAGGCGATCCCGGCGACCATGGCGCTGACGCTGTGGGCCTTTCTCGGGCTGGAGTCGGCGTCGGTGCCGGCCGGTGACGTGGACCGGCCGGAGCGCACCATCCCGCGCGCCACGGTGCTGGGCACGCTGCTTGCCGCTGCGCTGTACATCGCCAGCACTGTCGCGTTGCAGGGGCTGATGCCAGCGGCGACGTTGGCCGCATCGGCGGCACCGTTTGCCGATGCCGCGCGCAGCCTGTGGGGCGATTGGGCGTACTACGCCGTCGGCCTCGGTGCGGTGATTTCCTGCTTTGGCGCGCTCAACGGCTGGTGCCTGATGCAGGGCCATATCCCGGCCGCCGCCGCGCGCGACAAGCTGTTCCCGGCCTTCTTCAAGCGCGAGAACCGCGCCGGCGTGCCCATCGTCGGCCTGCTGCTGTCTACGCTGCTGGTCACCATCCTGCTGGCGTGCAAGTACGCCGGCGGCGACAGCGGGGTGCAGATCTTCGAGTTCGTGATCCTGCTCGCCACCGCCACCACCTTGCTGCCGTACGCGTTCTGCGCGATGGCGCTGTTGGCGGTGATGCTGCAGCGCCACCGCCAGTTCCGTCCCCGCGACTGGCTGGCGCCGCTGGCGTTCTCCGGCGGCGGCTTCGTGTTCGCGCTGTGGACCATTTTCGGCTCCGGGGCCGAGGTGGTGATGTGGGGCGTGCTGCTGCTCTTGGCCGGGCTGCCGGTGTATTTGTGGCAGTTGCGAGAGCGGCTGGTAAAAGGTTGAAGTTTTTTTATTATACCAAGATGGGTACGATCCACGTCTTGCACGCAGTATGAAAAACGCTCGGTAAGCATAGCTCACCGAGCGTTTTGCTTGCGGCTAGTGTTCTGCAAAAATGGTGAAGTTATGGTCAGTGTAGGGATCTGGATTGAACTGACAATTAGACCTCTTCTGTGAGTGCGGACTGAATTGCCTCGACAAGTACTGCAAACTCAGATTCTTGCTCTAGGGCAATGTAGGCTCTACACATTGCTCGCCAAAGTTCATTACCTCCAACCACAACTTTGTCGGCAACATGCCGCACCCAATCATGATGATTTGGTAGCGTCATTGCTGCGCTAGCGGCATCAACTAAGTCTGAGTGGGAGCGTTCGATACGAGATGCTACGTTGGGCCATCCAGCCTTACTTAGGCAATCAAATACAATTCGCTCTGGCGCATCCTCTCCGGGCAAAAGAACACATCCATCTGCGGGGTCTTGGTCCCCATCTAGGATGACTAGTGTTGGTTTCTTGAAGCGTGACTGTGCCAGCATTACCCCTAATGACTTACCAACTGATGCACTCCCGTAGGGCAAGACATCCATTCGTAAGAGGTACTCACGTGATTTTGCCTGAACAATTTCTTCAACAAGAATTTTGGCTTTATCATCTTCAACGTAAACGTCTAGCTCAGGATGTCGTTCATCATCCATTTTTGATAATGCAAATTCAGGACTTGCACCAGAAACGACAACTCTTTTTCCCTCGCTTAATAAAATATGGATACGAGCCTCTGGTGGAAGCTCATCCATCACAAATGGAGAGTGTGTCGTGAGAATAAATTGAACATGCTTTTCTCGTGAGTAATCGGCAAGATCTCTGATTAATCGGCGCTGGGCTCTCGGGTGGAGAGATGTCTCAACTTCATCAATGACTACAATAGAGTACTTTGGTATGTCAGTGGATAATAATTCAACAATTGTTGTTTCCCCTGCCCCTTGGTGGAAGCCACTGTAACTTACTCCATTTACTTCAACGACTGGTACCTCTCGGTCTGCACTTACATCTGTAGTTCCCATTTTCGCTCTTGCATAGCTCTTTCCCACAACGTTTTTAAGTCTTTCCAAGAGTTCTGGGCTGTATTCGCGATTTGAAACCTCGCGAGTTGCACCAGCGGCAATTTTTTGATATCCAATCTTGGCGTATAAGGGCTGTACTCGGCGCAAATCTACCAATACAACATCACGTTTCATTCGTTCAGGGTTTCCTAGCCAACGCTCTGTGGGGCGCCTAATCGAATACGGGACGCGCGTTGTGCCACGCTTAACTTCTCCTCTAATAACTGCACCAGAAATTTTTTCCCATGCAGTGTCGGGAAAAAATCCTGATGCATAAAAATTGTTTTGATTGTCACTTTTTGGTTGAAAAGATGCTGCAATTGACTGAAGAATTGTACTTTTGCCAACTCCATTTTCACCACTGATGCAGACAATAGGAAATTTGAATTCTATCCTTTCGCCTGTCCACCCTCGGATGCCTTGTATTTCAATCCAGTCCAAATGCTGCGGAAAGTCGCCTCGATCAAAGGCTTTCTTTAATTTTGCTATTTCTCGGCTTTTCATTTGTTAGTTGCTCCTTGGTTGATTTTGTTATGATGCTCGCGCATGGTGTTGGGTTGTTCGATTGTTATTTAAATTACTAAATGTTTTCTTTTTATTTTAAAAATTGAAATAATGAATATTTATATCGTCAATGGTGGTGTGGCTGATGTCTTTAATTTTGCTGATGAATTTTGTTGTTGTAACTGACGCTGCTTTGAAATTATTTTTTCATATTTTCCGTTGAGGTAGATTTTGTGGTTTTATCTGAAGATTATTTTTGAAGAAGCGTGGTGCACTTCAGTTCGGTTAGGTTGGGCTGAGTTGAAGTGAAGTCCAACGCTTACTGCGTTAAGCTGAGGTTGAATGCATGTCATGTTGATGTAGTGGGCAACATTGTTTAGGAGTTTTATGTTTTTAACATATTTTTTCTTTGATTTCTACCCGTCATGCATCTAATTCTCAAGGTATCAAGTGTAGCTTGTAGCAAGTGGCTGATCTGACGGAAAAACCTGCTTGCCAAGGTGGCATTTCGGCAACGATAATGCGCCCATTCCGCAGGAGAGAGCCGCGCCGGGCCAAACCGGACGCCGCCGCCGAAGGCGCAAGTGCACCCGCAATCGCTCAGGCAAAAGGACTGCAAGAATCGGGCCGTTACGCGGCCCGCAGAATCTGGAGAGCGGCGCGTACAGCGCCCACCGAAGGGGCTAACGGCGCAATGCCGGAAAATCTCAGGTGCAGGGACAGAGGGGTGTGAGGTAGGGACAAATCTCACTCCTAAGGACTTGCAATGACGGCCCCGAAACGTACCCCTTTATTTGATGCCCACGTCGCTTCCGGCGCGAAGATGGTTGATTTCGCCGGCTGGGAAATGCCGATCCACTACGGCTCGCAGCTGAAAGAGCACGAGATCGTGCGTAGCGACGCCGGCATGTTCGACGTGTCGCACATGACCGTGGTCGACATCAGCGGCAGCGACGCCAAGGTCTGGCTGCAAAAGCTGATCGCCAACGACGTGGCCAAGCTCGGCTTCGAAGGCAAGGCGCTGTACTCCGGCATGCTCAACGACGACGGCGGCGTGGTCGACGACCTGATCGTGTACCTGACCGCCACCGGCTACCGCATGGTGATCAACGCCGGCACCACCGAAAAAGACCTGGCGTGGATGGACAAGCAGTCCGCCGGCTTCGACGTGCAACTGCAGGTGCGCCGCGATCTGGCGATGCTGGCAGTGCAGGGCCCGACCGCGATTGCCAAGGTGTGCAGCGTGAAGCCGGCACTGGCCGAGCAGATCCAGGCACTGAAAGTGTTCCAGGGTCTGCCGTCCGGCGACTGGTTCTACGCCCGCACCGGCTACACCGGTGAAGACGGCCTCGAAATCATGATCCCGGCCGATCAGGCCATCACCTTCTTCAACGAACTGAAAGCCGCCGGCGTGGCGCCGATCGGTCTGGGCGCGCGCGACACCCTGCGTCTGGAAGCCGGCATGAACCTGTACGGCCACGACATGGACGAAACCGTGTCGCCGCTGCAGGCCGGCATGGGCTGGACCATCGCCTGGAACCCGGAAGAGCGCGACTTCATCGGCCGCAAGGCACTGGCCGCGCAAAAAGCCGCCGGCGTCCCAATGAAGCAGGTCGGTCTGGTGCTGGAAGGCCGCGGCGTGCTGCGCGAAGGTCAGAAAGTGGTCGTCGATGGCCAGGAAGGCATCATCACCAGCGGCACCTTCTCGCCGACCCTGAAACACTCCATCGCCATCGCCCGCGTCCCGGCTGCCACCGGCGCCACCGCCCAGGTTGACCTGCGCGGCACGCTGACCGACGTGCGTGTGGTGAAAATGCCGTTCGTGCGCAACGGCAAGAAAGTTTTTGAATAAGCTGGTGTATAACGACGGGGCGAGCCGAGGCAGTCCCGATCCACACCATGACAACGCATTTTTCTGGAGAGAAACCATGAGCAACATTCCTGCCGAACTGAAATACGTATCCAGCCACGAATGGCTGCGCCTGGAAGCCGACGGCTCCGTGACCGTAGGCATCACCGAGCACGCACAAGAGCTGCTGGGCGACATCGTATTTGTCGAGCTGCCAGCCGTTGGCGCCAACCTGGCCGCCGACGAGCAAGCCGGTGTGGTGGAATCGGTGAAGGCCGCTTCCGACGTGTACGCGCCGATCGCCGGTGAAATCCTGGAAGTGAACGCCGAACTGGAAGCCAACCCTGAGCTGGCCAACAGCGAGCCGTACGCCGCTGGCTGGTTCTTCAAGATCAAGCCGGCCAACGCCGCTGATCTGGACGGCCTGCTGGACGCAGCGACTTACGCTGCCGAAATCGGCGCCTGATGAACGAGCCCTGCTGTCGTCAGACAGTAGGGCTTTTTGTTTTTTAGCCACGGACCACACGGAAACACACGCCCCAGCGGCAGCCTGCCTGCCCCGTGTCCTTCCGTGTGTTTCGTGGCTTATTCAGCAAACGGAATCGAAGACATGTCGCTCTCGCAACTCTTCAATCATCAAGAATTCATCGCCCGCCACATCGGCCCGTGCGAATCCGAAAAAGCCGACATGCTGGCCGCCATCGGCGTCAGCTCCGTCGAAGAGCTGGTAGCACAGACCGTGCCGGCCGGCATCCGCTTCAACCGCGCGCTGGACCTGCCGCCGGCGATGCGTGAAGCCGACGCACTGGCGGCACTGAAAACCGTCGCCAGCAAGAACATCGTCAACAAGTCCTTCATCGGTCTGGGTTACTACCCGGTACAGGTGCCAGGCGTGATCCTGCGCAACGTGCTGGAAAACCCGGGCTGGTACACCGCCTACACCCCGTACCAGGCCGAAATCGCCCAGGGCCGCCTGGAAGCGCTGCTCAACTTCCAGCAGATGGTGATCGACCTCACCGGTCTGGAACTGGCCAACGCCTCGCTGCTGGACGAAGCCACTGCTGCCGCCGAAGCAATGACGCTGGCGCGCCGCGTGTCGAAAGTGAAGTCCGAACAGTTCTTTGTCGACAGCCGCGTGCTGCCGCAGACGCTGGACGTGCTGAAGACCCGCGCCGAATACTTCGGCTTCGAGCTGGTGCTCGGCCATCCGGAAGAAGCCGGCAACGGCGACTACTTCGGTGCGCTGTTCCAGTACCCGGGCGAATCCGGTGAACTGCTGGACCTGACCCCGTATATCGCTGCGGCAAAAGCCCGTGGCGCGGTGGCCATCGTGGCCGCCGACGTGATGGCGCTGGTGGCACTGAAGTCGCCGGCCGAAATGGGCGCCGATGTGGCGGTGGGCAACACCCAGCGCTTTGGCGTGCCGATGGGCTTCGGCGGCCCGCACGCGGCCTACTTCGCCTTCCGCGACGACATGAAGCGTTCCGCGGCCGGCCGCATCATCGGCGTGTCCATCGATGCCAAGGGCAAGACCGCGCTGCGCATGGCGCTGCAGACCCGCGAGCAGCACATCCGCCGCGAAAAAGCCAACTCCAACATCTGCACCTCGCAAGTGCTGCTTGCCAATATGGCCGGCATGTACGCGGTGTACCACGGTCCGGAAGGCGTCAAGCGTATCGCCACCCGCATCCACCGTCTGGCGGCGATCTTCGCCCACGCGGTGAAGGCGGCCGGCGGCAAGCTGGTCTTCGACCGCTTCTACGACACGGTACAGGTTGAGCTGGGCGATCGTGCGGCCAACGTTTACGCCGCGGCGCTGGCCGCCGGCATCAACCTGCGCGATGCCGGCAACGGCGTGCTGGGCGTGGCCTTCCACGAAGCCGCCACCGAGGCGGACCTTGCGCAGCTGATCGAGCTGTTCACCGGCAAGGCTGCCGACATCGCCGCGCTGGACGCGGCCGCTGCCGACGCCATCCCGGCCGCGCTGAAGCGCGAATCGGCGATCCTGTCGCACCCGGTGTTCAACGAGCACCACAGCGAGCACGAGATGCTGCGCTACCTGAAGAAGCTGGAAAACCGCGATCTGGCGATGAATCACTCGATGATTTCGCTGGGCAGCTGCACCATGAAGCTGAACGCCACCAGCGAGATGATCCCGGTGACCTGGCCGGAATTCGCCAACATGCACCCGTTCGCACCGCGCGACCAGGCCGTTGGCTACCTGGAAATGATCGAAGGCCTGCAACAGCAGCTGCTGGCGATCACCGGTTTCGACGCCATCTCGATGCAGCCGAACTCCGGCGCGCAGGGTGAGTACGCCGGCCTGCTGGCGATCCGCCGCTACCACGCCAGCCGTGGCGAAGCGCACCGCAGCGTGTGCCTGATCCCGCAATCGGCGCACGGCACCAACCCGGCCACCGCGCAGATGCTGGGCATGCAGGTGGTGGTGGTGAAGACCGACGACAACGGCAACGTGGACATGGCCGATCTCAAGGCCCGCGTCGAGCAGCATGCGGCCAACCTTGGCGCGCTGATGATCACTTATCCGTCCACCCACGGCGTGTTCGAGGAAGGCATCAAGGAAATCTGCGCCCTGATCCACGCCAGCGGCGGCCAGGTGTACATGGACGGTGCCAACATGAACGCGCAGGTGGGCCTGACCCGTCCGGCCGACATCGGTGCCGACGTGCTGCACATGAACCTGCACAAGACCTTCTGCATCCCGCACGGCGGCGGCGGCCCGGGCATGGGCCCGATCGGCATGAAGTCGCACCTGGCGCCATTCATGGCCAACCACGTGGTGTCGGAAGTGCCGGGCGCGGTGGCCGGCCAGAGCGCGGTTTCCGCCGCGCCGTTTGGCTCCGCCTCCATCCTGCCGATCTCCTACATGTACATCGCGATGATGGGCGCGGAAGGCATGAAGCACGCCACCGAAATGGCACTGCTGAACGCCAACTACCTGATGCAGAACCTGTCGGCACACTATCCGGTGCTGTACACCGGCGCCAACGGCCGTGTCGCGCACGAGTGCATCATCGACCTGCGTCCGCTGAAGGCCGCCTCCGGCGTCACCGAAGTGGATGTCGCCAAGCGCCTGATGGACTACGGTTTCCACGCGCCGACCATGAGCTTCCCGGTAGCGGGCACGCTGATGATCGAGCCGACCGAATCGGAATCCAAGGCCGAGCTGGACCGCTTCATCGCCGCCATGGTCGCCATCCGTCAGGAGATCGACAAGGTGCAGAACGGCGTCTGGCCGCTAAACGACAACCCGCTGGTCAACGCGCCGCACAGCAAGGCCGACATCACTGGCGAGTGGACGCGTGCCTACAGCCGCGAAGAAGCGTTCTTCCCGCTGCCTTACGTGCTGGACAACAAGTTCTGGCCGAGCGTGAACCGCATCGACGACGTGTACGGCGACCGCAACCTGGTGTGCAGCTGCCCGTCGGTAGAAGAGTACGAGTAAGCAGAGTACGAGTAAGCGCGCGCCTGCGGCCAACCGTGGCCGCCACGCAAGCAAAACCCCGCCGGAGACGGCGGGGTTTTTTCATGGCCGCGGCGCGACGGGGCGGCTTACGGGCAGGGACCTTCCGGCGGGCAGGCGGCATCGCTTGCCGCTTTGGCTGGTGCCGGCTCGTCGTCCTTGGTGGCGGCGCGCACGCCGGCGGCGGTGACATCGACCGCGGCACCGACCACGGTGGCGCCGACCTTGACGGTGGTGGCCACCACGGTGACGGCGGCATCGGCGACGGCAATCACGGCACAGCCGGTGAGGGCCGGCAGCAGGCTGGCCAGTAGCAGGGAACGCAAGAACATGATCGGATTCCGTTGAATGACAGCCGCCAGTGTAGGGCCTGGCGTCGTGGCTGGCCACGTTTCGGCGCGCCGCCGTGCAGATTGGTGATGGGGCCGGTCACGGAAAACTGCTACCATGCCTGCCGATTTTCCCACTTACTGACGACCGCCCGCCTGCGCGAGGCGGCAGGAGCCGACGATGGCAGGAGCAAGCCTGTTAACCCTGATTGACGATATCGCCACCGTGCTCGACGACGTGGCGGTGATGACCAAGGTCGCCGCCAAAAAGACCGCCGGCGTGCTGGGCGACGATCTGGCGCTCAACGCGCAACAGGTGGCCGGCGTCCACGCCGAGCGCGAACTGCCGGTGGTGTGGGCGGTGGCGATGGGCTCGCTGCGCAACAAACTGATCCTGGTGCCGGCGGCGCTGCTGATCAGCGTGGTGGCGCCGTGGCTGATCACGCCGCTGCTGATGCTGGGCGGTGCCTACCTCTGCTTCGAGGGCTTCGAGAAACTGGCGCACCCGCTGCTGCACAGCGCGGCGGAAGACGAGGCACACCACCAGGCGCTGACGGCGGCGCTGAGCGACCCGGCCACCGACATGCTGGCCTTCGAACGCGACAAGATCAAGGGTGCGATCCGCACCGATTTCATCCTGTCGGCGGAGATCATCGCCATCACGCTGGGTACGGTGGCGGCGGCGCCGTTCCTGTCGCAGCTGACGGTGCTGTCCGGCATCGCGCTGATCATGACCGTCGGCGTCTACGGCCTGGTGGCCGGCATCGTCAAGCTCGACGACGGCGGCCTGTACCTCAAAGGCAAGGACAGCATCGCGCTGCAATGGCTGGGCGCGCTGATGCTCAATGCCGCACCCTACCTGATGAAGACGCTGGCCATCGTCGGCACCGCCGCGATGTTCATGGTTGGCGGCGGCATCCTTACCCACGGTCTGTCCTTCCTGCATCACGCCATCGAGCAGACCACCGCCATCGCCGGCAACCTGCCGCTGGTGGGGCGCACGCTGGCGCTGCTGACACCGACGGTGCTGGACGCGCTGACCGGCATCGTCGCTGGGGCGCTGGCGCTGTTGCTGGTGACGGCGGGGCAGCGTGGCTGGCGCCTGGTGCGCGGCTGAACGACTGAACGGTCACCCTAGCCGGGGCTGGGCGCTCGCCGCCACGCCCGGCCGGCCGCGAAAAAGTTGAATCCGGCGCGCCCTGATGTAGAATCGGGGCTTCCTTGTTTCCGGGGTGACCCCACAGTCCGATGGACATATTCATAATTTTCGTGCTGTTCTTCCTGAACGGCATTTTTGCGATGGCGGAAATTGCCATCGTCTCCTCGCGCAAAGTACGCCTGCAGCAGTGGGCAGAAGAAGGACACCGCGGCGCCATTGCCGCGCTCAAGCTGGCCGATGAACCGACCCGCTTCCTGTCCACGATCCAGATCGGCATTACCCTGATCGGCATCCTGTCCGGTGCCTTCGGTGAGGCCGCCATTGCCGACCGCCTGATTCCCTATTTCGCCACCGTACCGCTGCTGGCCGACATTGCCCGCCCGCTGGCGCTGGGCATCACCGTGCTGCTGATTACCTACTTCTCGCTGATCATCGGTGAGCTGGTGCCCAAGCGCATCGGCATGCAGAACCCGGAAGTGCTGGCCACTGTATTGGCGCCGCCGATGCTGCTGCTGGCCAGGGCGACGCGGCCGCTGGTGCGCTTCCTCAGCCTGTCCACCGAGACGGTGCTGCGCGTGCTGGGCATCAAGAAGCCGAAAGAGCCGTCGATCACCGAGGAAGAAATCAAGGTGCTGATGGAGCAGGGCGCGGAAGAGGGCATCTTCGAACGCGCTGAGCAGGAGCTGGTGGAAAACATCTTCAGCCTCGACGAGAAGAAGGTGGTCTCGATCATGACCCAGCGCAAGGACATCATCGCGCTGGACATCGACGACCCGCTGGAAGACAACCTGCGCATCATCAAGCAGAGCGTGTTCACCCGCTACCCGGTGTGCAAGGGCGGCTTCGAGAACGTGCTGGGCATGATCCAGGCCAAGGACCTGCTGCACAGGCTGCTGGACGACAAGTCGGTGACGCTGACCGAGCTAGTGCGCCCACCGCTGTACGTGCCGGAGGCGATCAGCCCGATGCAGCTGCTGGAGCAGTTCAAGCGCACCCGCAACCACACTGCGCTGGTGGTCGACGAATACGGCGAGATCGAGGGCCTGGTCAGCATCAACGACGTGATGGAGGCGATTGTCGGCGACCTGCCGACCGAGGCCTCCGATAGCGACGAGGAAATCGTGCAGCGCGACGACGGCAGCTGGCTGGTGGACGGCATGATGTCGCTGGACGATTTCAAGGAACACTTCGACCTCGACATGATCGAGGGCGAGGAAACCGGCGATTTCCAGACCGTGGCCGGCTTCGTTATCTTCATGCTTGGCCGCGTGCCGGCGACTGCTGACCGCGTGGAGTGGGGCGGTTTCACCTTCGAGGTGGTAGACATGGACCGCACCCGTGTCGACAAGCTGCTGGTGACGGCGCCGCCGCCGGAAGTCACGCCGGACACGTGATCTGTCGCAAACAACCCCGCCATGCGCGGGGTTTTGTTTTGCGGCATTGCTTATCGGCAATCCTGCTTTGCGGCGGCAAAAAATGACGATAAAGTTAAACGGTTTTGCAACCATAAACACAGGATAGAGAGCAATGAAACTGGAAACCCTCGCTGTACACGCCGGCTACAGCCCGGACCCGACCACCAAGGCGGTGGCGGTGCCGCTGTACCAGACCACCAGCTACGCCTTCGACAGCACCCAGCACGGCGCCGACCTGTTCGATCTCAAGGTGCAGGGCAATATCTACACCCGCATCATGAACCCGACCACCGACGTGCTGGAAAAGCGCGTCGCGGCGCTGGAAGGTGGCATCGGCGCGTTGGCGGTGGCCTCCGGCATGGCGGCGATCAGCTACGCGATCCAGACCATTGCCGAAGCCGGCGACAACATCATCGCCACCAGCACCCTGTACGGCGGCACCTACAACCTGTTCGCGCACACCTTCCCGCAGCTGGGCATTACCGTGCGCTTCATCGACCCGGCCCGGCCGCAGGACATTGCGGCCAACGTTGACGACAAGACCAAGGCGGTGTTCTGCGAGTCGATCGGCAACCCGCTGGGCAATGTGGTGGACTTCGGCGCCTTTGCCGCCGAGGCGCACCGCCACGGCCTGCCGCTGATCGTCGACAACACCGTGCCGTCGCCCTACCTGTGCCGCCCGTTCGAGCACGGCGCCGACATCGTGGTGCACAGCCTGACCAAATACCTCGGCGGCCACGGTGGCAGCATCGGTGGCATCATCGTCGACTCCGGCAAGTTCCCGTGGGGTGAGCACGCAGAGCGTTTCGTGCGCCTGAACACACCGGACGTGAGCTATCACGGCGTCAACTACGTCGAGGTGCTCGGCGCCGCCGCCTACATCGCCCGTGCCCGCGTGGTGCCGCTGCGCAATATGGGCGCCGCCATCTCGCCGTTCAACGCGCACCAGATCCTGCTCGGCATCGAGACGCTGGCGCTGCGCATGGACCGCATCTGCGACAACACGCTGGCGGTGGCGAACGCGCTGGCCGCGCATCCTGCGGTGGCGTGGGTGGAGTACGCCGGCCGCGCCGAGCATCCGCAAAAAGCGCTGGTGGACAAGTACATGGGCGGTCGCGCTTCCGGCATCCTGTCCTTCGGCATCAAGGGCGGCGTGGCCGCTGGCGGTCGTTTCATCGACGCGCTGCAGCTGGTGACGCGCCTGGTCAATATCGGCGACGCCAAGTCGCTGGCCTGCCACCCGGCGTCCACCACCCACCGCCAGCTGTCGCCGGAGGAGCAGCTCAAGGCCGGCGTGCGCCCGGAGATGATCCGGCTGTCGATCGGCATCGAGCACGTCGACGATATCCTCGCCGACATCCGCCAGGCGCTGCAGGCGGCCGCCTGAGCGCTTAGAACCTGTTCGCGACCTGCTGCGATTTGATCTCAAGGGGGGCATTGAAAACGGTTCCGGCATGCTGGTTTGTATCGGGATAAACGCCGCTTCCTCAGCCGTTTTCGCCTTGTCTCGCGTGAGTGCGAGAGATCATGAACACGCTCTAGCCCGCGCTGAATGACGCTGCGGCCAACCTTGGTGACAAGGTTGGCCGCAGTGTTTGTGAGGTGTGTAAGTGCTTGCTGCGATGCGCGCTCAGCGCGGCGTCGCCAGCCACTCGAGCACGCCCTGTGCGGCGGCGCGGCCGCTGGCGAAGCAGGCGGTGAGCAGGTAGCCGCCGGTCGGCGCCTCCCAGTCCAGCATCTCGCCGGCGACAAACACGCCCGGCAGCGCACGCAGCATCAGTTGCGTGTCGACGGCGTCGAAGCGCACGCCACCGGCGCTGCTGATCGCCTCGTCCAGCGGCCGTGCCGCGTGCAGCGTCAGCGGCAGCGCCTTGATCGCGGCGGCGAGGCGCGCCATGTCAGTAAAGCTGTCCTTGTCCAGCAACTCGCGCAGCAGGCCGGCGCGCACGCCGTCGATGCCGCACTGCTTGCGCAGGTGGTTGGCCAGCGACGCCGCGCCGCGGCCGCGTTGCAGTTCGGCCAGCAGCCGCGCCGGATCGCGGTCCGGTGCCAGGTCGAGCAGGATGGTGGCGCTGCCGTGGGCGTTGATCTCGTCGCGGATGGCGGCGCTGAACGCGTACACCAGATTGCCCTCGATGCCGTGGGCGGACACCACGCACTCGCCGCGGCGGGTCAAGGCTTGGTCGCAGGCGTCGCGGAAGGTGATGGCGACGTTCTTCAGCGCGCTGCCGGCAAATTTTTCCTGGAAATGGGCGCTCCACTGCGCGTCGAAGCCGCAGTTGGACGGCTGTAGTGGCGCCACCGCCACGCCCCTGTCCTGCAGCAGCGGCAGCCACTTGCCGTCCGATCCCAGTTTCGCCCAGCTGCCGCCGCCCAGCGCCAGCAGCACCGCGTCGGCGTGGCGGACGCAGTCGCCGTCCGGGGTGGCAAAGCGCAGCCCGCCGTCGGCATCCCAGCCCAGCCAGCGGTGGCGCACGTGAATGTGCAGCCCGGCGTCACGCAGTCGCGTCAGCCAGGCGCGCAGCAGCGGCGCCGCCTTCATCCCGGTGGGGAACACCTTGCCGGAGCTGCCGACGAAGGTGGCGATGCCGAGGCCGTGCGCCCAGTCGCGCAGCGCGGTGGCGTCAAAGGCATCGATGATCGGGGTCAGCTCAGCCTCGCGCTGGCCGTAGCGCGCCAGGAACGGTGCCCGCGGTTCGCTGTGGGTGATGTTCATGCCGCCGACGCCGGCGAGCAGGAACTTGCGCCCGACCGAGGGCATGGCGTCGAACAGTTCGACGTCGGCGCCGTGCGCGAGCAGGGTTTCGGCGGCGATCAGGCCGGCCGGGCCGCCGCCGATGATGGCAACGCGCGGGCGGGAAGGGGAGGAATCAGGCATGGTCGGAACGTCTGCAAAGGTTGGCCGCAACGGGAGAGCGGCATTGTACCGAAATGGCGGCCGCCGCAGCAGCCGCATTTCAGTGGTCGCGGGCAGCCAGCCTGTGGCGCTCTGGCGTGCGGTTTGCCCTGTGGCGGTCCGGCGCGGGCTTTTTTTATTTTGTCATTTCATGCATACGGCGTTTGCAGATATTCCAAGTGGCTGTTTAAAATTGCCGATTGCTCGCCACGCCGGCGAAAGTATTGATTTTTAATTGTTTTGTTGAATTTTTCGAGAATTGAATTTTAAAAATATGCAGATTGTTTCGGAACGGAATCCACGTGACACCCGCTTGTGCCCCACCTTGCCACGCCGCGCCACCGCCATCATCGAGTTGCCCGATGGCGTGCTGATGACGGCCTCAGCCAACAGCCGTTTTTGCCTGCCCGGCGGCGTGTCGCAGCGCGGCGAGCTGCGCTCGCAGGCGCTGATCCGCCAGATCCGCGACCAGACCGGCTTGCGCATCAACTCCATGCTCTATTTGTTCGACCACATCACCCAGCACAACGCGCACAAGGTGTACCTGGTGATCGCGCAGGGCCTGCCGCGGCTGCAGGAGGGCGGCAGCCGGCTGACGCTGGTGACGTCGCCGGATGCCGACATGGACATCCACATCGAATCGCGTGCCATCCTGCGCCGCTATGCCAAGCTGCGCGGCGAAGAGGGCGCCAAGAGCGAGGCGGTGCGCGCCATGCTCAAGCTGGCGCGCTACATCGCCAAGGTGGAGTGATGACGGACTGGCAGGCGCTGGACGAATTCGGTTTCGATCACGTGCTGGCGGATACGGCCGGCACGGCGCTGGTGATGTTCGGCCAGCCCGCTTGCGGCGCCTGCCGCGGCTGGTACCAGCGGCTGCCGCAGTGGCTGGGCAAGGGCGAGGCGCGGCTGTTTTATGTCGATGTCGCCCGCTCGCAGGCGCTGGCCAACCGTTTCGAGCTGTTCCAGCTGCCGGCTTTCGCACTGTACCGGCACGGTGAATTTCACTGCCGCTTTGCCGCGCCGTTCCAGGCTGCCGCGGTGCGTGCGGCGCTGGCGGCCGCGCTGCTGGCTCCGGCCGAGGAAGAGCCGTGAGCCAGGCTGGCGTTTAGCGTCGCTAACAACACCTCGCTACGCACCTGAGCCAAGGCGGCGCAACGCAGGATCAGGGGTCTTGTTGGTGGCGCTTACTGCGCTTGCACGCTGTCGGCGGCCGGCTTGGCGTCGGCCTGTTGTTCCGCCTGCTGCAGCGCGCGCTGCAGCTCTTCCGGCATCGTCACCAGGCCAAGGCCGGTGGCACCATTCATCAGCACGAAAGACAGGAACAGCGCCACCGGCGCGAACAGCAGGGTGCCCAGCAGGATGCGCAGCTTGGTGAGGCCGCTGCCGAAGGACAGCGCCGATACCAGCAGCCACAGCCCGATCATGCCGATGGTCATGCTGGCCACGCTGGCGACGTCGTCCGGCAGCCAGCTGCTGAGCGGGTCCAGCAGCTGGATGGCGCTGGCGGCGACGATGGTGCCGGTCAGCGACGGCACGTCGGCGACACTGGCGCGGCGCAGCCACCATTGCATGAAACGGCCGTAGAGCAGGGTTTCCAGCGTGACGTAAACGGTGAAGAACAGGATCACGTTCAGCGGCTCGCCCATGCCGGCCGGCGCGCTGGCGGCGGCGACCACCCCCAGCAACAGCAAGGCCATCGCCAGGTGTCGGGTCGGATACTGGTAGTGCGCCAGCGGCTGGAACTGCAGGCGCAGCATGGCCAGCGCGTCATTGATGAGGGGCAGGTTCATGGTTCAGTCAAAAATGACGGTCTTGTTGTTGTAAGCCAGGATGCGGTTCTCCAGGTGCCAGCGCACCGCGCGCGACAGCACCACCCGCTCCAGGTCGCGGCCTTTCTGGATCAGGTCGTCGACATCGTCGCGGTGCGAGATGCGCATCACTTCCTGTTCAATGATCGGGCCGTCGTCGAGGATCTCGGTCACGTAGTGGCTGGTGGCGCCGATCAGCTTCACGCCGCGGGCAAAGGCGCGGTGGTAGGGCTTGGCACCGTCAAACGCCGGCAGGAAGCTGTGGTGGATGTTGATCACGCAGTGCGGGTAGCGCTCGACGAACTTGTGCGACAGCACCTGCATGTAGCGCGCCAGCACGATCAGGTCCACCTCGGCGGCTTCCAGCAGCGCCCACTGTGCTGCTTCGGCCTGCTCCTTGTTGTCCTTGTTCACGCTGATCACGTGGTAGGGGATGCCGTGGAATTCGGCCAGGCCGCGGCAGTCCTCGTGGTTGGACACGATCAGCGGAATGTCGCAGTCCAGCTCGCCGATGCGCCAGCGGTGCAGCAGGTCGACCAGGCAGTGCTCGTACTTCGACACGAAGATCGCCATCCGCGGCTTGCGCGACGACAGCGACACTTCCCAGCTCATGTTGTGTTTTTCCGCGATCGGGGCGAAGGCGGCGGCGAAGCTTTCCATTGGCAGGCTGAAGCCGTGCAGGTCCCACTGGATCCGCATCAGGAACAGGTTCTCCACCGCGTCCTGGTGCTGGTCGGCGTGCAGTATGTTGGCGTTGTAGGTCAGCAGGAAATTGGCGATGGCCGCCACCAGCCCCTGGCTGTCGGGGCAGCTGACCAGCAGGGTGGCCGAGTGCTTGTTGCTCATGGTGTGCTCTTTGTTATTGGTTTTCGGAAAACAAACGCCACAGTCGGCAGGCAGACTGTGGCGTCGAAGCGGATGCGGTCTGCGATCAGGCGTTGAGGTTGGCCGCATCCAGCGTGTTTTGCAATAGCGTGGCTACGGTCATCGGGCCGACACCGCCCGGTACCGGGGTGATGAAGCTGGCCACTTCGCGCGCCACGGCGAAATCGACGTCGCCGCAGATGCTGCCGTCGTCCAGGCGGTTGATGCCGACGTCGATCACCACCGCGCCCGGCTTCAGCCATTCACCCTTCACGAATTTCGGAATGCCGACACCGGCGACCACGATATCGGCGCGGCCAACCTCGGCGGCCAGATCGGCGGTGGCGCTATGGCACACGGTCACCGTGGCGCGCGCCAGCAGCATTTCCAGTGCCTGCGGCCGGCCGACGATGTTGGAGGCGCCGACGATCACCACGTTCTTGCCCTTCGGGTCGATGCCGTACTCTTCCAGCAGGGTCATCACGCCGCGCGGGGTGCACGGGCGCAGCAGCGGCATCTTGGTGGCCAGGCGGCCAACGTTGTACGGGTGGAAACCGTCGACATCCTTTTTCGGGTTGATGCGCTCGATCACCAGCTGCGGGTCGATCTGCTTGGGCAGTGGCAGCTGCACCAGGATGCCGTCGATGCCGTCGTCGGCATTGAGGGTGTCGATGATGGACAGCAGTTCTTCTTGAGAGGTGCTGCCGGGCAGGTCATAGGCTACCGAGCGTACGCCGGCCTTTTCGCAGGAACGTTTCTTGTTCTTGACGTAGATGCCGGAGGCCGGATCGTCGCCCACCAGAATCACGGCCAGCGCCGGAGCGCGCTTGCCTGCGGCCACGCGGGCGTCCACGCCTTCGCGCACACGGTTGATCAGGGTTTCGGCGACGGCTTTGCCGTCGATAAGTTGTGCCGCCATGCTGCTATCCACCATTAAGGTTTGATGTAAACGAAAGACGGATTTTCTCATTTTTCCGGGGTGGTGCTCAATCTTTTAGCGCGTTGGCGGCGCTTTTTTTGTGCGGTGCGACATTTGTGGCCGCGACAGCCGCACGGCGGCGTTAGCGGGCGCGGAGCATCCATTTCGATTTTATTGCACCGCGGGTGTTGACAGGCGGATTTCCGCCACGTATAGTTCGCCTCCTGTCGTCGGGGCGTAGCGCAGCCTGGTAGCGCATCTGCTTTGGGAGCAGAGGGTCGTGAGTTCGAATCCCACCGCCCCGACCACAGACAACCCGGCATAACGTGCCCGTAGCTCAATTGGATAGAGCACCAACCTTCTAAGTTGGGGGTTACAGGTTCGAACCCTGTCGGGTGCGCCAAGCATGTTTTATCTGTGGTGGATGTAGCTCAGTTGGTAGAGTCCAGGATTGTGATTCCTGTTGTCGTGGGTTCGAGCCCCATCATCCACCCCACCCCTTTCAGCCTTGTCGCAGCAATGCGGCGAAGCGCACCGCTCAGCGGTGGATGTAGCTCAGTTGGTAGAGTCCAGGATTGTGATTCCTGTTGTCGTGGGTTCGAGCCCCATCATCCACCCCAGTTAAAAACCCGGCTTTGTGCCGGGTTTTTCCATTTCTTCCCTGTTTTCCGCTTGTGGCCGGTGAAATTCACCGTATAATCGAATACATTTGCATGTATCCGATAGCCAGAGCGTGACCATGACCACCTTGCAGCCGATCAAACGCCAGACCCTGACCAGTGCGGTTACAGAATCCTTGCGCCAGCGCATCCTGTCCGGCGAATTTGCCGACGGACAGCAGCTGCGCCAGGAGGCCCTTTCCAACGAATACGGCGTCAGCCGCGTGCCGGTGCGCGAGGCGCTGCGCCAGCTGGAGGCCGAGGGGCTGATCCAGATCATCGACCACAAGGGCGCGCTGGTGTCCAAGCTGTCGCTGGATGACGTGCTGGAGTTGCTGGACATCCGCGCCACGCTGGAGAGCGAGCTGCTGCGGGCGGCCATTCCCTGTCAGGACGAGGCGGATCACGCCGCCGCCGAGGCCACGCTGAAGGAATTCGAGCAGGCGCTGGTCAGCAACGACATCCGCCACTGGGGCGAGTTGAACGCGCGCTTCCACCTGGCGCTGTATCGTGCCGCCAAGCGCCCGAACACGCTGGCGCTGATCGAGCAGCTGCACAACAAGACCGACCGCTACACGCGGATGCAGATCCTGTTCACCCGCACCATGGAGCTGGCGCACCAGGAGCACAGCAAGCTGTTGCAGCTGTGCCGCGAGGGCAAGGCGGACGAGGCGGCGGAATTCATCCGCTTCCACATCCAGTCTGCCGGCCATGCGCTGGAGGCGTACATGAACTCCGCCGAGCGCCGCTAACCGTCATTTTTGTATACAAAACGCCGTTCCTGGCCTGGGCTAGGGACGGCGTTTTTGCGTGCGTTCGTTGCTGTAGGCGTGGACGACTTCGCCGTGCTGCAGTTTGCCGATCACCGGTACGGCCAGGTCGATGGCGTCGTGGTCGCTGGCGGAGAACGGCTGGCGGTAGGTGGTGATCACGCCCTTGACCGGCGCGGGCAGGTTTTCCAGCGCGCGGACGATGGCCTTGCCGTCGGTGCTGGCGCTGTGGCGCAGTGCCGCCGCCAGCAGCAGCAGGCTGTCGTAGCCCTGCGCCGCCGATACCGCCGACGGAATGCGGCGGCCGCCGAAGGTACGCAAATAGCGCGCGACAAAGTCCTGCCGCAGCGGGTCGGCGCTGTCGCTGATGAAGGTCTGCACCATGCGCGCGCCTTCGGCATTGGGGCCGGCGTCGTCGATGAAGTTGGACATCGACAGCGTCCAGCTGCCGATCAGCTGCGGCCGCCAGTCCATCTGCGCCAGCGAGTTGGCGATCTGCGCCAGCTCCGGGCCGATGGCGTAGGTCAGGATCGCCTGCGCCCCGAGATCGCGCGCCCGGCTCAGCTGCGCAATCATGTCGCGCTCGCCAAGGCGGAACTGGCCGATATAGACCGGGCTCAGCCCTTGCTGGCGCAGTGCCTTGATCAGTTCTTCCTCGCCAATGCGGCCGTAATTGGTCTTGTCGTGGAAAATCGCCAGCCGGCTCAGGCCGCTGCGTTTCGCCTCGCGCACGATCAGCGGCGCCTGCTGCGCGTCGGAGGCGGCGACGCGGAACACGTAGTTGAGCGGGTATTTCGGCGGCGCGAACTGTGCAGTGACCTTGGGTGCGGTGGCGACCGCGGTGATCGCCGGGATGCCGGCCTGCTGGTAGTGGCCCTGCGAGGCCAGCGCCACGCCGCTGTTGACGAAGCCGACGCTGGCGATCACGCGCTGGTGCAGCGTCAGCTCCTTGGCAATGCGGATGCCGATATCGGAGCGGCCCATGTCGTCGCGCTCGATCAGCAGCAGTGGCCGGCCGCGGATGCCGCCGCTGCGGTTGATTTCCGCCGCCGCCAGGCGGATGCCGTTGCGCATGCTGATGCCCATCGGCGCCGAGCCGCCGGTGAACGGGCCGGAGACGCCGATACGGAGCGCTTCGGCCGCAGAGGCGGCAAGCGGCAGGCACAGCAACAGCAGGCGGAGGGTGCGATACACGGGGGATTCCTGATGGCTAGGCGGTCACAATCCCCGCTATTATCACACTTTGGCCCCGCTTGCGGCCAACCTTTGCCCGTAGCCGCCATGCGAACCCAACGCTTTTACCAGTCCCTCAAGCGCAGCCGTTTTTACCGGCTGATGCCCAACAGCACCATCGTGCTGTTCTTCCTGACCATGGCGGTGATGCTGTGGACGCTGGACGCGCGCGAGACCGAACAGCTGCGCCTCGATCTGGCCAAGGACACGCTGTGGGCGGAGCAGACGCTGCGCCTGCGCCTGGACGAGCACAAGGACGAGCTGTCGCGACTGGCGCGCGACATCGGCCGCGAGGCGATCGACGAGGACCAGTTCCTGGTGCAGGCCTCGGAGTTTCTCGCCAACACCCCGGAGATGGCGGCGGTGGTGTGGGCCGACAACAGCTTTACCCTGCGCTGGATCGCGCCGTACGAGGAAAGCCGGCTCACCGTCGGCTCCGGTCTCAGCGGCGTGTCAGCCTCGGCCTACCTGCAGGCGCGTACCGACGGCCGCTCGGTGATGAGCCAGCCCTACCAGCTGGAATCCGGCGAGTGGCGCTTTGATCTGATGGTGCCGGTGTTCCGCGACACCCAGTTCCGCGGCATGGTGATCGGCATCTACAAGGCCAATGTCTTCATCCGTCGCGTGCCGCCAAGCTGGTTTGCCGAAAAATACTATCTGGAGCTGAACAACGGCGAGCAGTCGCTGGTGCGCAACAGCCACGGCGCGCCGTCGTCGCGCCTGTCGCAGACCATCGTGCTGGGCGGCACGCCGCTGCGGCTGGTGGCGCGGCCGGTGCGTGGCGACCACAACAAAAGCCGCGTGATCCAGCTCGGGCTGATCGTCGGCCTGTCGCTGCTGACCCTGCTCAGCCTGATGAGCCTGTCGCGCCACATCCGCCGCCGCGTCGACGCCGAGCGTGAGCGCGACCGTGTCTACGGCCTGTCGCGCGAATGGCTGGGGGTAATGCGCGAGGATGGCTACCTGCTGCACGTCAACCCGGCCTTTGTCGGTGGTCTCGGCTATCCGGCGGAGCAGCTGCTGGGCACCTCCATCCTCAATTACCTGCACCCGGACGAGCGGGAGTCGACGCAGCAGCTGTTGCGGCAGGTGATCGAGGCCGGCAGCGTCGACCGCTACGTCGAGACGCGGGTGATCAACCGTGCACAGGAGGTGCGCGCCATCGCCTGGGCGATGAGCCCGCTGCCGGATGCCGGCGTGGTGTACCTGTCCGGCCGCGACATCACCGCGGAAAAACAGGCGGAGCAGGCGCTGCGCCACGAGTACATGTTCCGCAAGGCGATGGAAGATTCGCTGGTGGTCGGCATCCGCGCCATCGCGCTGGACGGCCGCATCACCTACGTCAACCCGGCGTTCTGCCGCATCACCGGCTTTGACGAGGCGGAGCTGATCGGGCTGCTGCCGCCGTATCCGTACTGGTCGCCGGATATCGCCCACCACAACTACGACGCCCTGCGCCAGACGCTGTCCGGCGAGCAGTCGCAGCAGCTGTTCGAATCGGTGATGCAGCGCAAGAACGGCGAACGCTTCTACGCGCAGATGCTGATTTCGCCACTGATCGACGCCGACGGCCACCAGACCGGCTGGATGGCGGCGCTGACCGACATGACCGAGAAACGCCACGCGCAGCAGATGCTGGAGGCGGCCAATGAACGCTTCATCGCGGTGATTGAGGGCCTGGACGCGGCGGTGGCGGTGGTGCGCGGCGAAAGCCAGCAGCTGCTGTTCTGCAACCACCGCTACCGCGAATGGTTGGCCGCACCGGAGACGGTGGACAGCTCGGAATGCTGCGACCTGCGCCTGTACCGGCTGCTGCAGCAGGCCAGCGCCGACCAGGAGATCTGGCTGGACGACCTGCAGCGCTGGTTCCTGCTGCGCTCGCGCCCGGTGCGCTGGGTCGACAGCGACATGGCGCAGATGCTGATCCTCACCGACATCACCGAGCAGCACGACGCCGAGCAGCGCTACCAGGAACAGATGGCCAAGCTGCAGGCGACCTCGCGCCTGATCACCATGGGCGAGATGGCGTCGACGCTGGCGCACGAGCTGAATCAGCCGCTGTCGGCGATCGCCAATTACCAGGCCGGCTGCGTCGAGCGCCTGCGCCAGGGCCGCGCCACGCCGGAATCGCTGATCCCGGTGATGGAAAAGATCACCGCGCAGGCCGAGCGCGCCGGCAAGATCGTGCGCCGGGTGCGCGAATTCGTGAAACAGAGCGAGCCAGTGTGCAAGCCGTGCCCGCCGTCCGACATCATCGATGCCGCGCTGGCGATTGCCGAGATCGAGGCACGCCGCCTCGGCTCGGTGATCAACGTGCACCTTGCGGCCAACCTTCCCGCCGTCAACGTCGACCCGATCCTGATCGAACAGGTGCTGCTCAACCTGATCAAGAACGGCATGGAGGCGATGCAGCAGCTGCCGCCGGAGCAGCGCGAGCTGCAGATCAGCGTGCAGCGCAGCAGCAGCAAGCGGGTGGAGGTGGCGATCGTCGATTGCGGCCACGGCGTGCCGGACGAGATCAAGTCGCAGCTGTTCGACGCCTTCTTCACCACCAAGAGCGAAGGCATGGGCATGGGGCTGAACATCTGCCGCTCGATTGTCGAATTCCATCAGGGTCAACTCTCGGTGGAAGACCATCCGCTGGGTGGTACCATTTTCCGATTCACTTTGCCGGTATACGAGCCATGACTGCGAGCAAATCCATCACCATCCATATCGTTGACGACGACGAGGCGTTTCGCGACTCGCTGGTCTGGCTGCTGGAAAGCCACGACTACCGTGTGATTTGCCACGACCATGCCGAGGCCTTTCTCGCCGGCTTCCGCCCGGAGGCCAGTGTCGGCTGCCTGATCCTCGACATCCGCATGCCGGGCATGAGCGGGCTGGAACTGTATGAAGAGCTGCAGGCACGCGGCAATCGCTGGCCGGTGATCTTCATTACCGGCCACGGCGATGTGCCGATGGCGGTGCAGGCGGTGAAGCGCGGCGCCTATGATTTCCTGGAAAAACCGTTCAACCAGGAGGCGCTGCTGCTGGCGGTGAACAGCGCGCTGGAAGCGGCGGCCAGCCTGCAGCAGACCACCACGCTGGCGCAGCAGTGCGAGACGCGATTGCAGACGCTGACCACGCGCGAGCGCGAGGTGCTGGAGCGGGTGATCGAGGGCAAGATGAACAAGGTGATTGCCGACGACCTCGGCATCAGCATCAAGACCGTCGAGGCGCATCGCGGCAAGATGATGGACAAGATGGGGGTGCGCTCGATCGCCGATCTGGTGCAGACCGTGGTTGCCTACCGCCAGCAAAAAGGCGGCGCCTGACGCGGCCGTATTTCCGGCAGCGACACTGAACTTTACTCGCTATGCTTGGCTCTGTAGCAGGACGGCGATGCAGCGGGCATCGCCGTCACCGAACCCAAGGAGCAGCCCATGTCTCAGGAACAAGCCGATCTCTTGCCGCTGCCGGATGAGGTCGATCCGCAGCGCCGCCTGCTGATTTCCGCCGTGCTGGCCGGCGGCTTTGCCCTCGCGGTGCAGCCGGTGACCGCCGCCACCATCCATACCGACAGCGACGGCCTGGTCGCCGGCTGGCACAAGGCCGGCCCCGATCTGCTGCTGTACGCCGCGCGCCCGGCGCAGGGCAGCCAGTGGCCGGTGGTGCTGGTGGTGCAGGAGATCTTCGGGGTACACGAACACATCCAGGATGTCTGCCGCCGCCTGGCCAAGCAGGGCTATCTCGCCGTCGCGCCGGAATTGTTCCTGCGCCAGGGCGACGCCCGCGGCTATCCCGACACCGCGACGCTGATCGCCAACGTGGTCAGCAAGGTGCCGGACGCGCAGGTGCTGGCCGATCTGGACGCCTGCCTCGAGTACGCTCGGGTGCTGGGTGGCGACAGCACGCGTGCGGCGATCACCGGCTTCTGCTGGGGTGGGCGCATCACCTGGCTCTACGCCGCGCACAACCCGCGGATCAAGGCCGGTGCCGCCTGGTATGGCCGGCTGCTGGGGCAGGAGACGGCGCTGACGCCGCGCCATCCGGTGGCGGTGGCGCCACAGCTGAAGGTGCCGGTACTGGGGCTGTATGGCGGCAAGGATAGCGGCATTCCGCTGGATAGCGTGGCGACGATGAAGACCGCCTTGCAGCAGGGCAGCAGCGGCAGCGAATTCGTGGTCTATCCCGATGCCGGCCATGCCTTCAATGCCGATTATCGACCCAGCTACCACGCGCCGTCGGCCGAGGACGGCTGGCGCCGCATGCTGCAGTGGTTGCGTCGTCACGGCGTGTGACAACGATAGTTTTCTGGTGTGCAAAAAAGCGTTGCGGCCAACCTGGCAAGGTTGGCCGCAACGCTTTTTCATGATGGGTGCGAGCAAGCGATCAGCCGTCAGGCACTGCTGTCGGTGGTGGTGGCGGCCGGCAGCTTGCTGGCGAGGAAGTCGTCGTAGCCCTTTTGCACCAGTTCAAAGGTCTGCTGGATGCCACTGGCGATGTCGCCGCCCAGCACCTTCAGCCCGTCCAGAATCTCCTTGGCCTCGTTGAAACCCTGTTCGAAGCCGCCGCGCACCAGCGCGACAAAACTGCTGGCCCGCTCTTCCTCACTCATTTCCGGATGCTGCTGTGCGTAGGCGTCATAAAAGCCGAGCGACAGCGACAGGATGCGCTCTGCGGTCGCCTCCGCGCTGTTGTCCTGCTTGGTGGCAGCCGCCTGCAGTGCATCGGCGCCGAACTCCGGTGCCAGCAGCTCGTTGATCTTGTCGATGGCGCTGCGATACAGCAGTTGTTGCGACTTGTTGCCGGCGCCGATCGAGACGTTCAGATTGTCGACCAGCTGGGCGTTCATCTCGTCGCGCGCGCTGCGCTCCAGCGCCGACGGCTTGTTGAGGCGGCCGGGCGCACTGCTGGCCTGGCTGTTGTGGGCGGCGGGGGTCAGTGACGACATCCCCGGGGTGGCAAACAAGGACATGGCAAACTCCCGCAGGCTGGCACGGCATGGCTGGCGGCCACGCCCGACTGCGGCGTGACTATCTCCTTGACGTTATAGTGCTTTTTTACGTGACTGCCGTTGTTTGCCGTGAGCCGGATGCAAAAAAGGCAGCCCGCAGGCTGCCTTTTGTCGTGACTGCCAGCAGTGCGCGATCAGAAGGCGAAGTGCTCGTCCGCCAGTGTCATCAGCGGCTTGGCGCCGCCCTTGATGGTGGCTTTCAGTGCCTCCACTTCCGGCAGCAGCTTGGCGAAGTAGAAACGGGCGGTGGCGATCTTGGCCTTGTAGAAGTCGTCGCTGCCGGTTTCCAGCTTGGCGTAGGCCACTTCCGCCATCCGCGCCCACAACCAGCCGTAGGTCAGGTGACCGAGCAGGCGCAGGTAGTCGCTGGCGGCGGCGCCGGCTTCGTCGCGGTCCTTCATCGACGCCATGCCGATGCCCATGGTGATGTCGCCGATGTCCTTCAGCAGCTTGGCCAGCGGGGCGACGAACTCGGCCAGCTGCGCGTTGCCTTCGTTGGCCTGGCAGAACTTGTGGATCTGCTTGGTGAACTTGCGCAGCTTCTGGCCCTGATCCAGCAACACCTTGCGGCCGAGCAGGTCGATGGCCTGGATACCGTTGGTGCCTTCATAGATCTGCGAGATGCGGCAGTCGCGCACCAGTTGTTCCATGCCCCATTCGCGGATGAAGCCGTGGCCGCCGAATACCTGCATGCCAAGGTTGGCCGCGGTGTAGCCGTTGTCGGTCATGAACGCCTTGGCCACCGGGGTCAGCAGCGCCACCAGATCGGCAGCATCCTGCCGCGCGTCGGCGTCCGGATGCTTCTCCTCGATGTCCAGCTGCAGCGCCAGCAGCGCGGCCAGTGCGCGGCCGGCTTCGGTGTAGGCCTTCTGCGTCAGCAGCATGCGGCGCACGTCCGGGTGCACGATGATCGGGTCGGCGGCCTTTTCCGGGAACTTGGCGCCGGCCATCGCGCGCATCTGCAGGCGGTCTTTGGCATAGGTCAGCGCGCCCTGGAACGCGGCTTCGCCCAGGCCCAGGCCCTGCATGCCGCAGCCGAGGCGGGCGGCGTTCATCATGGTGAACATGCAGGCCAGGCCCTTGTTGGCTTCGCCGATCAGGTAGCCCTTTGCGCCGTCGAGGTTGATCACCGCGGTGGCGTTGGCCTTGATGCCCATCTTGTGTTCCAGGCTGCCGCAGTACACGCTGTTGCGGCTGCCGTCGGCGTGGAATTTCGGCACGATGAACAGCGAGATGCCCTTCACATCCTTCGGTGCGTCCGGCAGGCGTGCCAGCACCAGGTGGATGATGTTGTCGGCCATGTCGTGCTCGCCGGCGGAGATGAAGATCTTGGTACCGCTGATGCTGTAGCTGCCGTCGCCGTTGGGTTCGGCCTTGGTTTTCAGCAGGCCGAGGTCGGTGCCGCAGTGCGGCTCGGTCAGGCACATGGTGCCGGTCCAGCTGCCATCGACCAGATGCGGCAGGTAGGTGGCTTTCTGCTCGTCGCTGCCGTGGGCGTGGATGGCGGAGTAGGCGCCGTGGCTCAGGCCGGGATACATCGACCACGCCACGTTGGCCGAGCACTGCATCTCGATGATCGGGAACGACAGCGTCTTGGGCATGCCTTGGCCGCCGTAGGCCGGGTCGCAGTCCAGTGCGGTGAAGCCCAGCTCGCAGAACTGCTTGTACGCCTCCTTGAAGCCGACCGGGGTGGTGACCGACTTGGTGGCGGCGTCGAAGGTGCAGCCTTCTTCGTCGGCCGGACGGTTCAGCGGCGCCAGTTCGTTCTCGCAGAATTGTGCCGCCGCCTCCAGATAAGACGAGAAAATGTCCTGCGTGGCTTCTTCATAACCCGGCAGCGAGGGCAGGGTATCCTGAACTTTGATCAGCTCGTTCAGGACAAAGTCAAAATCGCGCAGCGGTGCTTGATAAGCGGGCATGATGGTCTCCGTATTAATGCACGGCCCGGATGCAACGGGTCGTCTCTCGTGTCGTATTGGGGTGGCGGCACAAAACCGTGTGCTGGGGCGTAGTGTGCACAGCGACGTCCGTTTAAGTCAAACGCTTGTTTTATTTTTATTGACCGGCGCGGCGCTGCCGGTCACGGAAAGGACGCGGGTTAGCGATGAGTGTCAAACGCTGGTTATTGCGGCGTATGCCGCACCCGGCAGAGTGGCTGGCCAATTCGGCCCTGCTGCGGCCGCTGGCCCCGTATCTGGGCCATCCCGCGCTGTGGAGCCTGCAGCGGCGCAAGGTGGCGCTGGCGGTGGCGGTCGGCCTGTTTTCCGGGCTGATGCCGGGGCCGACGCAGATGCTGACGGCGGCGCTGCTGGCGTTGCTTTTTCGCATCAACCTGCCGGTGGCGCTGGCCTGCACGCTGTATACCAATCCGCTGACCTATCTGCCGCTGTACTACCTGGCCTTCGAATTGGGCAAGCTGCTGCTGGGCATCAATGGCGAACTGGTCATGCCGCCGTTCCCGGTATTCGATGGCGAACACCTGTGGCAATGGCAGCATGCGGTGCTGGCGTGGACCATGCACATGGGGTGGCCGCTGGTGGTGGGGGTGCCGGCGCTGGGACTGGCCTTGGGCCTTGGCGGATATGTTATCGTGATGCTGTTATGGCAATGTGCCGTGTTGCGACAGTGGCGCAAGCGAAAGGAAGTTCGTGGATCTGACTGAAAAGAAACTGGCCGGCGAGCAGGTGTTCAACGGCGGCTTCATCAAGGTGCAGCGCGATAGCGTGGCATTGCCGGACGGCAGCCCGGCTTGGCGCGAGTACATCCGTCACCCCGGTGCGGTGGCGGTGCTGGCGCTATCCGATGACGGCAAGCTGCTGCTGGAGCGCCAGTTCCGCTATCCGCTGGCGCGCACTTTTCTGGAGATCCCCGCCGGCAAGATCGATCCGCAGGAGGCGCCGCTGGCGACCGCCAAGCGCGAACTGCTGGAAGAAACCGGTTACCGGGCGGCCAACTGGTTTTATCTGGGCAAGGCGTATCCGTGCATCGGCTATTCTGATGAAGTGATTCACTATTATCTGGCGACCGCGCTGACCGCCGGCGAGCGACAGCTGGATGAGGGCGAATTTCTGGAAGTGCTGACTGTGCCACTGGCCGAGGTAATGACAATGACACTGGATGGCCGTATCTGCGACAGCAAGAGCCTGGTCGGCCTGCACTGGTTGGCCGCATGGCAACGCGGGGAGCTGCGCTGTGAAGCCCTTTGACGCACATCACGAGCGTCGTGGCGGCAAACGCCTGCGCATGGGCTGCCGTGCCAAAATGAAATCGCGCCATACCGGTGAAACCCACTATGGCGAATGCGTGGATCTGTCGGTGGATGGCCTCGCCATCCGCTCCGCCTTCGTGCCGCAATTCGGCGAAATTCTGGAAGTCACCATCATCGTGCCGCCGGTCGGCGCGGTGTACAGCAAGCCGTTCGAAACCGTGGTGGAGGTGCGCCGCTGCAATGAAGTGGAGCGCGGCAAGCTGTATGAAATCGGCGCAAAAATTATCAAACGCTAGTTAATTCACCTGCATAAATTGCTTGTACTAAAAAAGTCGCTGGAATGGCGGCTTTTTTTATTTGCAGCAGCGCTACTGTGCTATACCCAAAAAAACAGATGCAGCTTGTTAGTCCACTGATAACTTGGCAAGGGGGAAGAACGGTGCGATTGGCACCGTTCCCGCTCCGCTTGCCTCCAGCAGGAGGGTTAAGCCATGAGCCCCGACATCTTCAGCAGTTTCGCTTCCCGTTTCGATCGCACTCGCGAAGAAGAATTGACCATTCAGGAATATCTGGAACTGTGCAAGCAGGATCGCACAGCCTATGCGTCTGCGGCCGAACGCATGCTGATGGCGGTGGGCGAGCCGGAAGTGGTCGATACCCGTCATGACCCCCGCCTGTCACGCATCTTCAGCAACAAGATCATCCGTGTTTACCCGGCATTCCGTGACTTTTACGGCATGGAAGAAGTGGTGGAGCAGGTGGTGTCCTACTTCCGCCATGCCGCGCAGGGCCTGGAAGAGAAGAAGCAGATTCTCTATCTGCTGGGGCCGGTCGGCGGCGGCAAGTCCTCCATCGCCGAAAAACTGAAAGAGCTGATGGAACGGGTGCCGTTCTATGCCATCAAGGGCAGCCCGGTCAACGAATCGCCGCTGGGGCTGTTCAACTACGACGAGGACGGCCCGATCCTGGAAGAGCAGTACGGCATTCCGCGCCGCTACCTGCGTGGCATTCCCAGCCCGTGGGCGGTGAAGCGGCTGCACGAGTTCAACGGCGACATCAGCCAGTTCCGCGTGGTGCGGCGTTATCCCTCGGTGCTGAAACAGGTGGCGGTGGCCAAAACCGAGCCGGGCGACGAAAACAACCAGGACATCAGCTCGCTGGTGGGTAAGGTCGACATCCGCAAGCTGGAAAGCTACGCCCAGGATGACCCGGATGCCTACAGCTACTCCGGTGGCCTGTGCCTGGCCAACCAGGGGCTGCTGGAATTCGTGGAAATGTTCAAGGCGCCGATCAAGGTGCTGCACCCGCTGCTGACCGCCACCCAGGAGGGCAACTTCAAGGGCACCGAAGGCTTTGGCGCCATTCCGTTTGACGGCATCATCCTCGCCCACTCCAACGAGAGCGAATGGAAGCAGTTCCGCAACAACAAGAACAACGAGGCCTTCCTTGATCGTATCTACATCGTCAAGGTGCCGTACTGCCTGCGCGTCACCGACGAAACCCGCATCTACGACAAGCTGATCCGCAACTCGTCGCTGGGCGGCGCGCCGTGCGCACCGGGAACCCTGAAGATGATGGCGCAGTTTTCGGTGCTGTCGCGGCTGAAGGATCCGGAAAACTCCAGCCTGTTCAGCAAGATGCAGGTCTACGACGGCGAAAACCTGAAGGACACCGATCCGAAGGCGAAGTCGCAGCAGGAATACCGCGATTTTGCCGGCGTCGACGAAGGTATGAGCGGGTTGTCGACCCGCTTCGCCTACAAGATCCTGTCCAAGGTGTTCAACTTCGACCACACCGAGGTGGCGGCCAACCCGGTACACCTGCTCTACGTGCTGGAGCAGCAGGTCGAGCGCGAACAGTTCCCGCCGGAGCTGGAGCAGAAATATCTCACCTTTATCAAGGAGTTTCTGGCACCGAAGTATGTCGAATTTATCGGCAAGGAAATCCAGACCGCCTATCTGGAAAGCTACTCCGAGTACGGCCAGAACATTTTTGACCGTTACGTGACCTTTGCCGACTACTGGATTCAGGATCAGGAGTATCGCGACCAGGATACCGGCGAAAGCTTTGACCGCAACTCGCTCAATGCCGAACTGGAAAAGATCGAGAAACCGGCCGGCATCTCCAACCCGAAAGATTTCCGCAACGAGATCGTCAACTTCGTGTTGCGGGCGCGGGCCAACAATGCCGGCAAGAACCCGACCTGGACCAGTTACGAGAAGCTGCGCACGGTCATCGAGAAGAAAATGTTCTCCAATACCGAGGAGCTGCTGCCGGTGATCAGCTTCAATGCCAAGGCCAGCGCGGATGAGGCCAAAAAGCACGAAGACTTTGTCAACCGCATGGTGACCAAAGGCTATACCCCGAAGCAGGTCCGCTTGCTGTGCGAATGGTATCTGCGGGTGCGCAAGTCGTCCTGAGCAATAGCGGCGCCAACGTTGGCCGCGGGGCCTGCGGCCAACGTGCGTACCGCACACAAGGCTAGGAGACAATCATGTCGAATATCATCGACAGAAGACTCAACGGCAAGAACAAGTCGGCGGTCAACCGCGAGCGTTTTTTGCGCCGCTTCAAGGCCCAGATCAAGGAGGCAGTCGGCAAGGCCATCAAGGGACGCAGCATCACCGATATCGATAGCGGCGAGAGCGTGTCCATCCCGGTAAAGGACATCTCCGAGCCGAATTTTCATCATGGCCGCGGTGGCCGTAATGATCAGGTCCACCCCGGCAACGAGGAGTTCATCCGCGGCGACCGCATCAACCGTCCGCAGGGCGGTGGCGCCGGCGGTGGCGGCGGCAAGGCCAGTAACGAAGGCGAGGGCGAGGATGACTTTGCCTTCCAGTTGTCGCGCGAAGAATTCATGAACGTGTTTTTCGAGGATCTGGCGCTGCCCAACCTAATCAAGACCCAGCTGATGGGCATTGAGGAAATGAAATCGGTACGCGCCGGCTATACCAATGACGGCACGCCGGCCAATATCAGCATCGTGCGCTCGCTGCGCGGCGCGCTGGCGCGCCGGGTGGCGATGGGGGCGCCGACGCTGCGCCAGCTGCGCGAGGCGGAAGAAGACCTCGACACGCTGCTGGAGTCCGACGCGGACTCCGGCCCGGAGGTGCGCGAGCGGCGCAAGCGCATCCACGCGCTGCGCGAGAAGGTCAACCGCATCCCGTTCATCGACCCCTACGACCTACGCTACAACAACCGTGTCAAGCAGCCCAAGCCGACCAGCCAGGCGGTGATGTTCTGCATCATGGACGTGTCCGGCTCGATGGATGAGTCGAAAAAGGACATGGCCAAGCGATTTTTCATCCTGCTGTACCTGTTCTTGCAGCGCAATTACGAAAAGATCGAGGTGGTGTTCATCCGCCACCACACCAGTGCGGTGGAGGTCAGCGAGGAGGACTTTTTCCACTCCCGAGAATCCGGCGGTACCGTGGTGTCGTCGGCGCTGAACCTGATGCACGACATCGTGCAGAAGCGCTACGCCAACCGCGACTGGAACATCTACGCGGCGCAGGCCTCCGACGGCGACAACTGGGACAGCGACTCGGCCAACTGTGGCCGCATCATGCAGGAAAGCCTGCTGCCGTGGTGCCAGTACTTCGCCTATATCGAGATCACCCAGGGTGAGCCGCAAAACCTGTGGTACGAGTACCTGAAAGTGGCGGAGCACTACAAGCACTTCGCGATGCAGAAGATCGGCTCGCCGGCGGACATCTACCCAGTGTTCCGCGAGCTGTTCAAACGCCAGCCTGCCACCCGCTAGCCCCTGGCAGCACACATATGGAGAGCGAGGCATCATGAAACCGATCTCTACCGGCTCCGAATGGACCTTTGACCTGATTGAACGTTACGACGCCGCCATCCGCGAGATCGCGCACGGCGAGTTTCACCTCGACACCTACCCGGTGCAGCTGGAGATCATCACCGCCGAGCAGATGATGGACGCCTATTCCTCGGTCGGCATGCCGGTCAACTACCAGCACTGGAGCTTCGGCAAGCACTTCGTGCAGACCGAAAAAGGCTACAAGCGTGGCCAGATGGGGCTGGCCTATGAAATCGTGATCAATTCCAATCCCTGCATCGCCTACCTGATGGAAGAGAACACCATGACCATGCAGGCGCTGGTGATCGCGCATGCCGCCTATGGTCATAACAGCTTTTTCAAGGGCAACTACCTGTTCCGCACCTGGACCGATGCCTCGGCCATCATCGACTATCTGGTGTTCGCCAAACAGTACATCAGCCGTTGCGAGGAGCGTTACGGCATCGACGCGGTGGAAGAACTGCTGGATTCCTGCCATGCACTGATGAATTACGGTGTCGACCGCTACAAGCGGCCGCAGAAACTGTCGCTGGCCGAGGAGCAGGCACGGCAGGTCGAGCGTGAAAACTACCTGCAGCTGCAGGTCAATGACCTGTGGCGCACCATCCCGCGCCGGGAAAAGGACGGTGCCAGCCGCGCGGCGCCGCGCTTCCCGAGCGAGCCGCAGGAAAACATCCTCTATTTCATCGAAAAATCGGCACCGCTGCTGGAGCCGTGGCAGCGCGAGATCGTGCGCATCGTGCGCAAGGTGGCACAGTATTTCTATCCGCAACGCCAGACCCAGGTGATGAACGAGGGCTGGGCCACCTTCTGGCACTACACGCTGATGAACCGGCTATACGACAAGGAGATGCTGACCGATGGCGCGATGATGGAATTCCTGCAGAGCCACACCAATGTGGTGTACCAGCCGCCGGTGACCGCGCGCTGGTACAACGGCATCAATCCGTACGCGCTGGGTTTCTCCATGTACCAGGACATCAAGCGTATCTGCGAGGCCCCCACCGACGAGGACCGCGAGTGGTTCCCCGACATCGCCGGCACGCCATGGCGGCCGGTGCTGGAGTTCGCGATGAAGAACTTCAAGGACGAGAGCTTTATCTCGCAATACCTGTCGCCCAAGCTGATTCGCGATTTCCGCTTTTTTGCCATCCGCGACGACGACCGTGACGACAAGCTGGAGGTGTCCGCCATTCACGACGAGCAGGGCTACCAGGCGATCCGTGCCAAATTGTCGGAGCAGTACAACCTCGGTTCGCGCGAGCCGAACATCCAGGTGTGGTCGGTGAACGTGCGCGGCGATCGCGGCCTGACCCTGCGCCATACCCGCCACAATCGCAAACCGCTGGACGAGGCCAGCGCACAGGAGGTGCTGAAGCATGTCGCCAGGTTGTGGGGCTTCGGCGTCAAGCTGGAGAGTGTCGACAGCGACGGCACGGTACAGCAGCGTTTCGACTGCCATCCGGAGGTGGCGGCAGCCAGCCTCTGAACTGCCGGCCGTCGCCGGTTACCTGCTTTGAGCTTGCGGCCAACGTTGGCCGCAGGTCGTTTGTGCGGCACGCCGGGAGTCGTTGATGTGCTGATGGCGGTGAATTGTGAGTCGGGCGCTGCGGCGGCGGTGTCGCCATGGCTGGCAGCGGATGACTGGCGGGGCGGTGCCTTCGGCGACAAGCCGCTACCCGCCGTCGGCCGGACCGCTGTACCGGCAAGATTACGGTCAGCCCGTCGGCAAGGCTGCCCCAGACAGGCGACAGACCCGGTTGCGCCCCTGATGCTTGGCGAGGTACAGCGCCTTGTCGGCCAGCTCGACCAGCTGGTGTTCCGTCGTCAATGCCGCTGCCGGCTGGCAATGTAGCCCGATGCTGACGGTCACCACCGCAGTTTGCGCCGCAGTATCGCTGGCTGCGGGAATGGCCAGCTGCTCCACCGCGCAGCGGATGCGCTCGGCAATCTGCGCCGCATGCAGCTCGTCACAGCCATCCAGGATCGCGATGAATTCCTCGCCGCCGTAGCGGGCCAAGGTGTCGCCATCGCGCAGCTGCTGCGCCATACAGGCGGCAATCTGGCGCAGGCAGTCGTCGCCCTGTACGTGGCCGAAGCTGTCGTTGTAGCGCTTGAAATGGTCGATGTCGGCCATCAGCACCGTGAACGGGCGCGCCTGCTCCGGCGGGCGCTGGCGGAGGGTATCCAGTGCGCTGTCGAAGTGGCGGCGGGAGAACAGGCCGGTGAGACTGTCGCGGATCGAGGTCTCGTACGCCTGACTGTAGGAGCTTTGCAGCCGTTTTTGCAGGCGGAACACCTCGAAAAGCAGGGCGCCCAGCATGATGGTGGCGGCGAACTGTTCGAAAAAGCGCGAGGCATACCAGCCGACCGTCAGCCGCTGGCTGGAGGAGAACACCAGCACCAGGTACAGCAGATAGCCATAGCAGCACAGCGCCAGCCAGCAGTGAAAGGCGCTGCGCAAGCGCGTGACCAGCAGCACGCTGGCCAGTGCACCGCCCCAGCTGAGCAGCAGGGCAATGGGCAGGCCGCTGTCACGCAGTGCCCGATAGTCGCCTTGCTGGCTGACCAGTTGACTCAGGTCGGGCAGATGAGGTGGCAACCACTGCGTCACCAGCCATACCAGCGATAGCGCCAGCAGCAGACAGCCGAGCAGGAAGCCGCTGCTCAGGCGCGGCGACAGTGGCGGTTTCGGTTGCCACGCCAGGCACAGCATCGCCAGCATGATCAGCATGGCAAAACCGGCGAGGCGGGCGAACCACAGCCAGATGCTCAGGTGCGAGCCGAGTTGCAGGCCCAGTTGCCCGGGAAACACTTCGGGCAGCATCAGCAGCTGGTAGATGGCCATCAGCGCCGAGTAGGCGAATGCGGCACCGAGCAGGCCGGTGGCGGGACGGCGCTTGACGTAGAAATGCAGCAGGATCAGGTAGGCAATGATGCTGTTGTTGACCGCCAGTGCGGTGATCAGCACCGGCCGCAGATTGCTGCCGGCGGTGGGCTGGTTGGCGTAGGGCAGCAATAACGCGGCCGCTGCCGTCATCAACAGCATCAGCACACCGGCCAGAATCATGGCCGGGCGACTGGGGGCGGCGGAGAAATTGTCTTTCATGCGATGACTCGGAGCGGACGACGCGGTATAGGCTAAACGCTGCGGCGCACGGATGTTGCCGGCAACGCTGGTGGTTGGCCGATTGTAGCCTGCCGCAACGACGTGCTGGCAGCACTTTATGACATTTTTAGTGTGGCGCGCACAATGACAGCGGGCTTCGATAGGCTTTTCTTGTGTAGCCGACGGCTTACCATCGGTCGCCGCTTGCCCGCTCAGCAGGCGATGAAGGCACGCTGGCCGTGGCGGTCGCTCAGTTCGGCCAGCCGGGTGTCGTAGACCTGTTCCAGTCGACTCTGCGTCATCACCTGTGCCGTGTCGCCGTGGGCGATTTGCACGCCGTCCTTGAGCAGCAGCACCTTGTCGGCATGGCGCAGCGCCAGGTTGACGTCGTGCAGCACCGCGACCATGCCCAGCTGCCAGCGCTGCGCCAGTTGCCGCAGGGTTGCCAGCTGCTGGTTGGCGGCGCCGATATCCAGCGCGGCGGTGGGCTCGTCCAGCAGCAGGTAGCGCTGCATGGCCTTGCTGGCCAGCAGCTGGTGCAGCGCCCGCGCCAGGTGCACGCGCTGCAGTTCGCCGCCGGACAGGCTGGCGCAGTCACGTGCCAGTAGCATTTGGCAGCCGCACAGGTCCAGTGCCTGCGCCAGCATCGCGCGATCGGCTTGCGCCACACCGATGTGCAGCAGATCGGCCACGCGCATGCCCGCCGGCCGTGCCGGATGCTGTTCGATCAGCGCACGGCAGCTGGCGAGGCGGGCGGCGTCGATGCCGGCGAGGGGTTCGTCGGCGAGCAGGATTTCGCCCGCCGCTGCCGGGTAGTAGCCGCCGATGGCGTGCAGTAGCGTGCTTTTGCCGGCACCGTTGGGGCCGAGGATGACGGTGACTTCGCCCGCGGCGCAGGCAAAGCTGATGTCGTGTAGCGGGGCGGGGTGGTGCAGCGACAGCCGGCGGATTTCAAGCATGGCTCGGCCGCTTGCGGGTCAGCAGGTACAGGAAGAACGGCGCACCGGCGAGGCTGGTGATCACCCCCACCGGCAGCTCGGCCGGGTACAGCAGTTCGCGCGCGGCCAGATCGGCCAGCAGCGTGAGCAGGGCGCCGGCCAGTGGCGCCAGTTTCAGCAGCGTCGGCAGGTGCAGCCCGGTCAGGCGGCGCAGGATGTGTGGCGCCATCAGCCCGACAAAGCCGACCATGCCGCATTGCGACACCACCACGCCGGCGGCCAGCGCCGCCAGCGCGATGGTGACGGCACCGTTGCGACCAACGTTGAAGCCGCTGTAGAACGCGGCACGGTCGCCCAGTTGCAGTGCCTGCAGGAAGCGCCCCTGGTGCTGCAGCGCCAGGGTGACGGCGATGGCCAGCAGCGCCAGCAGCCATGCCTGGCGGCCGTCGCTGCCGGCAAAGCTGCCCATCAGCCAGAAGGTGACGCTGCGCAGCGCGCCATCGGGCAGGGTGCTGATCAGCAGCGTCAGCAGGCTGCCGCACAGCGCGTTGACGGCGACGCCGGCCAGAATCAGCGTGGCAGTGGCGCGGTCGCGGGCCAGATGGCTGACCAGCAGCAGAGCTGCCAGCGCCCCGCCAAAGGCGGCGATGGAGACCGCCAGCGTCGGCCAGCGGGCGGCCAGTGCCAGCGCGGCGGCTAATGCCGCACCGCCGGAGATGCCGATCAGGCCGGGTTCGGCCAGGTCGTTGTGAAAGCGGGCCTGAATGGCGAGGCCGGCGGTGGCCAGCAGCGCACCGGCGGCGGCGGCACTGACCACGCGCGGCAGGCGCAACGCCAGCAGCAGCTCGCTTTCCAGCGCATCGTGGCCGGGCAGCGCGAACAGTGCGGCCAACCTGGCTGCGGCGTGTTCGCCGGCAAGCAGGGAAATAAAGAAGGCCAGCCCGGTGAGGCTGGCCAGCAGGATCAGCAGCGTGCGTGCCGACATCTCAGTGCGGAGCGGGCATCAATGCAGGCCCAGCACATCCTGCATGTCGAAGACGCCGTGCGGCTTGGCGGCTAGCCACTTGGCGGCGCGCACTGCACCGTTGGCGAAGGTGGCGCGGCTGGAAGCCTTGTGGGTGATCTCCACGCGCTCGCCCAGCGCGGCGAACAGCACGGTATGGTCGCCGACCACGTCGCCGGCGCGCACGGTGGCAAAACCGATGGTGCTCGGATCTCGTTCGCCGGTGACGCCTTCGCGGCCGTAGACGGCGCACTGTTTCAGGTCGCGGCCGAGGGCTTCGGCCACCACTTCGCCCATGCGCAGCGCGGTGCCGGACGGGGCGTCCACCTTGAAGCGGTGGTGCGCCTCGGTAATCTCGATATCGTAGCCTTCGTTCAGCACGCGGGCGGCCATGTCCAGCAGCTTGAAGGTAAGGTTCACCCCCACGCTGAAGTTGGCCGCAAACACGATGCCGATCTGCTCGCCGGCGGCGGCGATGGCGGCCTTGCCGGCGTCGTCAAAACCGGTGGTGCCGATGATCATCTGCACCTTTTTCTCGACGCAGGCGGCCAGATGCGCCAGCGTGCCTTCCGGGCGGGTGAAGTCGATCACCACGTGCGCGCCATCCAGCGCCGCGTTGAAGTCGGTGCTGATCTTGACACCGGTGTCGCGGCCCATGAACAGGCCGGCGTCCTGGCCGACAAACGGCGACCCTTCGCGTTCCAGCGCCGCGTGCAGGCGGGCTTCAGGGGTGTCGAGTACGGATTCGATCAGCGTGCGGCCCATGCGGCCAGCGGCGCCGACGATGACAATGTTCAGGCTCATCAATTCTGTCCGGCAGGTGGTGGGTTGTCGATAGCGGGGCGGGTCGCCGGGAAGGCGTTGCCTTCCACGCGGGTGACGGTGTCCTTGTCAAAGAACACGGTCAGGCGTTTTTCTTCTGCCGGCTGGCCCTGGCGCTCGATGCGGTAAGGGTAGTCCCAGCGGTCGGCATGGAAGAGGTCATTCAGCAGCGGGGTGCCCAGCAGGAAGCGTACTTGCGAGCGGGTCATGCCCGGCTTGACGCGGGCAACCGCGTCTTCTGTCACGTAATTGCCTTGCTGGATCACCATGCGGTGAGGCGTGAACCAGGTCATCGGATTGACCGAGGAGCAGGCGGACAACAGCAGACTGGTTATGAAAAGCGTAGAAATTGTCTTGAACATCGTGACCACACCACCGTACGGGTTGGGGAATCCTGGAAAAGGTTTTATCATACTGTAAGACCACTCACCAAAGATACCCACCCCCCATGATGAACAAAGCCAGCCATCTCAAAGACATCGGCCTGAAAGCAACCGGCCCGCGCCTGCGTATCATGGAGCTGTTCGAGAACAGCAAGGATCGCCATCTGTCGGCCGAGGACGTGTACAAGAAGCTGATCGCCGAAGATGCGGATATCGGTCTGGCCACCATCTATCGCGTGCTGACCCAGTTCGAACAGGCCGGTATCCTGATTCGTCATCACTTCGAATCCGGCAAGGCGGTCTACGAGCTGAACGAAGGCGGCCATCATGACCACATGGTGTGCTACCGCTGCGGCAAGGTGACCGAGTTCTTCGATCCGAAAATCGAGGAACTGCAAAACCAGATCGCCGCGCAGCACGGTTTCAGCATCCAGGACCACTCGCTCTATCTGTACGGTGAATGCGAAGACTGCAGCAAGAGCGAGCGCAAGCCTTTCCGTCGATGATTCCCTGGCTTGGGCGGAGTCTGGAATTCCCGCCCGTGTCGCTGGCAATGGCCGAGCCGGATGGCTTGCTGGCCGCCGGCGGCGACCTGTCCGTTGCCCGTCTGCTTGCCGGTTACTCGCACGGCATCTTTCCCTGGTTCTCTCCGGAGGACCCCATCCTGTGGTGGTCACCGTCGCAGCGCATGGTGGTGGAGCCGGGCGCGCTGAAAGTCTCGCGCTCGATGGCCAAGGTGCTGCGCAACCGCCGTTACCGCGTGACCACCGACCGTGCCTTCGGTGCCGTGATGCAGGCTTGTGCCGTGCAGCGCGACGAGCAGGGCGGCACCTGGATCACCGCGGAGATGATCGCCGCCTATACTGAATTGCATCGGCAGGGTTATGCCCATTCCTTTGAAGTGTGGATGGATGACGAGCTGGCCGGCGGACTGTACGGTGTCGCCATCGGCGGCATGTTCTACGGCGAGTCGATGTTCCACCGCCGCCGCGACGCCTCCAAGATCGCCTTCATCCACATGGCACAGCATCTGTTTGCCCACGGTTTCGGGCTGATCGATTGCCAGATGCCGACCGCGCACCTCGCCAGCCTTGGTGCGCGCCTGATCGGGCGGGAGTTGTTTGTCGCCCGGGTGCAGCTGCTGCTGCGTTGTCCATTGCCGGATACAGTGTGGGATTACGTCTACGATCATGAGCCATCGCGATAACGACGCCATTGCCATCATCCACTTCTACGCCACGGCACCGTATGCCTGCAGCTATCTGGATGACCGCCAGGCACGCTCCCAGGTTGCGGTGCCGGCGGAAGCGATCGACAGCACGGTCTACAGCCAGCTGGTGGGGCTGGGCTTCCGTCGCAGTGGCCACTTCACCTACCGGCCGTATTGCGATGCCTGCCGTGCCTGTGTGCCGGTGCGTATTCCGGTGGCGCGCTTCGTGCCGGATCGCAGTCAGCGCCGCGCGCTGCGCCGTCATGGCGAGCTGAGCACGCGCATCCTGCCGCTCGGCTTTGTCGACGAGCATTTCCAGTTGTACCGCCGCTACCAGCAGGCACGCCACGACGGTGGCGGCATGTCGGAGGACGACCCGGGGCAGTACGCGGAGTTCATCCTGAAAAGCCGGGTCGAGAGCTGGCTGGTGGAGTTTCGCGAGCAGGGCGTGCTGCGCATGGTCAGCCTGATCGACCGGCTGGATGACGGCCTGTCGGCGGTGTATACCTTTTTCGATCCTGACCAGCCGCGCACCGCCTACGGCGTCTACAACGTGCTGTGGCAGGTCGATCTCGCGCGCCGGCTGCAGCTGTCCTATCTGTATCTCGGCTACTGGATCGCCGAGTCGCCGAAGATGGCCTACAAGACGCGCTACCGGCCGCTGGAGCGGCTGGACGATGGCCGCTGGCGCGCGTTCGAGCCCTGATTGCGGCCAACCTTGCCATGCATGAAAACAGGCACCCCGGGGTGCCTGTTTTTTTGCGCGTGCGGCTCGCTTACAGCGGGCTGACGCGGGTGGTGCCGCCGCCGCTCAGTACCCGCACGCGCTGGCCCTGGCTGAACGGCACATCGGCTTCCTGCACGATGGACAGCATCTTGCCGCCGTTATCCAGCTTCACCGTGATTTCCAGCGCCGGCTTGGTGTTCAGCGTCTGTTGTGCCGATTGCGCCGCCAGTCCGCCGGCGATGGCGCCGACGATGGCACCGGCGACGGCGCCGCTACCCTTGCCGATATTGCTGCCGGCCAGGCCGCCCAGCGCGGTGCCGCCCATGGTCAGCAATTCATTGCGGTTGCCTTCCATCAGCACGTTCTTGACGGCGATCACCTGGCCGAATTCGACCACGTGTGCCTGGCGCATCTGGTCCTTGCTGTAGACCTGGCCGGAGTCGGAGGTGTTGGCGCAGCCGGTGGCCAGGCCGGCGGCCAGCAGGGCGATGCCGCCCAGTTGCAGTAGTCTGCGGTTCATGATGCTCCCTTTCGTGGGCAGGATGGGCTGCGCAGCGCTTCGGCGCATTCGTTGATCAGGCCCGGGCCACGGTAGATCAGGCCGGAGTACAGCTGCACCAGCGTGGCGCCGGCGTCGATCTTCTCCTGGGCGTCTGCCCCGGACAGGATGCCGCCGACACCGATGATGGGCAGCGCGCCGTCCAGCGCCCGCGCCAGGTTGCGGATCAGCTGCGTCGAGCGCTCGCGTACCGGTGCGCCGGACAGGCCGCCGGCCTCGTTTTGCAGCGGATGGCCGGCGATCTCGCTGCGCGACAGCGTGGTGTTGGTGGCGATCACCGCGTCCAGCTGGTGCTCGGTCAGCAGGCGGGCGATCTCCTGTGTCTGTTCGGCATCCAGGTCCGGCGCGATCTTCACCGCCAGTGGCACATAGCGGCCATGCTGGTCGGCCAGTCGCGACTGGCGGTTCTTCAGCGCGGCGAGCAGCTCGCCCAGCTCATCGGACTGCTGTAGCTGGCGCAAGTTCTTGGTGTTGGGCGAGGAGATGTTGACGGTGACGTAGCTGGCGCACTCGTACACCTTGTCGAGGCAGGTCAGGTAGTCGTCCTTGGCGTTCTCGATCGGCGTGCTGGCGTTCTTGCCGATATTGATGCCGAGGATGCCCTGGAAGCGGCTGTTGCGCACGTTCTCCAGCAGCGCGTCGACGCCCTTGTTGTTGAAGCCCATGCGGTTGATGATGCCTTCGTGTTCCGGCACGCGGAACAGGCGCGGCTTGGGGTTGCCGTCCTGCGGGCGCGGCGTCACGGTGCCGATCTCGATGAAGCCGAAGCCGAGCGCGGCGAGGGCGTCGATGTGGTCGCCGTTCTTGTCCAGGCCGGCAGCGAGGCCGACCGGATTGGGGAAGGTCAGGCCCATGGCTTTTACCGGATTGCGGCCAACCTTGCGGCTAAGCAAGCCGGTCAATTGCAGGCGATACGCGGTATCCAGCAGCGACAGGGTGGTTTCGTGCGCGGATTCGGCATCGGTGCGGAACAGCAAGGGGCGTAACAGCGGGTAAAGCATGGCTTTCTCCGTAAGGCGCGAGCACGGCTCGCGCCACAACAGGGTTAAAGGATCTGGCAGGCGTCGTCAAAACCAAGGCGTGGTGCGCGCGGGAACAGCTTGCTGGCGTCACCGTAGCCGAGATTGATCAGGAAGTTGCTCTTGATGTTGCCTTGCGGGAAGAAAGCGGCGTCCACGGCGGCGTTGTCGAAGCCGGACATCGGACCGCAGTCCAGCCCCAGCGCGCGGGCGGCCATGATCAGGTAGGCGCCCTGCAGCGAGCTGTTGCGCATGGCGGTGCTCTGGATCGCGGCGTCGTTGCCGGCGAACCAGCTGCGGGCGTCGGTGTGCGGGAACAGGCGCGGCAGCTGCTCGTAGAAGTGCAGGTCCATGGCCACAATCACGGTGACCGGTGCCGCCATGGTCTTGTCCCGGTTGCCTTCCGACAGGCAGGGTTTGAGCCTGGCCTTGGCTTCCGGCGACTGCACGAACACCAGGCGTGCCGGCGAGCAGTTGGCGCTGGTCGGCGCCATTTTCATCAGCTCGAACAGCTGGTGCAGGGTTTCCTTGCTGACCGGACGGTCTTGCCAGCTGCTGTGCGTGCGGGCGTTGAGGAACAGTTGTTCCAGAGCGGCGTGGCTGACAGTTGTGCTCATGCGGATGGTCTCTCTACTTGGCGGTGGTTCAGGGGGCGGTGGCCGAGGTCGGCAGCAGGTTGCTCGCGGTCGCGGCGCTGATGTCCTCGCTCTTGCCGCTGGTCTTGGCAATGATGGTGATCGCCACGCGGCGGTTGCGGGCACGGCCATCGGCGGAGGTGTTGTTAGCCACCGGCATGGTTTCGGCGCGGCCAACGGCCACCAGCCGTTCCGGCGCGATGCCGTTCTCCATGAACAGGCGCACGATGCTGCCGGCACGGGCGGCGGACAATTCCCAGTTGGACGGGAAGAAGGCGTTGCGGATCGGGATATTGTCGGTAAAACCTTCCACCCGCACCTCGTTCGGCACCTGCGCCAGCTGCTGTGCCACCGCCGACAGGATCTGCGGCGAGTTGCCGGACGGCAGCGCCTGACCGACCGGGAACAGCGCGGTGTCCTTGATCTCGATATGGATGCCTTCGTCGTCCTGGCGCATGCTGACCTGACCACCCTGCATCAGTGGTGCCAGGCTCTTGCCGATGTCGTCGGCCAGCTGTTTCAGGCGGGCGCGCTCCTGCAGGCGCTGCTGGCCCTCGACCGCGGTGGCGATCGGCTTGGTGTTGGGGATCTCGATCATGGTATTG
>Ga0209172_10001507_pt1 | contig 48739 bp, 37 predicted proteins | sample LarsenN4metaG_FD_184113 | JGI IMG/M metagenome (GOLD analysis project Ga0209172, IMG submission 184113) | Hot spring sediment bacterial and archeal communities from British Columbia, Canada, to study Microbial Dark Matter (Phase II) - Larsen... ... | reverse complement strand
GGGCGGAGCTTGCAGCAGGGTGACATTGTACGTCACCGACACGCCGCCTTCATTGAGGGTCATTTCGGTGCGACTCGCGCCAATCAAGACCGAGCCTGCGGGCTGCGTATTCGTCGGTGTGGCAGTTGGCGGGATCGGGGTATTGGTGGGCGTATTCGTCGGCGGCACAGGCGTAAATGTGTTGGTCGGGGTTGCCGTTGGTCCAACTGGGGTATTGGTGCGCGTCGGCGTGTTTGTCGCTGTCGGCGGGACAGGTGTATTCGTCGGCGTGTTGGTCGGCGGAATAGGGGTATTGGTGGGCGTATTGGTCGCCCCACCGCCACCGTCATTATCGGTGATGGTTGTAGCGACTACACCGCCCACCGCGCCATTGAACAGCGAGACTGCAAAACTACTGGTCGAACTGAAACTGATGTTGAAGTTCAGCGCGGCTTCGGGGCTGGTGTCGTTGACCGCCGTGAAGGTGAATGAACGTCCGGTTGACCAGTTGCTCGTATCAAGCTTGCGATTCGCGGGCGTGAACGTCAATTGGCTGGCATACTGCGACGGAATATTTGGCACGATGGTGACAAGCTCACCTGCTGCCGGCGACTGCGTGAGGAAAACGTTGAAACTGATGCTCACACCGCCTTCTGCCAGCGTCATGCTGGTGCGGGTCGCGCCGATTAGCGATAGACCGCTTGGTGTGAAGGTTGGAGTCGGCGTGAAGGTGCGGGTGGGCGTTGGAGTTGCCGTTGGTACGCAAGGGACAGTTGTTTGCCATGCGCCAATATCGGTTGTGGTGTTAGCAGGAACATTGAGCATCGCCGCGAGGTCACTAGGCAAGCCGATGCCTTCATCGAGCATGGGGCTGCATACCGCGAGATCGAAGTTTTCGCTCATCGCATTGACAAAAACGGGGTCAACCGCATTAACCACATCAACACCGTTGGTTTCAAAACCAACAGCGGCGCTAAATTCCGCGACGGTGCGGTACACATCATCGCACGCTGGAGCAGGCGATCCCTGCCACTTGAGGATGTAATCGAGCAAGCTGCTGCTCCAACGATAGTAGCCGTTGTTATCCCATGAGGTGAACATGGGCGTGATGTTGGGGCAGGATGCATAGTCCCACATGGTAATGACGCTCATGCGGTTGTTATATGCGGCTTGGTTGTTCCACTGGAGGTTGTTGTGGACGCGCACGTTTTCGGTGACGAATGTCGCGCCAACTTCCCAAGGCTGTGGGGAACGATTATTTTCGTAGATACGCAAGTGATTGCCGTTGTTCACCAACGTGTTGTTGTAGATACGCACATTGGAAGAATTGCTAATGCGAATACCGGAGTCCGGGTTATTGTAGACGTAGTTGCCAACGATGTCCGCGCCTTGCGAGATTTCAAACAATATGCCGTGAACAGTATTGCCATGCACACGATTGCGATAAATATCAGGGTTATCTGAGCCAATGTCGAATGACATCCCATGACCCGTGTTATTGGTCGAGATGTTGTCGCGGACGATCAAGTTATCGCTCCAAGTGACCTTGAAGCCCGCCGCGTCGTATTCCGCATTGAAGTTTTCAACGTTATTGGCGTTCATCGTGTTGCCTTCAATGAGCAGGTTGTGCGCGTAAGTGCCGCTGAAACCCTTACGCCCATTGAATGAGAACACATTGTTACGAACGATGCCGCCGCTTACGTTGCCCGCATCACCATTGAAGCGAAGCCCTTGAATACCGTTCCATGTGAAGGTGCTGTTTTCGATGGTGGCGTTGGTATCGGTGATAAAGATTGCGGCATCGGCATAATGCATGAAGGTGATGCCACGAATGATTACGCCAGATGCATCGATGGTAAAAGCGGCGTTGTAGATGGTCGATTCAACTGTATTGCCGATGGGGTTTGCGCCGACATAGAGTCTGAAATTGGCGTAATCTACGTAGAAGCTGCTGCTTGTTAACGTGGCAAGGCTGCCGACTTGCACAAGGCTGGAATTGTTGACATACACTTGCTCGCGGTAGTTCGCATATGGGAAGGATGGATTCAAATATTCTGAACCTTCCCAAGCAGGAGGGGGAAACTGCGCCGTCCAGTTATCGCGCCGCCAACGGCTGCCGTCAACGATCCATTCGCCGTTGGGGATAATGATGCTGCCTTTCATGATCACTGGGGTTGCGTCGTGATTCTGGATCGTCAACTGGCGGGTGATGGTGAAATTGCCCATGCGATAAGTGCCGCCGAGCATACGAATAGTCGAACCAGCGGGTACGGTGGCAATCGCATGAGAAAGCGACCAAGGCGATCCGGTGGTTAAGCCTGTGTTGGCGCTGGAGCCTGTGGGAGACACATAGTAGGTAGTGCCAGACTGAACGAACGGACTGGCAAGAAGCAGCCCATTGATGCTGGCAAGCAGCATCAGCAGCAGTGTCGCTGTACCTGCCCAGCGTAAGATGACGTTAATGCGATGAGTACGATTAATCATGAACCCCTTCTCCGTTTGCACACCCGAATTATAGTGGTGCAAGCATTGTTTTTGAATTGATGCGCGTGATGGTTAAGACATTATGACAATGCGGAATACCATAAATACACATTTGATTCTACAAATGCATCGACAAAAGTAAGCGAAAGAAGTGTGAAAAAATAAAGAGGGGTGTAAACAAGCTCTATAACCCCTCTTTTACAATCTTCACAACCTCAATTCTTTTACGAATTGCTGGAGTGCTGTGTACTTTTAGATTTCAGTCAGCATCAGCAGGCGCTTCAACATTTGAAGGTTCGCTGAGAGACCCGGCACTATCGTTGTCGTATACGGTGATGAGTGTGTGGACGCATTGTGATGCTCCATTGAATGGCGAACCAGCGCGAGGACTCATCGTTATATGCGACAGATAGATCGCCGCAGGATTCGCCTCAATATTTACATCGTCAACCGCACTGATGTTGAAGTTGCGTCCGGTGTTCCACGTCGAAGCATCGAGCATACGACTAGAAGGGGAGATTGCGACCTGCGTCGTGTCGTAACCCGTGGGCATAATGGTGACCGTTTCGCCCGGCGCGGGGGCACTGATCAACCGGACGTTGTAAGTGGTGCTTGCGCCGCCTTCATTGAGCGTGATGGCGGTGCGGTTGACGATGACACATACCGTGACTGGCGTAGTTGGGGTTGCCGTCGATGTGGCTGTCGCAGTGGCAGTGGCAGTGGGGACAAACGTGTCTGTTGCCGTCGCGGATGCTGTTGGTGTGTTGGTGGGGAGGTTCGTTGGCGTATGGGTGGGTGTATGCGTGGGCGGGATAAGCGTATTCGTCGGCGTGAAAGTAGCGGTTGCAGCGGCGGTATCGTTATCGAAAACACGCACGTTGATATGTTCGCATCCGTCGATGCTGTCGAGAGGTGAGCCGCCGTAATTGCTGCTGCCCAAATGATGAATGACCGTGAACTGTGGGCTGCTTTCGACGTTAGCATCGTCTAGAGGTGTGACTGTGAAGTTGCGTCCGGTATTCCAGTTGCTGCCGTCCAGCTTACGGTTGGCGGGCGTAATACTGATCTGTGTAGTATCAAATTCAATAGGGGTAATGGTAATTTGTTCGCCGCCAATGGGTGCTTGCGACAGACGCACGTTATAAATGACGCTCACGCCACCTTCCGTCACGTCGATGCCCAAACGACTGATGACGACACATGCACTGGGGGCAGTGGTGTTTGTGGGCGTACTGGTCGAGGGAGTCCAACCGAAAGGTGTGGGAGTTGGGGTGAAGAAATTAGCGGTGACGGCTGCTTCTGTGGTGACAATAACGACCTTGAAAGCGTGCCATGCACCGATAGCCCCCGAACGATTATCGACGACGTACATCGCCCACACACCATTGGGGTCTGTGCCATCGAATACGGACAGCGATGTATTTGTAACACCTTGCGGCGCGGGGGCGGGAAAATTATCTGGCGATACGTCTGCGCCCGTATTCCAATTGGTGGGCAAATATGAACCACTAACACATGGGGTTGTGTTGGGCAGCACATTCGCAGCCTCATCATCGAAGGTGAAGTTAATATACATTGCCGCTGTAATCGCGCCAGAGCAAGCATCCGACATGATCATGACTGCTTGCCCCTGCGGACCTACCAACAACATGTCAAGATCGGCAGCGCGTTCGTGCCAGAAATTGTCCACAATCACGTTGACATCGACGATAGAACCGGGGATGTTTGCGCCTGTCACGGGATACGGATAGGGAGACATCGGACCGTATTCGGGAATAGGTGTCATCGAGTGTTCACCGAACCCCAGATTACGATCACTAGACACAATAATGACTTCCTGCGCGCTGACTTGTGGCGCGATTAAAGCGCAGGTGAAGATGATGAGCAGTACCATCCCTGCTGCATTTTGGCGGATGATGGAGAAATTCATTGAGCTTTCCTTAAGGTGATGCGTTGAGAACACCTGAACAGTGTATAGAAGGTTAATTTGAAGGTGGAGCTTGATGCTTGAAACATTGAGATACTATTAATTGTATTGTCGGGTAATTGAATCGAAGCGTAAAGGAATGCACCAGAAAGGGCATCTATTGGAAAACCCTTACTTGTGCAACATTATGAATGGGACAAAAGTCATATCTTTATGAAATTCCGAAACAAGATGCAGGTGATCAAAAAAGACGACCCGCTGAGAAACTGTCTTGGCGGGTCGTCTTTTTTGCAATGCATTGATTGAAGATGGCTTTAGTTATTTATTTGGAACAGTCGGTGACGGGGTGTTGGTCAATGTGTTAGCTGCGGCTGCCGTCGGTGGCACAGGCGTATTGGTCGCTGTGGGTGGCGGGGTGTCTGTTGCCGCTGCTGGCGGAGTGCTTGTAGGCGGCTGCGCTGTATGGGTCGCCGTTGGCGTATGCGTTTCAAATACGGCAAAAGTGTTCGCCGCCGCAGTTGTAGACGTAGCTGTTGGCGTATTGGTTGCTGGCGCGCCATCGTTATCGAACACACGCACATCGATCAAATTGCAGTTAAGCGCACCATTGAAGGGCGATCCAGCAACCGTGCTTGTTGACGTATGCTCAATTGCCGTAAGCAGAGGACTGACCTCTCCAACTGCATCATCAAAAGCTGTTACTGTGAAATTGCGCCCCGTATTCCAGTTTGACGAATCGAGTTTGCGAATCGAAGGGCTAAGGCTGATTTGGGCGTTGTCAAAGCCTGTGGGCGTGATTGTCACCAATTCGCCGGCAGTGGGGGCTTGCGAAAGGCGCACGTTGTAAATCATGCTCACGCCGCCTTCCGTTACGTCGATCAAGGTGCGGCTGACGACGATGCATACGCTTGCTCCGCTTGTGTTTGTCGATGTGGGTGTATTGGTTGGCGGCTGTGCTGTGTTAGTAGGCGTAAACGTCGCCGTGCTGGTTGGAGTAGGGGTATTCGTCTCCGTCGGTGTATTCGTCGGTGTGTTTGTCGCTACAGTTGTAGCTGTATGGCTAGGTGTGTCCGTTGGGGTATTGGTGGACGGCGCTCCGCTATCATTGTCAAACACACGCACGTCAATCAAATTGCACGCGCCAGCGCCGTTAAAAGGCGATCCGCCGATTGTGCTAACCGAATTGTGCGCGATAGTGGTGAACACAGGGCTGGCTTCAGTGATGACATCATCAACGGCTGTCACAGTGAAATTGCGCCCCGTATTCCAGTTCAATGAATCGAGCTTGCGATTCGTCGGGCTAAAGTTGATCTGCCCACTGTCGTAGCCGATTGGTGTGATTGTGACCATTTCACCCGCTGCCGGAGCTTGTGACAGACGCACATTGTAAATGACGCTCACGCCACCTTCTGTAACATCCATAGATGAGCGGCTGACGACGACGCACGCGCCTGTTCCACCTGTGCTAGTCGCCGTGGGGGTATTGGTCGCCGTGCTTGTCGGCGTGTCCGTGGGCGTATGGGTTGGCGTGAATGTCGGCGTGTTCGATGGAGAATTGGTCGCCGTGCTTGTCGGCGTATCCGTGGGCGTATGGGTTGGCGTGAATGTCGGTGTGTCCGTGGGCGTATGGGGTGGCGTGAATGTCGGCGTGTTCGACGGGGTATTGGTCGCCGTGCTTGTCGGCGCGTCCGTGGGCGTATGGGTTGGCGTGAATGTCGGTGTGTTCGACGGGGTATTGGTCGCCGTGCTTGTCGGCGCGTCCGTGGGCGTATTGGTCGGCGTGAATGTCGGTGTGTTCGATGGCGTATTGGTCGGCGTGAATGTCGGCGTGTTCGATGGCGTATTGGTCGGCGTAGGCGTGAAATAATTCGCTGTATATGTACCGCTGGTCGTCGTGATGATCACTTTGAAGTCATGCCATTGTCCCCCAATGCCTTCGCGGTTATCGACGACATACATTTGCCACACACCATTAGGATTTGTGCCGTCAAAAACGGAAAGGAAACGATTTGTCACTCCTTGCGGTGCGGGGGCGGGGAAATTGTCTGGGTAACCTGCCCAGTTATAGGGGCGCCAACTGCGCGTTCTACAATTTGGTTCTTGCGGAATTGGCGCAGATGCTTCGTCGTCAAAGGTTAGTTGAATGAACATTTCAAATGTGATCGCTTGTGGGCAAGCATCCGACATGATAATAGCGGCTTGACCCTGCGGACCAACGATCATAATGTCGAGATCGCTGGCGCGTTCATGGATGAAATAATCGACACGCACATTTACGTCGGTGATGGTGCCGGGGATGTTTACTGCGGTTGCGGGATAGGGATAAACCGGAATAGCACCGAATTCAGGGATAGGGATCAAATCATGTTCGCCAAAGATGGGGGTACCGCGATCACCCTCACTACTCACGATGTAGATGTTCTCTTGCGCCCGTGTTTGTAAAGGCGGCAGTGTTACAACCAGTACCAACACGAAAACTAGGACAAGAAACACACTGCCCACCAATGAGTATTTCATCAGCGGCTCCTATGGCATAAGTAAACGAGAACGTACAATGTGGGTGTGATGAATATAACGATTATAACAGACCTGAAACCGCAATTAGGACTTTAGTTCACTGGTAGTGTGTATTTTAATGAGAAATTTACAAGTTTCGTCACAGAACTTATAAGGCGAGGATTAAACAAAAAGCCCGCTGTGGTCAACACCATAGAGCGGGCTTTTGTTCAACTGGGAATGAGTATCCGCTGAAACAACCGGATACTCATTCGGTAAAAAATATCTAATCGTTGTCGTTCACCGCGACAAACACGTGTGTGACCACACCATTGCAGGTTGTGCCCAAGCTGCTTATTGCTGTGAAGAACAGTTGGATCGATGCTGCTGATTCAGGTATGAGGTCGTCAATCGCCGTCACGCTGAAGTTGCGCCCCGTGTTCCACGTGGTGTTGTTCAATTGACGAGAAGCCGGAGACCAGCTTAACTGTGTCAAGTCGCCACTAGGAACAATCGTCACGATTTCACCCGGCAGCGGCGAAGTACTCAACCTCACATTGAATGTGATGCTTTGACCTTCGGTAAGCGTGGCTGTGGAGGGTGAAATGATTATCTGACAAAGCGGCGGAATAGTGTTCGTTGCGGTAGGAGTCGCGGTATTTGTCGCAGAAGCCGTCGGAGTAGCAGTCGCTGTTGGCGTATCTGTCGGTGTATCGGTGGGGGTATCCGTTGGAGTGTCGGTTGGGGTGTCGGTAGGCGTATCCGTCGGCGTATTCGTGGGTGTATCCGTCGCAACCGGCGTATTCGTTGCCGTTTCCGTCGGCGTATTCGTGGGTGTCGCGCCTACAACATCGTTGTCGTGGATAGTCACTGTGATCGGCGAGCAGCTTTGAACCCCGTTGAAGCTCGAACCGGGCAGGTTGCTCGACACGTTGAATGTGAGCGGATACGTTTGGTATGCACCTTCAACCAACGCATCGTCAATGGGCGTGACCGTGAAGTTACGTCCGGTGTTCCAGTTGGATGCGTTGAGCGTGCGCGATGCTGGCGTGACGGTGAACTGCGTGTTGTCATAAACTGGGGTAATTGTCACGCTTTCACCCGGAGCAGGAGCATTGCTCAAACGGACGTTGAAGACAAGGCTTGAACCGCCTTCAGAGGTATTGAGCAGTGTCCGGCTCGGACGGATACAGGTAAGCTGTGTCGGGTTCAAGCACCAATTGAACAGATAGCCGTTGTCGCCTACAAATACATCAACGATGGTCAGATTCCATGTGCCCGCAAGGCTGTCGCCGTCGAAGTCACTTAACGGAGTGACACCCTGATAAGAGCCGCCAACTGTGTATGCGTTGGTACCCGCCGCGCACACGTTATTAGCAATCGTTCCTGCTTCATCATCGAAAGTGATGAAAGCATCGTTGCCGGAGCAGTTATTCGCGCCGCCATTCGGTGCTAACAGCAGCGTGACGGTTTCACCACCCTTTTCGAGTTCGATGATCATATCACCGACGTAGGTGTGGGTTGCGCCGAATGCAACATTCAAATCGCTAATTGTGTAACCTGTCGGCGATGCCGGAATGGTGATCGATGAGGTGGTGATGCCGAAGCCCGCGGGGTCATAAGTGCTGGTTGTCGCGTCTTCGATCAAGCGCGGACCCTGCCATGTCGGATCATATTGACTGGCGCAGTATTGACCTGTGGTGACCGGGACGACACGCACCGCAACCGTGGATGATGTGCCGACTTCCGCGCCAGATTCATTCGCGGTTGCTGTCGCAATATTGGTGTAGCTGCCCGGCGTACTGCTGGTGATCTGAATGCTTAGACTGCATGTGCCGCCAATTGCCAGCGCGAAATTTGAGATCGTCAACTGTCCGGCAGTATTGTTCGTCACTGTGCCGGGACACCCGTTGACGAGCGTGCCGGGTAGGAAGGACAAACCGGAAACCAAGGTATCATCCAGAACGATATTCGAGAGTGACGTTCCGCTGTTGGGATTGGCAACCGTAATTGTCATTAGCGCCGTACCGCCCACTTCAATTGCGTCTGGTGTGAGCGCCTTGCTAACCGACGGCGGAGCAATGGAAGCGGGATTCGCGCCATAGATGGCGCGCGCGCCGTTGATGTCGTCAGGTTGGAGAACGGTGAGTGCTGGATTGTAGAAGGCGTTCATGACAGCGAGCGCCTGCGGCTCGTGTTCCAAACCAATCGCGTGACCAATTTCGTGGAGTGTGACCAAACCGAAGTCAATTTGCCCCGCCCCCGGTGTACACTGCCAGTTTTCCGCGATGTCGTAATGCAGGTCGCCCGCCGCAGTATTGCCATTGGGTGGCGGGAAATAAGCATGGGCGAGTACGCCGCTTGGACCGGAGAAGCCCCCGCCCGTGTGACCGCCAATGCGAATATTACCGACTGCGCCTGCCGGTGAATCGAACGGTGCGCTTACACCTGCATCGGGTACTTCAGCGAAACTGATGTTAGCAACGGCTTCCCAAGCGAGGAATGCGTTCTGAATTTCCGTTAGGAAACAAGCGTTGAATGTCGGCAAGTTCGAGACAGCAACCGATGGATTCGCGCCTTCAGCGCTCATATCTACATTGTCGGGCATGAAACTGTAGGTGACCAATCCGCCGGGGATTAGCGGAAGCGTGTTGGGGTTGAATGGCGATCCCGCGCCCCATTTCGTGCCAAACAGCAGGTATTCACCAAAACCGGAGTCGGTGGTGATGGCGCGCAAGCTGGTGGGGATGTCCAACCGCACACCATCTTCATCGTAACGAATACGCGAAACATCAATTTGTGCGTAGCATTCTTGAATAACACGTGCGAATGCGCCGCGTGCGGTCTCGAAACCATCAGCGCTCAATTCGCCGCGATTTTTGCTTCCCAACGCATCGAGGTAGCGCGTTTGGGCACTAAAAAATGCTTCTGAATTACACGAGGTGGCAGCTTGCTGCGCCTCTACGGACTGAGCGCTGAATCCCTGAAGGACAAATGCAGCGACTACGAGGTTGGCGCAGATAAACAGCGTCAAACTTAACCCAAGTTTGAGTTTTTTCATGCGTATGCTCCACACTTTTTTTGATGACAAGAAATCCCCATTCCAACTATACCCTAATATAGGTTTTTTTAGTTCACTTTATAAGCATGAGATTTGTAAAAGTCTAATCTTCTAGTTGGTTGGATATTTGCAGCATCATAAAGATGTAGAGGTGTGCAGCGGTGTTTTTACAAAACAAAAAGCACCTCATGACGAGATGCTTTTTGCTTTTCTAATCTGCGATACAGTTCGATTTAGTCGTTATCTACGACGGTGACATTAATTGTCGGACCCGTGAGACCGTTATAAGGTGAACCGAACACGCTGCTGGTACTTCCGTGCGTGATCAATGTGATGAGCTGCGCTTCGGCGATGGCATCATTCACCGCAGACACGGCGAAATTGCGCCCGGTGTTCCAATTCGTCGAGTCCAACCGCCGTGAAGCGGGCGAGAACGAAAGCTGCGTCGTATCGTAAGCGGGAACGATTGTCACCTGTTCACCTGCACCCGGCGCACTCGCCAAGCGGACGTTGTAGGTATAGCTCGTTCCGCCCTCTGTGACTGTGAAATTGAGTATGCTCACGATGATTCCCGCGCCGCTTGGCGTAGAAGTGTTCGTGGGTGTGCTTGTGGCTGTCGGCGGCTCAGGCGTAGTTGTCGCGGTACTCGTCGCTGTGACTGTCGCTGTTGCCGTGACAGTTGGTGTACTGCTCGGTGAACTCGTCGGAGTTACTGTGGGCGGCTTGTTGTTCGGCGTGGGGGTATTGGTTGCCGTTGCAGTAATCGTCGGAGTCGCCGTATCCGTTGGGAGCGATGTGTTTGTGGGGGTGGATGTGCTTGTCGGCGGTTCTGACGTGTTCGTCGCGGTGCTAGTGGATGTGCTTGTTGGCGTATTGGTCGCCGTGCCGTCGTTATCGATTACCTGAACCGCAATCGAAGGACCGGTCAACCCATTGAATGGCGATCCACCAACATTGCTAGTGCTGCTGTGCGTGATCAACGTATTAAGTGGTGAGCTTTCAGCGATAGCATCATTCACCGCGGTCACGGTGAAGTTGCGTCCTGTGTTCCAGTTTGATGAGTCGAGCTTGCGGTTGGCGGGTGAAAGGGTGAGCTGACTGCCGTCATAACCCGGCGTGATTGTCACCTGTTCACCAGCAACGGGTGATTGCGACAACCGGACGTTGTAAATGACACTTAAACCGCCCTCGGTAACAGAAATGCTCACACGACTCACGATGATCGACACCCCGCCCGGTGATGTGCTGGTCGCCGTACCTGTCGCGGTGTTCGTGGGCGTAGCTGTCGGCGTGACAGGGGTGTTGGTCGGCGTGCTGGTCGCCGTACCTGTCGCGGTGTTCGTGGATGTAGCCGTCGGCGTGACAGGGGTGTTGGTCGGCGTGTTGGTCGCCGTACCCGTCGCGGTGTTCGTGGATGTGGTTGTCGGCGTGACAGGGGTGTTGGTCGGCGTGTTGGTCGCCGTACCTGTCGCGGTGTTCGTGGATGTAGCCGTCGGCGTGACAGGGGTGTTGGTCGGCGTGTTGGTCGCTGTACTCGTTGCGGTGTTCGTGGATGTAGCTGTCGGCGTGACAGGGGTGTTGGTCGGCGTGTTGGTCGCCGTACTCGTTGCGGTGTTCGTGGGCGTAGCCGTTGGCGTGACAGGAGTGTTGGTCGGCGTATTGGTTGGGCTGTTCGTGGCTGTATTGGTCGGCGTTCTGGTTGGGGTATTGGTTGCCGTATTCGTCGCCGTATTGGTCGGCGTTCTGGTCGGTGTGTTCGTCGCCGTGTTGGTTGGTGTCGCTGTGGGCACAGTCGAAATTGACAAGCTCCAGTTCACCACGCCGCCTGTGTCTGGCAGTTCATCATCGATGATAAACAGCGACCACGTGCCGTTGGGATTCGTGCCATTAAATACGCTCAACGTACTCGAATAACCCGACGCAGGGGCTGGACTGGGGAATGCTTCCGATCCGCTGCCTGCAAAGTTTGATGGGCGGAACGTCCCAGTGGCACAAGCGCCAGTGTCAGAAAGCTGGGAAGCCGCCGCATCATCGAATGTGACGTTGATGTTGCTGATAGTTGTGCTTCCGCAGGCATCCGACATCAAGATAACACTTTGACCAGCGGGTCCGACGAGCAGCATATCTACGTCATCGGGATAGATGTGATACAGCCCCGTGATCGTGATGTTGACATCACTGATGTTTGTCCCTAAGCCGCTAACTGAGCGAGTGGACGGATACGGACCTGAAAGTCCTTCCACGATGTTGATGCCGGGGGTGGCACTCGTACCATAGATGGCGCGCACACCGTTGATGTCGTCGGTTTGCAGCGCGGTGAGCGCCGGATTGTAAAACGCATTCATGACTGCCAAGAGCGTTGGTTCATGGTCAAGACCTATCGCGTGACCGATTTCGTGCAGCGCGACTAAACCAATGTCGATTTGTCCCCCGCCGGTCGTACACTGCCAGTTTTCCGCTACATCGAAATGTAAGTCGCCCGCAATCGTATTGCCGTTCGGCGGCGGATAGTAGGCATGTGCCAATGTGCCGGATGCACCATCCATTGCATGTGCGCCGATGCGGATGTGCCCGAAGGTTCCCGTGTTGGAGTTCACTGGCGCACCTGCGCCCACATCGGTTACTTGGACAAACTGAATATTGGCGACGGTTTGCCATGCCGTGAAAGCGCTGCTGATTTCCGTTAGGAAGCACGCCTGATAGGTCGGCATACTGCTCACGGCGGTGATTGTACCCGCGCCTTCAACGCTGGCATCCACGCCGTTGGGCATATAGCTCCAATAGACCGTACCGCCGGGAATCTGTGGGCTGGTGGCGGTATTGAAGTTCGTGCCGCCGCCCCATTTCGTGCCAAAAAGTAGGTAGTCGGCAAAGCCGCCACCACGACCATTCACAGTGAATTCGCTTGGGACACTCGCAGCACCCCCGTCGTAACGAAGCTGGGTTACGTCGATGGTTTGATAACAATCGGCGATGATGCGGGCGAAGTTCGCGCGCGCGGTTTCAAAGCTTTGTGTATCTGCGCGCGGATTTGTGGCAAGACTGTTGAGATAGTCTTCTTGTGCGGCAGCGAAAGTTTCGTCGTTACACGCAAAAGTGGGGTTGGTGGCTTCTTGCGCTTCAACTGGCTGCGCGGTCATTGATACATGCACACCAAGCACAATCAACAGGTTCGCACAAACCAGCGCGAACGCACCGATCAAGACTTTGAGTTTTTGCATAATGTCTCCACAAATTTTGAAGGGAGATAGGGGAAAGACTAGCTAGTTTATAGCTGTTTCATTATAAGGCGAATTCAAAGGTGGCGATATTGTGATTTCTTTAACTGTTTTGGAATAAAGACACGGGGGATAAGGCTGTGTATCCCCCGTGTCTTTCTCATGCTTTCGCTAATTTCTAACGGATTGTCGGGTCGCTGATCCAGATATCCGTTGCATAGCGCGTCTCCGCTTCGATGACGAGATTCTGTGTGTAGCCGTAGCGGAATTCAAACACTGATAAACCGTTGAACTGTGAAATCACCGGTTTGTTTGTGCCTGTGCTGTTATCAAACACGAAATTGGCGGGTTCGCATGTCAGCGTCGCATCGGCGGGCTGCGCGCACAGTTCCAGCGCGACCTGCGCCGTGCGTGTCGCCGCGTTGTCGCTCACATACGTCACGCGGATGTAGTTCCACGGGATCAACTGCTTCTGCGTTTGAAGCTGCGTTGTATCTGGCGGCGCGACGGGTGTGGTGTTAAACAGCACTTGCAGGAGCGGACCGCTTCCCGTAGGTGTGGGTGTAGGTCCGGGACCGTTGCACCAATACGCTTCGCAGAACGCGACTGGTTCCGCGCCGTTGAATGTCGGTAAGCTGCGGAAGACCGTTTCCGCCATGGTTGTAAAGCGGCGGTCAATGTAGAGCGCGAAATCCTGCCCCGTGACAAACATCATCGTTGATTCGCCGTAGTTGCGGTATACCGCGCGGAAGGAAATTCCCGGCGGCATCGTTCCCATGTACTGTGTGGCTGCCACATCAAGATACGAGAATGCGTAGTCACTTTCGGCAGTGAAGCGGCGTACTTCTGCATCTTCTTCCGCCACGTCCAACACTGGTGGATTTTCCACGAAGCCGTTGACAAGGTTGTACACCTGCACACAGTAATCTGGGGCATTTACATCAATTTGATCGAACGTGAACTGGTAGTTGATGCGCGCTAATGTTACCAACCCGCGCACGTTGACTTCGCAGCGGTCAAGAGCGCTTACACCCTGCCATTCGCCCGGACGTGTGCCTATGCCGACGGTTGCATCTGCCAGTAGTTCGAGATTACGCCGCAGCAGGAGATAGGCTTGACCTGAATTGTTGGGAATAGCCGCCGCCCATCCCGGCGGACGCACGCCCGCGCCGATGGTTGCGTTAGCGATTGTTTCGAGATCAAGCAGAATGTCTGCGTAATAGGTTTCTGACCCACGTTCGCGTTCTCCGATATAGCCATCGGGTCGCGTTGGAAGGAGTTGATCGGTCAGCCGATCAAGGTCGGCGCGCACACCGATGATCAAGTCGGCGGGCACGAGCTGCACACCGCGTTCATCAGGCGCAGTGAAAATGATCTCAAGCACGTCATCTTCAAATTCCGCTTCGAGCGTGCCGCAGTAATTCAGCGCCGATTCGGGTGTTTCCGGTTGTAGATTGTAGAACTGGCTGAACATCGACAGCAGATTTTGTGTGATTCGGCTGCATACGACATAAGGGGTGGGCGATCCACGCCATTCGGCAGGACGAACCCCTACCTCATAGACCGCGTTCGCAGTTGCTTCAAGGTCGTGGCGCACGTTGCGAACCAACGTGGGCGCGTTGATCACCGTCGCGCCGAACCAATCTGGCGGGCGCACACCTGTGCCAAAGACTTGATCGGCAAGCAGCTCGTTGTCCACCCACAAATCCGCCACAACGGACGGCGATTCGACGCTCACGTTGCCTGTCCACCCCGGCGGGCGATTAGGACCACCGAATACCTGCTCCGCAAGCAGTTCGATGTCGGCGCGGGTATCAAACACGAGTTCTTGAAATGGATCGATGATTTGTCCACCGGGCGCAGCCATCACACGCGCGCCGATCAACAGTATGCACCCGCAGACTATCAACCAGTAGAGTGAATTTTCCTGCCGTCGCATAGCGCCGCCTTCTCGAGAGCTGTCATTTACTGTGTATTCTAACGTCTAATTATAGCGGCGGCACATGATAGGACAATTTCACCCCCCGTCAGGTCCTAGCGATTTTTCAAATCCGCGCGATCTTGAGCCTGATTTCGGGAATTATCGATCTTTATCCCGCGTTCGCGGCGCGCCGAAGTTCCGCGATATCGACCTTCTTCATGCCCAACATCGCCTGCATCGCTCGCCCTGCTTTTGCGGGGTCGTGATCACCGAGCAGTTCGGAGAGTGCGTCCGGGATAATTTGCCACGACAGCCCAAACTTGTCTTTGAGCCAACCGCACATACTTTCCTCACCACCGTCTGCGGTCAGCGCCGACCACAGCCGATCCACTTCTTCTTGTGTCGCGCATTTGACAAAGAACGACACCGCTTCATTGAATTTGAACTGCGGACCACCGTTCAGCGCCATAAATTCCTGACCGTTTAATTGGAATGTCCCCGACATGACCCGTCCATCGGGATAGCGGCTGATGCTGACGATCTTGGAATTTTCGAACAGCGAGACATAGAAATTCATCGCTGCTTCAGCATTGTTGTCGAACCATAGAAACGGAGTGATTTTCTGCATGTTAAGACTCCTTGACTGATGTGTATATGCGAATCTTAAGCCAAGTGGAGCATGGAGGTCTTGTATCAAATGGCAATTGGTTAGGGGTGGTTTATACGAGCGATTTGTGCTGGGGTATAGCCGATGAAATGCTTTAGTGACCGCGTGAGGTGCGGTTGATCGAAGTACCCCGCTTCGTAGACAGTATCGAGGATCGATTTCCCTTGATGGAGCAGTTCAACCGCTCGCTGCGCGCGCTCGAACTGCATGATCTGCCCTTGTGCCATACCAGTCGATTGCAGAAAGCGATGCCTCAGCGTGCGGTCTGAAATCGTTTCCGCTTTTAATTCGCCGCACAAGGCACGCGAGATCACGGGATCATAGACCAGCACGTCAGCGCGGATCAACCGCTGCACGAAGGCATCGACATTTTCAAAAGTTGGGAACTTCCATGCCGATCCTTTGAGCCAGAAGGATTGTCCCGCTGCTTCAGGAAGTGGGGTTTCGGCATTGATGAGCTTGCGCGTGGGCAAATGGGGCATATATGCGCCCAACTTGAATTTGATCCACAGGATTTCCGCGCCGCTCTCGAATTGCAAATGCGCTGAATTCGTCAATGGACCGACGAGGAGAAACGTCGCTTCACCCGCAAAGCGTGTCAAGACCATATGCCAGCAGATTTCTGCCGGGCGTATCGTCGATCCGTCCGCGACAGTGTATCCGTGGGTTATTGATTCGACCAACGGCGATTCAGAGGGGCGCGACTGAACCAAGAAACTCATTAGGCTGCTCCATAGAGATTATGTGCTTGTTCAATTTAGCACATTTATTCTAGTGAAGCAATCAGCGTGTGCTACCCTTGCACGAAGGTTGTTTGACTGAGTGATTTTGTGCCCATGCGCGTCGAAAGCGCTGCGCCCAACCCAACCGAACTCGCGCCGCCAAGTACCGCCAGCGCGATCACACCGCCAAGCGGGAGCAGACTCAACAGTGTGCCAAGCAGTGAAAGGGCGAAACTGCCAATGACTGCACTAACCAGCGGCGGCGTAATCCGACGTTGTGTACTCAAGCGCGCCGATGCGGGCGTGACTTTCCGCGTGATCCAGTCCCCGATCACCATCGAGAGCGTTACCCATCCTGCGAACGTGAAGATCAACAGCGCGAGAAATGCCAGCCCATATATGGGCAGCAGCAGCAAACCGACAGGCGGCACAACCGCGATGAACACGATCATAGCGATGGTGATGCCGAAACCGAGCAAAAATGTCGCCAAACCGACGCTGCCTGAATTGCGCGGGTTGCTGCGGATCGCTTCTTCGATGCGGCTGATTTGGCGCGGGAACACCGTCACGGTTAAACCTGCGATACCCGCCATGAACAGTGATGACAACACGCCGCCGATCAGGATTTCTGTCGGGGTGGCGCGCACATAGTTGAAACTCAATTCGCCCGTTTGATACGGCAAGACAAATTCGGCATCGCGCAGCGCGATCAACGCGCCAAGCGGTTCGAACCAGCGATAGAATGCACACGTTGTCCGTACATCCGCGCCGCCAACACGCGTATCAGTCATATTGTTCGCACACGCCGAAATTGCACCATCAAACCGGGCGGATTCGCTAAAGGTGATACTGTCCGCCGTGAGCGACACATCGCCGTTAACTGATGCCTCTATGCGCGCGCTTGATCCAATGAACGAGAGATCGCCTTGAATCGTCGCGTTCGGCGCGATCACGAGCGAATCGCTGAATACCGTCAGGTTGCCTTCTATCAACCCACCAATGTCCACGCTGCTGCCAATGACCGACACGCTGCCATCTACACGGCTGCCTTCAGCAAATGTTACGCTGTCAGCGGCGATGACCAGATCGCCGTCTACTGCGCCTGTGACCACATACGAGTCTTGCAGCACCATCCCTTTGCTATCCAAGATTGGACGTTCGGCGGAACGCGCCGAGTTCTGCACAAGGATGCTGGTCACGGCGATCATGCCGATGATGACAATCAAGCCGATGAGAAGATAGCGGCGAGAATTTGCGCCGAACACTGTGGTCATGGTCGAACCTCGACTATTAAGTGTTTTCCGTTTGTTTATCGCCAGCCCCGCCGCCGCGACTGGAGCGCCACAGCCACAACAGCGCTACAGGAATCACTGTCACAATTGCGACTGGCGCTTCAGGGTAAGTGCGGAGAACCGCTTGGGCGCTGTCCACAAGTCCTTCCAGTGTATTCATCACCGCCGCCAGCAAATTGAATAACTGCGTCAAGATGCTGTTGAGCGCCGCGGCGCTGCCAAGCGCGTTGATAATCAACCATCCGAGCGCCGCCAATAACGGAGTCATTGTCAGTGCCAAGATTGCCAGCGCAATTGCCAACGCGAGGCTGTTCGGCTTGACGAGTTTCTGTGATTGCAGTCCTTCGGCAAGCCGCGCCATGATCTTCAAAGCCAAGCCTTCAGGCGCGTTTTCCATCGGTGCGCCACGCAGCAGCCGATCTACTTGTTTTAAGCGGCTGTATTGGGCGGCTTCTTCAGGCGAATCGTCTAGCTGACGACGCAGTTCACGCAGGGCTTCCGGCGTTAGTTCATCATCCAGTGCCTGCTGCATCAGCCGTCGCTGTACCTCTGGCGATGGCGGGCTTGCTGACCGTCGCATTTGTGGGCGTTGTGTCCCGTTTGCGTTAGCCATCACACGTTCTCCAATGCGGGTGTCATCGAGCCGGATGCCGCCGCGGGATTGATTTTGTCCGCCAGAATTTGGCGAGCGCGGAACAAGCGGCTCTTGATGGCACTTTCGGTTGTGTCGAGAATGTCGGCAATTTCCGTATACGAATAGTCATACCAATAGCGCAGCACGACAGCCGCCCGATATTCAGGATTTAATTGGTGCAGCAAATCCTGTACGGCTTTACTGCGTTCACGCAAAATTGACATGTCTTCTGGTTCGGGTTCTTCCGCGCTTAAGGTCAAATTCGGCAGGGGTTCTTCAATCGAAAGCCAGTGAATTCTGCGCCGTCGCAAGCGGTCTATGCAGTGATTCGATGCAATCGTTAGCACCCATGTTTTGAACGAACGAGTGGGGTCATAGCGCTTCAAATTCAAGTAGGCGCGCAAGAATGCTTCTTGCACCGAGTCTTCTGCTTCAGTGCGTTCGCCAAGCATGCGATAGCACAAGTTGTACACCGCGTCTTGATAGGTGTATACCAGTTCTGCAAACGCATCTTGATCCCCATCGAGCGCTGCGTTCACCCATTCCAAAATAACGGGATCGGTGGAAACCGCTTGACCCTCTTGAGATGCGCGCACATCCTGTGTTTCAGTGTCGGAATCTGCGTCATCATCCCACGATGGATTGTCGTTTTTTGATCCTCGTAACTGTGCCACGGTGGCTCCCGTAAGCGCGTATCTCCCACACGCATACTCCCATATACGGATGGGTCAAAACAAAGTTGCAGGCAGTTCATGAGCGGAGAAAGTGTGCAGATCGTGAAATGAACTGCCGGGGATATTTACTAAAATTATACCCCCGCTGATGTTAAGGTTTGATGTTAGTTTGCACGATGCACATGATGTTGTTTGTCATGCATATTTAAGCAGCACAACACTATTCATCATGAAAAAATTGCTGGAATGGGCGCAATTATGATGTTCTCTGCGCCCATTTCCCCTCATGTTTTACAGCAAACCCGCTTCTTGTTCTGCGGCAGTTAGCGCCCGGTCAAAGCGTTCCAATCCTTGTTGAACCGTATCTCGTTCGATCATCAGCGGTGGACAGAATCGTACCGTGCTTTCGCCGCTTCCCAAAATCAGCAGCCCTTCGTCTATGGCGATGCGTTCCAAACGGTCGCGGACAGGTTTGGCGGGTGTATGTTGCTCATCCATCACCAATTCCGCGCCAATCATCAAACCACGCCCTTGTATACGCCCGTGTTTCAATGTTGGGTGATGCGTCCGCATTTCTTCCAGCGCATCCATGATATAAGCGCCTTGTTCGGCGGCGTTTGCCATGTAACCTTCTTCGATGAGGTCAATTGTCGCCAGCGCCGCCGCACATGATACCGGATTTCCGCCGAATGTGCTGCCGTGCGCGCCGGGGGGCCAGCTCATGATGTGATGTTTGGCGATGATCGCGCCTAACGGCATTCCGCTGGCGATTCCTTTTGCGGAACACACAATATCTGGCTGTACGTCATTGTGTTCAATTGCCCACCATTTCCCGGTGCGCCCTATACCGCTTTGTACTTCATCAGCGATTAACAGAATCCCGTATTTGTCACAAATCGTCCGCAACTGCTGCACAAATCGCGGATCAGGCACAACATAGCCGCCTTCGCCTTGAATGGGCTCAAGGATGATCGCCGCGACGGATTCCGCCGGACACACACGTTTGAACAGCACATCTTCGATGTAGGGCGCGCAGAAACACGCGGCTTCACAGGCAGCTTGTTCGCGTCCATGTGAACAGCGATAAGGATTATTGTAGGGCACATGAAAGACACCCGGCACCAGCGGGAAGAATCCATCGCGCTGGACATATTTGCTGGCAGTTAGCGAGAGCGCGCCCATTGTGCGCCCGTGAAACGCGCCGAAAAATGCGATGATGTTCTGCCGCTTGGTATACCAGCGTGCCACTTTGATCGCCCCTTCGACAGATTCCGCGCCGCTGTTGCATAAAAATACACGTGCCGGATCATCAAAGGGCGCGAGTCCAGCTAAGCGTTCCGCAAGGCGTACCTGCACTTCGTAATAATAATCCGTCCCCGCAATATGCGTAAACTTTTGCGCTTGCTCAATAATGGCTTGCACTACTTTTGGATGCCCATGACCCGTGGAGTTGACGGCGATCCCTGCGGCGAAGTCGATGTATTCTTGTCCATCCACATCCCAAACGCGAGCCCCTTCGCCGCGTTCCATCACAAATGGATAGCGCGGTGTCATCGATGCGGACATGGTGTGATTGTCACGTTCGATGATGGATTGGCTTTTGGTGCCGGGACGGACGGACGTATGGATAGTCATGCTGTTTCCCCTAAAATTTGAAACCGTTTTTGCCTCGCCATTATACGATGCGCGTAAATCGCTTGGCAAACCGATCCCGTTTGTTTTACAAATCCGCGTCGTGTGCGTTAAGCTAAGGCTTTCAAGGTAATGGATAAGTATAGGCTTGAACGAATGAAGATTGTTTTGATTGGCTTTGGCACGGTAGGACAGGGACTCGTCCAAATTCTGCGCGATAAAGGCGCATCACTGAAACAGGATTACGGTTTTGAGGCGCATATCGTCGGTGTGGCGACTCGTTCGCGCGGGACGCTGCTCTCCCAGACAGGACTTGACGCGGGGGCGCTGCTGACGGCAATCGATCACGGATCGCTCGATCACTATGAAGGGCATGATTTCCAGCGCGGGCTTCCAATTGTCGAGCTAATTCGGCACAGCGGTGCGGATGTGCTAGTTGAAGCCAGCCCAACCAATTTTGAAACTGGACAGCCTTCACTCGATTACTGCTTGACCGCGCTCAACCACAAGATGCATGTCGTCCTTGCCAATAAAGGACCTGTGGCGGTTGGGTATGATGTGCTGATGCAGGTGGCATCTTCGGCGGGTAAGCGTGTGTTGTTTGAAGGCACAGTCATGGCGGGTACGCCGACACTCCGCTTGGGGATGCAGGCGCTTGCCGGATGCACGATTAGCAAAGCGCGCGGAATCCTTAATGGCACAACCAACTACATGCTGACTCAAATGGAATCGGGAGTTGCATACGCTGATGTACTCGCAGAAGCGCAGCGCCTTGGTTACGCCGAAGCCGATCCTACTGCCGATGTGGATGGATGGGACGCGGCAGGCAAAGCGATCATTCTCGCTGCGGCATTGTTCAAAAAGACGCTCACGTTCGCTGATATGCAGGTCAGTGGGATTAGCAGGCTCACGCCGGACGACATCGCAGCGGCGAAAGCGGCGGGCGAACGCTGGAAATTGATCGCGGAAGTTACCTCCAACGGCGGATCGGTTCAGCCGGTGCGTATACCGTTGAACCACCCGCTGGCAGGTGTTAGCGGCACAACGAATGCTGTCACGTTCACGACTGATTTGCTCGGTGATGTCACGCTTGTGGGTTCGGGAGCGGGACGGCTGCAAACTGGTTTCGGTCTGCTTGCCGACCTGCTCGATTTGCACCGCTGCACATAATTATCCTATGGCTCAATTGCGTAGAAACGCTTATTAGCCGACAATAGGTTATATGTGTCCGTTCATGCGTGCTGCCCGTTCTTCGCGTTGTCGTAGATGCGTTGGGGGGAGGAGTCGAATATGTCGCAGCAGCCCCGAATACTCATCGTAGAAGATGACGTAAATTTGCTTGAAGGTGTCCGCACCATTTTGGAATTGGAATATTACGATGTGCTGACCGCACAGGATGGTGTTGAGGCATTGGAGGTGCTTGGACGGGTTACTCCGCTTCCCGACGTGATTATCTCCGATATTATGATGCCGCGTATGGACGGTATTCAACTGCTTGATGCAGTACGCAAAAATATTGAATGGTTGAGTATCCCTTTCATTTTTCTCACCGCGCGCGGCGATAAGGCGGACATCATCAAAGGGAAACGACTTGGTGTGGATGATTATCTCATCAAACCTTTTGATGCCGAAGTACTGTTAAGCGCCATTGAATCGCGCATCAAGAGCCGCCAATTAATCAAACAGGCGCAGAACGAAGAAATAAGCGATCTCAAGCGTAAAATTCTGACTATTTTGAATCACGAATTTCGCACGCCGCTGACATTTTTAGTCGCCTACACCGATATGCTCAACGAACAGCAGGAGACCCAAACTGACGACTATGCGGCGATATTTTTGCGGGGGATAAACACGGGCGCACATCGGCTTCGCCGGTTGATTGAAAATTTCATACATCTCGTCGATATGGAAATGGGTGATGCCGCGCGCATGTTTGAGATGCGTAAAACCCTGCTCTCCGATTTTCGTGATCTGCTGAAATCTGCCTGTGAAACATTTTTCGAGCACAATCCCCATCGCGAATACGCTGTCGTGGTGGAACCCAATTTGCCCGCTGTTGTGATCGATCCCGTGTATTTCAATGTCGCGCTTATACAGCTTCTCGAAAATGCCTGCAAATTTTCAGCGCCGGACAGCCCGATAGAACTTGGCGCGTCACTTGCAAATGACGAAGTCGTGATTTGGATACGCGATCATGGCCGCGGCATCTCAACGGAAGAACAGGAACACATCTGGGAAGCCTTCTACCAGATCAACCGCTCCTATTTTGAGGATCAAGGCGCGGGCGCGGGCTTGGCGATTGTGCGCGGCGTGGCGCGTCTTCACGGGGGAAAAGTCGCGCTTGACAGCGAAGTTGGCAAAGGCACTACCTTCAAAATGCTGCTGCCTGTCGTCAGTAAAGAGGTTATGCGGACATTTTGATGGTCCACGCAGAGCTGGTAGTTCGCCGCCGCCTGTTAAAAATGATAAAAATACACTTTAATCGCGCATCGAATTTCCGTCCAGCGCGTATAGTGTGTGTATTCACACGGATTAGCTATACTGGACACAGATTTGTAGACAGTGGGAGCGAAAACAACGATGGCACCCTCGTTACTCGAAAAAGTGAACACCCTCATCAACGCCAGCCTTCACGGGATGGTTGACCGCGCGCTTCAGCAAAATTCCGTCGCGGTGATGGATGAATACATCCGTCAGGTGGAAAAGAACCTTGAAGCCTTAGAAGATTCGGCTGCAACCGTTGGTGGCACCGTCAAGACATTGAAGCGCAAATATGAAGAATTTGCGGCAGCGGCGGAAAAACTTGACCGTGATATTGATACGCTCATTCTCAAGGGAAAAGATGATCTCGCGGGACAGGCGCAGGCGGAACTGAACGCCAAGCAGCAGCTTTCGCAAGAATACTATGAGCAGTGGCAGCAGCAGGACGCACAGTATCAAGCGATGTTGGATGCGCGCATGAAGCTGGAAGGGCGTTTGACCACCATTCGCCAGCAGCGCGAACAGCTCATTGCCTTGATTGAACTGACCGATGCCAAGAAAGTCGTCACCAAGACGATGAAAAGCCTTGATAACCTTGCGGGAGTCAGCGATAAGGAAATCAGCAGCCTTGCCGACCAGATTCGCAACCGCTTAGATCAAGAAGATGCGCGGCTCGAAATGGCAACGCGCAACGTGCAGGATCAAATTGACGAAGCCGTTCGCACTGGCGAAATCGAACGCCAGTTGGAAGAACGCCGCAAACGCCTGTTAAGCGGTCAGGGCAGCGCGTCATCCTCATCCAGCGACGAGGCATAGGTACGGTTTATTGATGATGCGGTGGCAGCGAACATCATATCTATCGTACCGCTGCATAGATATACTTCACGCACGAATTGACCGCCGGTACAACCGCTGGCGCAACCGTACTCCGTGTTGTGCGTATTGAGTTTCATGTGATGTACGGAAAGTTAGGCAATCATGGCAGAAAATGAGGTACGCACGCGCGCACTAGGCGCGGTGTTGATGAATGCGCTGTTTAGGTGGGAAAGTCTGGTCACAATCGTTATCACAGCGATACTTTTTCTGTTTGTGACCGATGTTCCACTGCCGTTTGGCATTGAGTGGCAGCCGTGGTTCTGGTTGGTATTGGGCGCAATCGCGGAAGTCGGCATGGTTGGCGCGGCATTGACCGATCCCGAAGCTAATGCCGAAGCTATCGCCCGTGAATTTGAGCAAAAATACGATCTTCGCCAAATTAAAAGCAATGTTTCGGCGGATCGTCTGCGACGCGCAATGGAGTACCGCCGCAACATGATGGAACTCGCGAGTCGTCACAGCGGCGCGATGCGTACCAGCTTACGTCAAACCATTAGCGATGTGAATGACTGGATTGGGCATATGTACAATCTGGCGCTGCACATTGATGCATTTGACAGCAACGAACTCGTCGAACGTGACCGCAAAATGGTTCCGCAGCAGTTGGAAAAAGCACGCCAACGTCTTGCCCGCGAAAACGATCCGGCGGTGCGGCGCGACCTTGAAGAACAGGTGCGGGGACTGGAACTTCAGTTGAACAATCTCGAAGCGACTGCCAACAGCGTTAAGCGCGCCGAGATTCAACTTGAAAGCACGCTTTCCGCGCTTGGCACCATCTACGCGCAAATGTCGCTGTTGGGGACGAAAGAAGTGGACAGCGCCCGCGCACAGCGTTTGCGTGACGACATTAAAGACGAAGTCGCTGGCTTGCAGGATACCATTGATGCGCTCGATGAAGTTCAATCGCAGCGCCTTGTCCTCCGCTAACCCATTGACCTCAACATTGCGCTTACAGGGGCGGTCCGTCGGACCGCCCCTTCCGTATTTATGCTATCCGCGCTTCGCCTTTTCGCGGTCAATGCGATAGCGCCGCGCCTCAATCGTCGGCGGTTGATCCCCCGAATCGAGACTGAGCATGATCGCGCGGTGTTCTTCCACAAGGTATTTGGGCGTGAGCGCCTCAAATAACCGCAAGCTGGCGAAGATAATCCCGATGTCATCCAACTGACCAAGCCCGACGAAAAGGTCTGGGATGAAGTCAATTGGCGAAATTAAGTAGACAAGCCCCAAGAATGGGACTGCTTTCAAATAAAGCGGTACGCGGTCATCGCGCAGAAGCCGCCAAGTTAAGCGTAGTTGAAAGACGATGCCCTTGAGTAGTTCCATCGTGCCGTAAATCCCTCTCCATCAATGCTTTAAAGAGAAAGGCACGGCGTACAACCTCCGTGCCTTTAATTCACCTTCTGCTATATATATACGCAGCAGATGAATTGTTGTTGCAAGATGCGCCTTGTCTATACCCCTATCCCCCAAGTGGATACCTGCGCGTCTATCCTTCAATCGCTTTGACGGCGCGTTCTACACTGTCTTTGGGGCTTACGCCAATTTGTTCGTCAATCACCACGCCGTTTTCGTCAATCACCCAATGTGAACGGATGATTCCCATGTACTTTTTGCCATACATACTTTTTTCGCCCCAAATGCCCCATGCTTCAAGAACGCTGTGATCTTCGTCCGAAAGCAGATCATATGTTAGGTTTTCTGCTTTTTTCCACTTGAGTTGATCTTTCGGCGGATCGGCGCTGATGCCAAGCACGACAGTGTTTTTCGCTTCAACCTGCGGCAGCGCATCGCGGAAGCCACACGCTTGTGTTGTGCAGCCGCTAGTGCCTGCCTTGGGGTAGGCGAACAGAATCACTTTTTTCCCACGATAATCACTCAGCTTGACCTTCTTGCCATCTTGATTGGGAAGTTCAAAATCGGGCGCGATTTCACCGACTTTCGGCATCATATTGTCCTTTGTGTTTCTGGTGATAAAGTATGCTCACCTTAACGATAATGCGTTTTGATGAGAACCCGTTTAATCGCGCTCCAACAAGGGAACGAGCTTGCGACCTTACTTCATAAAGAATCTCACACTAGGGTTTGCGGCAGCGGCTGTACTGGCGCTGATCGTATCGTATGCGCCGCTGATGCAAACCATTCCCAACGGCAGCGAACACTACACCATGATCGACGTAGGTGAAACACAGATCGTCCTTAACGTGTGGGGAACGCTCCACGCAACGGGCTATCCGTTGTATGTCATGATGAGCAGCGCTCTCACCGCGCTGTTGAAAATGGTCGGCGTGAGCGCGGCAACAGCGCCCGCCGTCACATCCCTAATCTGGGGGATTCTGGCGCTCATGCTGGTTTACCTGATTGCTGCGCGCCTGACTCGACCATTTTTTGCGGCGCTGCTCGTCATCAGCTTTGGGCTGACGCGCAATATCTGGCTGCATCACTTGATCGCGGAAATCTACACTTTTGGGCTGTTGATCCATATGCTGCTGCTGCTCGTCGCACTGTGGACACCGCCGATCAAGTCGCGGCTGTTCTTGCTGGCGTTGATCGGCGGGTTGGGGGTAGCGCATCATCGCGCGACTGCCATGCTTATCCCGGCACTGTTGTTCGCTGTGTTCGCGGACTTTCGTGCTGCTTACAACGGACGTAAACTGCCACGCCGGTTGATCGCGTGTCTTGTGTTAGGGGTGATCGGCTTCATTCCTTATATATATCTGCCGCTGCGCGCCAATGCAGGCGCGGCATGGGTGTATGGCGACCCATCCACGCTGCAAGGGTTGTGGCACCAATTCACCGGGCGAGAAGCCGCGCGCTTCATTGGCGGAGTATCGTCATTCGATGGATTAATCGCCAACTTTCAGCTTGTCACGAATGTCTTGATCACTGATCTCACGCTAGGCGGTTTGTTGATCGGCATTATCGGCTTAGTGTGGGGAGTGATCAACAAAACGCATCGTCGCGCGGCGACCACATTCGTCTTAAGTGGCGCTGCGGCGTATGTGTTTCATGTCGCTGCCTATACGGACGTGCTGGCGGCGCTGATCATCGCTGTGGAAGTGAGTCTTGCGTTTGGATGGCTGTTCTTGGTGGATCGGCTGTGGGCGTGGATCAAGCCGCATTTGAACGTCACGCCTTTGATGGGCGGTGCGGTGCTGACGATCATCACGGCTGTGTATGTTGTGAGCTTAATTGGCGCGCATCGAGATTTCCTCGCATCGCTCACCAGCGACAACACCGGACTCGACACCATCGCCGCAGTCGAGCAAGTTCCGCCGAACTCCACTGTGATGATCGCGTGGGGGCCGCGCCATTTTGCTGCCGGATTTGCCCACGATGTTTGGCTTGTACGACGAGATGTGACTCTTCTCGACCACAACGCTGACTATCGCCCAGCATTTGAAGCGGGAACGCTCATCACACCAGATTACACCTTTTTTGCTTTCCCACCCGCGTGGTGGGAAGATCGGTTAGGAGAGCCTGTCACGCTGAATGCCGCTGCGCCGCGCTGGGTGAGCATCACCAGCACGCCCATTCTTTATGCACATGAATTACAATCGAGTATTGAGGTGGTTGATGCGCGTTTAGCTTGCCGCCCATTCGCGCTTGATCTCCTTGTTGAATGGGTATCGAATGGCGACCAACCGGATCAAAGTGTGTTTGTGCATTTGCTTGATGTGTCTGGGGCAGTTATCGACCAAGATGATCAGTTCGCGCCTGTGTATGGATTGCGCTCGCTTTCGACATGGATCGAAAATGAAATCGTGCGCGATGTATATACGCTGGATCGACTGAACACGGGTGTCACAATCCGTTTTGGGCTGTATCGGCAGTTGGCGGATGGATCGTTTGAAAACACGCTGGTGCGCGAACTGCCCGTTTTATGTGATGCTTGATATTCAACCGCTGCCATCATCGATTGTGGCAGAATTTCATTGTGAAACTGACGGAGTGTGTGGCGCATGAAAGTCACAACCGTTCTTGTACTGAGCCTGATTTTGCTGCTTGGCGCGGCATGTTCGACGACAGCGACACCCACAGCCATCCCAACGCTTGCGCCCGCGCAGATTGTCAAACGGTTGGCAACGGTGCAAGTACCCCCTACGCTTGATCCTCTGGCGCAGCAAAGTACACGGAGCGCAGCGCGTCCCACATCCACGCCGCCGCTGCCAACCCCCACACCGACTGCATATATCGGCATCTTTATGGGGGATTCATCCGGCGGCGGGGAAGGCGTGCCGGACGTGAACGCGAATCAATACTTGGGGACGCTCGTCGCGCTGTCACCGCCTACTTTCCCGACGCTTGGCGTGCAGCCGTGCATCATCCCGCCGAATGCGCTGTATGGCTCGAATTGGGCAGTTGATCCGGTTGTGCGTGACAGCATCGGATGCCCCGGTGAACCAATGACTTCGTATATTGGGGCTGCCGTATTTTTTGAGCGTGGTGTGATGTATTCGCTGCCTACAGGTGAAATCTATACGGTGGCTTCGGGTGGGACGGAAAGCGGGCGCTACTGGTATGCGCCTTTCGCGCCGCCAGAGCAGTCGTGGGGTGTTGATGTGCCGCAGGGATTGTTACTCCCCACAGGGGTTTATGGGGCGATCTGGCGCGCAGTCGATGGTGTTCGTCAAACGATTGGTTTCGCGCAAACAGGCGAACAGCCCGTATCAGTTTCGCTTCAGCGATTCGAGAATGGCGCGCTTCTGCTCGACGGCACTGCGGGACAGACATTCGCGTTTATCGGCATTACGGGCGGGGGCATTGGCGAAGGTGTGGTTTACGGACCGTTTAGCGCGGATTAAATACAAATGTTTTATCGCAGAGAAAGTCTTTACATCTCTGTAGTGGCTGCGGTGTGTATTGCTCTTTAGCGTTGGAACTTACATAGCTCCAAAATACGTGATTTCATTTCGGGGTTCACATCGAAGCGCGAGTCGAGATATTCGAGAATGGCGCGGGCGCTTTCACGATTGCGTGAGTAGCCCTGCACGAAGTTCGGCAGGATCGGCGCAAGCGACGGGTAAAGCTGTTCGATGCGCCGTTCAACCGCAAACGGATCGGCGTGGGCTTGAGCGCGGGGTTCGACTTTCGATGCAAGATGCAGCGTGCGATCTACGGCATAGTGTTGAATGAATCGCTGCGCGGACAAGATTTCGCCGCGTTCAAGCCGCATCAGCCCGATGTAAAGATTGGTCAACGCTTCGCCCAACTGCCAGTCAACGGTGCTTTCGAGTGCGCCGGGGGTGCGTTTGTAGGGGGACAGAATCGACTCATCAAAGTCGTCCGCTTTCCAGACGACTGCACCACCCGCGAACGGGATGTTGGCGAGTTCGTCCGGCTCAAAGACAGCGTATTCACAGAAGATGCCATCAGCATACAGGAATTTGTAACCGTCTAGCGTGTTCTGGAAATAGTATGCGGCGGGCGCGATGTTCGTCAACCACGACAGGTCGCGGATGAATTCGGCTTTGTAACCAGGTTTGACGATGGCGAAAAAATCGAGATCGGATTGATCATCTAGTCGATCCCGTTCTACGCCAACTGATCCCAATCCTAACAGGGCGAACGCTTTGCCCGTTTGACGCAGCGAATCGCCAATCGCATTCAGGCGTTCGATCAACTGCTGTGGGCGATTCGATGATGCCGACAATGTTATAACCCCAGTTTGTGTTCATATAACGTGCGGTGCTTGATCGATTCGCCAAAGACACTGATTCCGGCATTGAACACGATCAACCCCAATGTGCCGAGCAGAATCCACTGCCATGCGGGTTTTTTGCGCGCTTTAATCACCGTCGCTTGCCCGATGATCGACGCGCCCGTGCCAATGAGCAGCAACCCGCGCGGAGCAAGTTCACTCCACTGTTGATAATGCTGATCCATAAACCGCCTCAACCAACGCGAACGTATTTACAGTGCGATTGTACTGTGTTCGTCGAGCGTTTGACTAGTGTTTCTCGTTAATTTGGTTACTGCGTATAAGAGTCAGTATACGCAGTAACGCAAAAACTGCGTTACAAACGGCTCAACTGCTGCCGCCTACGAATTTCGCCCATGAACGCAGCGCGCGAAGCTGAGGAGTCTTTTTGCTCTGGTGCTGCTGCATACGGGTGAGCAAATCGTCAAGGATTGTCACGGCTTCGCCCGCAAATTCGCCTTTGTTAAGCATGACGCATTCGGCACGCGCGCTCATGGCAGCGTCCGTCATTTCAGACCGTGACGGCATCCCTTCTTTGACGAAGCGTTCCAATACTTGTGTTGCCCAAATGACCGGCACGTGCGCGGCTTCACACAGCCAGAGGATTTCTTCCTGCATTTCGGCGGTGCGCTCATAACCGACTTCAATCGCCAAGTCCCCGCGAGCGATCATTACGCCGAAGGGCTGTTTGCCCGCCGCCGCGACGATCAGTTCTGGCAGATTGCGAATCGCGCGCGGTGTTTCGATCTTAGCGATGATGGCGACTTCCTGCGGGTTTTCGATGCGCTTCGCCAGTTCACGTTGAAGCAGCGCAATATCACCCGCATCCTGCACGAATGAATAGCCGATCATATCGGCGTGGGTGGCGGCGAAATCCAATGCTTTCAAGTCGTCATCGGTCAGCGGGCTTATCGTCAAATCGCTGTCGGGGAAGTTCAACCCTTTTTCCGGCTTAATTTTCGCCCCGTTGATTGGCGCGTGAGTCACACGCAGGACGACACCATCAAGTGCTAGTCGTTCGACGGTGCAGCCGATCTTGCCGTCGTCAATCCAGACAGTGGCGTTTTCATCAAGTTGGTCAAGAACTTCCGGCAGCGTACAGCGCGCAGCGGCTGCATACTCGCCTAAAGCAGATTTTTTCGGCGGCGCTTTGGTCAGCAGCATCGTATTACCCACATGAATCTTTTTGCTGTTGATTACATCAGCGGTGCGCGGTTTGGGACCGCCCAAGTCCATGAGTACTTTTACATCACGCCGCTGCACACGCGCCGCCGCGCGCACATGCTCAATCATTTTGCTCCATACGTCGGGATTGTCATGCGCGCAGTTAATCCGTGCCACGTCCATGCCGCGTTCAACCATGTCGAGTACAAAGTCGGGATTTTCGGCGGCTTCCGATGGAAATGTCACCATGATCCGAACTTGACGTTTGTCGCGCATCGTGCCAAAGAGATCAGTCACCTGCCGTTTGAGCATCCGTTCTCCGCGAAAGAACGCATTCACACGCGGATGATTGATGCGTTCGTTTTCGGGGATGTTGTTCAAAGCTTCCAAGGTGGCGATCACAGCATCGAGCGTGGGCAGCACGCGCGACTCGCTGCGCCCCAATGAGGACAGCCCGAAGGGCATGAGCGCGGTTTGCAGTTCACGCAGGTCACGCCCGCGCATCGCCAAGTAGTAGGCGAGGTTTTGCGCGCCAATCAAGAATGCGCGCCGTTTGATGCGTGGTCGCCAACTGGCGAACAATTCTTGTCCTTCTTTGTAGATTTCCGTGCGTAGATTACGCATTTCATCAAGCAGCGATTCGCTGGTGATTGTTGGTTTCGCCTTGAGCATAGAATAACCCTCTGGTTCTGCGGGTGCTTGCCACGCCGATCTATGATTTGTCGTTGGGATGTGGAAACAAAAAGGGAGCAGATCGCTGCTCCCCGGAGTAGTGTTTCTGCTATGAGGAATTGTAGGGGATTAATCCATCGCGGGATCAGTGACGGACTTCGTTTCCCGCACGACATTCATCATCTCCTCAATGCGGCTGAACTTCAGGCGTGGGCGGTTGACCGCCGCACCCCGTTCTTGTTCCGCCGCGTCGATTCGCAGCCAGTCATCATACGTCACGTAGTCCACACTGCGCTTATCCAACAGCGCGATCACATTGTCATGGTTCGGCGTGTTGATGTGCCCTGCGCGCAGGTCTTCAATCGCCATGTTGACCGTTTCAACCGAGTCGGGCTTATTTGTGCCAATGACACCGGATGGACCACGCTTAATCCACCCCGTCACGTATTCGCCAGTGCGAATTTCATTCGTCGTCGGATCGAAAACACGCCCCTGCTTATTCGGGATCACGCCCGCTTTGTTATCGAACGGGACACCGGGCAGCGCCACGCCCTTATAACCAATTGAGCGGAACACCAACCCGACGGGAATAACCTCAACCTGATCAGTAGCGCGTGGGCGCAGCGATCCGTCTTCTGCTTGATAGAGTTCGTTCTTGACCAGCTTGATCGCTTCTATCCGATCCGTGCCGATCAATTCAACAGGGGATAACAAAAAGCGCATGATGATTCGGCGGGGTTTGCCCGTTGCGCCGCGTGCAGTATATTTCTTGAGGGTTTCGACGTTAGTCCGCGACACTTTGTCACCACTTGCGGCGAGATCAGCTTCGCTCAATGGATCGAGCGTTGAGTCGGCATCCGGTACGATCACATCCGCGAGCGCGAGTTCTCCCAGCTCTTTGATCTCCGGATTAGTGAATGCCGCTTGCGCGGGTCCCCGCCGACCAAGCACATAGATTTCTTTCACGCTGCTGTTATCGAGCGCGTCGAGCGCGTAATCGGCAATATCTGTGCCGACCAATTCGTCATGCGAACTCGCAAGGATGCGTGCCACGTCCATCGCCACGTTGCCATTGCCAATGACCGCCACACGTTCTTGAGACAGATCGAACGTCAATTCGCGGTAATCGGGGTGCGCGTTGTACCACCCGACAAATTCGGTGGCGGCATGACTGCCCGCCAAATCTTCGCCGGGAATGCCCATGCGGCGGTCAGTTTGCGCGCCCGTCGCATAGATGATCTGGTGATAGTGAGCCTTTAGTTCATCAAGGGTGATGTCGCGCCCCATTTCGACATTGCCGAAAAACCGGAAATTAGGATTGGTGGCAATCCGGTCATAGACTTTTGTCACCGACTTGATCTTCGCGTGGTCGGGGGCGACACCGCCGCGTACCAATCCGTGAGGCGTAGGCAGCCGATCATACATATCGACTTTGACAGCGATGTCCGTCTGTTTGAGGTAATGCTCTGCGGCATAAAACCCGGACGGACCCGAACCAATAATAGCGATCCGCACTGGATTGGTAGCTGTACCCACTTGTGTCATGTGATTGTCTGCTCGTTTGCTGAACTCGACAAAGGCGCTTATGAGAAGCGCGTTGTACTCCCTTGTTGGAATTGGGATGTTATTCACAAGGGTGAGTATAACATCGAATGAACTGGGTTGTGCTTAAACATTCATCACAAATTTGGATACAAAATATCCTATTTGTATGTCTGTTTTAGCCCCGCAGCGGCAGCACCAAATCCTTCTGGAAATCGGTCAGCGACACTAACACCCCCCGTTCGTCGATCACGAAGGTATCTTCAACGCGCACGCCGAACCCTTGTTCAGGATAATACAGCCCCGGTTCGATGCTGATCACATTGCCGATTGTCAGCGTATCGTGGGACAAGTGCCCAATACTTGGACGTTCGTGGATTTCTAAGCCAAGCCCATGCCCCAAGCTGTGGACATATCCTTCCATGGTGCCGGGTTTGCTGCGTCCAGTGGGGTGACCGTTCTGCTCCAAGTAGCTTTGCACCGCTTCTTGAAGCGCGCGCGCGGGGATGTTGGGCTGAAAGTTATCCACCGCGATCTCAAAGGCGTTCATGACCTGATCATACGCCTGCTGCACTTCCGGCTTGGCATAGTTGATCGACCATGTGCGTGTGCAGTCGTGATAGTATCCGCCGCCGATTTCATGTGGGAACAGGTCAAATACAATTGATTCTCCCACGCGCAGTACGTCATCCGGCTCACCGCGACTGTGCGGGAATCCCGCATCGCGCCCCTGTGCGAAAATCATATCAGTATCTTCAAGGTCGAGGTCAAGCAGGGCGCGGCGGACAAACCGCTTGACCGCGCCGATTGTCAGTGGCGATCCTTCGGCATCAACGACGATTTCGCCTTCAGCGCGGTGGCTGGCGATGAAATCCCACGTTTGGCGGAGTACTTCGCTTGTGCGCGCCGCGACAGACCGTATTCGCAGAATTTCATCGGCATCTTTGGTCATGAACGCTTCATCGAACAGGGTTCTGCCGCGTTCGCCAACAAAGCGATACTGTGGATAGTGTTCGCGCAAGTCCCCAACCAAGCTGATGTATTCATGCAGGTGTCCTTCGCCGTAAATGCCGATTGTGCCTTCAGTCACCCCCGCGCGTTCGAGCATTTTCGCCCAAAACGCAATGGTCGCTTTGTCGGGGTTGCCTTCCGCCGCATTCATCAGTTCCACCCAATCAAGGTCATAGTAGGTGAGCACTTCCAGACCACTTTTGGCGGCCTCTTCCGTTTCCATGCCGTTGACGATCATAATCGGTGAGCCGCCGCGCTTCTTGACGATGTAGCCGCCTGTCACATGCGCCCCATTCGACATATAGGCGCGCAGCACCCCCACATGATCTAGCCCAACGACGACCAGCGCATCCAGCCCGCGCTGTTCCATCAAGCGGTCAATGTCTGCTCTCATGCGTAATAATCCTTCATGATTATCAAAAAAGGTTTAGGATGGGGGAATGCCCCATGCGTACACTGCCCCATTCCCGTCAAAAATGAGGATCAGCCGCCCGTCGTCGGTCCACTCCACATCGAAGATGCTGCGGCTGTTGATGGGTATTCGTGAAGTGCCAATACTTTGTTCACGTACATCGGAAAGGTTCCATAACGTCACGCTGCCGTCAAAAATGGAGGTGACGAGCATCCTGCCATCGGGTGAGAAATCCGCGCTGATACGCCGACCTGTTGTATCGAATAACCGGATCACCGGCGCACCCGTTTCACCATCCCACAGTGCCAAACCCGCATCAGTGGTGCCGCTTACCACGAACGAACCATCGGGCGAAAACAGCAGCACGGGCGATAACCCTTCCGTCACGCTGATGCGAACAACAGCATTTTCCATGCCGATATGCCACAAGCGAGTGTCACGGTCAGTTGCTATTGCCAGATGTTCTCCCGTAGGGTGAAAACGTAATTGCAGTGGAACTAATGGAGTCGTCGATCCGTCCACGTTGATGAGTACGTTTCGCACGCGGTCAATTTCCGTGAGCGTTTCCCATTCCCAAACAGAAACATCGCCTGTTTCGTTCGCTGCTGCCACACGAGTCCCGTCCAGAGAAAATGCCAGCGCCGTGATTGCCGTGTCTCCCACATCAATCGTCACCAGCGATTCGCGTCCAAACAAGTCCCAGATTTTCACCGTCCCATCCATGCCGCCCACTGCCAATCGATCCATCTCAGGATCAAATGCGGTTGTTTCGTTATAGGTGGGATGTACAGCAAAGTTGAACATCTCGCCACCTGTGTCGGAACTCAGCGCGCGCAGCGTGCCATCGCTGGACAAGATGAATACGGCAGTTTTATCCGACGAAAAATACGCCCGCGATGCGTCCGCGCGCGAAGTCGTGAACATCAACGAACCGTCGATTAAATCCCACGCCAGTGTTTCGGCATTGTTCAACCCCACGAGCACGGTAGCATCTGGCGACAGCGCGTAAGTGAAGATTGTTGTGATTTCATCTGGCTGATCCAACTGCCCAAGCGCAGCAATGCGCGGCACATTATCAAGCGTGATCGGGGCGCTGGCTTCAACCCAATTGGATGCGTCGCTTTGCGACGGAGAATCAATGATCGGCGGCGGCGCATTATCTTGCGGATTTTCGGGGGTACATGCGGCGGCGATCCCTGCTGTGAGGATGCACAGGATCGCCGCTGTGAAAAATCTACGCTTGCTCATCAAGGCAGTGACTACTCCGCTTGAGCAAATAAGCTGATATTCGCTACAGACACGCCAAAATCGCGGATTTGCGCCAAACCACATTCACCCTCAAACGGTTCAACTGTGCCATTTCCGTTTAAATCGATCCCTTCGATGATCGCTGCTGCCAACATGGTGGATTCGCCCATCTCTTGGCTGACTTCAGCAATATCGGCTGCGGTAAAAAAGGTTGATTCTGCTGCGATCACATCGTTTATCCAACCACGCGCATTAGCAACACACACACGAATCAATTCGATTTGGCTTTGCACTTCAGGGGATGCGATGGCGGCGGCACTGGTCAGACGTTCATCAATTGCATCAATGAAGAATATCGTCCCCACCCCACGCCCCGGATTTTCGCCGCGTCCATTCCCGTTGAAATCCTCTGTCGTGCCTTGCAAAATATTGATCGTGTGTTCCGCGTGGGTTTGTGCCGCGCCAATGGTGGTCGAACCTGCGGCAAGCCCTGCGTGGCGCATGGCGACTTCGGCTTCCGTGAGCGCGCCATCGAGCAAACTGCTCCCCGCGGCTTCGGGTTCTTCGTAGTTTTCACTGCCCGGTTCGCCACCGCCCGCACTGCCTCCACTACTCTCTGCAACTGCTAAGCCATCCGGTGAGCTGACTAGAATTTCGCGCAGCGCGTTCATCACTTCTGGCAGGGTTTCCCCCGCATACAACACATTTTCGCTTGGCGTATCCGTGTCTCCCTGTTCGCGGGTTATGAACAGACGGTTATAATGCGTAATCAAACTCTCATCAGAAGTAAAGATGATCGCGCCATCCCCAAATGCATCGACTGTCATATCGGGCAGGCGCAGCAGTTCACCCGATGACGTGTTTTCCATCCATACGGCGTAGACGTTTTCCGCACCGCTCGGCTGAAGATTTTCCATTTCGATGCGGATTGTGTCTCCAAGTATCGCTTGCGTGGAAAATCGGGCTGTGCCATCCGGCGCGCTGACATTCGCTGCCGCAACCGCTGTGCGTGGGACGGTTGTGGCTGCCCCGCCCGTTTCCGTGTTTGAGGCGATCACGGCTGTGGCTTGCACATTGTCACCTTGATTTTGCTGGTTGATGAGAACCAGAAGCACCAGCACCAGCAGCGCGGCGATCAAAGCGAAACCGCCAATTAAAATCCAAGGACTTGGACCGGCATTTGTAATGATCGTCGTATTGCCCGTCGTTGTCAGCGGATTTTGTGTATCTGATGGCGCGTTAGTGGAACTTAAGCGCACCGTTGGGTTGACAGGCAGCGAAACCGAACTTAGATCAGGGCGCGTTTTTGTCGTGGCGACATTCGGCAGCAAAGGTTCGCCTTTGAGCGCGCGATGAAAATCATCGACAAAAATCCCTGCCGTTTGATAGCGATCTGCGGCTTCTTTGGCGAGCGCACGCTCCAAAACAGTGTCCAACGCCGCCGGCAAATCGGCTTTCACGCTCGATAAACGCGGCGGCGCTTCGGTCAGATGCTTCAGAATCACTTGAACGGGAGTCTCACTGCGATATGGCTGCTGACCTGCCAACATCTCGTACACGACCACGCCAAGCGAATATATATCTGCGCGACCATCGACTGCGGCATTTTGTGCTTGTTCTGGCGCGATATACGCAGGCGTGCCGATGAGTCCGCCTGTTGTGGTCATCCCGCTGCCTTCCATGAGTTTGGCAATCCCAAAGTCCGCCAGCAGGGCGAATCCCTCGCGGTTAAGCAGCACGTTGTCCGGTTTGATGTCGCGGTGAATGATGCCTTGTCGATGTGCTTGATCGAGCGCGGATGCGATTTGTTCCAATAGTTTTAGCGTTTCTTCCGGGGGGATTGCCCCGCGCCGCATCTTGTCCGCCAGCGAGCCGCCGTCGATGTACGGCGTGACCAAGAACAAAATCCCATCTTCATCGCCATAATCATACAATGGCAGGATGTGCGGATGCTGCAAGCGCGCAATCGTGCGCGCTTCTTGACGAAACCGGTCCACAAATCCGGCTTGATGACCGGGATGAGGAGTCAGCACTTTGACTGCGACATAACGATCCACATCGGATTGGTACGCTTTATAGACCGTCGCCATACCGCCGTGACCGATCAATTCGACAATTTGGTATTTACCGAGCTTGCGCCCGATCAACGATGTAGACAATGCAACCCCCTCAAATTTGTTCAGTGTTACATCTGTGCCATCGAAAGCAAAGTGTCCCTGCTAGAAAGCATAGGCGGCTTCTAACTCATCGCGCAAGTTCACATAACTCTCATACCGTTTGCGGGAGATTCGTCCCGATTCTGCGGCTTCGCGTACCGCACATCCCGGTTCATCGTGATGTGTGCAGTCGCCAAAGCGACATTCCGGCACCAGCGGCGCAATGTCACGAAAGTAAGCATCCAATTCTTCCGGCTCAACATCCCAGATGGTCAAAAAGCGCAGACCGGGGGTGTCCGCTAAGTATCCACCCATCTCTAACTTGATCAACTCGCTGTAGCGGGTGGTGTGCATCCCTAATTTTGTCGATTCGCTGACTGCTTTGACGGTGCGCCCCAATCCCGGCTGAATTGCGTTGAGCAGGCTGGTTTTTCCTACGCCTGAAGGTCCCGCGAATACCGAAATTTTGTCCTTCAACTGTGCTTTTAACATGTCCACGCCAATGTTTTGCAAAGCGCTAGTGTAGATAACACGATACCCCATGGTCTCGTAAGGGCGAAATGCTGCATTAATGTCGATAGGATTGCTTAAATCCGTTTTGTTGACAACGATGGTAATGGTTTCAATGTTCGATTTTTCGCCTACAACGAGAAAACGGTCAATCTGGTGGGGATGAGGCATAGGGGCTGCCGCCGCAAACACGAAAAAGGCTTGGTCTGCATTGGCGATAATCACTTGTTCACGTTCGGCTTTGCCCGCTCCGCGATTGCCTTCTGTTCGCGCCGAGCGTGACAGCACACTGGTGCGCGGTTCAACGGCGATGATCGTCCCCGCGGCAGCTCCTTGATGGTTATCGAGGGTTTGAATGGTCACTCTATCGCCAATCGCCGCAATATCTGACGACTGCGCTTGCTCAAGGAGTTTTCCGCGCAAACGACACCGGTACACGATTCCATCGTCTGCTTCCGTCCAGAAGAATCCGCTCTGTTCTTTGATCACCAGCCCGTGCAGTAAAGCCAACCGCGTCCTCCCAACGCCTCACAGCGAATACACTTCAAGATCATGGAATGTCTTACCAGCTTTGACCGATCTATTTTCACACAGTGCTACAATGTTGTTGCTTGTCTCATTGTAACCGAAAATCTGTGCAATAAGTACCTTCGCTTCCGGTTCGGAAGAAAACCTACCTTTATCGCATCTGTGGTATCATCCGTGCATTGAAGGTTCGTTTTTAATAACAGAGCTTAATGAGGTTGTTCTCCAGTGGAAACGCACGAAAATCGCGATCAACTCTTTGACCAACAAGGCGGTCAATTGGAGGCTGTATCCGTAGAAAACACCAGCACTCCCCCACCATCACCTGACGTGGTGATTTTACCGACCAACACGAATCCATCCGCTTCGGTAGCGGCGGACACAGCGTTCACTGTGCAGCGCACGACGGTCAATTACATCGTGATTGGTATCGTGTGTTTGTTCGTCGGGGCGATTATCGGCGTGATTGGCTACGAACGCCTATCAAATGCGAATAATGAAGCGTTGATTCGGCGCGTTGTCAACACCGCGTTGGATGCCAGCCGCACCGATACACAGGCAATGATCAACCAAGCGTTCCAAACGTATGCGTCCGCAGGGGCTGGCGGCAGCGCCGGACAAAACCCAGCAAATGATCCGAACTATCGCTTTACCGTCAATTATGAAGGCAGCCCCGCGATTGGACCTGCCGATGCCCCTGTCGTGATCGTCGGATTTGAAGATTTCCGCTGTGGTTATTGCAAGCGGTTTAATGACACAACGCTCGATCCACTGCTTGAAACATATGCTGACAGCGTGCTTTATGTCCATCGTGATTACCCCATCCTTGGTCAGCAAAGTATTGACAGCGCGGTGGCTGCTGCGTGCGCCGAACAACAGGGCGCGTTTTGGCAGTTCCATGACCGTTTCTACGGCGCGCAAGATCAACTGGTGCGCGATGCGTTCATCGCATATGCGACTGAATTAGAATTGGATGTTGATATGTTTGGCGCGTGCTACGACAACCGGGAAACGCAGCAAGCCGTTTACGCTGATCTCGTTGAGGGGCAGACGTTGGGGGTAGGCGGTACGCCGACTTTCTTCATCAATGGGCGGCAGGTGGTTGGCGCGCAGCCGTATGAAGTGTTCGCCGCCATCATCGAACAGGAAATCGCCGCCGCTGCCGCGCCCGCCGAAAGTGATGAATCTGCTTCATGAACTCAAAACAAAAACGGGAATGCGTGTGTGCATTCCCGTTTCGTTTATATGTACCTAGTGTGCTGTTCGTGGTGGGAGCGGCAGGATTCGAACCTGCGACTTACGATTTATGAGATCGCTTTTCTACCACTGAAATACGCTCCCACGAGATGGACTTGAGCGGGTAGAGGAATTCGAATCCTCACCAAGACCTTGGAAGGGTCGTATGCTACCGTTACACCATACCCGCATGTGAACGTGCCAGTCGGGGAGCCGGAATTTGAATCCGGGACCTCTCGCTCCCAAAGCGAGCGCGCTACCAGGCTGCGCTACACCCCGCAACAGCGCCTATCTTATCATCACCCTGTAGAATTGTCTATCCGTTTTTCCCGTGTTTATTGGTGCGATTTTTACGCGCCGATTTTTGCGCGTCCGGCGGCACGCCTTCACCGAAAATTTTCAACCACTTTTCGACTTCCGACGGCGGCACATGAACATCCATTTTGACCCGCTGCTTATGTTTGAGATGCGGTGCGCGCGGCGTTTCACCATCTTTATCGATCAACATATCTTTATTGGCGGGCTGCGGCGCATTAAGCATCGGCACAAACTCATGACTCCGCATCGAGCGCATCCCGCGCATTTGCGCCGCTGTTAGCACGTCGCTGTCGCCGCTGACAACGATCCACTGCTGCGGGTCTTTCGCATGGCGTATCCGTTCGATCATGATGCGGTCTGCCGTACTGCCGGGTGATGCGAACACAACTTCGACAGTGGTGTTGGACAACCCCGACGATCCCGCCGGAATTCCTTTATCGAAGATGACGATGCATTTCTTGCGCTTGCGCGCCGCGAACCCGCGCAGTTTAAGCACCAACTTGGCTTCGTCGTTCGGGTCAGCGAGTGAGATATCGGCAAGCTGCCCGATCAAATTGTGTCCGTCGATGAGATACGCCATAATGCCGCCCCGAACATGTTCATGTTAATCCGATTATTGTAACTGACACTTCTGTTGTCACGGATAAGATTTCTATGATTGCTTTATTGAAGTCTTCCCTATTTCGCGCGCTGGCAGTACTTGTGCTTCTATTGGTGCTGGTCGCGGTGTACTTTTGGACGCACAACACGTCCGATACGCAGATCGCGTATGTGCGCTTGATCGCTCGTGTGAGTGAACTGCTGGTGGATACGTTCACCGTCGTCCCCCTGCTGACGGTCGCTGGTGCAGTTGGACGACGTATTTTCGCCAGTCTGCTTCGCTTGGAGTGGGCGGGTATTTCTCGCCTTGAACGGTTCGCGCTGGAAACGTTGATCGGCTTGGGGCTGTTCAGTGTATTTTCGGCGGCGCTCGGCTTGATCGGGCTGTTCAATCGTGCTGTGTTGTGGCTTCCCCTCATCGTGATCGCGGTGGTTCTTCGCCGTGATCTCGCCGCGTGGTTCTCAAATCTTAGTGGACTCATCGGCGCGGTGAAAACGGACTCGTTATGGGATCGCGCGATACTGCTGGTGCTGATTGTCCTGCTGTTCACGGCAATGCTAGCGGCATTCGCTCCCCCCTATGCATGGGATAGCATGACCTATCATCTGGTGGCGGCAGCACAATATCACCAAGCGGGGCAAATCACGGCGCATCCCGAAAACTTCTTTCTAGGTTTTCCCCAAGTGGGCGAAACGCTCTACGGATTGACATATTCACTCTTTGAGCGACCCAACAGCGCCGCCGTGCTGCATTTCGCCTTCGGGGCGCTTGGCTTAATCGCCACAATGGGAATTATCCGCGCGCACTTAGGCAAATCCGCCGCATGGATGGCGGCAGTTTTGCTGATGAGTTCTTTCAGCGTGTGGCGGTTACTTGGGTGGGCATACGTCGATCTGGCGGTGATGGCATTTTCGGCAGGCGCACTAATCACCGTACTACGCTGGCAAGCTTCGCGCGCTGACGCTTGGCTGATCACTGCCGGCGTGATGATCGGCTTTGCGGTGGGGACAAAATATGTGGCGGGCGGGCTGGCGATTACGCTGGCGATCTTTGTGTTGATTCACGCGCTCAAAACTCGAAATGTGCCGCGCGTGCTTGTGATGCTCGTCTTGCCCGCGCTGTTAGTGTTCGCTATATGGATGGTCAAGGGCGCGGCGCTGTACGGCAATCCGATCTACCCCTATGGGATTGGCGGGCTGAACTGGGACGCAGCGCGCACAGCGTCATTTAATTTAACTGACCAAAATTTAATCACCACCGGGCGCGCGTGGCATCTGCCGATCCTGCTGCTTGCCGCGACAATCTTCGGGGTACACGGCGGTGAAGGCTACTCGTTTACATCCGGTGTGTGGCTGCTCACATCCCCGCTCTTGTTGATTTTCGTGTGGGGGGAACTGAGACCGCGTGAGCGCGCGTTCGCCCGCAGCGTGATTCTGCTCGCCCTGCCCGTGCTTGGCTTCTGGATGGTCACGTCGATGTTCAGCGGGATCGCCGCGCAAACTCGCTTGATGACGATGGCATTCCCGTTGGCGATGATGCTCGGCGCGGCGGGCTTCGCGGGGTTAAGCCGCTTTCCCCGCAAGCCGATCTATCTTGAATTTGTCGTGCGGGCGGTGTTCGCGTTCACGCTCGTCTTTCACCTTGCCGATGTGCTGCGAACGTTCGTCAACGATGAAGTGCTGCCGTACTCACTCGGCATGATCAGCGCCGACGACTATTTGTATCAACATCTTGGGGCGCATTACCCCGCGCTGACCGGGCTTGCCAATCTGCCAGCGGGATCGCAAGTGCGGTTGATGTGGGAGCCGCGCAGCTTCTACTGCCCGCCGACAATCATGTGTTTGCCCGACGTGATGTTCGATCACTGGCGGCGCGGACTTGATTCCACCAATCCTATGGAGCAGTTGGCGGCGTTTCAAGCGGCGGGAGACGACTATTTGCTGTTCTTCAATACACTCCATGAACTCGATTCAACAGATGAAGATAACGCCGTTGCCAATGCCCTATTTTTAGAAACACTCGAATCGCTTACCCCTGTGTGGACGGATGGGTTGTATTACACGCTGTATCGGTTGCAAGATGAGTAAAGGTTGATGGCGATAGCCCGATTGGTTGGTTTGTTCACAATCCAGAAAGCATGTATCCTCACGGATGGAAGTGTGCAAGCGTAAAGGTGGAAAGAGAAAGGCGTATCATGAAACGGTCATTCGTTTGGGTGTTACCCGCATTGGGCATGATCAGCCTGATCGCAGCGGCATTGATCGTCGTTGGGTTGGCGGCAGCACAAGGGACACCTCCCCCAGTAACGACCCCGTTCGTCCTTGCGACTGCCGTACCGTTTCAACCGACTTCGGAACGTCCGCCCGTCACGCCGCAGGACTTGGTGAGTTTATCCGGCGTGGGTGGTACGCCGCTGAGATCGAATGTGCGAATTCGTCTAGAGCCTAGCTTGACAGCGCGACAGATCGGCATTTTGCGGTTTGGGCGGTTTATCGACATCGTTGGCACAAACGGATTTGATACCGAACGCACCTGCACAGGCGATCCCGAACGGGACTATGATATGTGGGTGCAGGTGTTTTTCCGTGAACAGCGCGGCTGGATTGCCCGCTGCACGTTGGAAGTGTATGGCGATATGAGCCGGCTTCCAATTGAAGCAGAACCCGAAGCAGTCGGGTAATTGACTCTGAAATCTGATTTTGTGTTATTCTTCACAAAAGGCTTGAGGGGATATGCAGCGTCGTTCAGCCATCATCTTTGTGGTACTCAATATATTTCTATCGCTTGGCATCGCTTACGGCGTGATTACGCTGGTAGGCGGGCGCAGTCAGCCTGTGCCGGAAACCAGCCAAGTGATCACAGTGCAGTTTGTTATCACGGCGACACCCGGTCCCACGCAAACGCCGTTCATCATCACTGCCACGCCGCCAGAAGGCGTAGTCCTGCTGCCAACAGGCTTGTTTGGTACGCCGACGAACATCACAGGCGCGCTGACGGGGGCAGGAACGCCGACAATTGATCCAGCAGTGTTGGCGGGGGGCAGCACAGGCGGTGAAACCCTTAATGGGACGACACTGCCGCCCAACTGTATTTTGCACACGCTTGAAGAAGGCGATACACCGTTCAGCATCGCGGAAGAATATGGCGCGGATGGCGCAGAATTGATGGCGGTCAACGGGCTGGATGATGATACCGCGCGCTTCTTGCAGATCGGGCAGGTGTTGATTGTGCCGCTGGAGGGCTGCGGATTGACGGCAGCGGCGCTGCAAGCACTGCAAGCGACAGAAGAAGTCGCGCTGGCGACGGATACCCCAGAAGCCCCAACGGCGGTTGGCAGCCCTGCGACAGAAACAGCGCAGCCAAGCCCCACAGCGACACGCACGCTGCCTCCGACAGCAGCAAACGCGCAAATGGAAATTTTGCGCGTCATTAGTCCGGGGATCATCACGGCTGAAGCGGTGGAAATCCGCAACAATGGCAACACGGTCAATATCAGCGGATGGCGCTTGGTTGATGGACAGGGCAACGAATACGTGTTCAGCGAACAACTCTTGTTCTCGCAAGGACGCATCACGGTTTACACAGGGTCAGGTACAGATTCTCCACCCGCGAAATATTGGGGACAGCAGACTGCCGTTTACGAATCGGGCGATTCGGTAACGCTGCTCGACGCAAATGGGCGCGTGCAATCGACCTTCGTGATCCCGTAAGATTAGGCTCAATCGTGCGTGGGGTGGTGCATCGTCGTGCCGCCCCATGTTTGAAATGCAGGAGTTAGCATGTCGAATTCATCCATTGTTGATGAAATTCTCAAGGATGCTATCGAGAGCGGCGCGTTCAAGAATCTTCCCGGTGAAGGCAAACCGCTCAAGCTAGAAGATGAAACGAGTGTGCCGGAAGAACTGCGGCTCGCGCATCGTATTCTGCGGGCGAATGATCTTGCGCCCGATTGGATTATGGATGGCAAAGCCATCAGCGATACACAGGCGGCGTTGACCAAAGAAGTGCGTGTGCAGACGCGACGCTATCTTAAGGAACTGCGCGAAGCCGAATCGAGCAGCACGCCGGAACTGAATCGCCAGCATATCAATCAGCGATGGGATGTGACCAAAGCGGCGCTCCGCGAACGTATCAACAAGCTGAACAAGGACATTCTAAATTTCAATCTGAAAGTGCCGCGCGGCGTAACGCATCGCCCACTGTTCGACCTTGACCGCGAGATTGCGCGCTGGGGATAACAAGAGATATATCCTAACGGAGAGGGCGAACCCCTCTCCGGGACACAAAAGTACGTCTGAACCTTAAGATATGCCCTCGAAACGTGATATTCTGTTTCGCGCATCTCCCCACCTTCTTTCAATTAATTGACAAAGAGTTGAGGCGGTGAATTCTGTGATCTAAACCGCGTAAAATCGGGACATAAAGGACATAAGTTTTAATTCTCTGTCCGCGTTCCCGTACTGCCCCTATTACGTATATTGCCGCCATGACACATACGTGCTAGACTCATCCCTGTTATCCGCCCCGACAGGTACATCATCCTTAGATATTTAGGTGCTGGATGGAACAGGCGCTTTATCTGCAGTGGCGACCCGCTTCGTTTGACGATATGGTGGGGCAGGAACACATTACGCGGACGCTTCGTAACGCGCTCAAGACTGGACGCATTCGCCATGCGTACTTGTTCAGCGGTCCGCGTGGGACAGGCAAGACGACTTCGGCGCGTCTGCTGGCGAAAGCCGTCAACTGCCTTCACGAAGACCACGATCAACGTCCCTGCAACCAGTGCGCCAACTGCATCGCGGTCAATGAAGGACGCTTTCTCGACCTAATCGAAATTGACGCTGCAACTCACACGGGTGTCGATGATGTGCGCGATTTGCGCGACAAGATCGCGTTTTCGCCGGGTGAAGGTCGCTTCAAGGTTTACATCATCGACGAAGTTCACCGCTTCAGCGGCAGCGCGTTCGATGCCCTGCTCAAGACGCTGGAAGAACCGCCCGATCACGCGCTGTTTGTGCTGGCGACCACCGAAATCGACAAAGTTCCGCAGACGATTAAGAGTCGGTGCTTGCAGTTCGAGTTCCGCCTTTTTTCGGTGCGCGAAGTTGCGGACCGGTTGATGCTAATCTGCGAATCGGAAAAGCTGAAAGCGGATCGGGCGGCGCTGGAAATGGTCGCCCGTCAAGGTAAGGGCAGTATGCGAGACAGCATCAGTCTGCTTGACCAGATCGTGACCGATCCTAAAGAGCGCATCACGGTTGAGTTGGTGCAAAAGGTATTGGGAACAGCCGCCAGCACTGCCGTCAAATCGCTGGTGAGCGCGTTAGTGGCGGGCGACAGCGGCGGCGGTTTGCGTGTCATCCACGAAACGATTGACGCGGGGACGGATCCGCGCCATTTCGGGCAGCAGGTGATCGATCATTTGCGTAATGTTCTTCTTGCCCAAACGGCGGGCGCGGAACTCATCGAAGCATCGGATGAGGATCGCGCGCTGTTTCAACAGCAAGCGGAACAGATCAGCCGCGCGGCGTTGGTGCGTGCGGTGCGTGCCTACAACGATGCGCTCAATAACACAAAAAGCGGCTGGCAGCCGCAGTTGGCGTTGGAACTCGCCCTGATCGAGAGTATTCACGGCGCACAAGAGATCGTCGAAGCGCCAGTCGTGCATACGGTTCGATCCGCTGCGCCAGCGCAAGCCTCACAGCCCGCGCCCGAACCTATAGAGGAAGAACCAGCGCCACTTCCGCCGGGATCTCCCGCGTTGGTGGAAGCGGGCGCAGTTGCGGCGAAATGGGATCAAGTGTTGGGGCGTATGGGGCACTATAACAAAACCAGCCCGGCTGTGATGAGCGAATTTCGCGTGCATCGCGTGAGTGGCGATACGGTATTTTTAGCGACGGACAACTCGATTTTGTTCGAGCGCATCAATCCTTATCCTGAAAAAAAGAAAGTTGTCGAGCAGGCGCTGCGCGATGTGTTTCGTCAACCGCTGCGTATACAGGTTGTGCTGCTAGAGGGCGGCGTTGTGCAAGAAGGCGATACTTCTCTGGCAGAAACAAACGATCCGTTGTTGTCCGAGATCAATGCGACGGGTGGAAAAGCCCGTCGCTTGAACAAGAAGCCATCTGATTAATCGTAAGAAGTGTAAAACAGGAGTTGAACAGCATGTCGAAGCGTCCTATGGGTCGTGGTATTCCGGGCGGCGGCGGATTCAATCAAGCTGCGGCGATGAAGCAGCTTCAAAAGATGCAAGAAGAAATGCAAGCGGCGCAGGCGGCGCTCGAAACGGAAACCGTGCAGGTATCGGCGGGCGGCGGCGCGGTCACAGTGGTGATGACTGGACATCAGCGTGTACAGTCAATCACGATTGACAAGAGCAAGATCGACACGACTGACGACGAATGGGCAACCGATCTGCAAGACCTATTGGTGATCGCGGTCAACCAAGCGATTGAACAAAGCCAAACAATGGCGGCGCAGCGGATGGAATCAATAACGGGCGGGTTGGGCAGCATTCCCGGCTTGGGCAACCTGTTTGGCTAAATTTTGTGCGAAAAAGCGGGGCGCAGCCGATGCACGCCCCGCTTGGTTTGAATCACGGGCGGCGACATGACGACAAAATCGATTCCTGAACCAGTCAACAAGCTGATCGAAGCGTTTTCACGACTGCCCGGTGTTGGTCCAAAGACGGCTGCCCGTTTGACGTATTATTTACTGCGTTCACCGGACGAGGTCGCGTTGGGGTTGGCAGACGCGCTGCGGCAAATGAAAGCGGAAACTCGCTTTTGCTCGGTGTGTTACAACATCACCGTGACTGATCCGTGCGGCATCTGCTCAGATTCACATCGTGACCACAAATTGGTCGCCGTCGTTGAAGAACCGCTCGATGTACTGGCAATCGAACGCACAGGAACGTATAACGGCGTGTATCATGTGCTGCACGGCGCGATTTCGCCTGTCAACGGGATTGGCCCCGATGACTTAAAAATCCGTGAACTGGTGCGGCGTGTCGAGTCTGGCACAGTGCTAGAAGTCATCATGGCGACAAATCCCGGTCTGGAAGGCGATGTTACGTCGATGGTGATTCAACGTGAACTCGCAGGCAAGGGGGTAAAGATTACAGGGTTGGCGCGTGGTCTGCCGATTGGTGGCGATATTGAATACGCAGACTCAGTCACGTTGAGTCGTGCGCTTCAAGGTCGCAGCGAACTCTAAATGTCAGGGGTTATTCGTGAAGATTGCCCCTTCACAAGCCAAATCCCACTGATATAATCCCCTCTCGCTGTCAAAAATAGGCACATATCCCAAGATGGAAAAACGAGTTTAAATCTCGTTTGAAATTGTAAGGAGAAACGCTTGACAGTGACCGTGTGTGTTGATAACATACTTCGCACACTGTAACACAGTGAAAAAGTCTTGTCCTAAAAACAAGCACCTTGCGGGAGCGAGGGCACCTTAACAACAGAAACGTGAGAGAAAGCCCTTGTGAAGGAAGAGCCTTTGCGAGGAAGAAGAAAGCAAAAGGGACAGACACTCAACGGAGAGTTTGATCCTGGCTCAGGATGAACGCTGGCGG
>Ga0209172_10001504_pt1 | contig 48803 bp, 44 predicted proteins | sample LarsenN4metaG_FD_184113 | JGI IMG/M metagenome (GOLD analysis project Ga0209172, IMG submission 184113) | Hot spring sediment bacterial and archeal communities from British Columbia, Canada, to study Microbial Dark Matter (Phase II) - Larsen... ... | reverse complement strand
TCGCCGCCGGCGACCTGCTGCATCGCCGGCTCCGAGAGCGCCACGACGTACAGCCGTTCGCGGCAGCCCTCCTCGCCGAAGCGCTCGCGGAAGTACTCGAGCTCGGCGCGACACCACGGCGAGAGCACGTAGTTGTCGTGCACCACGACGACCATCGCGAAGCTCTTGTCGATGCGCTCGCGCAGCTCGGGCCCGAGCGCGCCGGCCACCGGCCCGTTGTCGCCCGACTTGTGCACCGGCGGCAGGTGCACGCCGCGCATCACCGCCTCGAGGCCGCGCTGCAGCTCGGCCGCGAAGAACGAGACCCAGTTGTGGCAGCGCACGTCGTCGGCGTGCGCGTAGCTGATGAACGCGAGGTAGTCGCTGCCTTCGAGCGTGTTGATCACGGCGCACGGATGCTAGGCGGCGGCGGCGCGCGGTGGCAAGCCGGTACCGGCTCCGGCATCCCCCTACCTCGTCGCGCCGGCGGCGGCGGCATCCACAGGGCAGGTGATACTTCAGCATCCGGTGAATTGACCGCATGCCCAGCCCGCGCGCCCGCAGCACCCCCCGGCCGGCCGGCCGCACGGCGGCGTCGCCCAGGCGCGCGCGCGCCGCGGCCCCCGAGCCGCGCCCGCGCGATGCCGACCGCTCGCAAGGCGAGATCCTGGAGGCGGCGACGGCCGAGTTCGCCGAGTTCGGCCTCGGCGGCGCGCGCGTCGACCGCATCGCCGAGCGCGCCCGCGTCAACAAGCGCCTGATCTACTACTACTTCGGCAGCAAGGAAGACCTCTTCCGCGCCGTGCTCGAGCGCGCCTACGAGGGCATCCGCGGCGAGGAGCGCAAGCTCAGCATGTCCGAGGTCGACCCGATCGAGGCCATCCGCCGCCTGATCGCGTTCACCTGGAACTACTACCTCGCGCACCCCGAGTTCCTCACGCTCCTCAACAGCGAGAACCTGCACCGCGCCCGCCACCTCAAGGAGAGCGCGGACATCGCGAGCATGAACTCCCCGCTCGTGCAGATGCTGGCCGAGGTGCTCGAGCGCGGCCACAAGGCCGGCATCTTCCGCGCCGGCGTCGACCCGGTGCAGCTGTACATCTCCATCGCGGGGCTGGCCTATTTCTACCTCGGCAACTGCCACACGCTGTCGGCCGTGTTCGCACGCGACCTGCTCGCCACCAAGGCCAAGGTGGAGCGCCTGTCGCACATGACCGACCTGGTGCTCGGCTACCTCGTGCGCGACTGAGCGCCTCGGGGGCCGCGCGCGCCGAAGGCCATCCGTCGGGCACGGCCGCGGCCGCGGCCGGCGCACCGGCGCCCCTGCGGGCATGCCCTCCGGGTGGGCCCGGATGCCGGCGCCGGGTCGGCCCCCTAGGATTGGCCGGCCTGATTAACCGGCCAGTGAACTAGCCCCTGCCAGGAGACCTGCATGAAGCCGCTGCCCATCCACCGCATCGCCCGGGCCACGCTGCTGGCCGCCACCGCGCTCGCCTGCAGCCTGGGTGCCGGCCTGGCCCACGCGCAGTGGAAGCCCACCAAGCCGGTGACCATCATCGTGCCCTGGGCCGCCGGCGGCGCCACCGACCAGGTCACACGCCTGGCCGCCGCCGAGATCGAGGCCGGGCTCGGCCAGAAGATCGTCATCGTCAACCAGCCGGGCGGCGCCGGCTCCATCGGCACGAAGGCCGCGATGGACGCGCCGAAGGACGGCTACACCTGGACGGCCGGCGCCGCCAAGCAGCTCGGCACCTACCCGGTGCTCGGCATGATCCAGAGCAAGGTCGACGACTTCCACCTCTTCCTCGCGGTGACCAACGTCTCGATCGTCAGCGTCAACCCGGGCACGCCGTACCAGACCTTCCCGCAGCTGCTCGAGGCGATGAAGGCCAACCCGCTGCCGGTGGCCACCGCCGGCAACAGCAGCTCGGGCCACTTCGCGATGGAGGCCATCGCCAAGAGCACGGGCGCCAAGTACCGGCACGTCACCTACGACGGCGGCAACCCGGCCGTGGTGTCCACCGTGGCCGGCGAGACGCAGATCACCACGCAGCTCGCGCCCGAGCAGAGCGAGATGCTCAAGGGCAAGCGCCTGCGCGCGCTGGCCGTCGTCGGCGAGCAGGCGCTGACGATCGAGGGCGTCGGCACGATCCCGCCGATCACGCAGTTCGTGCCCAACTTCCCGAAGGTCACCACCGGCTTCGGCATCTTCATCCCCAAGGGCGTGCCGGCCGAGGTCGTGGCCACGGTCGAGAAGCTGTGGGCCGAGAAGGTCGTCACCTCCGAGAAGCTGAAGAAGTACGCCGCCGAGCGCGGCGCGCTGTTCACGCCGCTCTACGGCAAGGCCGCCTTCGACGCGGTGTGGCCGACGGTGGTCACCGACGCCTACCTGCTGCAGGAGGCGGGGCTGGCCAAGGTGTCGCCCGAGTCGCTGGGCATCAAGCGCTGACCACGGCGCCGCTGAAGGCCGGCCGTGCACGACCGCAGCGCCTGGGCGTCGGTGGCCTTCTGGGCCGCCCTCGGCACGGCGGTGTTCGTGGCCGGCTGGCGCATGGACCGGCTCTCGCACCAGGGCATCGCGCCGTGGTCGGCGCCCGGCCTGCTGCCGGCCGTGGTGGGCGCACTGATGGTCGCGTTCGCGCTCGTGCTGGCGCTGCAGACCTGGCGCGAAGGCGCCGCGCCGCCGCGGGGCAGTGCGGCCGACGAGGCCGGCGAGATCGACATGGCCGGCAAGGCGGCGGACGCCGCCGGGGCCGGGGCCGCCGAGCCCGGCGACTCCTGGCGCGGCAGCATCCTGGCCACCGTGCTGTGCGTGCTCTTCGCCGGCGTCTCGCTCGGCCACGGCTGGCCGTTCCAGGTCGAGGCCGCGCTCTTCATCCTCGGCTTCACGGCGGTCTTCCGCTGGCCCGAGTGGCGCGCCGAAGGTCGGCTCGCGCGCGGCCTCGCGCAGACGGCGGCGGTGGCCGTCGTCGCCGCGGTGGCCATCGCGTCGCTCTTCGAGTCGGTGTTCCTGGTGCGGCTGCCGTGAGGCCGGCCGCGCCCCTGCCCGCCCGCCCGCAGCGCGCCCCATGGAGGGCCTGAGCCACCTCGGCACCGCGCTGGCGGGGCTGCTGGGCCCGTGGCAGATCGCCTACGCGCTCGGCGCCACGCTGGCCGGCATCGTCATCGGGCTGCTGCCCGGGCTCTCGGCGACGCTCGGCGTCGCGCTCTTCACCACGCTCACGGTCAAGATGGCGCCGACCGACGCCATCCTCGTGCTCGTGTGCGTCTACGTCGGCGCCATCTACGGTGGCAGCCGCACGGCCATCCTGCTCAACATCCCCGGCACCGCCGCCAATGCCGCGGCCTGCCTCGACGGCAACGCGCTCGCGCGACAGGGGCAGGCGGGCCGCGCGATGGGCATCGCCACCACGGGCTCGGTGGCCGGCTCGCTCTTTGGCGTCGTGTGCCTGGCGATGTTCACGCCGCTGCTCGCCGAGACGGCGCTCAAGTTCGGCGCCTTCGAGTTCTTCTGGCTCGGCATGGCCGGCGTGATGCTCTCGGGCACGCTCACCGGCAGCAGCCCGGTCAAGGGCTGGCTGATGGGGCTGCTCGGCATCCTCACCGCCACCGTCGGCCTCGACCCCATCCACGCGCACCCGCGCTTCACGTTCGATCAGAACGCGCTCACCGGCGGCATCGGGCTGATCCCGGCGCTCGTCGGCGCCTTCGGCTTCGCCGAGGTGCTCACGGTGATGGGCCAGCCGCGGATGAAGGCGGTGGTCTCCACCGTGGGCTCGGTGCTGCCGAAGATCGCCGACGTGCTGCGCCACTGGCGCACCATCCTGCGCTCGGGGCTGATCGGCGTCTTCATCGGCGTGCTGCCGGGCGTGGGCGAGGACATGGCCGCCTGGTCCTCGTACGCCGCCGCCAAGCGCGCCAGCCGCGAGAAGGAGAAGTTCGGCAAGGGGTCCGTCGACGGCCTCATCGCCGCCGAGACCGGCGACAACGCCGCCATCCCCGGCGCGCTGATCCCGGCGCTGGCGCTCGGCATCCCCGGCTCGGCGCCGGCGGCGGTGCTGATGGCCGCGATGATCATCCACGGCGCGCAGCCCGGCCCGATGCTGATGGTGTCGAGCCCGCAGTACGTCTACGACATCGTCGGCATCACCTTCGTCGCGACGCTGGCCATCCTCGTCTTCGGCCTCGTGCTCGTGCGCCCGATCCTGTGGGTGCTGCGCGTGCCGCGCGAGGTGATCATGCCCATCGTCTTCGTGCTGTGCGTGCTGGGCTCGTACTCCATCACGCAGCGGCTCTTCGACGTGTGGGTCATGCTGGGCGTCGGCGTGCTGTGCTTCCTGCTGCGGCGCCAGGGCTTCCCGGTGGCGCCGTTCGTGCTGGGCCTCGTGCTCGGCGACATCATCGACAAGTCGCTCCGGCGCGGGCTCGTGCTCTCCGACGGCAGCCTGGCGCCCTTCTTCACGCGGCCGATCAGCGCCGCGCTGGCCGCGCTGGTGATCGTGATGCTGCTGGCGCAGCTGCCGCCCGTGCAACGCTGGTGGGCGCGGCGCACACGGAGCACCACACCATGATCCCGATGACCGAACGCCTGGCGCTGTGCAACGAGGTGCTGGCCCCGTGGCCCTTCGAGCGCCAGTGCGCCTACGCCGCGGCGCTCGGCTACCGTGGCCTCGAGGTGGCGCCGTACACGCTGGCCGACGACCCGACCTCGATCACCGAGGCACAGGCGCGATCGTTCGCCGCGATCGCGCGCGACCACGGCCTGGCCATCACCGGCCTGCACTGGCTGCTCGTGGCGCCGAAGGGCCTGTCGATCAGCCACCCGGATGCGGCCGTGCGCACGCGCACGCTCGCCGTGCTCGACCGCCTCGTCGACCTGTGCGCGGCGATGGGCGGCCGCTACCTCGTGCACGGTTCGCCCGCGCAGCGCGAGCCGCAGCCCGGCCAGGCGCATGCCGACGCCCTGGCCCGCGCCACCGAGGCCTGGGTGCACTGCGGCGAACGCGCCGGGCCGCTCGGGCTGGCCTACTGCATCGAGCCGCTCTCGCGCGACCAGACGAGCGTCGTGAACACCGTCGCCGAGGCCGCCGCCATCGTGCAGGCCGCGGCGCTGCCGGGCCTGCGCACGATGCTCGACACCTGCTCGGCCGGCCGCACCGAGGGCGAGCCGCTGCCGGCCTTGATCGACCACTGGTGGCCCGGCGGCCTGCTGGCGCACGTGCAGCTCAACGACCGCAACCGCCGCGGCCCCGGCCAGGGCGACGACCGCTTCAGCCCCATCCTCGCCGCGCTTCAGCGCCAGGGCTACGGCGGCTGGCTGGCGATGGAGCCCTTCGACTACGTGCCCGACGGCCCGGGCTGCGCGGCGCGCGCCATCGGCCACGTGCAGGGGCTGCTCGAGAGCCCGGCGGGTTGAGGCCGGCCCGATGGCCGCCTCGGCACCGGGCCGGGGTAGGCACGCAGGTGCATGCTGCGGCGCGTGGCACAGAATGGCGCGTCACCCACCCGCCCCGCGCTCATGAAGCTCGTCGCCGTCTGCACCACCGTCGGCCAGGCCGACGACGCCCGCCGCATCGCCACCGCCGCCGTCGAGCAAGGGCTCGCGGCCTGCGTGCACATCGACGCCATCGAAAGCGTCTACCGCTGGCAGGGCCGCGTGCAGCACGAGACGGAACAGCGCCTGATGCTCAAGACCACCGAGGCCGCGGCGCCGGCGCTGCGCGAGCTGGTGCGGCAGATGCATCCGTACGAGCTGCCGGCGCTCTACTCGTTCGAGGTCGCCGAGGCCCACCCCGACTACGCGACGTGGGTGATGGAGCAGACGCAGCCGCCGGCCTGAGAGCCCGCCCAAGCGCGTGCGAGCCCTGTCCGCCCCGTCCCGCCCCGTTCAGAAGGCCCGGTCGGCGGCCACCACCGGCAGCTGCACGCGCAGCTCGAAGTGTTCGACGCCGTGCGCGAACGGCTCGCCCGCCCAGGCCTCGAAGCAGGGCTGGTGGTCGGGCACGTAGCCGCTGGCCGGCAGCCAGGTCGTGAACAGCCAGTCGAGCGCGCGCAGCTCCAGCTCGGCCGGCCCGGCCAGATCGACCTCGGCGAGCGTCGTCGGCGGGAACACCGCCACGCCGATGTCGCCATCGACCGGCACGCCGTCGGGGATCTCCAGGCCGACGTCGTAGCGGCAGTGCGCCAGCGGCACGATCTCCGGGTCCTCCCACTGGTAGCCCAGCCACTGCCCGCCGGCCAGCCCGCGGGCCCGGGCCCAGGCGACGAGGCGCTGCGCCGCCCGCGCCACGCCGTCGCCTTCGTAGGGACGGAAGACGCGCAGATAGGCCACGCGCCTCGCCGGCACGGCACGCACCCGGGCGACGAAGCCGTCCGGGTTGCGGCCGGGCGGCAGGCGCTGCAGCGGCTGGCGCCCGCCCTCGGGCCACACCGCCTCGACCAGCTGGCGGCGGCCGTCGCCGCGCTGCCCCCGCAGGTCGAAGCGGCGCGGCGGCACGCCGTAGCGCGCCCGAAACGAACGCGAGAAGTCCGAGCTCGACGAGAAGCCGCAGGCCAGCGCCACCTCCGTGAGCGACATGTGCCGGCGGTGCGACAGCAGCCGCAGCGCCTGCTCGAGCCGCACGCGCTTGACGAAGTCGTGCACCGTCTCGCCGACCAGCGCCTTGAAGAGCCGGTGGAAGTGGAACGGCGAGAAGCACGCCGCGCGCGCCACCTCCTCCAGCGGCAACGGGTCGGCCAGGTGACGCATCACGTGGTCGATGGCGCGGTTGATGCGTTCGACGTAGTCGGCCGTGGCTGCCGGATCGGCCGCACCGGACGCTTCGGCCGCAGCGCCTGCACCCGCCGGAGCAGGCGGAACCGCCGGCTCCACCGGAAGCGGCGCCCGCGGTTCCGCAAGATTTGGCAAGTCGGCCATCGACGGGCATCGTAGCGTCGCGCCTGCCGCCTGCCGCACCCGGCGCTGGACCTCGGCGGCTGTCACCACAGGAGGGAAAGACGATGAGCACGACCCCGCCGATGAAGCTCGGCACCTTCTCGCTGAGCCTGGCGGTCAAGGACCTGGCCGCCTCGCGCCGCTTCTACGAGGCGCTCGGCTTCACGGCCTTCGCCGGCGAGCCGGCGCACCACTACCTGATCATGAGAAACGGCGACGCCACGGTCGGCCTGTTCCAGGGCATGTTCGAGAAGAACATGCTGACCTTCAACCCGGGGTGGGACGCCCAGTGCAACAAGCTGCCCGAGTTCACCGACGTGCGCGAGCTGCAACGCCGCCTGCGCGCCAGCGGCATCGAGCCGGCGACGCCGGCCGACGAGAGCACCACCGGGCCCGCGCACTTCGTCGTCATCGACCCCGACGGCAACCCGGTATTGGTCGACCAGCACGTCTGAGGGCGGCGCGTCGTTGAAAGATCCGGACGCTCCGAGACGACGGACGCGGAGCCCCCTGACTCAGCAAGCCACGCAATGAACCGGAACCTCGCCTTCGACCGACGCACTCTGCTGGGCGCCGCCGCGCTCGTCCTTGCCGCCGCGGGCCTTTGGTCCCTCGGTGGCGGCGCCGAGGCGCAGACCCCGGCAGGCGCCCCGGCGCCGGCCGGCGCCACGCGGACCGAGACCGCCACCTTCGCCGGCGGCTGCTTCTGGTGCGTGGAAGCCGACTTCGACAAGGTGCCCGGCGTGCTCTCCACCACCTCCGGCTACACCGGCGGCAAGGTGGCCAACCCCACCTATCAGCAGGTGTCCGGCGAGCGCACCGGCCACGCCGAGGCGGTGCAGATCGTCTTCGACCCCACGAAGGTGAGCTACGCGCAGCTGGTCGAGAAGTTCTGGCGCACCATCGACCCCACCGTGCGCGACCGCCAGTTCTGCGACGCGGGCTCGCCCTACCGCACGGCCATTTTCGCGAACAGCGACGCGCAGCTCGCCGCGGCCCGCGCCTCGCTGGCCGCGCTGGAGAAGAGCAAGCCCTTCAAGGAGCCGATCGTCACGACGATCGAGCGCGCCGGGCCCTTCTACCCCGCCGAGGGCTACCACCAGGACTACTACAAGAAGAACCCGGTGCGTTACGCCTACTACCGCACCAGCTGCGGCCGCGATGCGCGGCTGAAGGAGCTGTGGGGCGACGAGGTCGCGGCCAAGAGCCCGTGATCCTTCTCGGCCGCGCCGGCCGATCAAGCCGGCCGCCTGGCGGTTGACAGGCCGGCATTGAGCGGCATCAGCAACGGCGCCCTTCTTCGGCGTTAGCCTGCACCCGGCCGATCGCCGTTCGCGATCGAAGGAGTGTGCGCGATGGACGCCCGCCGCAGGCAACTTGTCATCGGGTGTGCCGCTTCGGCAGCCGCCCTCCCGGCCTGGGTGGGGCGGGCCCACGCCTTCGAGCCCGGCACCCCGCTGCCGGTGCCGCCGCTGGTGGAGGCAGGGAACACCGGCGCGACGCTGCTCGAGGCCATCGAAGGCACGAGCGCCTTCTTCGCCGGGCGCAGCACGCCCAGCCGCGGCTTCAGCCAGCCGTTTCTCGGCCCGGTGCTCAAGCTGACGCGCGGCCGCACGGCACGCATCGACATCCGCAACCGGCTGCGTGAAACCATCACCGTGCACTGGCACGGCCTGCACGTGCCCGGCGATGTCGACGGCGGCCCGCATGGCGAGGTGGCACCGGGCGCGCGCTGGCAGCCGGCGCTGGACGTCGACCAGCCGGCCAGCACGGCGTGGTACCACTCGCACGTGCACGGCCGCACCGGGCCGCAGGTATACAGCGGGCTCGCGGGGCTGCTGATCATCGACGACCCCGCGCGGCGCGAGGCCGCGTTGCCGCAGCGTTATGGCATCGACGACCTGCCGCTGGTGCTGCAGGACCGCGCATTCGCCGCCGATGGCCGCATGCTCTATGCGATGGGCGGCATGATGGGCGCCATGCTCGGCGTGCGCGGCGACCGGTTGCTCGTCAACGGCGCCATCACGCCGGTCGCCGCCGTGCCGGCCGGCGTGGTGCGGTTGCGGCTGCTGAACGCCTGCAACGCGCGCATCCTGCACCTGCACTTCGAGGACGGCCGCCCGCTGCACCAGGTGGCCAGCGATGGCGGGCTGCTGCCGCGACCGCTGGCCCTGAAGAGCCTGACGCTCGCCCCGGGTGAGCGCGCCGAGGTGCTGGTGGACTTCGCCACGGCGGCGTCGGCCCGGCTGCTCTCGGCGCCCGACCGCAACAGCCCGATGGGCGGCATGGGTGGCATGGGCGGCATGGGCCGCGGCATGGGCATGATGGGCTCCGGCACCAACCCCGCGGCGGTGGCGGCCGATGGCGCCTTCGAGGTGATGCAGTTCCGGGTGGATGCCACGCGCGAGGCCGCCGTGCGCACGCTGCCGCAGCAGCTGGCGACGGCGCCGCCGCCGCCGCAGCTGGGCGAGCCGGCGCGGCGCCGCCGCTTCGTGCTCGACACGCACGGCATGATGGGCGGGGGCATGGGCCGCGGCGGTGGCGGCGGCGGCATGGGCGGGGGCATGGGCATGATGGCCATGACGATCAACGGCCGTGCCTTCGACATGGACCGCGTCGATTTCGCCACCCGCCGCGGCGAGACCGAGTTGTGGGAGGTGAGTGCCGGCGACATGGCGCATCCCTTCCACGTGCATGGCACGTCCTTCCAGGTGCTCAGCCACAACGGCCGCGCCGTCGATTTCTCGACCACCGGCTGGAAGGACACGGTGCTGGTCGACGGCCGCACCGAGCTGCTGATGCGCTTCGACCACCGCGCCGGAGAGCACACGCCCTACATGTTTCACTGCCACATCCTCGAACATGAGGACGCGGGCATGATGGGGCAGTTCACGGTCGCCTGAGTTCGTCGCCGGCCGCGCGGCCGGAGCCGGTCAGGGGGCGCGGCTCGCATGGCCCGCGGCCCGGGCCGCGGGTCGCGGGCTGAGGCCGGTTCGCGCTACGCCGCCGTGGTGATCTGCTGCAGGCCGAGATCCACCTCGCCCCGGGACTGCGGGCGCACCGCGCGAGCCACCTCGACCCCGTCGCGCAGGAACACGAGCGTCGGCCACAGCTTGACGCGGAACGAGCGGCCGAGCGGCTGCCCCGGCCCGTCGGCCACCTTCACGTGCGGCACGCCGGGCTGCGCGGCCAGCGCCTCTTCCACCAGCGGCTGCGCGCGCCGGCAGTAGCCGCAGGTGGGGCTGCCGAACTCCAGCAGCAGCGGCCCGCGGCGGGCATCGATCTCGGCGCGGGCGGGCTCGGTAGTTTCGAAGGGCGTGCTCATGGGGTGCATGCTAGCGAGGGTGGGGAGACCCCTGCACCCCAGCGCCGCGCGCCGGTGCGCCGCCGCTCAGGCCGGTGAGAGCACGTGGATGACGCGGCTGGCGACATGCTCGCGCGTCTTCGCCGCATAGGCCGCCATGTGCGGCGCCGCGGCATGCGCGGCCAGCGCGGCCGCGTCGGCCCACTTCTCGACGACGACGAACGTGTCGGGGCCGAACTTCGTCTGGATCGGCGGCGCGCCGTCGGCGTCGACGGTGGCACCGTACTCGATGCAGCCGTGCTCGGCGAGCACCGCGGGCACGTTGGCGCGAAAGTGGCCGAGCACCGTGTCGCGTTGGCCGGGCTGGGTGGTGATGATGGCGATGACGTGGATCATGGCGGGGGTTGTTTCGGGTTCCGATGGGGAGTCAGTGCACCATACCTCCGCCCGCTCCAACGGGCGGACGGGCGCGACGCAGTACACACAGTTTGCGGGTTAACCCCGCCCGTGGCGCCGCGGCGGAGTGAAAACTTGCGACCGTGCATGGAGCGACCCACGGACTTCTTCGTCGATGCGCTTGCATCCTCGCCGCCGCATTGTGTCTCGCTCCGCTGGCGCAGTCCGGCGAGCCGGTGGACGCGCCGGCGTCCTGCGTCGCGACGCAGCACTTGAGTTCGCAAGCCGAAGACATCGCGCACGGGGGCGGGCTGAACGGCTGCGGTTGCCACTTCAACCGCAAGACCGGCGAGTGCCACTGCCATCAGCCGCGCGGCTGCGGGTGCGCTTGCCAGCCGGCGAGTTGCATCGCGCGATAGACCGCCTGCGGACTTGGATTGCTTCGGCAAGTGATCGGTGGAAAACCCAGAGGGGGAACGATGAGCGACTGGGACTTCCTGCATGAGATGCATGCCAGAGGCTGTAGCGCCGAGGAAATCGCCGATGCGGCCGCTGTCGGATATGCGCCCTGGGACGAGGCCTACATCAGCAGGCAATGGGTCGACGAGGAACTTCAGGGCCAGTCACCAGACGCTGCCGAGTCGCTGAAGCCCAAGGAGCCCTTCAAGAGCCGGGATGGGTTCCCGCTCTCCGTTCTGAGGCAGGCCGAAATCCTCCAAGACCTGGTTGACTGCGCCGAGCGCCACTTTGAAAACACGGGCAGGTACCTGCAGGTGTGGGGAGAACTCGGCGAGATCTACGCGGAAGTCAAGTTTGGGCTCTGCCGCCATGGGAGCCACCAAGCCGGCTCCGACGGCACCATCAATGGCAAGCTCGTCGAGGTGAAGACCATCTCCCCTGAGAAAGCCAGCGATCAGGTCTTCGTCAAGAGCCAAGGCGACTTCGAGCAGTTGCTGATCGTTCGCATCGACGAGAACTTCGAGTTCACCGGCAAGCTCATCGATCGAGCGGAGTTGGCTGGGGGGCGGGGGAGGTTTCTCCGAGCGCGGCTGCGCAAAGGCATCGACCAGCCTTGAAGGGCACGCGCGGGACGAGTGCGTGCTTGGCAGCGGCTTCTGTGCTTCGTCCCTGGTGGTCGGAGCGACGCTGACTGACAACAAGCGGCCGTTCAGCCCGAGTTCCCGCGCCAAGTCGGAGGCCGCTGCCAGTAGTGAAGCGGCCAACAGATGCGGGGAGGCGGGCCACGTTGCGGTTGACCTTAGCCTCGCGTCGCCAACTGGCACTCACGCCCGTCAATCGCGAGGGTCAGTCTTCCGCGTCGGGCCTCATTCGGTCTGGCCGTAGTGCGCCTTGTTGGGCTGTGGTCGGCCGCAGGGCAAGCAATATAGGATTGGGCGCGCAAGCGGCAAACACGACGAGGGCAGGATGAAGCTGATCAAGTACCGGGTCACAAACTTTCGCTCCGTGAAGGACAGCGGCGATATTGAGGCAGGATCTGTTGCCGCATTGATAGGTGTTAACGAGTCGGGAAAGACGAATCTGTTGCTCCCACTGTGGAAGCTCAATCCTGCCCGTGAAGGAGAGATTCAACCAACATCGGACTACCCGAAAACGATGTTCGCGGATGTGCGAGCGCAGCCCGGTGACTTTCGATTCATCAGCGCCGACTTTGACGCCGGCTCGCTCAGAGAGAAGCTGGTTGCGCTAACGCAGCTGGACCCGACACAGCTTGAGACTGTGAATGTCTGCCGATACTTCGATGGAAGCTATGGAGTTTCGTTTCCCCAGTACGTACCAAAGACGACAGTCCCCGCCGCTGAGATCAAGGACGAGTTGACAGCGCTGACGGCTGCCGTGGAGAGAACAGAAGCGCTCAAGAGCGAGGAACCTCTCAAGTCAACCCTTATCGGTGGTGTTCGAGCATTGGCTGAATCCATCAGCCAAGATTGGGGCGCGCAGGACCTCGACTCGGCTCTCGAGTCGCTGAAAAGGCTGCTGCCAGACCAGCCCGCCAAGACTTCAACGATCGTTCCGCGTACGCAGCAGACCATCGACGTCCTTCTCGGTTGGCTATCGCAGATCAGGGCACCAGCACCTCAAGATGTCGATGGAGTCCGAGACTTGATCTTGAAGTCGCTCCCCAAGTTTGTTTACTACTCCAACTATGGGAACCTCGATTCGGAGATCTATCTCCCGCACGTGGTACAAAACCTTGCGAGGAAGGATCTGGGCGCCAAGGAGGCGGCGAAGGCACGCACACTCCGAGTACTGTTCAACTTCGTGCGTCTTCAGCCCAAAGAGATTCTTGAGCTCGGGCGCGACTTCAAGGACCCGAGCAATCAAAATCGCCAGCCAACCCCCGACGAGATTGCGGCGATTGCCGAGCGCAAGCGAGAGCGATCGATCTTGCTGCAGTCCGCGGGAACGACACTCACGAAGGAGTTCAAGTCGTGGTGGAAGCAGGGCGACTACCGCTTCCGGTTCGAAGCAGACGGCGATCACTTCCGCATATGGGTATCAGATGATCGACGCCCAGAAGAAGTTGAGCTAGAGAATCGGAGCACGGGGCTCCAGTGGTTCCTCAGCTTCTACCTCGTGTTCTTGGTCGAAAGTCAAGGTGACCATGAGGATGCGGTTCTCTTGCTCGATGAGCCCGGCCTGTCTCTTCATCCCTTGGCGCAACGCGATCTATCTGCCTTCTTCGATGGCTTGACCCAGACCAATCAGATCATCTACACGACCCACTCTCCTTTCCTAGTCGATCCGGACCGATTGGATCGTGTGCGTAAGGTATTTGTGGCGGAGGACGGATCTACAGAGTGTTCGCCCAACCTTCGGCAGTCAGGCGCAGACCCAGCACAGGCAGGGGCAGCGTATGCCGTGTACTCGGCCCTGAACTTGAACGTGGCTGAGAGCCTGCTCTTGGGGTGCCTTCCTGTGGTTGTGGAAGGCGCGTCCGATCAGCACTACCTAACGATGATCAAGGCCCTTCTGATTGGCGCCGGGAAGATCACACCCCGCCGCGAACTTGTGTTCCCGCCCGCCGGCGGGACCAAGACGCTGCGAATCACCGCAAGCATTCTCACGGGGCGGGATGAGACCCTTCCGGTCGTTCTCCTGGACGGTGATCAGATGGGTACGAGGATGGCAGCAGAGTTGGCCAGCGGCCTTTACAAGGGCGAGGAGAAGAAGGTTCTTTCTACCGACGAGTTCGCCGCCTTCAAAGGATCCGAACTGGAGGACTTGATTCCTCATCAACGCTTCGTGGATGCCGTGGACCGGGTGTTCCGCGTCTCGGAACACCAGTTCTCAGAGGTCGCGGTAGCGGGAAGGCCGATCGTGCCGCAGGTTGAGGCTTGGGCTAAGCGTGAAGGAATCGATCTCGCTCTTGGATGGAAGGTCGAGGTTGCACGACGATTGAAGCCAACCTTGTTGGCAAAGGGAATCAGTGATGTCGATGGGGATCTGGTTGAGCGATGGGTGCAGTTGTTCACCCGGTTCGAACCGGCGTCCACATGACGGGTCGCTGTCGAGGGGACCGGCCGGTCACCCGCCGAGTTTGTCGCCGGCGGCTTTAGAGTCATCGCTGACCTTCGTACCAAGATCCCGGACGTCTTTGTTCAGTCTGAAGCAGCCCCAACGCCCAGAAAGCGGGGGCGATCCAAGCGATTCCACCGCTCAATGTGGAAGGGGCGCGATGCCGTCCCCTTCAACGCCCCTTCAAGGCTTGATCCTGCTACTGAACTGATTCGTGAACGCATCCGCCACCGCAAACGGCTTCTCCGGCTTGTTGGTGGCAAAGGTGATGTCGGCCGTCTTCTGCATCAGCTCGGGCTCGATCCAGCCCAGGCCGTGCTTGGCCGAGCGCTCGGTGACGCACAGGTCCAGGATCTGCGGCATCGTCGCCAGCAGCGTGTTGCGGTCCAGGCCCGGCACCACCTCCACCATCGCGTCGATGGAGGCCGCGGGGCTGGCCTTCGCGTCCTTCCAGCCCTTGTGCGTGGCGCGCAGGAAGCGCTCGACGAGCTTCGGGTTCTTCTTGATCAGCTCGTTGTTGACGAAGTAGGTGTGGCCGTAGATCGGCAGCCCGAAGTCGGCCCACAGCAGGTGCCCCACGTCGCCCTTGCCGAGCACCTTCTCCCAGATGGCGTAGCTCGTGTAGAGGTCGAACGACGCGTCCACCTCGTTGGCCGCGACGATGGCCTGCTTGCCCTCGGGCTTGACGTTGACGAGCGTCACCGCGTCGGGCGCGATGCCGTGCAGCGCCGCGAAGGCCGGCCACAGCACGCGGTGCGAGTCGGCCGGCGGCACGGCGATCTTCTTGCCGACCAGGTCCTTCGGGCTGCGGATGTTGGCGCTCTTGCGGAAGAAGACGTTGTTGCCGGCCTTGTCGTAGACCACCGCCACCATCTTGAGGCTCGCGCCCTTGCCGATGGCGGTGAGCACGGTGGGCGCGTCGGAGATGCCGATGTCGGCCTGGCCGAGCTCGATCTTGCGCGCGCTGTCGGCCGAGCCGCTGCCGCGCAGCACCGTGAGCTCGATGCCCTCCTCCTTGTAGTAGCCCTTCTTCAGCGCCAGGTAGATGGGCGAGTGGTCGGCCAGGTGGAACCAGTTCAGCTGCAGGGTCACCTTGTCCTGCGCCAGCGCCGGGGTGGCGCCGAAGAGCGCAGCGCCCAGGAGAGCGCCGCAGGTGGCCAGCGCGGTGAACGCGCGCCGGGTGACGGGTTGCTTCGATGCGTTCATGGGTGTCTCCTCTTGGGGTCGGGCGGGGGCGATGAGTCGATGGGGGCGATGGGGCGACAAGGCAAATCGGGCAGGACGCTGCTGCCTCAGGTGGCCGGGCCTTCGCGCGCGGCCCAGGGCGCGACGATCCGTTCGGCGGCCACCACCAGGCCGTAGAGCACGAGGCCGAGCGCCGAGATCAGGCCCAGCGAAGCGAAGATGGGCGCCGTCTCCATCGTCACGCCGCTGGTGATGATGATCGAGCCGAGCCCGCGCTCGGAGGCGACGAACTCGCCGACGATGGCACCGATGACGCTCATCGTGGCGTTGAGCTTCAGGCCGACGAAGATGTACGGCACCGCGTTCGGGAAGCGGATCTTGCGCAGCACCTGCCAGCGGCTGGCCTTGAGCGTGCGCACGAGGTCGAGCATCTCGGGCTCGGCGGTCGCCAGGCCGACGGCCGTGTTCACCACCATCGGAAAGAACGCGATCGTCGTGCCGATCAGGATGTTGGGCCAGATGCCGTAGCCCAGCCACACGACGAACAGCGGCGCGAGCGCGATCTTTGGCAGCGTGTTGAACAGCACCAGGACCGGCATCACCGTGCGCAGCAGCAGGTCGTTCCAGACGATCACCACCGCCAGCGCGATGCCGAGCACCGCCGAGAGCACGAACGCGCCCAGCACCGCGTAGAGCGTGGCCAGCAGGTTGCTCGTCCACTGGTAGTTCGGCTTGCCCAGCGCCTGCAGCGCCGCCCACGGCGAAGGCAGGATGAACTCCTTGATGCCGAACACCACCACCGCCAGCTGCCACAGCGCCAGCAGGCCGAGCATCACCAGCACGCTCGGCAGGTAGTACACGATGCGCGCGCCGAGGCCGCGCGTGGCGGGCAGCAGCGGTCGCGTGCCCATCGTGTGCCTTGCCTTCGGGCTTCAGGCCCTGCCGGCCGGTGGCCACGCGGGCGCCCGCATCGGCCGCATCGCGGCGCGCTCGGGCCAGGCCCCGGCGGCGAAGCCGGGGCGGCCGGCCAGCGAGCCGATGTGCAGCTCGCCGCCCGCGATGCGCACGCGCACCGCGCCGTGGCTGCGCTCGTAGAGGTCGGGGTGCGCGGCGAGGAAGGCCGCCTGCTCCGCCTCCGGCAGCCCGGCCATGCCGTTGACGTAGTGGTGGCCGTTGCGCTCGACGTGCGTGATGCCGAGCAGCGACACCAGCGCCAGGTCCTGCTGCAGCGCGAGGCCGGCCTGGATCGTCAGGTCCTCGCCGCTCATCAGGAATGCGCCGGCTCCCTGCGCCTGCCAGTGCGCGCAGCGCGCGCGGTTCAGCAGCGACTTGTACAGGCCCTTGCAGGTCTTGGACGAGACGCCGGCATAGCCCATCGCGCGCCCGCGCGGGAACGCGTCGAGCGAATCGTCGCTCTCGTCGATGATCACCGGCTTGCAGGCCGCCAGCACCCGCACGTCCTCGGCCAGTGCGGCCTGGCGCTTGATGGGCTGCTCGATGAAGACGACGCTCTCGCGCAGGCGGGCCAGCCGCGGCTCGGCCTCGATGCGATGCCACAACGCGAGCACGCCGTCGACGCTGTCGTACTGCTCGTTGCCGTCGAGCGTGCTGTGGTAGCTCGGCAGCCGGTCGAGCACGCCGGCGATGCGCACGAGGCGCTCGACGTCGGCGTCGGCATTGCCGCCCACCTTCAGCTTGAACCAGCGCTGGCCGTAGGCGGCCACGACCTCCTCCAGCGTCTCGGGCAGGCCGTCGCCGACGCGGCTGCCGGCGGCCGGGTCGGCCTGATCGGATGCAACGATCGGGTCGACGAGCCCGACCGTGTGGCGCGCGGCCAGCCGCGGCGCGTGCCGCAGGCCGGCGAGGAAGCCGCCGAGGTCGAAGCCCGCGAGGTCCGGCGCCAGCGGCACCACGGCCTCGGGCACGAGGCCGATGTCGTCGGCCTGCACCATCTGCTCGAACGAGCGGCCGAGCGCGCGGCCGAGTGCGTCGAGCACGGCCTTGTCGACGAGCGCCGGGCCGTAGCTGGCGACCAGCGGGTTGAGGCCCTGCCCCGCACCCTGCTCGATCTGCGCGCGGTAGTGCGCGGCGTAGTGGCCGAACGCGGTGCGCGGCACGCCGTCGAGGTAGAGCGAGCGCGCGAGCCCGAGCGCCGCGCGCAGCTGGTCGAAGTTGTCCTCGTTGCTGAGCGCCGGGTTCTTGTCGAACCACTTGGGCGCCAGCAGCTCGGCGGCCATGCCTTCGCCGACCGCCCCGGCGCCCGCGGCGCCGCCCGCCAGCCGGATGCGCACGTGCACGAAGGCCTGCGGCGCCGCGGTGAGCGTGACGACGCCGAAGCGGAACGGCATGCGCAGCCGCACGTCGCGCTCGAAGAAGTCGATCGATTCGATCGTGAAGGTCGGCGCGACCCGGCTCATGCGTGCCCCTCTATTCCATGCCCAGCAACTTGTAGATGCGGCGCGTGTAGACGCCGAAGGCCTCGTGCGTCTTCATGTCGAGCGTGCGCGGGTGCGGCAGCTCGATCGGGAAGTTGTCGGCCATGCGCGCCGGCCCCGCGGTCAGCACGACGACGCGGGTGCCGAGGAACACCGCCTCCGAGATGCCGTGCGTGACGAAGACGATCGTCTTGCCGCTCTCCTTCCAGATGCGAAGGAGCTCGAGGTTCATCTTCTCGCGCGTCAGCGCGTCGAGCGCACCGAAGGGCTCGTCCATCAGCACGAGCTTCGGGTCGTGGATCAGCGCGCGCGCGATGGCCGCGCGCTGCTGCATGCCGCCGGAGAGCTCGTACGGATACTTGTCCTCGTTGCCCGCGAGGCCGACCATCGCCATCAGCTCGCGGCCGCGCTCGCGCGCCTCGCGCATCGGCAGGCCCAGCAGCTCGGCCGGCAGCAGGATGTTCTCGAGGATGCGGCGCCACTTCAGCAAGAGCGGCGCCTGGAACACCATGCCGATGTCGCGCTCGGGCGCGAACGGGTGCGTGGCCGAGCCGATGCGCACCTCGCCGCCGTCGTGCGGGTGCAGGCCGGCCAGCACCTTGAGCAGCGTGCTCTTGCCGCAGCCCGAGGGGCCGACCAGCGACACCAGCTCGCCGGGCATCACGTCGAAGGTGGCGTCGGACACCGCCAGGTGCTCCTGGCGGCCGCGCCGGTAGACCTTGCGCACGCCGGCGAGGTGGATGAACGGCTCGGTGGTCATTCGGTTCGAAGGGGGTTCGCGGCAGTCGAGGCAGGCAGCATCAGCCGATGCGAGCGTCCTTGGGCACGAGCCAGTGCTCCAGCGCCAGCACGAGCCCGTACAGCACCACGCCGATCAGCGTGATCAGGATGACGGCCATGAACATCGCCGGCGTGTCGAGCGTCACCTGCACCTGCAGCATCAGGTAGCCGAGGCCGCGGTCGGAGCCGAGGAACTCGCCGACGATCGCGCCGGCCACCGCGAGGATCGCGCCCACCTTCATGCCGGAGAAAACGTAGGGCAGCGCGCCCGGCAGCTGGATCTTCGTGAAGGTCTGCCAGCGGCTGCCGCGCAGCGAGCGCACGAGGTCGAGCAGGTCGGGCTCGATCTCGCGCAGGCCGCGCGCCGTGGTGAGCAGGATCGGGAAGACGGCGATCGAGAACGCGATCAGCGTGTTGGGGAACACGCCGTACTTGAACCACACGATGATCAGCGGCCCGAGCGCCACCTTCGGGATCATGTTGAGCGTGACGAGCAGCGGCAGCGCCAGCGCCTCGAGCAGCTTGGACCACGTGAACGCCAGCGCCAGCAGCACGCCCACCACCAGCGCCATCCCGTAGCCGGCGAAGATCTCGGTGGCGGTGACGAGAGTGTTCTTCCACCAGTCGTAGTTGGGCTTGAGCAGCGCGCCGAAGGTGTCGGCCGGCGAAGGCATCACGAACTTCGGCACGTCGCCCAGGCGCACGAAGAGGTACCACGCGAGCAACAGCCCCAGGTGCGCCAGCACGCCGAGCGTGTAAAGGCCGACGCGGGAGTCGAGCGTCGATCTCAGTGCGTCGCGCAAGGAAGGCTCCACGGTGGCGGGCCCGACTGCCGCCGCGCAACCGGCTTGGCCGGGCCGCTGGCGGCGCCCCCGCGGGGGGAGTCGGCCGAAGGTCGCTTCGGGGGGGTCAACTCAGCCAGCGCTCCAGGTTCGCGGCGACGAACGCGTCGTCGGCCAGGTCCGCATGCTCTCGGCAGACGCGCGTGATCTCCTCGGCCTGCCCCGGCGACAGCGTCTCGGCCGGGTCGAGGCACCAGATGCCTTCGAGCAGCCCCTGCCGGCGCAGCACCTCGTGGCAGCCGGCGATGCAGCCGGCGAAGCCGTTGGCCACGTCGAAGAAGGCGCTGTTGCAGTCGGTGACGCGCGAGTCGAGCGCCAGCAGCTCGGCGTCGAATCGCCCGGCCTCGGCGGCCGCCTGCGCGCGAGCGTGCAGCGCCACCGCCGTCTTCGTCCACACGCTCCAGTGGCCGAGCAGGCCGCCGCGGATGCGCACGGTGACCGTCTCGTCGCCACTGCCGGCCGCGCCGCGGCGCGGGCGCTTGACGGCGAAGGGCTGCAGCAGGTCGAGCACGATGTGGTCGTCGTTGCCGGTGTACAGCGTCACGCGCTCCTCGGCACGGGCGGCGACGAGGCCGCGCACGACGTCGAGCGTCTTGTAGCGGTCGAACGGCGCGATCTTGATCGCCACGACGTTGTCGATCTCGGCAAAGCGCTGCCAGAAGGCGGCCGGCAGCGCGATGCCGCCCACCGCCGGCTGCAGGTAGAAGCCCACGAGCGGCATCACGTCGGCGACCGCGCGGCAGTGCTCGACGAGTTCGTCGATCGAGGCACCCTTCATCGCCGCCAACGACAGCATGCCTGCGTGATAACCCTCGCCGCGCGCGATCCAGGCCTCGGCCACAGCCTGCGAAGTACGGCCGGCGAGGCCGGCGATCATGACCACCGGCCGCTCGGGCGCGCACCATTCCCGCACGGCGCGCATGGCCGTCTGCAGCACGGGCTGGTAGAGGCCCTTCTCGCGGATCGCGAACTGCGTCGAGTGCACGCCCACCGCCAGCCCGCCGGCGCCGGCATCCAGGTAGTAGCGCGTCAGCGCCCGCTGGCGGCGGGGGTCGAAGCGGCGCTGCGCATCCAGGGCCAGCGGATGCGCCGGGATGACGGTGCCACGCCGCAGCTCGGCGAGGATGGCGGCGGGCATCGCGGTCCAGTGCATGGGCAGGGCGGCTCGAGGAAGGAACTCTGAACTGGGAGGCTAGACGCCGAACGGGGCAGACGGAGCCGAAGGCGCACCCGCGTCGGCCCGGCGCGCAACCGCCCGGGCGATCAGGGTTTCCAGGGACGGCCGGGAGCCCCCGACCGACGTTGGCGAGCCACTCCCCGCTCGTATACTGACTTCACAAATCACTGGCTGGTGAATTTACAGGAGCCCCCCATGATGTTCAAGCAGCTCTTCACCGGTGCCGCGCTCGCTTCGCTCGTGCTCGGCGCGGCGGTCGCGCAGGCGCAGACCAAGGTCGAGTTCATCCTCAACTGGGTGCCCGGCGGCGACCATGCCCCGTACTACTACGCGAAGGCGCAGGGCTGGTACGCGAAGGAAGGCATCGACCTCGCGATCGAGCCCGGCAAGGGCTCGGCGCTGGCCACGCAGCGCGTGGGTGCCGGCGCCACGCCCATCGGCCTGGCGGACATGGGCGGCGTGCTCGTCGCCAAGGGCAAGGGTGCCGACACGGTGGCCGTGTTCAACGTCTACGCCAACTCGCCGCAGGGCATGTACTGGCTCAAGAGCTCGGGCATCAAGGGCGTGAAGGACTTCGTCGGCAAGAAGATCGGCAACCCCGCCGCCGACGGCGCGCGCGTGATGTGGCCGGCGCTGGCCAAGGCCAACGGCATCGACCCGAAGAGCATCACCTGGGTCAACATCGACGCCAACGCCAAGCTGGCGGCGCTGAAGGCGAAGTCGATCGACGTCACGACCTCGTTCTTCAACATCCACCACATCTTCCAGCGCGAGCTCGGCGACGACATGGGCTTCCTCGCCTGGCGCGACGCGGGCCTCAACCCCTACGGCAACTCGATCATCGTCAACCAGAAGTTCCTGGAGGCCAACAAGCCGCTGGTCGCTAAGTTCGTGCAGGTCACGCAGCGCGCCTTCGCCGCCTGCGTGAAGGACCCGAAGCCCTGCGTGCAGGCGCTGGTGGACGCCAACGGCGCGCTGAAGCTCGACAACGAGCTGCAGAACTGGGCCCTCGTCGAGAAGCTGATGAGCGACAAGTTCTCGCGCGAGGTGGCGCTGGGCATCCACGACGACGCCCGCATGAAGGCCGACTACGAGCTCGTGCGCGAGTACATCGGCATCGACAAGGCCTTCGACGTGCGCACGACGTACACGAACGAGTTCCTGGACCGCTCGATCCGGATGACGAAGTAGGGCCCAGCGCCCTTGCGCGCGGCCGGGCCCTCCCGGCCCCTGGGCCCGCCGCGGCCCCGAATCAGTCCGATACCGGGCCCGCCAGGGCCCGGTTTCAGCCCAGTTCCGGGCCCGCCATCAGCACCAGCCGGGCCGCATCGCCGGGCGGCGCGCCGCCGCCGTGCACCATGCGCGTGAACGGGCGCTCGGAGACGAAGCCCACGCCCTGCAGCCAGGCGGCGATGCCGCGGCAGGGGTCGCGCAGGTCCACGATCACGTCCCGGCCGGAAGCAGCGGCCGTCGCCCCAACAGACGGCAGCGCCGCCTGCAGCAGCGCCAGCGCCGTGCGGTCGTCGTCGGCCACCAGCGGGCCCAGCTGCAGCGCCGTGCGGCCGTCGCGGCCGAGCAGGTAGCCGCGCAGCACGCCATCCTTCTCGGCCACCCACGCGGCCTGCGGCAGGCGCCGCGACAGCAGCCGCAAGAGCGGCATCCGGTTCGCCCCGAAGGCCGGCCGGTCGAGCGCCTCGATGGCTGGCCAGTCCGCGGGGCGCCGCGGCCGGATGCCCGTCATCGGCCCGCGGGCGGGGGGCGGCGCCACTTCCGCGCCGGCCACCGCTTTCCTCCGCCACCGCGTGAAGCCCCAACCGTCGGCGAACCCCTGCTTCAGGTAGACCGGGCGCCCGGCCGGCGTGGCATCGAGCACGGGCCTCAGCCGCCGCGCCGCCAGCTCGTCGAGGGCGCGGCGCAGCAGCTCGGCCGCAAAGCCGCGCCCGCGCCACGGCGGCAGCACCAGCACCATGCTGATCCACGCGAACGGCGCCTGGCGCGACTCGCCCGCCTGGTAGGGCAGCACGAGCGTCGAGGCGGCCAGCACGCTGCCGCCACCGGCCTCGTCGCGCACGCGCACGCCCCAGGCCAGGCCCTGCGACATGGCCAGCATCGCGCGCCAGTCCTCCTCGGTCTGATTCCAGTGCGCGGCGCCCGAAAGCGCCAGCAGCTCCGCCGGCGTGGCGCCCGTGAGCCCCACGAGCTGCGGCTGCGCCGCGCCCGCCGCGCGGTCAGTACTTGCCGTCACGCGTCGAGAAGTGCGTCGGCTTGCCGAGGCTGGCGCCGCCGCGCTGCACCCAGTCGGCCACCCAGTCGATCATCGTCTCGATGCCCACGCGCGGCGCGCCGAAGAGGCGCTGCGCCTCGCTCGTGTCGAGCAGCCAGGCCGTCGGCGCCTCCTGCCCGGTGAAGACGGGCGCCTTGCCGAAGCGCTTGCCGAACTCGCCCGCCAGCCAGCGCACCGAGGTGTGCTTCGGCCCGGTGACATTGATCGGCGAGGTCGGCGTCGTGCAGTGCGCCAGCAGGCGCAGCGCCTGCTCGTTGGCGTCGCCCTGCCAGATGACGTCGGCATGGCCCATCGTCAGGTCCAGCGGCTGGCCCGCGAAGACCGTGCTCGCGACGTCGTAGAGCACGCCGTAGCGCATGTCGATGGCGTACGACAGGCGCACCAGCCGCCCCGGCGTGCCGTAGCGGCGCGAGCCGAACTCGAACATGCGCTCGCGGCCGACGCAGGAGTTCGCGTAGTCGCCCGGCGGCGGCACGGCCGGCACGGACTCGGCCGCCCCCGGCCCGTCCACCGGCACGAACGGGTAGACGCAGGCGGTGGAGAACACGACGTTGCGCGTGCCGCGATAGATCTCGGCCACCATCTGCGGCACGCCGGCGTTCATCATCCAGGTGAAGCTCGCGTTGTCCGACGCGCCGAACTTGTGCCCGGCCATGTAGACGAGGTTCTTCACGCCGGCGCCCACGTTGGGCAGCCGCGCGATCGCGGCGCGGTCGAGCAGGTCGCACTCGATGCACTCGACGCCGTGCTTCTGCAGCGAGGCCTTCACCGCCTTGTCGCTGAAGCGCGCGACGCCGAAGATGCGCTTGGCCGGCGCGGCGCGGCGCGCCATGCGGGCGAGCGTCGGGCCCATCTTGCCGCCGACGCCCATCACCATGATGTCGCCGTCGATGCGCGCGAGGTCGGCGACGAGCGCCGGGCTCGGCTCGGTCATCACGGCCTCGAGGTGCTCGACATCCTCGAAGCGCTTGGGCAGGGGGTTCATTGCGGTCTCGCTCAAGATGTTCTCGGTCGCCTTCGGCGCGGGCAGCGTGGGTGCGTTCGGGCCGTCTCGTTCAGGCCGATGCTGGCGCGATGCCCTCGAAGAGATCACGCCCGGCCTTCAGCGCACGCATCTTCGCATCGGCAATCGAGCGCTTGAGCATCCAGAAGCCGCAGTCGGGGTGGATGTAGCGCACGCGGCCGGCACCGAGCCGCTTCTCGGCGCGCTCGATCGCACGCGCCACCGCCTCGGCGCTCTCGACGTCGGTGGCCTTGATGTCCACGACGCCGAGTCCGAGGCCGATCTCCGGCTTCAGCCCGCGCAGCGCCTCCAGTTCCTCCGGCGGCCGGTGCGCGCACTCCAGCACCACGTGGTCGGCGTGCAGCGCGTTGAGGTAGTCGACGAGCTGGCCCCAGGTGCCCTTCTGGATCGTCTGGCCGCCGTAGTTGCCGAAGCACAGGTGCACCGCGGGCACGGCGCCGGCGGCCCTGGCGGCGTCGAGCACGAGGTTGATGGACGAAGCTGCCCAAGGCCACTCCTCGGCGTGCCCGGGCAGGTTGGCCTCGTCGATCTGCACCACGTCGGCGTCGAGGTGCCGCACCTGCGCGGCGAGCGCCTCGCCGAGCGCGTGCGCCACCGCCTTCACGTCGCCGTAGTGCTTGTCGATCAGCGTCTTGGCCAGCATGTGCGGGCCGGTGACGGTGAACTTGAAGCGGTGCCGCGCCAGCGCCTTGGCGCGCGCGCAGGCCAGCGGCAGGTCGAGGCTGCCGTGGCCGATGGGCCCGATCACCGTGCCGGGCGGCCGGGTGCGGAACTTCATGCCGCTCTTGCTGCGGTAGGCGATGAGGTCCTCGAACGAGAAGCGCTGCGTGATGCCGTCCATCGGCCGCACGAAGTACTCGATCATCCCGTTCGTCTCGGGGTGGTTGATGTCGAAGCGGTACAGCTCGCCGTCGCACACCACGTCGACGCCCGCCTGCTCCTGCGTGCCGATGACCACGCGCGTGGCGTCGAGCAGCGCCTGCTCGGAGGGGGCGGCGACGAGCCAGTCGGGCACGGGGTAGGAGCCGACGACGGTGGTCTGGATGCGGGGGGTGGCAGGCATGGCGGGCGGACTGGCGGGGTTGGCGCGGAAGTTTCGGGAGCGGGCGACGCTGCGATTCACCATCTGGTGATGGCCCATGCTAGGCGCGGCCCCCTCCAGGGTCAACCGGGTTGCCGCCACCCCTGGATCGCCTGGGAGGCCGGCGCCGGCCCGCCCCCCGGCCGGCTTGACGCCCGAGGGGCCGGCGCCTACAGTAATTCACCGCCTGGATAATCCGGTCCGATGCCCGCCGTGCCCACGGTTTCCTCCGCCTCCGAGGCTCTCCCCGGAGCCGCGCTCGCCTTCTACCGCGAGCGCGGCCACGTCACGATGCCCGGCCTGCTGAGCCGCGCCGAGGCCGAGGCCCTGGTGGCCGACATCCACGCCACCGGCGAGCGCTTCCTCGCCGACCTGCCGCCGGCGCAGCGCGCCTGGTACGTCGACGGCGGCGTCAAGGCCCGCGAGGTGCTGCGCAAGCTCGACAACCCGCACCGGCACGTGCCATCGGTGCAGGCGCTGGCACGCCATCCGCGGCTGCTGGGCTGGGTGCGGTCGATCATCGGGCCGGGGCTCTCGGTCTACTTCAGCCAGGTGTTCTTCAAGCCGCCCGAGGGCGGCGGCCCGAAGCCGGCGCACCAGGACAACTTCTATTTCGGGCCGAACGACCGCGAGGGCCTCGTCACCGCCTGGGTCGCGCTGGACGACGCCACGCTCGAGAACGGCTGCCTGTTCTTCGCCGAAGGCACGCACCGCGGGCCCGTACACCCCCACGTCGCGCAGCCCGACGAGCCGTTCAACCTGCAGCTTCCCGCCGACGTGCTCGCCCGCCATCCGGCAGTGGCGGCGCCCGTGCCCTGCGGCGGCGTCTCGTTCCACCACGGCAACACCTTCCACCACTCGGGGCCGAACCACTCCACGCGCTGGCGGCGCGCCGTCGCCTTGCACTACGTGAACGCCGGCACGCGCTTCGAGACACCGGCGCTGCCGTTCGACGAGTCGCTGCGCCTGCCGGTGGACTGACCCCCCGGTGGCGGGGCGCCGGCACGGCGGCGCCCGGTGGCCGCCCGGTCCACGGCGCACAGTCGCCCCCTCCCTCTCCTCCTCGACGACAAGAAGGCAACCTCACCATGAGCACCCGCACCCTCGGCATCGTGATGCACGGCGTCACCGGCCGCATGGGCACCAACCAGCACCTCATCCGCTCGATCTGCGCCATCCGCGCGCAGGGCGGCGTCACGCTCGCCAATGGCGACAAGGTGATGCCCGACCCCGTGCTGATCGGCCGCAACGCCGACAAGATCGAGGCGCTGGCCCGTGCGCACGGCATCGCCCGCTTCGGCACCAACCTCGACGCGGCGCTCGCCAACCCGGCCGACACCGTGTTCTTCGACGCCGGCACGACGCAGATGCGCCCGGCCCTGCTGGCCAAGGCACTGCGCGCCGGCAAGCACGTCTACTGCGAGAAGCCGATCGCCACCAACCTGGCCGAAGCCATCGAGATCTCGCAGCTGGCCGAGAAGCTCGGCAAGGAGCGCGGCCTGCGCCACGGCGCCGTGCAGGACAAGCTCTTCCTGCCCGGCCTGCGCAAGCTCGACATGCTGCGCCGCGCCGGCTTCTTCGGCCGCATGCTCAGCGTGCGCATCGAGTTCGGCTACTGGGTGTTCGAGGGCGACCTGCAGCCCATCCAGCGCCCGAGCTGGAACTACCGCGCCGAAGACGGCGGCGGCATCATCCTCGACATGATGTGCCACTGGCGCTACGTGCTCGACAACCTCTTCGGCGAGGTGCAGAGCGTCAGCTGCCTCGGCGCCACGCACATCCCGCAGCGCTGGGACGAAGCCGGCAAGGCCTACCCCGCCACCGCCGACGACGCCGCCTACGCCACGCTGCAGCTCAAGGGCCACCAGGGCGAGCCGGTGGTGGCGCAGGTGAACATGAGCTGGACGACGCGCGTGCGCCGCGACGACCTCGTCACCTTCCACGTCGACGGCACGCACGGATCGGCCGTGGCCGGGCTGCAGAGCTGCCGCGCCCAGGCGCGCGTCAACACGCCGCGGCCGGTGTGGAACCCCGACGTGAAGCAGAACATGAACTTCTTCGAGCAGTGGCAGGAGGTGCCGGACACCGACACCTACGACAACGGCTTCAAGATCCAGTGGGAGGCGTTCATCCGCCACGTCTGCGAGGGCGCGCCGTACAAGTGGACGCTGCCCGAGGGTGCCAAGGGCGTGCAGTTGGTGGAGGCGGCGCTGCAGAGCTGGAAGGACCGGCGCTGGGTCGACGTGCCGAGTCTGTAGGCCCCCACGCTCCCTCCCGGTCGCTGCCCCCCGAGGGGGCGCATGCAGCGGACCGGCAGAGCCGGATCCGCGCATGACACTTGGCTGAAAACCATGACTCAACTGATCCTTCCGCAAGTCGACGGCTCGCTCGCCCCGTACACGGTGCGCGGCCCCGCCTCGTTCACGCCTCCCGCTTCCACGGCAGAAGGCACGCGCTTCAACCGCATCGCCTTCTCCGCCGCGCACGTGGTGGCCGATGCGCGCGCCGCCATCGACCCCTGGCTGCAGTGCGCGGTCGACTGGGACGCCACGATCGCCTACCGGCAGCGGCTGTGGAAGCTCGGCCTCGGCGTCGCCGAGGCGATGGACACCGCGCAGCGCGGCATGGGCCTCGACTGGCCGACCTCGCTGGAGCTGATCCGCCGCAGCCTCGACGCCGCGAAGGACCACCCGGGCGCGCTGGTGGCCAGCGGCTGCGGCACCGACCACCTCGCCCCCGAGGCGGCGCGCGGCGTCGACGACGTCATCCGCGCCTACAGCGAGCAGATGGAGGCCATCGAGAATCTCGGCGGCCGTCTCATCGTGATGGCCAGCCGCGCGCTGGCGCGTGTCGCGAGGGGCCCGGACGACTACGCGCGCGTCTACGACCACGTGCTCTCGCAGGCGCGGCAGCCGGTCATCCTGCACTGGCTGGGCGACATGTTCGACCCGGCGCTCGCGGGCTACTGGGGCAGCGCCGACATCCCGCGCGCGATGGACACGGCGGTGTCGATCATCGCCAGGCACGCGAAGAAGGTCGACGGCATCAAGATCTCGCTGCTCGACAAGGACCGCGAGATCGAGATGCGCCGGCGGCTCCCGGCCGGCGTGCGCATGTACACCGGCGACGACTTCAACTACGCCGAGCTGATCGCCGGCGATGGTGTCGGCGAGCACGCCAACCAGCGCCAGAGCGACGCGCTGCTCGGCATCTTCGACGCCATCGCGCCGGCCGCCAGCGCCGCGCTGGCGGCGCTCGCCGTGGGCGACACGGCGCGCTTCCACGCCATCCTCGAGCCCACGGTGCCGCTCTCGCGCCACATCTTCCGGGCGCCGACGCGCTTCTACAAGACCGGCGTCGTCTTCATGGCCTGGCTCAACGGCCACCAGGACCACTTCGTGATGGTGGGCGGCCAGCAGAGCACCCGCTCGCTGCCGCACTTCGCCGAGCTGTTCCGCCTGGCCGATGCGGCCGGGCTCATCGAGCAGCCCGACCTCGCGGTCGCGCGCATGAAGACGCTGCTGGCGCTGCACGGCGTGCAGTGAGGGCCGGAACGCCGTCGATTCCGATACCGCCCCGCGCGTCGATCCAGGCCCCGCCCGAACCACCGAACCCGGCAACGATGCGGCCACGCGCCCGCTCATTCTCAGAGGAACAACGATGAACAAGACCCACCGCCGCCCGCTCGTCGCGCTCTGCGCGGCCGCGCTTCTCGCCACCTTCGGCCTCGCGCCGTTGGCCGCGCAGGCCCAGGCCTGGCCCGAGAAGCCGGTGCGCATGGTGATCCCCTTCCCGCCCGGCGGCACGCTCGACAAGGTCGGCCGCATGCTCGCGCAGCGCCTGCAGGAGCAGTTCGGCCAGACCTTCATCGTCGAGAACAAGCCCGGCGGCAACGGCGTCATCGGCGGCGACGCGGTCGCCAAGGCCGCCGCCGACGGCTACACGCTGCTCTTCAACGCCAGCACGTTCGTCACGGCACCGCTGACGATGAAGTCGGTGCCGTACAAGGTGCAGACCGACTTCGTGCCGATCAGCCTCGTGGCGCAGGCGCCGCTTTCCATCGCCATCGGCAACAAGGTGGGCGTCAGCGACCTCAAGGGCCTCATCGCGGCGGCCAAGGCCAACCCGGGCAAGCTGAACTTCGCCACCGGTTCCATCGGCTCGGCCGGCCACCTGTGCACGGTGCGGCTCGAGCAGGCGGCCGGGATCAGCGTGACGGTGGTGCCGTACAAGGGCACGGCGCCGGCGTTCCAGGACCTCATCGGCGGCCAGATCGAGGGCTTCATCGACCCCGTGCTCGGCTCGGTGCAGTTCCACCGCACCGGCCAGGTCAAGGTGGTGGCCGTCACCGCCGGCAAGCGGCTGCCCAACCTCGCCGACGTGCCGACCGCCAGCGAGACGGTGCAGGGCTTCGAGTGCGCCAGCTGGTACGGCCTGTGGGCGCCGGCCAAGACGTCGGCCGACATCGTCGCCAGGCTCAACGCCGCGGTGAACAAGGCTCTCGCCGCCGACATGGCCGACAAGCTGCTGGCCGACGGCCTCGTGCCCGGCGGCGGCAGCCCGGCCGACTTCGCGAAGTTCCAGGCCGACGACATCGCGTCGTCCGGCAAGATCATCACCGAGCGCAACATCCGCCTGGATTGAGGATCGACCGAGACGCGGTGCGGATGGCCGCCACCGAAGCGCCGGGCGTCCAGCGTCCGACGTCGGTCGAGCCTCTCGTCCAACTGGATGAGCCCAACGTGAGCGCGACGTGAACGCCAGCGCGCAACGGCGTGCCGTCGTCACCGGCAGCAGCTCGGGCATCGGCGCCGCCATCGCCGCACGCCTGCTGGCCGAGGGCTGGCGGGTGCACGGGCTCGACTTCGCCTCGGCGCTGCCCGAGCACACCCAGGCCGGCGACCGATTCGTCGCACACCGCCTCGACCTCACCGACGCCAAGGCGGCCGAGGGCGTGCTCGCCGCGCTGCTCGCCGAGGGCGCGCCGCAAGCCCTGGTGCACGCGGCCGGCGTGCTGCGCACGGCGCCGCTCGGCCAATTGCGCGCGCAGGCCGAGGGCGCCGCGTTGATGTGGCAGTTGCACGTCGAAGCGGCCACGCGCCTGGCCGACGCGCTGCTGCCCGCGATGGCCGCCGCGGGAGTGGGCCGCGCCGTCTTCGTCGCCAGCCGCGTGTGGCACGGCATGCCCGGGCGCAGCCAGTACGCGGCGAGCAAGGCGGCGCTCGTCTCCCTGGCGCGCAGCTGGGCCGCCGAGGTGGTGGGCGCCGGCGTCACCGTCAACGTCGTCTCGCCGGCCGCCACCGACACGCCGATGCTCGGCGACCCCGGCCGTGCGACGAGTGCGCCGCGCCTGCCACCGATCGGCCGCCTGATCCGGCCCGACGAGGTGGCCGCGCTCGTGGCCTTTCTCCTCGGCCCCGACGCCGCGGCGATCACCGGGCAGGACATCGCCGTGTGCGGCGGGGCCTCGCTGCCACGATGAGCGCGCCCGCGAACACGGTGGGCGGCGCAGCAGGCGCAAGCAGCGCGAGCAGCGCGAGCAGCGCGAGCGGCGCAAGCAGCGCAAGCAGCGCAGGCAGCGCAGGCGCAAGCCCCGTCGCGCTCGTCGGCCTCGGCCTCGTCGGCACCGCGCTCGGCCAGCGCATGCGGCAGGCCGGCCTCGCGGTGCTCGGCCACGACCGGCGGCCCGAGGCCTGCACCGCGTGGCGCGCCGCCGGCGGCGAGGTCGTCGCCTCGCTGCGCGAACTGGGCGAGCGCTGCCGCTGCGCCGTGCTCGCCGTCTTCGACACGACCGGCGTGCTGGAGGTGGTCGAAGGCCCTCGCGACCGATCCCCCGCGGGCCACGGCGCCGAAAGCCTGCTCGACGGCGGCACCCTTCGCGCCGTCATCGACTGCTCCACCGGCGACCCCGAGGCGCTGCAGGCGCTGGCGGCGCGGCTGGCCGCGCGCGGCGTCGCCCTGCTCGAGGCGCCGCTGTCGGGCTCCAGCCAGCAGATCGCCGAGGGCGCGGCGACGATGCTGCTCGGCGGCGACGCGGCCGCCGTGGCCGCGCACGACACGCTGCTGGACGTGCTCTCGCCGCGGCGCATCCACGTCGGCGGCGCCGGCATGGGCGCGCGCGCCAAGCTCGCGACGAACCTCGTGCTCGGCCTCAACCGCGCCGTGCTGGCCGAGGGCCTCGTCTTCGCCGAGCGGCTCGGCATCGCGCCGGCCACCTTCCTCGAGCTCGTGCTCGCGACGCCGGCGCGCAGCGACGCCGCGCTCGCCAAGGGCCGCCAGATGGTCGATGGCGACTTCGCGCCGCGCTCGCGCATCCACCAGCACCTGAAGGACGTGCAGCTGATGCTGCAAGGCGCCGCGACGGCCGGGCAGCGCCTGCCCTTCAGCGAGACGCACGCCGCGCTGCTGCGGGCGGCCGTCGCGAGCGGCGACGGCGACCTCGACAACGCGGCCATCGTGCGGCAGCTGCGGCGCGAGACGCGCTGAACGTCCGCCACTCACGCAACCCAGCCCCCACCCCACCCATGCGCGACTTCAGCCAAGACCACCGCTGGCTCTCGATCAACACCGCCACCGTGCGCCGGCAGCGTGGCGAGCCGTGGCCGCTGCCGCAGATCCTGGATGCCTGCGCGGCGCGCGGCGTGCGCGCCGTCTCGCCGTGGCGCGACCAGGTGGCGGCCGCGGGTCTCGGTGCCATCGCCGCGCAGATCAAGGCGCTCGGGCTCGAGCTCTCGGGCTACTGCCGCGGCGGGCTCTTCACGTACACCGACGCAGCCTCGCGCCAGGCGGTGCGCGACGACAACCTGCGCGCACTCGACGAGGCCTGCACGCTGAACGCGCCCTGCCTCGTGCTCGTGGTCGGCGCGCTGCCCGGCGCGCTGGCGGGCAAGCCGGCGCACCGCGACCTCGGGCAGGCCCGCGCGCAGGTCGCCGAAGGCATCGCCTGGCTGCTGGAGGAGGCGCGCGCGCGCCGGATGCCGCTGGCCATCGAGCCGCTGCACCCGATGTACGCGGCCGACCGCGCCTGCGTGAACACGCTCGCACAGGCGCTGGACCTGTGCGACGCGCTCGACCCGGTCGCAACCACGGCGACCACGACGACCGCGCCGGGCGGCCGCAGCCCGTCCCGCAGCCCGGCCCTCGGCGTCGCGGTCGACGCCTACCACGTGTGGTGGGACCCCGAGCTCGAGGCGCAGATCGCGCGCGCCGGCCGCGGGCCGGCGAACCGCATCCTCGCGTTCCACGTCTGCGACTGGCTCGTGCCCACCACCGACCTGCTCGAGGACCGCGGCATGATGGGCGACGGCGTCATCGACCTGCCGCGCCTGCGCGGATGGGTCGAGGCCACGGGCTTCGCCGGCTACAGCGAGGTGGAGATCTTCTCCAAGGCCCACTGGTGGCAGCGCGACGGCGGCGAGGTGCTCGACACCTGCATCGAGCGGCACCGCCGCTGCGTCTGACCGGCGCGCCCGCGCCCCCGGCGGGCTGCGCGCCCACCCTACAGCGGTCGCTCAGCGCTGCAGCGCCGTCGCGACGCCGCGCACGCGCTCCGCCGCCTGCAGGTCCAGCGCCCGCCGCGCCGTCGGCGAGAGGTACCAGCCGAGCGGATACAGCACGCCGCCGTCGCTGCGCTGCGCGATGCGCACGACGCAGTCGCCGTTGTCGGGCGAGAAGCGCAGGCACTCGCGCTTCAGCAGAGCCTCGGCGCGGCGGCCGTTGCTGCCGGTGCCGGCCACGTTGGCCAGCGTGATCAGCGGGCCGAGCGCGTCGACGAAGAGGCCCCAGCGGCCGGCACGCGCCGGCGCCGAAGGCTCGTACAGGTCGGCCGCGGCATCGGGCTCGCGCTGCCAGATGGCCTTCAGGCACTCCAGCTCCGCCTGCGGCGTCGCCCGGGCGCCGGCGACATTGGCGCCCGCGGCGCCGCCGCCCTGGCAGTCGCGCGGGACGCCGTTCTGCACCACGATCACCTGCGGCCGCAGCCGCTGCAGCCAGGCCTGCCGGCGCTTGCAGGCATCGTCGGCCTCGGCACACGCCGGACGCTCGGCGATCCACCGGCGCAGCCGCGCCAGCACGTCGATGACGCCGTGCGCGCCGGCGTTGTCGAAGTAGCCGCCGTCGGCCAGGTGGCCCTGCTCGCCACGGCCGTCGCGCAGGCGGCCGATCGCGTTGACGAACGGGAAGCGCGCCGCGTTGTGCGCGGCCGCCGACAGCGGCATGTCGACGCCCGCCCGGCTGCCGCCACCGACGAAGGCGAGCTGGTCGCGCGCATTGGCGAAGCGGTCGGCCTGCCAGTCGATCTCGATGCCCGAGGCGATGGCGCGATCGCCCGACTCGACCCAGGTTGCGTTGAGCAGCAGCGCGGGCCCGCCGGCGGTGGCCGCCACGATGCCCTGCGCGAGGCCGGGCACCGCGCGCTCCAGCGCCTGCTCGAACCACACGCCGCGCGTGAGGAAGCCGCAGCCGGGCTGCCGGCAGTAGCCGTTGAACCAGCGGTTGTGCGGCAGCGAGGTCGGCAGCACGCGGGCCAGCAGGTCCTCGAACATCCACGCGCCGAGCAGCGGCGTCAGCAGGTCGGCCGCGCCGAAGCGCTGCACGCAACCCGGCACGTCGTCGCGCGGGCAGGCCGCGTACACGGCCTCGCCGACGGCGCCGCCGGAGACGCCCGACAGCAGCATCAGGCGGCGCCGGAACTGCGGGTCGGCCGCGTCCATCTCGGCCAGCACGCGCGCCGTCCAGTACGCGGCGCGCACGCCGCCGCCTTCGGAGGCGACGAGCAGCGGGCGCGTCGGTGGCTCGCCGCTGCCGCCCTGCCAGGCCGCGGCGGCCCAGCGCTCGAAGTGCTGTTCCAGCGTCGGCGGCCCGGCGGGCACACCTGCCGCGGCAGCCACGGCCGGCGCGGCCGGCGCCACCTGCGCGGCCGGAGCCACCTGCGTGGCGGGCCCGGCGGGCGAGCTGGCCCGGTCCAGCACCGCCAGCAGTGCCACCGACAGGCCGGTGATGCCGAGCAGCACCTTCCACCAGCGGCCGGGCGCGCCGTTGTGCGCGATGACCCAGGCCGCGCCCAGCAGCAGCAGCGCCAGCAGCGACGTGCCGGCCAGCTGCCAGGGCAGCGCCGGCAGCGCCGCGAGCTCGGCCCCGCGGCCGATGCGCACGACGTGGTTGTCGGTCAGCCCGGCGAATCCCAGCCCCCCGGCCAGCGCGATGAGCGCGAACAGCCACGGCCGCGCCTCGCGCTGCTCCTTCATCGACAGCCAGCCGAAGAAGCCGAGCCAGCCGACGAGCGAGAAGACGATGACGACGAAGGCCACCGGCACGCCGGGGTCGAAGGCGACGCTCAGGCAGCGCAGCCCGACGGCGAGCGCGAGCGCCAGGATGGGCAGCGTCGCCGGGCCCGGACCGTGGCCGGCGACGAAGCGGTACTTCTCGTCGGCGACGCAGCGCATCCAGTCGTTCGGCGGGCCGAGCGCGGGATCGTTGTAGTAGTCCTTCATCGCCGCGGCGGCCGGCCGTGCCGCCCCGGCCGACCCCGCCGCGCGGGCAGCGGCCGCGCCGCGCTCGGCCATCTGCTCGCGACCCCACAGGAACATCCAGCCGCCGACGACACACGCCAGCCCCATCAGCAGCAGCGCGACCGGGGCGACGAGCCAGCCGGCGGCGTCGCGCGCGCCGGCCCAGGCGGCATCGCGCGCCGCCAGCGCGCTCATCATCGCGACCACGAAGGCCGGCACGATGCCCAGCACGCGCGCCGTGCCCTGCGCGGCGTGCCCGAGCAGCGGCTCGACGCGGGCGTGCAGCACCGGCGGCGCGCCCGGCGAGGGCATGCGGCACGCCAGGCGCGTCCACAGCCAGCACGAGAACGACAACGCCCACACCGCCAGCACCGACAGCGCCATCGTCGGCCAGGCCCACAGCGCCTGCGGCCACTCGAACAGCCCGTCGGCGACGCCGATGGCGACGTCGCGGCACTGGTCGAGCACCAGCGTCATCGCCACCAGCATCGCGAGCGCCGCGAGCACGTAGCGCGTGCGCCAGGCGATGTCGCCGAGGCCGCGGCGCAGCTCGGCGCGCGGGTAGTTCGTGCCCTCGCGCCACAGCCAGCGCACCGCCGGCCCCGCGAGCGCGGCGACGATGGCGACGACGAGCGCGAGCTTGGCGCGGTGCACCCAGGCGCCGGCCTCCAGCGCGAACGCGGGCGCGAACGCATGCAGGGCCACGAGCACGAGGGCGGCGGCACCGGCGGCGAGCATCACGCGCTTCGCCTGCCGATGCCAGCCGGCCCAGGCGTCCGCCGCGGGCACGGGCATGCCGGCATCGCGGGCACGCGCCATCGCGATGCGGCCCGTGTCGGCCATCGCCTCGAAGAGCCGGTCGCCGGTGAGCTGTCGGCGCCACCACCACAGCCCCGCACCGGCCGCCAGCGCCGCCAGCACGGCCGCCGCCCCGAGCCCGGCCGGCGAGCCCGCGCCGTCGGCGCCTGCGGGCGCCAGGCGCGCCAGGCCGCCGCTGTTCTCCACGAGGTCCACCGCCAGCAGCGCGAGCACGAGCCACGGCAGCGCCCTCGCGACGCGCCACGTGCGCCGGTGCGTGGCGCCGTCGAGCATGCGGCGGGCGAGTTCGAGCAGCAGCCAGCCGTACAGCGGCATGAACAGCGCCGTGTCGAGCAGCCAGTACAGGCGCGCCGCGTCGGCCATCGTCGCCTGCAGCGGCCCGGCGGCCAGCAGCACGAGCCCGTTCCACGCCGAGCGCACGGCTTCGAGCTCGGGCCGCTCGAAGCGACCGAGCCCGAGGAAGGTCTCGGGGTCGCGGCCGCCCGGCAACGTGAGCACGGTCTGCACGACGACCAGCAACAGCATCGCCAGCGCGGTGCGCAGCACCAGCGGGCCGAGCGGAGGGTGCTCCGGGGCCTGGGAATCGGCCTGGGGGTCGGCCTGGGGGTCGGCTTTCGGGTCGGCCATGCTTCGATCCTTGCTACGCCCTCAGCACGGGCGGGCGCATGCCGGGCCGCGCCGCGGGCTCGCGCCCGGCGCGCAGGGCACGGATCGGCTTCGCCGAGGGCGGCGGGGTCGCACCCGGCCGCCCAGGCCGCAGCGCACGATGCCGAGGTTCATCCTCCGAACGCGCATTGGACGCCTTGAGCACGGCGTTGTCATCCGCAGCCCGCGCGATGGCGATCGCATCGTTGCCGCGCGCCGGCGGGCCTGCGTCCGACGCCGGGCGGACGGGCAGTGCCGGCATGTGCAGCGCCCGGACCGACCCGACGGGCGGCGCCCGCCAGCCGTGCCTCAGGCGGCGTCGCGCAGCGCGCGCTTCATCACCTTGCCGTTCGCGTTGCGCGGCAGCGCCGTGGTGGTGAGGACCCAGGCCTCGGGCACCTTGTAGTCCGCGAGCCGCGCGGCGCAGAAGGCGCGAAGCTCGGCACCCAGGTCGACAGCCGGCCCGGCCGACCCGCCGGCGCCGGAAGGCGCCTGCCCCTCGCGCAGCACCACGACCGCGCGCACGCGCTCGCCGAGCACCGGACAGGCATAGCCGATCACCGCCGACTCGGCCACCGCCGGGTGCTGCGCCAGCACCGCCTCGACCTCGTTGCAGAAGACCTTGTAGCCGCCGCGATTGATGACGTCCTTCAGGCGGTCGAGCACCTGCAGGTGGCCTTCGGCGTCGAGGCGGCCGAGGTCGCCACTGCGCCACCAGCCCTCGGTGAACGACGACGCGGTCGCCTCGGCGTTGCCCCAGTAGCCGGGCACCACCATCGGGCCGCGGATCCACACCTCGCCCTCCTGGCCCGGCGGCAGCACGCGGCCCTCGGCGTCGCGCACCGAGAGCTCGCCGCAGGGCACGGCCACGCCCACCGAATCGAGATGCGCCAGGTTCTGCCCGGCCGGCATCACGGTGGCCGGCGACGTGGTCTCGGTGGCGCCGTAGCAGTTGGTCGGCACGAGGCGCGGCAGCTTCGTGGCCAGCGCCGCGATGGTGGCCGGCGGCATCGGCGCGCCGCCGTAGGCGCCCACGCGCCACGCCGTCAGGTCGTGCTGGTCGAAGGCGTCGTGCAGCAGGCACAGCTGGTACATCGCCGGCACCATCACGCTGTGCGTGACGCGCTCGCGCGCCGCCAGCTCCACCGCCGTGCCGGCCTTGAAGGCATCGAGCAGCACCACCGTGCCCGCCGTGCGCACCATCGTCCAAAGCTGCGCCACGAGGCCGGTGACGTGCGAGAGCGGCACCGCCACCAGGCTGCGTTCGCCGGCACCGAGCGCCATGCAGGCCTCGAAGTGCATCGCCGAGTGCACGATGTTGAAGTGCGTCAGCATCGCGCCCTTGGGCTTGCCGGTGGTGCCGGAGGTGTAGAGCAGCGTGGCCGTGTCTTCCTCGGCGGCCGGGTGCACGGTGTCGAGCGGCGCGGCCGCTTCGAGCTGCGGCCATGCGAGCAGGTCGTCCGCTGAAGAGGTCGCGGCCGACACCACGCCCGGGCTTGCGCCCGCCCCGCCGCCGCCGCCACCGCCGCCACCACCACCGCCCACGCTCACGCGCAGCGTCAACGTCGGTGCCTCGCCGGGCGCGGGCAGCAGGCCGCACAGGTCGGCCTCGCACAACGCCCCCATCGCCTGGCACTGGGCGACGACGTAGGCCACCTCCGGCGCCGCCGAGCGCACCGACACCGGCACGGCCACGGCCGCCAGCCGCGCCAGCGCCGCTGCGGCGATGACGAACTCGACGCGGTTGCGCAGGATCAGCAGCACGCGGCTGCCCGGCCGCACGCCGCGCGCAGCGAGGCCGCCGGCGACGCGGCGCGCCGCGGCATCCACCTCTCGCCAGGTCAGGCGCCGCTGGATCCCGTCGATGGCTCCGACGACGGCGTCGCCGTCCGGGGCGCGTTGCACCGCCTCCTCGAGCATCTGCGCCAGCGTGCGCGGCCGCTCGGCGAAGCACCACAGGTCGCGGTCGCCGAAGTGCCGTTCACGGCGCATCGCGCCCGCCGGCAGCGCCCAGTGGCGCAGGCCCGGCGAAGCGGCGGCCGTGCTCATGCCTCACCCTCCCCGCGGCGCGCAGGCGTCATGCATTCGCCCCGCGTTCGATGCCGACCTCGCGGTCGAAGAGGCCGGCGGCGTGCTGCGTGTCGCTCTGCGAGATCAGCACCGCGAGCCGGCCGCCCTGCAGCGCCCGGATCACCTCCGCGAGCCGCTGCGCCAGCGCCGGCGCCACGCCCTCGAACGGCTCGTCGAGCAGCAGCAGGCGCGTGCCGACGGCCAGCGCACGCGCCAGCGCGACGAGCTTCTGCTGGCCGCCGGAGAGCAGCAGCGCGCGCCGCTCGCGCATCTGCTCCACCTCGGGCAGCAGCTTCCACGCCAGCGCCAGCCGCTCGGCACGCGGCAGGCCCGGGTTGGCCCACAGCGGCAGCAGCACGTTCTCCTCCACGGTGAGCTGCGGCACGAGGCCGCGGTCCTCGGGCATGTAGCCGATGCCGAGGCCGGCGCGCGCGTGGCGCGGCAGCGCCGCGAGGTCCTGCCCGGCCAGCTGCATCGAGCCACCGGTGGGCTTGAGGTGACCCATGACCGTGCGCATGAAGCTCGTCTTGCCGGCGCCGTTGCGGCCGACAAGGCTCACCATCTCGCCCTCGCCCACCTCGAGCGAGAGGCCGCGCAGGGCTGGCATGGCCTGGATCGTCGTCGCCAGGTCCTTGACGCTCAGCACGGGGGCGGCGCTCATCGTGCCGCCCTGCAGTGAGTTCGCCACAGCACCCAGGCCTGCGGAGAGATCGTCGCCGTCCTCATGCCCGCTGCCCCGCGCCGCCGGTGACGTACTTCTGCACGTCGGCATGCGCCAGCACCTCGGCCGGTGTGCCGTCGGCGATGACGCGGCCGCTGTAGAACGCGATGACACGCTCGGAGAACTCGGCGACGATCTCCATGTCGTGCTCGACAAAGACGACGGTGGCCGCCTCGCCCGCCAGCGCCTCCATCACGCGGTGCATGGCCTCGAACTTCTCGCCGGCGCTGACGCCCGAGGTCGGCTCGTCGAGCAGCAGCAGGCGCGGCTTGCGTGCCAGCGCCATCGCGATGTCGACGAGCTTGCGCACGCCGCCGGCCAGCTCCAGCGTCGGCCGGTCGGCGTCGGCCTCCAGGCCCAGGCGGCGCATCAGCGCCTCGGCGCGCTCGCCGTGGCCGGCGGCATCGGCCGCGCGCCACAGCGACGGATGCCCCGCCGCGGCCGCCACCGCCACCAGCAGGTTCTCGCGCAGCGTCAGCTCCAGCGCCAGCTGCGGGATCTGGAACGAGCGGCAGATGCCGCGCCGCGCGATCTGCATGTGGCCGAGCGCGGTGATGTCCTCGCCCTCCAGCTCGATGCGGCCGGCATCGGGCTTCAGGTAGCCGGTGACCATGTTGACGAAGGTCGTCTTGCCGGCGCCGTTGCTGCCGATGACCGACAGGCGCTGGCCCGCGGGCACCTCGATCGAGACGTCCTCGGCGGCCACGACCGCGCCGAAGCGCTTGCCGAGGCCGCGCGCCGAGAGCAGCGGCGTGCTCATCGGGGCACCTTCGGACTGCGGCCACTGGCCATCGCCCTGGCGGCGGCCGGCCGGCTCATGGCGCCTTCCCACCGGGGCGCTTGCGCTGCCACAGCGACCCCAGCCCCGCCGGCCTGAACAGGATCACCAGCAGCAGGAATGCGCCCAGCACCAGCTGCCACGTGTTGGGGAAGTAGAGGTTCGAGAACGAACGCACCACCTCCAGCAGCAGCGAGGCGACGAACACCGCCGCGATGCTCTGGTAGCCGGCGAGCACGGCGACGAACACGAACTCACCCGAGGTCGTCCAGTTCGTGAAGTTGGGCTCGACGTGGCCGAGCACGAGGCCGGTGAGCGCGCCGCCAAGCCCGCCGAGCAGCCCGCTGACGACGAAGCTCGTGGCCAGCGACGCGCGCGCCGAGGCGCCGAGGTACTCGACGCGCAGCGCGTTGCCCGCCACCGCACGCGCCACGAGGCCGGCCGCCGAGCGCCAGTACACCGCCACCACCAGCGAGGCCACGAGCGTGAAGCCAGCCGTGAGCAGGAACAGCAGGTACTCGACACGCGCATGCCCGCCGAGCTCGGTGCCGAAGAGCGTGGGCCGGGGCACGGGAATTCCGTCGCTGCCGCCGAGCGCGTTCGACTTCGACAAGAGGCCGAACAGCACCATCGACAGCGCCAGCGTCAGCATCGCGAAGAAGATGCCGCGGTAGCGTGCGAGCAGCGGCGCAAACACGGCGCCGACGACGCCCGCGGCGGCCATGCCGACGAGCACGCGCACCACGGCGTCGGTGCTGCCCAGGCCCCACGGCAACTGCGGCCACAGCGCCGCCACGTAGGCGCCGACCGCGAAGAAGAGGCCCTGCCCGAACGTCGCCCCGCCACCGCGCGTGAGCACGACGACGCCCAGCACCGCGAGGCCGTGCGACAGCGCCATCGTCGTGAGGAAGAGCAGCCACTTCGGCGCCAGCAACGCGGCGACGGCGACGGCGCCGAAGGCGACGAGCGCGATCAGCGCGACGCGGGCCGGTGACCAGCGCGACGATGCCGCCGTGGCCGCGCCGGCCGCACGGACCGCGGTGGCCCCGGCCGCCCCTGTCGGGGCCGCGCTCCCCGGCGCCGGCGTCGCCGCCGCGGCATCCCCCGGTGCAGCCATCAGATCAGCCTCGCCTTCACGCTCTGGAAGAGGCCCTCGGGCCGGAACACCAGCACCGCCGCCATCACGAGGTAGATGCTGAAGAGCTCGATCTCCGGCATCAGGTGCACCGACGCCGCGCGCGCCAGCCCCACCACCAGCGCGCCGAGCGCGGCGCCCGGGATGCTGCCGAGGCCGCCGATGATGACGACCGCGAAGCTGACGACGATGACGCTGACCGAGAGCCCCGGCTGCACCGAGATCAGCGGCGCCGTGAACGCGCCGCCGAGCGCCGCGAGGAACACGCCGACCGTGAAGGCGCCCGTGTAGACGCGCTGCACGTTGACGCCCATGCTGGCGCTCATCTCCGGGTTGTGGATGACCGCGAGCACGATCTTGCCCGTCACCGTGCGGTTGAGGCCCCACCACGTGGCCACGCCGCACACGATGGCCAACGCCACCAGCAGCAGGTCGTAGCCCGAGAGGCGCATCGGCCCCAGCTGGAAGTTGCCGAACAGCTGCAGCGGCCCGGACACGAAGTACGGGTTGACGCCCCACACGAGCTTGGTGACGTCTTCCAGCATCAGGAAAAGCGCGTAGGTGACGAGCAGCAGCAGCACCTCGTCGCGCCCGTAGAAGCGCGCCAGCAGCGTGCGCTCCAGCAGCGGCCCCACCGCCGCGGCCACCACCGCCGCGGCCAGCAGCATCGCCACCAGCGAGAAGGCCGGCGCGAGCTTCAACGTCGTCACCAGCCCCACCGCCGTGGCCGCCGCGTACGCCCCGAGCGCGTAGACGCTGCCGTGCGCGATGTTCAGGATCTTCAGGATCCCGAACACCAGCGTCAGCCCGAGAGAGACGACGAACAGCCACGACGCGTAGGTGATCGCGTCGACGAGGATGGTGAAGGCCAGGGGCATCAGTGGTTGGCGCGTGTCGGCTGGTCAGCCGGCGTCAAGGGGCTGCGAGATTTCCGTCGCGAGCGGCCCGAGGTCAGTTCGAGCAGCGCAGCCGTACTGCTGTACGGCGAGCAGCGCAGGACTGAGATCGGGTCGCGCAGCAGGAAAGCTCGCTGCCCCTTAGCACTTGGCGCCGGGCATGCCGGCCTTGATCCAGTCGAGGCTCTTCACCCCCGCCGGCGGGTTCACGCACTCGGCCGGGAAGGTCTGGATGTCGACGGCGATGACGCGCTTGCTCGCCGCGTCGAACTTCGTGCGGCCGATGGCCGTACTTTGGATGGCCTGGTGGCCGTTGCCCAGCACCATGCGGATGGTGCCGGCGGGCGACTCCCAGCTGCTGCCGCGCAGCGCGTCGGCCATCTCCTCGGAGCTCGGCTTCTTGCCGCCGTTCTTGGCCATCGCGCGCTCGACCGCGAGCTTCAGGCCCATCAGCGCCTGCACCGCGCGGTAGCTCGCCTGCACCGGCGGCACGCCCACCACCTGCTGGTGCGTGGCCTGGAACCAGTCGTTCAGCGGGCTCTTCGCCGAGAGGATGCCGTAGGCGCCGCGCGCGCCGAGGATCGTGCCGTCGGGCATCTTGTCCAGCAGGCCCGGCAGCACGTGGTCGGCCGCCGAGAGCACGAGCGTCGTGTCCTTCAGCGCGCCGCGGGCGCCGGCCTGCAGCACGAAGGCCTGCAGGTCGCCGCCCCACAGGCTGCTGTAGGTGATGTTGGCCGGCCGGGAAGCCAGCGCCGAGACCTCGGTGCCGTACTGCCCGGCGCCGAACTTGGGCAGCAGGTCGGCGCCCGGCTTGGCGCCCGGGTACAGGTGCGCCATCGCCGCGATGAAGTCGGCGCGCGAGTCCTGGCCCCAGGCGTAGTCCTGGTTGATGAGGTTGAAGCTGTCGACCTTGACGTTGCGGCTCTTCAGGTAGCGCGCCAGCGAGACGTTGTCCATCGTCGCGTGGCTGGCCGTGCGGAACACGTACTTCGGCGACGCGTCCTCGAAGATGCGCGGCGTGCCGCAGTCCATCAGCACGAGGAACTTCTTCAGCTCCTCGGCCGCCGGGGCCACCGCGAGGCAGTCGCCGCTGCCGATGTAGCCGACCACCGCGTCGACGTTCTCGCGCTGGTACAGGTTGCGCATCTCCTGCACCTGCTTGGCCGCGCCGCCGGCCTCGTCGACCATCACCATCTCGATGGCCAGGCCGCCGAAGCCCTTCTGGTTGTACGGCGCCGGCGCGGTGCCCTTGTTGAAGGCGTCGACGAGCATCTTGGCGGCGTTGCCGGCCGGCACGCCGAAGCTCTCGGCCGCGGGGCCGGACAGGAACGTCACGAAGCCGAGCTTGAAGGTCTGCTGCGCCAGCGCCGGGCCGGCGCAGGCCAGCGCCAGGGCGGTGGCCAGCAAGGCGCGGCGCATCGTGGTGGCACAGGTCTTGGCAAAGGACATCGTCGTCTCCTCGTTCTGTTCTGCCGGGGGAGACAGGAGTCTAGGCAAGCAAGACCGCGCCGCAAGGCGCGCCGCTGAGGGCTTTCCCGGGAGCGGCTGCGGCGAGCGCTGGGTTAGCGCGCCGGGCCGGCCCGCGCGCGGGCGCTCGCCGCCTCAGCGCGAGGCGACGTCGGCGTCGCGCACCTGGAAGCTCGTCAGCTCCTCGCGCGTGCGCACGTCCAGCTGCCCCGTCGGCGTGCGCGACTCGATCTCCAGCGCGACCTGGTAGCGCAGCTCGGGCACGTACCAGACGGTGTTCTTCCAGTGGCTGAAGCTGTTGGCCTGGCCGGGTGCGCTGCGCTGGCACGTGCCCTCGACCTCGTAGCGGCGGGCCGTGAACTCGCCGGCGGGCACGCGCACCTTCTCGACCCGCACGTGGCGCACGGTGGCCTCCTGCTCGCAGCGCCACAGCAGCGTGCCCGACCGCGTGCTCAGCGTCTCGGTGAACTTCACCGGCGTGCTGCGGCCGGGGTGCCAGTCCTCCCAGCCGCGCGGCATGTGCGGCGAGAAGTCGCGCCGGCGGTCGCCGTTCACGTCCTCGAGCCGCACCGGGCGCAACCAGCGGTCGAGGTGCGAGCCGCCGGGGGTGAACACGTCGCCGTCGGGCGCGACCTTGCCCACGCGCACCGTGTAGTGGCGCTGCACCGCGTTGCGCCACAGATCGACGACCTGGAAGCTCCACGTGTCGCCGACGGCGGGCGCCCGCGGCTGCCCGCCCGCCCGCGGTGGCGGCGCCGCGGCCATCTGCGCGGCCGTGGCCACGGGCTGCGCCAGCGCCAGGCGGGGCGGCGGCGGCGGCAGCGACGGCTCCTCCGCGGGCGCGGCCGTCGCGGCGAGGCGGCGCCGGGCCTCGTCGGCGTGACGGCTTTGCGGGAAGCGCCGCACGAAGGCGCGCAGCTCGACCGGCTCGGCACCGGCCTGGATGGCCTGCCACATGACCTCGTCGGGAGCGATGGCCGCCGCGGCGGCCGGCGCCGGCGCGGCTGCAGGGGCGGCGGCGGCCGGCGTTGCCGGCGCCGGCCCGGCGGCCGTGGCCGGTGCCGGCGGGGCGGCGGCCGGCGCCGCTGCCGCGGCGGGCGGCGCGGTGAAGTAGAGGTCCCCTTCCAGCGAGGTCGACTCCCACGGCACCTGCTTGCCGCCGGAGTCGCGCCGCACGGCCACGCGCACCTGCTTGAAGATGTCCTCCACCTTCAGCCCCGGCTTGCGCATCGCCTCCAGCAGGTTCTGCGTGTACAGGCCGTTGCGGCCGGTGCCGTCGCTGGCCACCATGCCCGGCGCCGTCGCGAAGGCCACCAGCGTGCCCACCGGCGCGTCCATCTGCGCCAGGCCCGAGCTCGCCGAGCGGAAGCTGCGCGCGAACGGGTTGTTGCGGCAGGCGTCGAGGATCAGCACGTTCGTGCCGTTGCCCGCCGCCTCCATCTTGTCGAGCACGGCCTGCGCGTCGAGCGCGGCGTAGGTCACCTCGTCCTCGCGCTGGATGTCGGCGCCGATCGGCACGAGGTAGTTGCGGCCCTTGATCTGCACGCCGTGGCCGGCGAAGTAGAACAGCCCCACGCCGCCGCTCTTGCGCAGCGCGTCGCCGAACTCGCGCACCGCCTGCATCATGCGGCGCTGGTCGAGGTCGGTGTGCAGCATCACCTTGAAGCCCGACTCGCGCAGCGCCTCGGCCATCGCCCGCGCGTCGTTCACCGGGTTGGCGAGCGCGCCCTCCTTGTAGGCAGCGTTGCCGATCACCAGCGCCAGCCGCGCGGCGGCGCGCTCGCCGCCCGGGCGCGTGGCCTGCGGCCGCCCGGGGCCGCCCTGGGCGAACGACTCGGCGGGGAGGAGGACAAGCGCACCCAGCGCAACGAGGGCTGCGCGGCAGACGGTGTGTCGAAAGGCGGGCATGGAACGGCTTCGTGGGAATTCGGGGTCGCGGGCGCCGTCCCGGCTCGAGGCGGAGCGGCGGACCCCGTCCCTATCGGCCAAGGCACGCGCGACTTGAGGGGGTGCGAGACCGCCGGCTGCGACCGATGCCGGCACCACGGCGCCCGGCCGCCTCGCCCCCGAGAAGCGGCGGCAACGGGCCGACCGGAGCGAGGCAGCGGAAGGGATCCGCCCTGCCCCGCCCCGAGACGACCTGACCCGTGCGGCCGCGCCGTCCGGCCGTCAGGCCCTCAGGTCCTCGGGCCGGCCCTCAGGCGCGCGGCGTGCGCGCGTACATGCGCGTGTTGCGCGGCCGGCCCTGCAGGTTCAGCCGCTCGTTGACCATCACGCCCTCGAGACGGAAGCCGGCCCGCTCGGCGAGGCGCCAGCTGCGCACGTTCTCGTCGTCCACCGTGAGGAACACGCGGTGCGCGCGCAGCCGGTCCAGCGCGTGGTCGGCCAGCGCGCGCACGCCCTCGGTCATCAGGCCGCGGCCGGCGTACAGCGCGTTCGCCCAGTAGCCGACCTCGAAGCGCCGCGCCACCCAGTCGGCGCGGTGCAGGCCGCTGCCGCCGACGAGCGCGCCGTTGTCCTTCAGGAAGAAGAACGCCATCAGGTCCTCGTTCAGCAGGAAGCGCGCGTAGGCGCGGCGGCAGTTCGTCTCCGACTCCTCGGGGGTCGGCGGCGGCGTGACCCAGCCGAGCCAGGGCGACAGCTCGGGCAGCGAGGCGTGCACCGCGGCGTTGAAGGCCGCGCCATCACCCGGCTTGGCGACGCGGATGTGCAGGCGCGGCGACTCCAGCGCCTCGGGCAGCATGTCTTGCGGGTGCATCGGGCTCGGCGGAAGCGAGGCCACGATCATAGGAGCGGCGGCCGGGCCGCCGCCGCCGATTTCGGACGCTGCCGCCGACTTCGAACGCGGGCGCGGCCCCGGATGCGGATGCGGATGCGGATGCGTCCGCGGCCCGGCGCTGCCACCGCCCGCCGTGCCCGCCCTGCCCGCCCTGCCCGCGTCAACGCCGCCGGTCGAGCGCCAGGATCGACAGGCCCGCGGCCACGAAGGCGAGCCCGGCGCCGACGTTGGCCGCCTGCACCCGCGCGCGGCCGCCGCGCGAGCCAGCCGGCCAGCTGCGCCGCGAAGGCCCCGAGCACGCTGAACACCACGAACGTGACCACCGCGAACAGGGCACCGTAGGCGAGCATCTGCACGTGCACCGGCCCGCGCGCCGCCGAGACGAACTGCGGAACGAACGCGAGCACGAACAGCCCCGGCTTCGGGTTCAGCACGTTGGACAGCAGGCCCACGCCGAACACGCGCGCCGGCGGCAGGTGCGCCGCCGGGGAGAACGAGATCAGGTCGCGCGCGGCGATGGCCTTCCAGCCCAGCCACAGCAGGTAGGCCGCGCCCGCGGCCTTGACGGCCCAGAAGGCCCACGGCGAGGCCTGCACCACCAGCGCCAGCCCGAGCGTCGCCGCCACCGTGTGCACCATGATGCCCAGGGCCGCGCCGAGCGACGACAGCGCCGCCGCGAGCGGCCCCTGGCTCAGCCCGCGACCGACGGCCAGCAGGTTGTCCGGCCCGGGCGCGACGACGACGACGATCACCGCCGCGAGATAGGCAACCAGGATCTCGATGGGGAACATGGGGCTTCGAGGGGGGCGCGGCGCGGCAGGCCGGGGCACGGAGTGTCACGCAAGGCGTGCAGGCCCGCGCGCGGCGACAGGGAGCGCGGCGGACGCGGCCGTCAGTCCATCCCCTGCATCCGCTGCGTGCGCAGCCGGCGCCCGCCCAGGAACAGCAGCAGCACGCCCGGCATCGAGATCACGTGGTACAGGCCGTTGTGGTCCAGCGGCGACCAGTGGTCGATGCGCAGCGCCTGCACGGCCGAGGCGGCAAACAGCGTCAGCGTGCCCGCGACCATCGGCAGCGAACCCTCGCCGCTCCTCAGCCGCAGCACGTTGAGCGCCAGGAAGCACAGCATCACGGGCGCGTAGTTGACGATCACCACCAGGAACGACGGCATCGCGAAGACCGCAGCGACGAACGCGAGGAACTGCAACCCGCCCGCCACCGCCACCAGGCGCGCAGCGCGCCCGCGGAAGAACTGCGCCGCGATCGTGAGCACCACGCACAGCGTCATCGCGCCGAGCAGGATCCAGTTGAAGCGCCGGATCGCCGTGCGCGACAGGCCGGCCGGCTCGATGAAGCCGTGGTCGATGCCGCCCACGAGGCCGGCCAGCCCCAGCAGCGCCATCGCGAGCGCCCAGAACCACGCCGCGCTGAAGCGCTGCTTGGGCCACTGCGCCAGCATGCCGGCGAGGAACAGGGCCAGGGCACCGAGCAGGAAGTCGGTGATCGCGGTGAGGGCGAGGGCGTCGATGGGCGGGCCGCGCGGCGCGCGTCGGGGCGGTGGCGTGCCGGCATTGTGGCGGCCCGCGAGGCCCCGGGCCCGCGCGGGCGGCAGCCGGTCAGGCCGCCGGCGCCGGCTCGGCGACCCTGCGGCCCACGAGCACGAGGTCCTTCTCGACGCCCTCCAGCCGCGCCACGCGCGGCATGAAGCCCCATTGCTCGAAGCCCATCTTGCGGAAGAGCGCGATGCTCGCCTCGTTGCTGGCGAAGATCGTCGCCGTCAGCGTCTCGATGCCGAGCGACGGCGCGTGCGCGATCGCCTCGCCGAGCAGGTAGGTGCCCAGGCCGCGGCCCTGGTGGTCGGGATGCAGGTAGATCGCGAGGTCGGCGGTGATGAAGTAGCCCGGGCGCTCGTTCATGAAGTGGAAGAAGCCGAGGTAGCCCGCGGCTCCCTCGCCGGGCCGGGCGGTGTCTTCCGCCACCCAGAACGGCCGGTGGTCGGGCCGGTGCTCGAGAAAGCCCGGCCGTCGCGCCTGCACCGTGGTCGGCTCGAGGTCGCAACTGCACTTGCGCGTGGCGACGGCGTGGTTGTAGATCTCGACGATCCTCGGCAGGTCGTCCTCGGTGGCATCGCGGCGGGTGTACGGCATGCGCGGTCGGTCGTGCCTCGCCTCACTGCCACTGCTTCGGGTCGTTGCAGCGGGCGTTGCTGATGCGCTTCCTGATCAGCGCCAGTTCGGTGGCCGTGCCCGCGCACTTGCCGATCACGCCGCCCCAGCGCCTGCCGTCGTCGGGCATCGTCAGCGTCGGCGGGATGTCCGCCGCGTGCTTGGAGATGCAGTCGCGCGTGGCCGCGGCGGCGGCGGCCTCGCATTCCTGCACGCTCACGGTGAAGCACTGCCTGAAGTACATCTGCTGCGTGCAGAAGGCCGTCGGCATGTTCTTGCCGACGTGCTGCAGCCAAGCATCCTTGGGCGCGGTCTGCGCGGAAGCGAACAGCGGGAGCGCCAGGGCGGCGGCGGCAAGGGCCTTGATGTGCATGGGTACCTCTGTGGACGGGGTCGACAAAGGTACTCCGGCCGCGGGGCACGCCGCCGCCCGCGCCCGCGAGGCGCCGTGAGAATGTCGCGCCGGGCCGCGGGCGCCGGTGCCCCGCGGCCAGCCGGGCGCCCGCGGGGCAGCCGGCGGGGCCGGCGCCGCTAGTGGTGCGCGTGCGCCAGCGCGTGGCCCTTTCCCCGGGCGATGAGCCAGCGGTTGACCGGCCAGGCGGCGAGCCCCGCGACCGCCAGCGACACGGCCATGCTGCCCCAGAAGAACGCCGACGAGATCGGCGCGTCCATCGCCCCCGGGATGGCGAGCATGAGCGCGTTGTCGACGATCTCCATGATCGTGATCGAGGCCGCGTCGGCCGCGAACGCGATGCGCAGCGCCGCCGCGGGCTTGTAGCCGCGGCGCAGGAACGGGATCGCGGTGAGCGCGAAGCCCGAGACGAACGCCAGCGCGACGGCCAGCGCGATGGTGGGCCCGTT
>Ga0209172_10001502_pt1 | contig 48921 bp, 43 predicted proteins | sample LarsenN4metaG_FD_184113 | JGI IMG/M metagenome (GOLD analysis project Ga0209172, IMG submission 184113) | Hot spring sediment bacterial and archeal communities from British Columbia, Canada, to study Microbial Dark Matter (Phase II) - Larsen... ... | reverse complement strand
AAAGTGGCTCTCGTCGCCTGCATGAGAAAACTGCTGACCATCTTAAATGCCATGCTGAAAACCCATCAGAAGTGGAATCCGGCAATGGTCAGCTCATCAATTTAATTGACAGAGAACACAGTTGCTCTGTGGTTAACTGCTTTAGTATTTGGGGAGGGTATAATGGGACAGGGGATCACAGCGGCAGTTACGATGGCGGCGTTGCTCACGGCAGCGGGTGCAGTGGGCAGCGCCTTCGCCGCCGGCATTGAAGACGGTGCGGTGACCGCGCCGAAGATCGCTGAGGGGGCCGTCACCTATCGGGCCATTGCCCCCGGGGCCATCACCTTCAGCCGACTCGCCGACGGTGCCGTCACCGATGAAAAGCTCGGCTTCGGGGCGGTGACCACGCCGAAGATCGCCGACGGCGCCGTCACCGACGCCAAGATCGCCGGCCCCATCGCCGGCCACAAGCTCGGCCGCCACGGCCACGACGGCGCCGACATCGTCCAGGGGACCATCGACGCCGCCCGGCTCCCGGTGGGGACCGGCCCCGGCACCGTTGCCGCCGGCGACCACAGCCACGACTTCCTCCCCGCCAAGCCCGCCAATCTGATCGTGGTGGCACCCAGGGGGGGCGACTTCACCAATCCCGTCGATGCCCTCAACGCCATCACCGACGCCTCCGCCGACAACCCCTATCTGGTGAAGATCATGCCCGGCACCTACGAGCTGGGGATTGCCACCCTCGTCATGAAACCCCATGTGGACATCGAGGGGTGCGGCGAGCTGACCACCCGCCTGAAGGGGAGCGCCGCCGATGCCGGCGTGGTGGCCGGGGCCTCCTTTGCCGAACTGCGTCACCTTGCCGTGGAGGCCGGCGGCACCGAGGGGACCATCGTCGGCATCTTCAATGCCAGCGCCGCCCCGCGCATCACCGCCGTGACCGTCACCGCCGAGGGGGGGAAGGGGGCCTACGGCATCTACAACCTCATGGCGGCGCCGGTCCTCTCGGACGTGACCGTCAGGGCCGGGGGGAGCGACACCGCCTTCGGCATCTTCAACCTCCACTCCTCCCCCGTGATAAAAAACTCCGCCATCACGGCGGGCAACGGCATCTACAGCTACTACTCCGGCACGGTGACCGTGGAGGGGACGTCGGTAAGCGCCCCCCTCTCCACCATCTTCACCGATGTCGGCGCCACGACCCTCGTGGCCAACTCCCGCCTGGCGGGGGGCAGGCCGGCGGCCAACGGCATCCTGAAGTGCGTCGGGGTTTACGACGGAAACTACGAGCCGGTGGCCTGCCGTTAGTACCGCATCCGCACCCGGTAGGCGAGCTTTGCCTCGCCGTCTTTTCCGACCGGCACCTTGAACACGGCGCTGAAGGCATCCCCCTTTTCGTGGGGATGGGATGACGAGAGCATCCGCCAGTCGCCGGGAACCGGCTCCACCACCTTCACGGTGATATCCTCCTTCTTGTGGTTGCGGAGCGTTATCTCGAAGGCCGCCTCGTAGGTGTCGCCGGCCACCTTCCGCCACTCGGTCTGCCTCCGCTCCGCCGCCACGTCAAAGGCGTCCCCCAGCTTTACCCGCACCGTCTCCTTTTCCGGCGTATGGTCGATGGTGTCCTCCCCCACGAACTGGAGGCTCCCCTCCCCATCCCGCTTGTAGACCCGCACGACCCCCTTGGGGAGCGGCATCCCCAGGTTGTGCTCCTTGCGGTTCTCCACCTCCACGAAGACCCCCACCTTCTGCTTCGCCGCATCGCCGGCCGGGCTGTGGTAGTAGAAGCTCTCCCCCCTCAGCAGGAACTCCTTCTTCACCGGCACCGCGTCGGCGGTCACCAGGCTGATCTGCTTGGTCTGGTTCTCCTTGATGGTGGAGGGGCGCTGGAGGGTGTAGAGGTGGTACTCGAAGAAGGCCTCCTCCCGGAACTGGGGGACCGGGGCCGCCATGGCCTCCGCCCGCATGGCCTTGGCAAAGGGGATCGACTCGTCCCGGGCCCGGTTCACGTCGCCGGCCACCAGCTTGAGGGAGGCGTTGCGGTAGGTGGCGCCGCTGCGGTTGTCGATGGTGACCCAGCCGGCGAGGCTCGCCTGGTCATCCTTCCCGCTGAGGGTCACCACGTAGTCGGCCCGCCAGGAGATGCCGCCGGTGAGGTAGGAGGCCTCGATGGTCCGCTTCTCGGCTCCGGCCCCCTCCAGGAGCCAGACCAGGGTGGGGCGGGCGATGAGGTCGTCGGGGACCCCGGGGAAGATGAGCCGCCCCGGATGGCCGAAGGTGATCTCGTCGCCGATGCGATAAACGGGCCCGCCGTTGTTGGCGAGGAGCGTGGCGGTCACCACCTCCTCCCGCTCGGTGTGGGGGTTCTTCTGGTGGAGCTTCACCTCCTTCCCCACGTACTTGTCCATGAGTTTCTGGGGCGAGAGGAGGTCGTACTCGTAGTTCTGCTCCAGGACCCGCAGTTCCCCGCCGGAGATGGGGGCGATGGAGACGCTCGCGGGGATGATCTGGGCCGCCACGTCCATGAAGCGGAGCTCTCTGCTCCCCGTGCCGAGGCGGAGCTCCCGGCGGTCCTTCACCAGACCCAGGTTCTGGTTGTAGATGGTGAGGGCGAGGCCCGTCTGGTCCGCCTCGGTGGAGACTACCGGGGCGGCGGGAGCGGCCGGGGGGAGGGCCAGGGAGAGGGCGGCGGCGGCAAGAAGGAGGCGACGTTTCATGGCATACCTCGTGACGGGATTTGATGGGGACACAGGAGGGTATACCACAAAAAAGGGCGCCCGTCAGGACGCCCTTGCGTGGAACTGGATGTGGCGAGTGCCGGCTATTTGACGACCTTCACCGAGGTGATGACCACCGGCGTCACCGGGAGGTTGGCAAAGACCATGTTGAGGCGCTGGGTGGGGGTGGCGACGATCCTGTCCACCACCTCCATCCCCTCGACCACCTTGCCGAAGACGGCGTAGCCGTGGCCGTCGGGATTGGGGCGGTTGAGGCCGTCGTTGTTCACCACGTTGATGAAGAACTGGGCCGTGGCGCTGTCGGGGTCGGCGGTGCGGGCCATGGCGATGGTGCCCCGGTCGTTCTTCAGGCCGTTGCCGGCCTCGTTCTTGATGGGGGGACGGGTCTCCTTCTGCTTGCGGTCGGTGGTGAAGCCGCCCCCCTGGGCCATGAAGCCGGGGATGACCCGGTGGAAGATGGTGCCGTTGTAGAAGCCGCTCTCCACGTAGTCGAGGAAGTTCTTCACCGAGAGGGGGGCCTTGTCGGGGTAGAGCTCGATCTTCACGGCGCCGAGGCTCGTCTCCATGAGAACCACCGGGTTCTTGGCCTCGGCGGCCGTTGCGGCGGCATCGGCGTTGCCGGCGATGAGAAGCACGCTGAAGAGGCCGCAGAGAATCAGGGCCAGGATGATCCGTTTGCACATGGTGTGTCATACCTCCGGGTCGATAATCAAACCGTCAAAGTATAGAGAGAACGGGGGCTTCCCGTCAATCATTTCGTCAGGTTCCGGGCCTGCGCAGGACCAGGGTGACGTACTCCTCCATGATCCGCCAGTCGTGCTCGATGCACCCCAGGCTGCGGAAGCGGCGCTGGATGTCGAACTTGTCCTGGAGGGGGATGCCGGAGAGGATGAGCCAGCCGCCGGGACGGACCAGGGCCACCATGTCGTCGGCCAGGGCCAGGTGGATGTCGGCGTAGATGTTGGCCAGGAGCAGATCGTAGGGGTCCCGCCCCACGGAGGCCAGCTCGCCGCAGACGGTGTGGATGCGCCCTTCCATGCCGTTCAGGCGGACGTTGGCGGCGCACGATTCGGCCGCCTTCGGGTCGATGTCCACCGCCACCACGCCGGCGGCCCCGAGGCGGACGGCCGCCACGGCCAGGATGCCGGTGCCGCTCCCCAGGTCGAGACAGCGCATGCCGGCGATGCCGGGGATCCGCTCCAGTTCCTCCAGGCAGGAGGCGGTGGTCTCGTGCTCCCCGGAGCCGAAGGCCCCCTTTTTCCCCATGATGAGGGGGAGCCCCGCCGCCGGATCCACGGGGTGGTCCTCCGGCACGATGATGAACCCCCCGATGGCGAAGGGGGTGAAGATCCGTCCGTACATGTGAATGTGCCTCCCTGAGGGCGAGATGGAAGGGCAACCATACCCCAATCTGCGGGGGAAGGGAACAAACAAAAGGTTGACTTGTCGGGAGATAGTGCGGAAAATTGCCCGGTTTACAGCTGCGAATAAACGACAAAATTGACGTGCGGGGGGATAAAAACGTGCAGATAAAGTTCGGAACCGACGGCTGGCGCGGGGTCATTGCCCGGGATTTCACCTTCGACAACCTGGCCCGGGTGGCCCAGGCCACCATGGATTACCTGATCCGGGAAGGACTTGCCTCCCGGGGGGTCGTCATCGGCTACGACCGCCGCTTCCTCTCCCGGGAGTTTGCCGAGCGGGTGGCGGAGATCGCCGCCGGCAACGGCATCCGGGCCTGGCTCACCGACGGCTACGCCCCGACCCCGGCGGTCTCCTGGGCGGTCCGCGAGCTGGGGGCCGGCGGCGGCGTCATGATCACCGCCAGCCACAACCCCCCCGCCTACAACGGCTTCAAGGTGAAGGAAGCCTTCGGCGGTTCGGCCCGCCCCGCCACCACGAAGATCCTGGAGGAGATGGTGGCGGCCAACGACGCCGCCGGCCGGGAGATCCAGTCCCGTCCCCTGGCCGAGGCCCTGGCCGACGGGAGCGTCACCCCCTTCGATCCGAAGGAGGGGTACTTCCGGCAGCTCTCCCGCTACGTGGATCTGGAGGCGATCCGCCGGGCGAACCTTCCGGTGGCGCTGGACCCCATGTACGGCGCCGGCGCCGGCTTCATCCCGGAGCTTCTCCCCGAGGTGCGGGAGATCCACGGGGAGGAGAACCCCACCTTCGGGGGGCAGCCCCCGGAGCCCACCGAGGAGCATCTGACGGAGCTGGCGGCCCTGGTGGGGGGCGGAGCGTACCGGATCGGGCTCGCCCTGGACGGCGACGCCGACCGGATCGGCGCCGTGGACGAGACCGGCGAGTTCTTCTCCTCCCACCGGATCTTCACGGTGATCCTCCGGCACCTGGTGGAGCGCAAGGGGCTCACGGGCGGCGTGGTGAAGACCGTCTCCACCACCCGCATGGTGGACCTCCTGGCCGAGAAGTACGGTCTTCCCCTCTTCGAGACCCCCATCGGCTTCAAGCATATCTGCGAGCTGATGCTCGACCACGACATCCTCATGGGGGGGGAGGAGTCGGGGGGGCTCGGCGTCAAGGGGCACATCCCGGAGCGGGACGGCATCCTCATGGGGCTGCTGCTGCTGGAGGCCATGGCCATGAGCGGCAAGGGGGTGCGGCAGCTTCTGGACGAGACCATGGACGAGATCGGCCGCTTCTGCTACCGCCGCATCGATCTCCCCATCGCCGACGGCCCCAAGGAGCTCCTCATCGCCCGGCTGAAGCGGGGGGGGATCGCCGCCGTCGCGGGGCGGAGTGTGGCGCGGGAGAACTTCCGCGACGGCTTCAAATTCATCTTCGGCGACGGCTCCTGGCTCCTGATCCGTCCCTCGGGGACCGAGCCGGTGCTCCGGCTCTACAGCGAGGCCGGGGATGCCCGGACGGTGGACGAACTCCTGGCCGCGGCCCGGGAGATCGCCGGAATCTGACGCCGGCGGGGGCAAATGCCCCCTTGACCGCCACTTCCCGACCATCTACAATCTCAAAGTGCGATAACTGTGCGATAGTGCAACAGGAAACGGTGCCCCATGATCAAGGCCTACCTCCGTTCGGAAGATTCATTCAGACCGGTATCCGTCGAGCCCGAAGAGCTCGCGGATCTGGATACCGGCTCCCTCATCTGGCTTGACCTCCTCTCCCCAACGACTGACGAGCTGGCCACCGTGGAGCGGAGCCTCAAGATTGAGCTGCCGACCCGCCAGGAGTCGGAGGAGATCGAGTTCAGCTCCCGGTTCTGGGAGGACGAGACCGGCATCGACATCAACACGTACTTTCTGGTGCGCCAGGAGGAGAAGTTCCACAACGAGACCGTCTCCTTCATCCTCCGGGGGCATTTTGTGGTCACCATCCGCTTCAGCGATCACCGGATCTTCACCGAGTTCTCCCGCAAGCTGCGGCTGAGCCCCCGCTCGTTCCGGGACGGGGCCGATATCCTGTCCGGGATCCTCGCCATGCGGGTCGACATGGACGCCGACATCCTGGAGGCCCTCTCCCGGGGAATCGCCAGCCTGGGGAGGCGCGATCCCCACTCCTTCGAGAATCCGACCGAATACCTCTCCCACATCACCGACTACGAGGACATCAACATCACCATCCGGGAGAACCTGACCGACAAGCACCGGGTCCTGTCATCGCTCCTGAAGAGCGCCTCCATCTCCGAGAACCTCAAGAAGGAGTTCAGCATGATGATGAAGGACGTGAACTCCCTCATCATCTCGGCCAATTTCAACTTCGACCGCCTCGACTACATCCAGAACATCTTCCTGAACCACCTGGGGGTGGAGCAGAACAAGGTCATCAAGATCTTCACCGTCATGTCGGTGATCTTCCTCCCCCCCACCATGATCGCCAGCATCTACGGCATGAACTTCCAGCACATGCCCGAGCGGGACTGGAGCTTCGGCTACCCCTTCGCCCTCATCCTGATCGTCCTCTCGGCGGTGCTTCCCCTGTACGTCTTCAAGAAGAAGGGGTGGCTGTAGCATGCCCCGCAAGTCCCTCCCCCCGAAGAAGGCCGCCCCTGAACCGGCGGCGGCCGGGCGGGACCCGGCCGGCGGCCTGACCGCCCCCGAGCTCTACCTGAACCGGGAGCTCACCTGGCTGGAGTTCAACCGCCGGGTCCTCCACGAGGCCGAGGACGAGCGGACGCCGCTCCTGGAGCGGGTGAAGTTCGTGGCCATCGTCAGCGGCAACCTGGACGAGTTCTTCATGAAGCGGATCGGCGGCCTCAAGCAGCAGGTGGGGGCCGGCATCCAGAACCTGACCGTGGACGGCCGCACCCCCCGGCAGCAGATCGACGAGTGCTACGCCGTGGTGCGGGAGCTGGGGGAGCGGAAGCGGCGGCTCTTCGGGGAACTCCTGACGCTGCTGCGCCCGGCCGGCATCCAGATCCTCGGCTACAGCGAGATCTCGGCCCGGGAGCGCAAAGGGCTCCGGGACTACTACATCCGCAACATCTTCCCCCTGGTGACCCCCCAGTCCATCGACCCGGCCCATCCCTTCCCCTTCATCTCCAATCTCTCCCTGAACCTGCTGGTCACGCTCCGCTATCCCCGGGAGCGGGAGACCTCCCTGGCCCGGGTCAAGGTGCCGGTGGGGGCCGGGATTCCCCGGTTTCTCCGGGTGGGGGAGACGGACCGGTTCGTCCCCCTGGAGGAGGTGATGCAGCACAACCTGGACCTCCTCTTTCCGGAGATGGAGGTGTTGGCCTGCGAGTTCTTCCGGGTCACCCGCAACGCCAACACCGAGCGGAGCGAGGAGCAGGCCGACGACCTCCTCTCCATGATCGAGTCGGAGCTCCGGGACCGGCGCTTTGCCCCCATCGTGCGGCTGGAGGTGGCCGCCGGCATGGGGGCGGTCCACCGGGGGATGCTCGCCGCGGAGCTGGAGTTGACGGAAGCTGCCGACGTCTTCGAGGTGGAGGGGATGCTGGCCCTGCGGGATCTGTTCGAGATTGCCGGCCTCGGCTACCCGGAACTCCACGATCCGCCCCATCACCCCGTCGACCACCCCCGCCTCATGACCGACCGCAACATCTTCCACGTGCTCCGGGACACCGGCGCCATCCTCCTGCAGCACCCCTACGACTCCTTCGCCACCTCGGTGGAGCGCTTCCTCTTCGAGGCGAGCGAAGACCCCAAGGTGCGGGCCATCAAGATGACCCTCTACCGGACCTCCCCCGACAGCCGGATCATCGACTGCCTGGTGAACGCGGCGGGCAACGGCAAGCAGGTGGCAGTGGCGGTGGAGCTGAAGGCCCGTTTCGACGAGGCGGCCAACATCCGGCTCGCCGAGCGGATGGAGGAGGCGGGAATCCATGTCACCTACGGCGTCGTGGGGCTCAAAACCCACTGCAAGGTGATCCTCGTGGTGCGGCAGGACTACGACGGACTGCGCCGCTACGTCCACATCGGCACCGGCAACTACCACCCCGGCACCGCCCGGGTCTACGCCGACCTGGGGCTCCTCACCAGCGACGAGGCCATTGGGCAGGACGCCACCGAGCTCTTCAACTACCTCACCACCGGCTACACCCCCCGGCGCAACTACCGCAAGCTGCTGCCGGCGCCGAAGCACCTGAAGCGGGCCCTCCTGGACAGGATCGAGCGGGAGGCGGACCTCCATTCCGCCAAGGAGCCGGGGCTCATTCAGTTCAAGATGAACGCCCTGGAGGACGCCGACATCGTGGCGGCCCTCTACCGGGCGGCCCGGCGGGGGGTGCGGATCGATCTCCTCATCCGGGACAGCTGCCGGCTGCGCCCCGGCATCCCGGGGCTCTCGGAGACGGTGCGGGTGGTGAGCGTGGTGGGGCGGTTCCTGGAGCACGCCCGGGTCTACTACTTCCGCAACGGCGGCGACGAAGAGTACTACATCGGCTCCGCCGACGCCATGAAGCGGAACCTGGAGTACCGGGTGGAGGTTCTTGCGCCGGTGGAGGCCCCGGAACTGCGGAGAGAACTCAGGACCATGCTGGACGTGCAGCTGGGGGACCGGCGAAGCGCCTGGGAGATGCAGCCCGACGGCAGCTACGTGCAGCGGATCCCCGGCGAGGGGGACGACCCCCGGGGAAGCCACGAAATCCTCATTGCCCTGGCCGAAAAGCGCCGCAAGGCCGGGGCCCGCCTCAAGAAGAAAAAGGCCCGGGGGGTTCTCCGGCGTTCTGTCCGGTAGCCCCTCGGGCCTCTTTTCCCTCACCTGTCTGCTTTCCTCAGTCCCGCTCCCGGTCATCCCACCGGTCACGATCGTGCCTGCGCCACTCCTTTTCCCGCCACTTCGCTTCCTTCCACCGTGACTTCTCCTCCTTGCGGACCGTCCGCCATTCCCGCTCGGGGCGGAAGCTGCGCCACCGGCCGTGGTCGTCGTCGCACCAGTGGCGGTAGTCCCGGTCCCGGTGCCGGCGGATCGTCGCCACCGGGTAGCGCCTCAGCTCCCGGGGGAGGAAGCGGTACTCCACCGTGGTCCAGGGGCCCCGGTACGAGGCGCCCTGGTACCACCCCCCGTTGCGGCTGAGGTAGTAGCGGTTCCCCACGTAGAAGAGATCGTAGGGGATGTCCATGGCAACGTAGAAGCCGAGGGAGGGGGAGAGGACGAATGCGGGGGGCTCGGCGATCACCACCGGCGGCGGAGCCGGCACGTAGACCGGTTCATGACGCACCGGGGGCGGGGCCGGCGCGTAGACCGGCTCGTAGCTCACAACCGTCGGCCGGGTCCCCAGATTGATTCCGATGCTGAAATCCACGTTTCCGGCGTGGGCCGTCCCCGCCAGGAGGGCGAGGCAAACGAGCGAAGCGGCAGTTTTCCTGATCATGGGTACTTCCTCCTTTCATGAAAAGGCCCCGTTTCGGTAACGAAAAAAGCCGGGGCCGGCATATCCTGTGAGATATTTCGGCGACCCGGCTGTCTCGGGGAGACCCTGTGGGCTTTCCGTCCCACCCTCGCGGGTGGTTTAGTATTGTCGTGTATCGGCGGCTATTCGGTTGTCGGTCTTGTCATTGGATAGAGCAGGGAGCGTGCCAACGTCCCCGCCGGCGATAACCTGCCGGAATTTCGTGATAGCCGGGTTGGCGAGGAGCGGCCCCTGTACCTCAATTATGGATGTGTCTGCCCCATTTGGGGCAGGAGCGGCCTACAGTTTGACCTTGCGCCACACCTCGGTCACGGTGCCGATGATCCGGGTTTCCGGGGCGGGGGTGAAGGGGGAGTAGGTGGCGTTGTCGGGGGAAAAGACCACGTCGCCGTTTCTCACGCGGTACCGGCGCAGGATCGCCTCGCCCCACCGGTTGGTCACCAGGACCACGCTCCCGTTATCGGGCTCTTCCCCCGGCCTGAAGATCACCAGGTCCCCGTCCCGGATGGTGGGGGCCATGAATTCACCGTAGGCGACGATGGCGTAGCATCCCTGCGCGACCCCCGGCAGGGCAATGCGGCTGCGGATCTCGTCCTCTCCGATCCGCTGGGGAAACTCCGCCCCGATCCGCTCCAGGACCGGGATGCCCTCTCCCCCGGACGATGGGGGGGGCGCCCCGCCGCGCCGCGCTGACCGGTACATCTCCCCCTCTCCCGTGGCAAGCCAGCCCTCGTTTATTTCATAGAGATTGCAGAGGGCGATGAGGAGGGTGTCCGAGGGGGTCTTCTTCTCCCGCTCGATGCCGCTGAGAAATCCCTGGACGATCCCCAGGGAATCGGCGAATTCCTTCTGGGTCAGCCCCCTGTTGAGGCGAATCTCCTTGATGCGGCGCCCCACGGAGGGGAGCAGGTTATTGGGGGGGATGGCCATAAATATCACCTCGACAAAAAAATATCCCTATGAAGAAAAAATGTGTTGACATTTTATTTCAAAGGAATAAAAATAAAATCGCCTGATAGATAAAAAAAGACCTGCCGCCTTGGGGAAGCCGGGGAATTTTCGGCAAAATGCGCGGCCGTCAGCCTATCACGGCCTGCCGGGGGGGGGCAAGGGTTAAATTGCTGGGAGATAGCAGCTCCCCTCGCGGTGAAGAGGGGAGAAGGGACAGCCCGCACCTGGCGGGCGGGGAGGACGCCATGAAAGGGGCTCACGGACGGTTTTGCGAGGTAACACGACTTCTTGCGGGGGATGCCCGGGGGGGACAGCTTGCCGACGAGCTGCTCAATGCCTGCTTTGACCATGTGCTGCCGGAGGAGGGCAAGGAGGGGAGCATGGCGACCCTCGCCCACCTCATGGCGGCCCTCGACCGTTTCAATGCCTACGTGCGGCGGGAGGGGAAGGGGCCGGCCGAGGGGCTCTTCGTCGGAACGCCGGAAGAGGTTGCCGCCTGGGCCGAGGACCTCACATGGCAGATCTGGGAGAACCGGCCCAATTGATCTGCTGGAAGAAGCTGTAGGGATTACATGACACAGGGTTTCCATGCCATGCCATGGGGCCGGCCGAAGGGCCGGCCCTTTTTTTGTCCCGTTCCGTGCTATAGTATTTTCCTGTCCGGACTTCCCCGGGCGCAAATTCCCGCATGCCGAAGGAATCGCTATCCCATGGCACACGACACCATCATCGTCAAAGGCGCCTGCGAGCATAACCTCAAATGCATCGACGTGGAGATCCCCCGGGACCGGCTCGTGGTCATCACCGGCATCTCCGGCTCGGGGAAGTCGACCCTGGCCTTCGACACCATCTACGCCGAAGGGCAGCGCCGCTACGTGGAGTCCCTCTCGGCCTATGCCCGCCAGTTCCTGGAGCAGATGGAGAAGCCCGATGTGGAGTCCATCGAGGGGCTCTCCCCCGCCATCTCCATCGAGCAGAAGACCACCAGCCGCAACCCCCGCTCCACCGTCGGCACCGTCACCGAGATCTACGACTACCTCCGGCTCCTCTTCGCCCGGGTGGGGCGTCCCCACTGCTACCAGTGCGGCAGGGAGATCACCTCCCAGACCGTCTCCCAGATGGTGGACCAGATCATGGCCATGGCCGCGGGGACCAGGCTCCAGCTCCTCTCCCCCATGGTGCGGGGCCGCAAGGGGGAGTACCGGAAGGAGCTGGCCCAGCTCCGCAAGGACGGCTTCGCGCGGGTCGTCGTGGACGGGGTCCAGTATGAGCTCTCCGAGGAGATCCCCCTCGACAAGAACAGGAAGCACGACATCGACATCGTGGTGGACCGGCTCATCGTCAAGCCGGGGATCGAGCGGCGCCTGGCCGACTCCCTGGCGACGGCCCTGAACCACGCCGAAGGGGTGGTGAAGGTGCAGGTGGTGGACGGCGAAACCATCCTCTTCTCCGAGGCCCTGGCCTGCATCGACTGCGGCATCTCCTACCCCGAGATGACCCCCCGGATGTTCTCCTTCAACAACCCCTACGGCGCCTGCCCCGACTGCACCGGCCTCGGCACCCGCATGTACTTTGACCCGGAGCTGGTGGTGCCGAACCCCGACCTCTCCATCCATGACGGGGCCATCGTCCCGTGGGAGAAGCGGCTCTCCGGCTGGTACCACATGACCCTCGACGCCCTGGCCAAGGCGTTCGGCTTCGACATCCGGACCCCCTTCAGGGAGCTGTCGCCCCAGGTGCGGGAGGTGATCCTCCGGGGCTCCGGCGGCCGGAAGATCGAATTCTGGTGGGAGGAGGACGGGGGGCGCCGCCACACCTACACCAAGGAGTTCGAGGGGGTGATCCCGAACCTGGAGCGGCGCTACCGGGAGAGCGACTCGGAGCAGGTCCGCGAGGAGCTGGAGCGCTACATGAACGTGATGCCGTGTCCCACCTGCCAGGGGGCGCGTCTCAAAAAGGAGGCCCTCCATGTGAAGGTGGCGGGGCGCGATATCCGGCAGGTGACGGCCCTCTCCATCAAGGACGCCCTGGAGTTTTTCGCCGGCCTCACGCTCACCCCCAAGGAGGAGGAGATCGCCCGCCGGATACTGAAAGAAATCCGGGAGCGGCTCAATTTCCTCGTGAACGTGGGGCTCGATTACCTCTCCCTGGGCCGGGCCTCCGGGACGCTGTCCGGCGGCGAGGGGCAGCGGATCCGCCTTGCGACGCAAATCGGCTCCAGTCTCGTGGGGGTCCTCTACATCCTGGACGAGCCCTCCATCGGCCTCCACCAGCGGGACAACGGCCGGCTCCTCCAGACCCTCAAGCAGATGCGGGACATGGGCAACACGGTCCTCGTGGTGGAGCACGACGAGGAGACGATCCTGGAGGCGGACCACGTGATTGACATGGGGCCCGGGGCCGGTGAGCACGGGGGGCGCGTGGTGGCCCAGGGGACCCCGGCGGAGATCATGGCGAATCCCGCTTCCCTCACGGGGCGCTACCTTTCGGGGGAGCTGGCCATCGCCGTGCCGAAGAAGCGGCGCAAGCCCAAGGGCTTCATCACCGTGGAAGGGGCCGCGGAGAACAACCTGAAGGATGTCACCGTCCATATCCCCCTGGGGGTCATGACCTGCGTCACCGGCGTCTCCGGGTCGGGGAAGTCGACCCTGGTCATCGACACCCTCTACCGGGTCCTGGGCCAGCGCCTCTACCGGAGCCGCGAGAAGGCCGGCGCGGTCAGGGAGATCCTCGGTCTGGAGCAGCTGGACAAGGTCATCAACATCGACCAGTCCCCCATCGGCCGTACCCCCCGCTCCAACCCCGCCACCTACACCGGGGTCTTCGCCGACATCCGGGACCTCTTCGCCCAGCTCCCCGAATCCAAGGTGCGGGGCTACAAGCCGGGGCGCTACTCCTTCAACGTGAAGGGGGGGCGGTGCGAGGCGTGCGCCGGCGACGGCATCATCAAGATCGAGATGCACTTCCTCCCCGACGTCTACGTCCAGTGCGAGGTCTGCAAGGGGGCCCGCTACAACCGCGAGACCCTGGAGGTGACCTACAAGGGGAAATCCATCGCCCAGGTCCTGGACATGACCGTTTCCGAGGGGCTCCGGTTTCTGGAGAACATCCCGAAGATCAAAACGAAACTCCAGACCCTGGAGGAGGTGGGGCTCGGCTACATCCGCCTGGGCCAGTCGGCCACGACCCTTTCCGGCGGCGAGGCCCAGCGGGTGAAGCTCGCCAAGGAGCTGGCCCGCCGCGCCACCGGCCGCACCATCTACATCCTGGACGAGCCCACCACCGGCCTCCACTTCCACGACATCGCCAAGCTGCTGGAGGTGTTGAAGAAGCTCGTGGAGGGGGGGAACACCATCGTCATCATCGAGCACAATCTGGACGTCATCAAGACCGCTGACCACATCATCGATCTGGGCCCCGAAGGGGGGGACCGGGGGGGAGAGATCATCGCCACCGGCACGCCCGAGGAGGTGGCGGCGGTGACGCGGTCGTATACAGGGCAGTATCTGCGGAAGATGCTGTGAGAGATGCCTTGAAAATCCCGCTTGACATGCGGGATTTTCAAGGTGGTTGAGCTTCGGCTCTCAGCCGGGCAATTTGGCGATGCAATGCCGGACCATGGCTACACCCGTTGCGCGCGCCTTCCCGGCGCCTGCAATGGTTCTCCCGCAGGGGAATCGCTCTCTCAGCTTTATCACCCCCCTCAAGTTTCCCCCCGCCATGCCGATAAGAAAAGGGTGGACCTTCAGTAATCCTGAATAGTTACACCATTCTAATCTTGTCGGGATGCCCCTGCCATGTTCAACCTGACACGCCACTATTCAATCGCCAGCCTCGTCTGCATCATCGTTGCGGCGGCCATTCTCGGCATGGTCTATCGCCGCCTGTCGGTTCAATCCCTCATGGACATGGCCGAGGACCGCAATGCCGCCCTGACCCATGTGTTCAGCAACGCCCTCGGGCATCGTCTCATGCCGCTGCTGACCATGGGGGTCGGCGGGGTCGCTCCCGATCCGGAGGGCGCCGAGGTGGCGGCGCTGCGCCGGGAGGTGGTGAGCCTCATGAGGGATACCGGCGCCGTCAAGGTGAAGATCTACACCCTGCAGGGGCTCACCATCTTTTCCACCGAGGAGAGGCAGATCGGCGAGGACAAGCGCACCAACCCCGGCATCCATGCCGCCGCCCGGGGGGAGCTGGCCAGCGAGATTACCCACCGCAACCAGTTCAGCGCCTTTGATGGGGTGCTGGAATCCCGGGACGTGATTTCCAGCTATGTCCCCTTCATTCCCCCCGGGGGCACCCGCATCGAGGGGGTCGTGGAGGTCTATTCGGACATCACCCCCTTCCTGGCCCAGGTGAAGCAGACCCAGTGGCGGGTCGTGGCAGCGGTGGCGGGGGTGCTGAGCCTTCTCTACGGCCTGCTGTTCGGCATCGTGCGGCGGGCCGACCGGATCATCAGGGACCAGGGGGCTGAGCTGCAGCGCTCCCTGGCCCGCATTGAGGAGGACAACCAGCTCCTGGACCAGCGGGTCAGCGAGCGGACCCGGGAGCTGCGGGAGGTGAACCGGGCCCTGGAGGCGGAGATTGCCGAGCGGGAGCGGGCCGAGGAGAAGCTCCGCCTGTCGGCAGAGGTGTTCGACAATACGGTGGAGGGGGTCATCATCACCGACGCCGACACGAACATCCTGGCGGTGAACCGGGCCTTCACCCAGGTGACCGGCTACCGGGAGGAGGAGATCCAGGGGCTTACCCCCCAGGTGCTCCAGTCGGGCCGGCACGACGCCGAGTTCTACGCCGATATGTGGAAGGCCCTGAAGCGGGACGGGAAATGGGTGGGGGAGATCTGGAACCGGCGCAAGAGCGGCGAGATCTATCCGGAGCGGCTCACCATCGGCGTGGTGAGGGATGCGGCCGGCGAGGTGAAGCACTACGTGGGGGTCTTCAGCGACATCAGCGACATCAAGCGGTCCCAGGAGCGGCTCGACTTTCTGGCCCACCACGACCTGCTCACGAGCCTCCCCAACCGGCTGCTGTTCAACGACCGGCTGAACCAGGGGATCGCCCGGGCCCGGCGCAGCGGGCGGCAGCTGGCGGTGCTCTTTGTGGACCTGGACCACTTCAAGAACGTGAACGATACCCTGGGCCACGACCTGGGGGACGAGCTGCTGAAGAAGGTGGCCGGCTACCTGGGGGCCCATGTGCGCAAGTCCGACACCCTGGCCCGGATCGGCGGCGACGAGTTCATCCTCCTTCTGGACGACGTGGAGGTTCCCCGCTATGCGGGCGCCGTGGCGGAGAAGATCCTCGGCCTCCTGAGCCAGACCATGGTCGTCTCGGGTTACGAAATCTACGTTTCCGCCAGCATCGGGGTGAGTTTCTTCCCCGCCGACGGCGAGGACGTGACCACCCTGGTGAAGAACGCCGATACGGCCATGTACTACGCCAAGACCCACGGCCGCAATTCCTATCACTTCTACGCGCCGGAGATGAGCGAGTACGTCCGGGAGCGGGTCCAAATGGAATCGCTGCTGCGCCGCTCCATCGAGCGGGGGGAGCTGGCGGTGCACTACCAGCCCAAGGTGGACCTGGCCACGGGCAAACTGGTGGGGGCGGAGGCCCTGGCCCGCTGGAACAGCCCGGAACTGGGGAGGGTGTCGCCGACGCGGTTCATCCCCATCGCCGAGGATATCGGTTTCATTGCCGTCCTGGGCGAATGGGTGCTGCGCACTGTCTGCCGTCAGGTGGTGGAGTGGGATTCCCGGGGGTTCCGCCTGCCGAGCGTGGCGGTGAACCTCTCGGTGAAACAGCTGGAGCGGGGGGATATCGTAGCGGTGGTTTCCCGGGTGCTGGCGGAGACGGGGCTCTCGGCCGGCCGCCTGGAGATGGAGGTGACCGAGTCGGCCATCATGGGGCGGGAGCGGACCCTGGAGCGCCTCGACAGTCTCCGGGCCCTGGGGGTGGAGCTGTCGGTGGACGATTTCGGCACCGGCTACTCGTCCCTGAGCTACCTGCGCCGCCTGCCGGTCCAGAAGCTGAAGATCGACCGCTCCTTCATCACCGATGTCTCCGGCGAGCCGAGCCGGGAGGCCATCGTCCGGGCGGTCATCGTCCTGGCCAGGGCCCTGGGGCTGCGCGCCGTGGCCGAGGGGATCGAGACCGATGCCGAGGCCCGGTTCCTGCGGGAAGAGGGGTGCCACCAGGGGCAGGGGCACCTCTTCAGCCGCGCCCTGCCGCCGGAGGAGTTCTTCGCCCTCTGGAAGGATGGGGCGCTTTGATCCGGAAGCTCCCGCTTGCCCTTACTCCGTGGGCATTACTGGTATCTTCTGGAGCCGCTTGAAGTAGAAATTCTGCCCGTAGAGGACGGCGGCGGGGTTGTGCCCCGTGACCCGGTCCTTGCAGACGAGGGTGGTTGCCGGCGCCTGGGAGTGCTTGGCGAAGAGCATGTCGTGCCCCACGCAGAGGCCGACGATGATGTTCATCTGGGTGCCGCAGCGGTTCAGGATCTCCGCCTGGGCGATGGGGTTGCAGGCCGGCTCGAAGGTGCCGGGACGGACCTTGTCGCTCTCCTCCAGCCCCAGTTCCAGCTTGTCGATGCTCCCCGACTTGCAGCAGACGCTGGCCGGCTCCAGCCCCTGGGCCGCCAGAATGGCCACGAGCTGCTTCGTCTCCTCCAGGAGTCCGATGCAGGTGGCGATGCCGATCTTTTGCCACCCCATGAGCTTCGCCAGGGCGATGGTGTCCTCCACCCGGGTCCAGCGGGCGACGACGGCGTCGCTGCCGGGCATCTTCTGGTAGCAGAGTCCCTCCACCTTTGCGGCCATGCGGGCAAGGCGGGCATCGTCACCCTCCCCCCGGTACTCGGCGAAGCTCTCGTCGATGATGTCGGGGGCGGTCTTCGACGGACAGTTGGCCGGCCGGCCGGGGCGGTTCTCCGGGCTGCTCCAGCAGTTGGTGGTGCCGCTCTTCTGCCAGACGGCGCTGCAGGCGGCGCAGGTGGGGGGCGTTTGGGTGTCGGCCATGGTCACTGCTCCTGTATGAGGATGTAGGGGCTGATGATGAGGGTGCTGAAGCGGACCGCCGTGTCGGCGTCCCAGGCGGCTATCTGCTCCCTGGTCGGCTTTGAGAGTTTGCCCGCTTCGATCCAGGCTCCGACGGCGGCGGTGTCGTCCCGGGCTATCCGCTCCCCCACCTCCGCCACTTCCAGGCCGGGGGCAACAATAATCAGTCCCCCCCGCTCCAGATGGGCCCGCAGCCAGTTCCACTCCGCCGCATCCACCTGAAGCGCCAGTTCTTCCTTGGTTGGTTTCACGTCTCGTCTCCTTCGGAGCTTGTTCACGACTCCGACAGCATACCAGGATTGCGGGAAAAATCCATATGGAACCCCGTGAATCATTTGCTCCCCGCTCCGTTGCCGAAATCAGGGTCGAACTCCGGCAGGTGCCGCCGGTGCTTGAGGGGGAGGTTCCGGCGCTGGAGCTCCGGATTGCGGCGCTCCGGGACGGCAAGGCGGTCGAAGTAGCGCCGCCGGAGGTCCCGGAAAAGGGCCTCGCCGGCGGAAGGGGGAGGGGACCGGGGGAAGGGAGCGGCGGTTCACGCAGTAGGCGCAGTCGTAGATGCAGGCGTTGGTCAGGAGGATCTTCAAAAGCGACACGCAGCGGCCGTCGGCGGTCCAGGAGTGGCAGATGCCGCACTGGGCGCCGTTGCCGATCCCCCCCTTGTTGCGGCGCGAGCTGCCGCTGGAGGCGCAGGAGACGTCGTACTTGGCGCCGTCGGCGAGGATTTTGAGTTTTTCCGCGAGGGTAAGTTCCGGCATGGTGACACGGTACCGAATGGATATGACACAATATGTCGTGTTGTTATACTCCCCGCAGCAGCCACCACCAGACCGGCAGCGTCAGGAAGGAGAGGGGGATGCCGATCCCCACCATGAGGGCCACCAGGGGCGGGTTGAGGCGGTGGTCCACGGCGATGATCCCGGCGGAGATCATGGGGGCCATGGCCGCCTCGAAGAGGGTCACCTGCATGACGGGGCCGCTCCCCCCTAGAATCCCCACGAAGAGGAGGGCGATGAGGGCCGGGCCGATGGCCAGCTTGTAGAGGAGTCCCAGGGAGAGGGGCTGCAGCTCTCCCCGCATCTGGGAGAGCTGCAGCTGGAACCCCACGGAGGCCAGGGCCAGGGGGGTCAGGGTGTCACCCACCTTCTGGAGCACCGTCACGGCAACGGGGTGGAACGGGACCGGCCTCAGGAGCAGCGCCAGGACCAGGGCCTGGAAGGGGGGGAAGCAGAGGATCTTCCGGACGATCCGGCGGGCGGAGACCTCCCCCGACGAGTAGACCGTGGCGGTCAGGATGCCGAGGGTGGAGAGGACCAGGAAGGAGCCCAGCTGGTCGGCGATGAGGCCGATGCCGAGAAAATCCTTGCCGTAGTAGGCCTCGATCATGGGGAGCCCCACGAAGGAGGTGTTGCCGAGCCCCCCCACGAGCATGAGGGCGCCGGTCGTCTCCCGGGGGAGGGAGGCCAGGCGCCCCGCGGCGCGGAAGAGGAGGAATCCCGCGCCGAAGAGGAGCCAGGCCATGGAGACCGTGTAGAGAAGGGAGAGGTCGAGGCGGAGGTTGTGGATGTGCAGCAGCGCCACCGCCGGCAGCGACACGTGGATGATGAAGCCGTTGAGGGCCGCGGGGGTGTTGTCGGGGAAGCGGCCGGTGCGGCGCAGGATCATCCCCGCCAGGAAGCAGACCACGAGCAGAGCGATGTTGGCCATGGGTCAGAGGGAGAACGCCCGGCTTTCCCGCTCCATCCTGTCCACCACGCAGTAGATCCCCCCCTCCTTCATCCCCGGCTTGAAGCAGCCGTTGCAGGAGATGCAGCGGGCATGGCTCTCGTCCCCCTCCTCCCAGCGGCGGGGGAGGTTGGGCTCCCGGATGAGGGGGCGGGAGAGGGAGACATAGTCGGCCTCCTCCCGGCGGATCACCCCTTCCACCAGCTCGAAGGTGCGGAAGCCCCCCACCACCATCACGGGGCAGGAGACGGCGTTCTTGATCCGGTAGGCGAGGGGGAGGTTGTAGGCCTCCTGTTCCCGGGTCTCAATCCCCTGGCGGACCGGGGTCCGGCTGCCGGAGGCGGGGGTGCCGCCGGAGACCTCGATGGCGTCGATCCCCTCCTCGTCCAGCATCCGGGCCACCAGGACCGCTTCCTCCAGCTCGAGCCCCCCGTCCAGGTTGTCGGAGCCGTTGAGCTTCACCATGAGCGGGAAATCCGTCCCCGCGGCGGCCCGCACGGAGCGGCAGATCTCCAGGAGGAAGCGGCAGCGGTTCTCCAGGGGACCGCCGTAGCGGTCGGTGCGGCGGTTGGTGAGGGGGGAGAGGAACTGGTTGATGAGGTAGCCGTGGGCGGCGTGGAGCTGGACCCCGTCGAAGCCCCATTCCCGCGCCCGGACCGCTCCGGCGGCAAAGGCGGCGACCAGTTCGGCGATCTCCGCTTCGGGAAGTTCCCGGGGGAGCTCCGGGTACTGGTCTGCCTTCACGGCCGAGGGGGCCACGGGCTGGGAGCCGGCGGCCCGGGACGTGGTCTGACCCCCGCAGTGGACCAGCTGCAGGCAGACCTTCCCCCCCTCCCGGTGGACCGCCTCGGTCATGAGCCGCGCCTCGGGGGCAAAGGAGTCCTCGTGGGCCCCCATCTGGCCCGGCAGCTGCTTGCCGTCGGGGCGGACAAAGGCGTAGCCGGAGATGATGAGCCCCACCCCCCCCCGGGCCAGGGTCCCGTAGTAGGCGGCCAGCTTTTCCGTGGGGTGGCCGCCGTCCCGGCACATCCCCTCCCAGGTGGCGGAGCGGACCAGCCGGTTGTGGAGCACCAGGCGGTTGATCTTCGTCTCGTCGAACACCTTTCGCATTTGACCGATCCTCCCTCAGAAAATCTCGAAAAACTTCCCTGTCCCCAGCTTGTGGACCTTCATGAGATTGGTGGAACCCCGGGCCTCCACCGGCACCCCCATGGTGATAACGATGATGTCCCCCCGCCGGTATCCCCCCGACAGCAGGGTTGACTCCACGGCGGCGATCTGCTCGTCGGTGCCGGCCATGGTGCCGATGGGGAACGGCTTCACCCCCCAGTAGAGGGAGAGGCGCCGCCGGGTCTCCAGGGACTGGCTGAAGGCGATGACCGGCAGCGGCGGGCGGAATTTGGAGATGAGGGCCGCGGTGCTCCCCGACTGGGTCATGACCGCGATGGCCCGGGCGTTGAGTGTGACGGCGGCCCGGCAGGCGGCCTCCGCCACCGCCTCGGCAATGCTCGGGTTGTGGCGCCGCTGGCGGGGGCCGTCCTCCATCTGGGCATAGCGCTCCACGTCCAGGGCCACCTTGTCCATGGTCCGGACCGCCTCCAGGGGGAACTGCCCCGAGGCGGTCTCGCCGGAGAGCATGACCGCGTCGGTGCCGTCCAGGATGGCGTTGGCCACGTCGGAGGTCTCGGCCCGGGTGGGGCGGGGGTGGTTGATCATGGATTCCAGCATCTGGGTGGCGGTGATGACCGGCTTCCCCGCCTCGTTGCAGGCCCGGATGATCTTCTTCTGGAAGAGGGGGACCTTCTCGGCGCTGATCTCCACCCCCAGGTCCCCCCGGGCCACCATGACCGCGTCGGCCGCCTTGAGGATGCTCTTGAAGTTGCGCAGGGCCTCGGGCTTCTCGATCTTGGCCACCACGGGAATGCGGACGTCCCGCTCGAAGAGGATCCGCTTGAGCTCCTCCACGTCGGCGGCGGTCCGGACGAAGGAGAGGGCGATGTAGTCGACCCCTTCGGCGATGCAGAACTCCAGGTCCCGCAGGTCCTTTTCCGACAGGGAGGGGGCCGAGACGTGGACCCCGGGGAGGTTGATCCCCTTCAGGTCCTTGAGGGTTCCCCCCTCCACCACGGTGCAGCGGACCCGGTTCCCCTCCACCGACTGGACCCGCAGCTCGATGAGCCCGTCATCCATGAGGATGCGGGAGCCGGCTTTCACGTCGTGGGGGAGGGGCTTGTAGATGGTGGAGATGAGGGCCGGGGTGCCGAGCACCTCGTCGGTGGTGATGTCGAGGGTCTCCCCCTTCTTGAGGGGGATGGCGCCGTTTTCCATGCGGCCGGTCCTGATCTTGGGCCCCTGGAGGTCGGCCAGGATGCCGATCTCCTTGCCCCGGGCCGCCGAGAGGCGGCGGATGGCGGCGATGACGTCCCGGCGCTGGTCGTTGGCGCCGTGGGAGAAGTTGAGGCGGAACAGGTCGACCCCCGCCTCCATGAGCTTTTCGATCATCTCCGGCGAGGAGCTGGCCGGACCGAGGGTGGCTACGATCTTGGTCTTGCGCGACAGTTTATCCATGGATGTTATGGGATCCCTCAGTGGTGGAATTTCCCGATCCGCCCCTTGTGGGCCGGGGTGGGGGATTTGTGGCACTCGAAACAGGGGAGCTCGTCCACCTTCCGGATGTCCAGGGTGGAGGCCGGCTTGGCGGCCTGGGGCATGGTGTACCCCTCGGTCTGGAAGTAGGGGCGGTCCCGCTCGTCGGAGAGGATGGCCGCCTGGTAGGCCACCTGCCAGTTGGCGCTGATGGGGATCGAGTGGCACTGGTCGCACCCTCCGGGGGGGGGGATGCTCTTCCAGGACATGAACATGGCGCATCCGGTGGTCATGATGGCTGACAGGACAACGAGGAGAAGGGGTGCTGTGCGCATGGGTTCGTACTCCGTGGCGAGATGGGGGGCGCAAAAGAACAAGAACAAGCATAGCACAAAGGGTGGGCAAAACAAACACGAAGAACGGCATGCTGATGCGCGGGATCGGATGCTTGACCTTTTTGGTCGAATACTATAGGCTCGCTACTAAGTTGTCGAGAGGTAAGACATATTTCTTATCGCGACGCCACCACGGACAGGAGGCAAACCCGCCCATGTGCACCACCTGCGGTTGCGAAACCGAAACCCGTCACGACCATCACCACGACCATCATCATGACCGCCACGGCCACGGCCACCACCACCACGGCGAGGGGAAAGAGGCGCGGAGGATCGCCGTCGAACTGGACATCCTTGCCCGCAACAACCGCTTTGCCGCCGAGAACCGGGCGCTCTTCGCCGAGAAGGGCATTTTCGTTCTCAATCTCGTGAGCTCCCCCGGCTCCGGCAAGACCACCACCCTGGAGCGGACCCTGCGGGATCTGGCCGGCCGGTACCGCTGCGCCGTCATCGAGGGGGACCAGCAGACCGACAATGACGCCGTCCGCATCGCCGCCACCGGCGTGCCGGTGAAACAGATCAACACCGGCGCCGGCTGCCACCTGGACGCCCACATGGTGGCCCACGCCGCCGAGGAGTTCGACCTGGACAACCTGGACCTCCTCCTGGTGGAGAACGTGGGGAACCTGGTCTGCCCCGCCTCCTTCGACCTGGGGGAGCACCACAAGGTGGTGGTCCTGTCGGTGACCGAGGGGGAGGACAAGCCCCTCAAGTATCCGAACATGTTCCATGCCGCCGACGTGATGCTCCTCAACAAGGTGGACCTCCTCCCCTACGTGGACTTCGATCTGGAGAAGTGCCGGGAGATGGCCCGCCGGGTGAGCCCGAACATCACCATCTTCGAGATTTCGAGCCGCACCGGCCAGGGGATGGACGCCTGGTACGGGTGGCTGGGGGAGCGGATCGCCGCCGTGAGGGGGTAACGGTCGGGGCTCGGGTGCCGCGTTCCGGGCGGAGAGACCCTGCCCCGACGAAATTTGCTGAATGCCTTCAATCAAACGGATCAGGATAACCATCGGGGGGATCGTCCAGGGGGTCGGTTTCCGCCCCTTCGTCTTCCGCCTCGCGGAATCCCGCGGCATTGCCGGCTGGGTCAGGAACACCACCGCCGGCGTGGTCCTGGAGGCGGAGGGGGACCCCCCGGGGGTTGACTCCTTCGCGGCGGCCCTCTGCGGCGAGGCCCCGCCCCTGGCCGTCATCGCCTCGATGACCACTGAAGAGATCCCGCCGACGGGCGAACGGGCCTTTGCCATTCTGGAGAGCGAGGGGAGCGCCGGACCGGTGCGGGTGGCCCCCGACGGCGACGTCTGCTCCGACTGCCTCCGGGAGCTCTTCGACCCCGCGGACCGCCGCCATCGCTACCCCTTCATCACCTGCACCAACTGCGGCCCCCGCTACTCCCTCATCACCGCTGTCCCCTACGACCGTCCCAACACCACCATGGCCCCCTTTCCCCTCTGCGACGCCTGCCGGGCCCAGTACGAGGACCCCCGGGACCGCCGCTTCCACGCCCAGCCCCTGGCCTGCCCCGTCTGCGGTCCCCGGCTGCGGCTGGTGGATGCCGCCGGCCGGGAGCTTCCCGGCGATCCGGTGGAGGAAGCCGCCGCGCTTCTGGCCCAGGGGAGAATCCTTGCCGTCAAGGGGATCGGCGGCTATCACCTGGCGGCGGACGCCCTGAACGACGGGGCGGTGGGGGAGCTGCGCCGCCGCAAGGCCCGGGACGAGAAACCCTTCGCCATCATGGCCCCGGACCTGGAGGCGGTGCGGAGCTTCGCCCTCCCCGACGCCGTGGAGGAGCGGCTCCTGGCCTCCCCCGAGCACCCCATCGTGCTCCTGCGCAAGCGTCCCGGCAGCCGGCTCTCCCCCCTGGTGGCCCCGGCCAACGGCTACCTCGGCACCATGCTCCCCTATGCGCCGCTCCACCACCTGCTGCTGCGGGACCGGTTCACGGCCCTGGTCATGACCAGCGGCAACCTCTCCGACGAACCGATGGCCTACCGGGATGCCGAGGCCATGGAGAGGCTGGCGGGAATCGCCGACTACTTTCTGGTCCATGACCGGGAGATCCGGACCCGCACCGACGATTCGGTGATCCGGGTCTTCCGGGGGAATCCCCTCTTCCTGCGCCGGTCCCGGGGGTACGTGCCCCGGGAGGTGCGGCTTCCCGTGCGGGTGCCGGCCGTCCTCGCCGTGGGGGCCGAGCTGAAGGGGGCCATCTGTCTGGCCAGGGAAGAGCTGGCCGTCATGAGCCAGCACATCGGCGACCTGAAGAATGACGCCACGCTCGCCTCCCTGGCGGAGACGGCCGCGCACCTCCAGGGGCTTCTCGGGATAACACCGACCATGGTGGCCCACGACCTCCACCCCGACTACCTCTCCACGGCCTACGCCGAGGGGCTTGCCGGCATCGGGCGGGTGGCGGTGCAGCACCACCACGCCCACCTGGCCTCCTGCATGGCCGAGAACGGCCTTGACGGCGAGGCCATCGGGGTCATCTTCGACGGCACCGGTTACGGCACCGACGGCACCGTCTGGGGCGGTGAGTTCCTGGTTGGGGGGTACGGGGGTTTCCGCCGGGCCGGCCACCTGCGGCAGGTCCCCCTCCCCGGGGGGGATGCGGCGGTGCGGGAGCCGTTCCGCATGGCCCTGGCGTATCTCCATGACGCCTTCGGCGCCGGGCTCTTCGATCTCCCCCTGCCGTGGCTCAGGGAGATCGGCGAGGCCGAGCGCAAACTCTACCTCCGGATGCTGGAGCGGCGGCTCAACTCCCCCCTCACCTCCAGCTGCGGCCGGCTCTTCGATGCCGTGGCCGCCCTCATGGGGGTGCGGGGGAGGGTTTCCTACGAGGGGCAGGCGGCCATGGAGCTGGAGGCCCTGGCCGAAGGGTGCGATGACGCCCCCCCTTACCCCTACGCCATTATCCGCCACGCCGATGCTGCCGAGATCGATTTCCGGCTCATGGTCCGGGCGATGGTGGAGGATCTGGCCCTCGGCCGGCCGGGGGGCGAGATGGCCCGGGCCTTCCACTGCACCCTTGCCCTGGCGGTGGCCGACCTGTGCGGCGAGGTTCGCGCCGCCGGCGGTCCCGACCGGGTTGTCATCTCGGGGGGCGTTTTTCAGAACAAACTCTTGGCCGAAGGGGTTGCCCAGACCCTCGCCGACCAGGGTTTCCATGTCCATACCCACCGGCTCGTCCCCCCCAACGACGGGGGACTGGCCCTGGGGCAGGCGATAATCGCGGGATACGCAGCACGAAAAGGAGAATAGAAAACCATGTGTCTCGGAGTACCCATGCAGGTGATCAGCGTCGGCGACGGCGGCATCGTTGCCGAGATCGACGGAGTGAGAAAGGAAGCGAGCCTCATGCTCCTGGACGAGGAGGTGAAGGAAGGGGATTTCGTCATTGTCCACGCGGGCTTTGCCATCTCCCGGCTCGACGAGGAGGAGGCGCGGGAGACGCTGCGGCTCATGAGGGAAGTGTTCAGCCCGGAAGACATGGCGTAGGGGGCGGAGCGTTGCGTGCGAGCCGCGTTTCACGGAGGAAATGAATGAAGTATCAGGACGAATTTCGCGATAAAGGTATCGTGCTGGGCCTTGCCGCCCGGATCGGAGAGCTGGCGGCCGGGCGCACGGAGCCCATGACCTTCATGGAGGTCTGCGGCACCCACACCATGGCCATCTACCAGTACGGGCTCCGCGCCCTCCTCCCCCCCCAGGTGCGGCTCATCTCCGGGCCCGGGTGCCCCGTCTGCGTCACCCCCAACGAGTATCTCGACCGGGCCGTGGCCCTCTGCCGGCTCCCCGACGTCATCGTCGCCACCTTCGGCGACATGGTCCGGGTTCCCGGCTCCACCTCGTCCCTCCAGGAGGAGCGGGCCAAGGGGGGGGATATCCGGATCGTCTACTCCCCCCTGGACGCCGTGGCCCTGGCGGCTGCCAACCCGGGGAAGAGGGTGGTCTTTCTCGGGGTCGGCTTCGAGACCACGGCGCCGGCCATCGGCGGGAGCATCCTGGCGGCGAAAAAGCAGGGGCTTGCCAACTACTTCGTGCTGGCGGCCCACAAGACCATGCCCCGGCCCATGGGGGTCCTCTCCGCCGACCCGGAGCTGAAGATCGACGGCTACCTCTGCCCCGCCCACGTGAGCACCATCACCGGGCCGGAGATCTACCGCTTCCTGGCCGAGGAGTTCCGCATCCCCTGCGTCATCACCGGCTTCGAGCCCGCCGACGTCATGCAGGGGGTCGAGATGCTCGTCCGCCAGGTGGCGGCGGGGGAGAGCCGGGTGGAGACCCAGTACAGCCGGGTGGTGCGGCCCGAGGGGAACCGCAGGGCCCAGGAGGTGATCCGGGAGGTCTTCACCCCCTGTGATGCCCCCTGGCGCGGCATCGGGGTCATACCGGGGAGCGGCCTGCGGATCGCCGACCCCTACGCCGCCTTCGACGCCGAGAAGGCGATTCCCGTGGCGGTGGAGGAGACCCGGGAGCACGCGGGGTGCCTCTGCGGCGAGATCCTCAAGGGGAAAGTGGCACCGACCGACTGCCCCCTCTTCGCCGGCGCCTGCACCCCCGAGTCCCCGGTGGGGGCCTGCATGGTCTCTTCCGAGGGGACCTGCGCGGCGGCCTACAAGTACGGACAGTGAAAGAATTCAGAATTCAGGAGTCAGAATTCAGAATAGAAAGCCTTTTCTCCTGACTCCTGACTCCTGTATTCTGACTCCTGTATTCTGACTCCTGTATTCTGACTCCTGTATTCTTGACTCCCTGATTTCGGCGCAATGGAGAATCCTGTGAACAAAGACCTCATCCTCCTGGGCCACGGCAGCGGCGGGAAGCTCTCCCACCAGCTCCTGGACGACCTCATCATCCCGACCCTTTCGGGCATCCCCCTCGCCGGCCAGAACGACGCGGCGGTGGTGGAGCATGGCGGCCGGCGGCTCGCCTTCACCACCGATTCCTACGTGGTGGACCCCATCTTCTTTCCCGGCGGCGACATCGGCTCCCTGGCGGTGAACGGCACCGTCAACGACCTGGCCATGATGGGGGCCCGCCCCCTCTTCATCAGCGCGGGGCTCATCATCGAGGAGGGGTTCAGCCGGACCGAGCTGGCCGAGATCCTCGCCTCCATGCGGAGCGCCGCCGACGCCGCCGGCGTGCGGATCGTCACCGGCGACACCAAGGTGGTCCCCCGGGGGAAGGCGGACCGGATCTTCATCAACACCTCCGGCATCGGGGCCGTGGAGCACGACTACGCCATCAGCGGGGCCAACGCCCGGGCCGGCGACCTGGTCATCATCAACGGCACCATCGGCGACCACGGCATCGCGGTCATGGCCAGGCGGGAGGGGCTCGACCTCCAGGCCGACATCCGGAGCGACTGCGCTCCCCTCAACGGTCTCGCGGCCGAGATCATCGCCGCGGCGGGCGACGCGGTCCACGTCCTGCGGGACCCGACCCGGGGGGGGGTTGCCACGACCCTCAAGGAAATCGCCCTCCAGTCCGATAAGACCATTACCCTGCGGGAAGAGGCCCTCCCCATCAGCGGCGCCGTGAAGGGGGTCTGCTCGATCCTGGGTCTCGACCCCCTCTACGTGGCCAATGAGGGGAAACTCCTGGCGCTGGTGGCCCCCGAGGCCGCCGAGAGGGTGCTGACCCGCATGAGGGAGCATCCCCTGGGGCGGGATGCCGCCGTCATCGGCTCCGTGGCCGACGGCGGGGGGCGGGTCCGGATGGAGACCGCCGTGGGAGGGGTCCGGGCCGTGGAGATGCTGGCGGGGGAGCAGCTTCCCCGCATCTGCTGAACCGTCCGCCGGTTGGGAACAGTAATTTCATGTTATTCGGAGGGAGAACGTCATGCACGACAACCGCACCCCATCTCCCGGGCAGGACAACGGTCCGGTAACCCTCATGTTCATCGGCGGCGGGAGCCGCTTCCCCGCCTTCATCGGCGCCCTCAAGGCGGTGGAGGAGCTGGGGATTCCCGTGGGAAGAATCATCGGGGCCTCGGGGGGGAGCGCCGTCGCGGCCCTCTATGCCGCGGGGTACTCTCCCGACGAGCTGCTTCGCCTCTCCCTCGAGACCGACATCGAGTCATTCCGGGACTTTTCGCCCCGGGGGGCCCTGGCCGGCATGGGGGTCTGCCGGGGGGATGCCCTGGAGCGCTGGCTGGACGAGAAGCTGGAGGGGAAGCGCCTGGGGGACCGCCTGCGGCTCCCCCTCGGCATCATAGCAACCGACATTCTCAATCACTCTCCCCATCTTCTCTGCGGCGACAACCATCCCGACCTGAAGGTGTCCGCCGCTGTCCGCTTTTCCCTGGGGATCCCCCTGGTCTTCGCCTGGAAGAAGTACTCCCATCGGGGGCGGGATCACGTCTTCATCGACGGCTCCCTCATGGCCGGCATCATCGAGGCCCAGTGCGCCGAGGCGGGGCGGACCCTCACCATCAAGACCTTCGCCAAGCGGAGCATGAACCGGTCCGCCTCGTCGGTCCTGAGCCTGCGGCGCTACGGCTCCGACCTCCTCTCCATCTTCTACGGCGCCATGGACCGGGAATTCCTCAAGGGGGGGCGCTGGAAGGACACCATCACGGTCCACTGCGGCACGGTTTCTCCCCTCACCTTCGCCCTCAGTGGGGCGGACAAGGAGTTTCTCTGCGAGCAGGGCTATCACCAGGTGGCCAAGTACCTCCGCTACAAGGGGGGGTTCTGAAGGCCGGCAAAGGTTGGCGTGTCAAGGTTGGCGTTGTGTCTGCCGGGGAATTTCTGTAGGATGGCCGCAACCGTCTTTTTCTGCTAAAGATTGCGCCGCATGCGCCGATACGTAGGGTAATGCTGTGAATGACCGCGGGAGGAAACCGGGTGGAAAAGAGAAAGTTCGAGCGGGTTGATCTGCGTACCGAGGCGGTTGTCCGCCACCGGGACGTGACGTTCCGGGGCGAGGTGGAGAATCTGAGCCTCAAGGGGCTTTTTGTCAGAACCGACCAGAAGGTCCCCCTCCACGAAAAGGTGAATGTGGCCATGTTCTTCCACGGCTCGTCGTCGGAGCTTTCCTTCAGCCTAGAGGCAAGCGTGGTGAGGGCCACCGACGAGGGGATCGGTCTCAATTTCCGCAAGATCGACATTGACTCCCTGGTCCGCTCCGACGTGACGGCCGCCTCCGGCGGCGACCGCCGGCAGGTCATTGAGGAGTTCTACGGTTACGCCCGTAACGGCGACGCGGCCGAGGAGGAGGAGCTGAAGGTCCCCGCGGCCGCGTCGTAGCCCAGCCCGGTCAGTCCACCGGATTTCCCTTGGTGACCGCATCGAAGATCGAGATGAGGGAGTCGGGGGTATAGGGGCAGATCCGGTTCCGGGTGGTGCCGTCGGCCAGCTTCTGTTCCCAGAAGACAACCTCCTCGCCTCCCTTTTCGCCCCGCGAAACCCCCGTGGGGTCGAATCCCTTGAGGGCCTCCCACATCTGGTCCATGGTCAGGAGTTCATAGCCGGCGTATTCGTCGCTGCTCCCCACGCCGGCGAGGAAGCTGTCAACCAGTTCGTAGTCGACAAAGTCGTTTTCCTTCCGCCACCATCTGATGAAGAGCTGGTTTGAGTTCCTTCCTTCCCGAATTTCCCTTGCGATTTCACGTCCTGTCATGTTGCCTCCTCCTCCCCGTGCTGTGCCGGGATCACGTTCCCGGCCGCACCAGTCATGGTTTATGCGTACAGTATAGCATGTTCGGGGAGCGTCACAGGACGGGGGGGCAAAATGGCGGTCCCGCCTGGCTCTTAAATTGCATTCTTGAAAAACGCCTCGATTTTATTGGATAGTGCTTTTGAGAGACAGTGGGTTCGTGGTGTGCGATGAACGATCTGCGGCACTCCTTTGATCTGTTGCGGCTGAAACCGGGCGCGACCCCCGCCGAATTGAAGCGGGCCTTCCGGGACCAGGTTGCCGCGTGGCATCCCGACCGCTTCCCCGCCGATCCCGACCTGCGGCGGCGGGCCGAAGAGCGGCTGCGCCTCGTCATCGAGGCCCATCGAGCCATCGAGGCCCACTACGCCGCCCGCCGGGGAAGCCGGCCCCATCGGCCGGGGGCGGCCGGCCGGTTCTTCCGGTCCGCCCCGAATCTCGTTTTCTGCGCCGTGGTGCTGGGCTCCGCCCTGCTGGCCGTGACCAGGCACGGCATGACGAGCCTTGCGTGGGGAGCAGCGGTGGAGCTGGCGCTCATTCCGGCCCTCTTCTCCCTTGCCTACAATCTGACGGACCGCAGCCGCGGGGTCGTGAGAAGCCTCTATCTCGGCTTCTCCCTCTGCGCCCTTGCCGTCGTGGCGGTGGAGGGCGCCATGGCCGGTCTGGCGCGGTCGGACCCCGCCGGGGGGCAGGAGGTTTTTGCGCCGGGGGACCATGACGGCGGAGCCGCGGGGAGCGGGTGGGGGCTCCATCCGGAGGATCCGGCGCCCCCCGGGGGGAAGGGGGGCGGCTATGGGTCCTCCGCTCAGGTTCCGCTCCGGGCCCCGGAGGCTCCCCTGGCCCCGGCGGCCCCGGAGGCTCCCCTGGCTCCGGCGGCTCCGGCAGCTCCCCTGGTTCCGGTGGCCCCGCCGGCCCGATGATCCGAGAGCACCCAATTACGCCGCCTCGCTGAGGCGCTGCAACCAGGAGGTACGACGCACCCCATGCTCAGGCTTGGAGAAATGCTGGTACAGGCCGGCAAGCTCACGCCGGCCCAGCTCGACGAGGCCCTCAAGAGCCAGGTCATCTTCGGCGGCCGGCTCGGCACCAATCTCATCGAGATGGGAATCATCGACGAAGAGGAGCTGGCGAAGGTTCTGGGAGAGAAGCTGCGGGTCCCCTGTGTCGACCCGGAGGAGCTCATGAACATCCCCCCCCCGGTACTGGAAACGATACCGCGGGAGATGGCGGAGCAGTACCAGGTGGTCCCCCTGCGGCAGGAGGCGAGGCGGCTGTTCCTGGTCATGGCCGATCCGTCGGATCTGCCGGCCATTGACCAGATCGCCTTCCGGACCGGTCTTGTCATCGTGCCGATGGTGGCCCCGGAGATCAGGCTGCTGATGGCCCTGGAAAAGTACTACGGCATCAAGCGGGAGCTCCGGTACCTGCCGGTGTCGAAGGGGATCGGCGGCCGAAGGGTCTGCGGCTATGCACCGAAGCCATCCGACGCGGCAGCGGCGGCCCCCCGGGAGGTGGTGGACTTTTCCACCCTCCCCCTGGAGGGGGAGGAGTCTTTCCCGTGGGGCGAGGGGGGATACGACCATGGCCGTATCCAGGCGGCCCGGCGCTACACCATCGACACCCTTTCCCGCGCCCTCGTCGATGCCCCGGACCGGGACGCGGTGGCAACGGCCCTGGTGAGCTACGTGGGGCAGGATATCGACCGGGCGGCGCTGCTCCTCGTTACCCGGGATGCCGTGGCGGGGTGGATGGCCCGGGGCGGGGGGGAGCCGGTTCCCCGGTTCAACGAACTGCGGATCGGGCTCACCGAGCCCTCGGTGCTCGTGTCGGTGATCAGGGCGAAGATCCCCTACCGGGGGCCCGTGGCCGGCACCGCGGCAAACCTGCGGCTCCTCCAGGCCCTGGGGGGGGAGGAGCCCGAGGGGGTGGCCATCGTTCCCCTGGTCATGAACAACCGGGTGGTGGCCCTGCTCTGCGCCGCGGGAAAGATGGAGCTTCTCGGCGCCCGGCAGGAGCATCTCCAGGTCATTGCCCGCAAGGGGGTGCTGGCCTTCGAGGTTCTGATCCTCAAGAACAAGATCCTGATGACGTGACGGCGGCGGCCTCCCCCCGGCAATAATGGGGGTTGTCTCTTTAATCTGAAGCGGGTAGTCTGAACCGTACCTGTCGCCCCTGCCCACGAGGGGAGGGGATGGCGAACCATTCCGGAAGGAGTCCATTGATGAACAAAACACTCAGCATTGCAGCCCTTGCGCTCGCCCTCTCGCTCCCCCTCGGCGTCCAGGCCTACGGCCCCGGCGGCCCTCCCATGGGGGGGGCGACGGCCCCGGCAGCCGCTCCCCTGGCGGGAAAGGTGACGGAAACCTTTGCCGGCGGCGGCTACACCTACCTCCTGCTGGAGCGGGACGGGAAGAAGACCTGGGCCGCCATCCCGGAAACCCCCGTGGAAGTGGGGCGCGAGATTTCCCTCAAGCCGGGGATGGAGATGAGGAACTTCTCCAGCAAGGCCCTGAAGCGGACCTTCGAGAGCATCTATTTCTCCGAGGGGCTGGCGTCGGCCGTGGAGAGCACCAAGGGGAAAAGCTCCCCGGGGAGCAAGGGGGTCGTGACGACCCCGGCCGAAAAGGTGCAGGTGGAGAAGGCCGCCGGCGCCAATGCCTACACCATTGCCGAAATCTACGGCAAGAAGGCGAACCTCGACGGCAAGAAAGTGGCCGTGCGGGGAAAGGTCACCAGGGTCTCCGCCGGCATCATGGGGAAAAACTGGGTTCACCTCCAGGACGGCAGCGGCGACGCCGCCAAGGGCACCCATGACCTGACCGTCACCACCCAGGATCTCCCGGCCGTGGGGGACGTGGTCACCGCCACCGGCACCCTCCGCAAGGACAAGGACTTCGGCGGCGGCTACCGCTACCAGGTCATCATCGACGAGGGGTCCGTGAAGCGCTGACGGTCCCTCCGGTTCCATGAGCTCCGTCATCATCCTCGCCTATCTCCTGACCCTCGGCGCCGGCCTGTTCCTGCGGGGGCTGAACCTGCGCCACCTGAAACAGCACGGCGCCACCGTCCCCCCCGGTTTCGAGGGGGCGGTGGAGCCGGCAACACTCCGCAGGACCGTTGCCTATACCCTGGACCAGAGCCGCCTGGGGCTGGCGGAGTCCCTCTTCGACGCCGGCCTTCTCCTCCTCTTCCTCTTCGGCGGGCTCCTGCCGGCCTACGACCGGTGGGTCGCCTCCCTGGGGGATTCCTTCGTCCTCTCCGGGGTCCTCTTTTTCCTGGGGCTCACCCTGATCCAGACCCTGCTCGGCATCCCCTTCGACCTCTACGGCACCTTTCGCCTCGAAGCCCGCTACGGCTTCAACACCGCGACCCCGGGCCTCTGGCTCTCGGACCTGGCCAAGTCGACCCTCATCGGACTGGTGCTGACCGCCCTCCTGACCTCCGGGGCCTTTGCCCTCGTCGACTGGAGCCCCCGCTTCTGGTGGCTCTGGGTCTGGGGGTTCTTCGCCCTGGTTTCCCTTTTCCTCATGTACCTCTCCCCCTACGTCATCGAACCCCTCTTCAACCGGTTCGAGCCGGTCACCGAGGAGGGGCTGGAGGACGAGATCCGCGCCCTGTGCCGGCGGGCGGGCCTCACGGTCAGCCGGGTCATGCAGGTGGACGCCTCCCGGCGCAGCCGCCACTCCAACGCCTACTTCACCGGCATCGGCCCGGTGAAGCGGATCGTCCTCTACGACACCCTCCTCCGCCGGTTGACCCACCGGGAGATCCTGGCGGTCCTGGCCCACGAGATCGGCCACTGGAAGCTGGGACACATCCGCCGCCGCCTGATCCTCACCGAAGCGGGGGCCCTGGCCGCCTCGTGGATTGCCTGGAAGCTGACGGGGTGGGAGGGGCTTCCCGGCCTTCTCGGCCTGGCGGAGGCCTCCTTCGCCGCCCGGCTCGTCATCCTCGGCTTCCTCGGCTCCATCGTCTCCTTCCCCTTCACCCCCCTCTCCAGCCGGCTCTCCCGCCGCCACGAGCGGGAGGCGGACCGCTTCGCCACCGACCTCACCGGCGACCCGGAGGCCCTGGCCTCGGCCCTGGTGAAGCTCTCCGCCGAGAACCTCTCCAACCTCCATCCCCATCCCCTCTACGCAGCCTTCTATTACTCCCATCCTCCGGTGGTGGAGCGGGTGGCGCGGCTGCGGGGGAAATCCCAGACGCAAAATTAAACCCGGATTTTCCATTGGGACACGAGATGCTGCTGTGATGAATTCCCAGCAGATTTTCCCCCGTTTGACAAGCCGATAGCAGGGACTATTGGTGCGGAAAACGGGGGGAAAGATGCCGGAAAGCATCCGGCAGGGCTCGTGTAGGCGCTTCGCGCCGCCTAATGGAATATCCGGGTTAAAGTCACATAGCATTTTTTTGCATAGTAAGTCCATTTATCGTGGACATACCATGCAGAATAATGCTATTTTTCGCCTCAAAGGGAGGTGCCGGGAGTTATGAACGACTCGCTGCTCGACAAGATTCCCCACGAAGAATTCGACTACCAGACCCTGCTGGACGCTGTGCAGGGGTATGCGCGGCCCCGGATGAAGATATCGAGCCTGCTGGCCAGGGGGGCCATCATTCGTGTCAAGAAGGGGCTCTACATCTTCGGCGACTCCCGGCGCCGGCGGCCATACTGCCGGGAGCTGCTGGCAAACCTCATCTACGGTCCCTCCTATGTCTCCCTCGACTATGCCCTGCACTACCACGGACTGACCCCTGAGCGGGCAGAGACGGTTACCTCGGTGACCTGCGGCCGCTCCCGGAGTTTTGCCACGCCCGTCGGCACGTTTTCGTACCGGATGATTCCGCTGGAGGCCTTCCGTACCGGCATGGACAGGGTCGAGGTGGACGCCGCCCGCTCCTTTCTCATGGCCATCCCGGAAAAGGCCCTGGCCGACCGGGTCGTTGCCGAGCGGGGCGCCGGCATCACTACCCAGAAGGGGTTGCGCGACTACCTCCTGGCCAATCTCCGGATTGACCCGACCGCGTTGCGGGGGCTCGATCCCCTCCGGCTGGAGGAGATTGCCGGGCACTACCGTTCCCGTCGTGTTCACCTGCTGGCCGACCTGGTCCGCCGTCTGCAAAGGGGAGGTCGCTGATGCATGAAGCCATTGCCCGCATGCTGGCCCGCTACGAGCCGAGGAGCATCGACGATTCGGTCCGCGCCCTGCGGGAGATCCTTCAGGAGGTGGCGCTGCTCGGCCTCTGGCGCGCCAAGTTCTTCGAGCATGCCGCCTTCTACGGCGGCACGGCCCTGCGCATCCTCTACGGCCTCGACCGCTTCTCCGAGGACCTGGATTTCTCGCTCCTGGCGCCGGCAGCGGACTTCAATCCGGCCCGCTACACCGCATCCCTCGAAGAAGAGCTTCGGGCCTTCGGCTTCAACGTCCGGGTGGAGATGGTCGACAAGGCGGTGGCATCGGCGGTGCAGTCGGCGTTCCTGAAGGGGGACACCCGCAACGAGCTGCTGGTCATCGAGACCGTGGAAGAGATTGCCCGCCGGATTCCGGCCGGCCAGGTGCTGAAGGTCAAGCTGGAAGTGGACACCGACCCGCCCCCGCTCTTTGCCACCCAGACGCGCTATCTGCTGCAGCCGATCCCCTTTGCCGTCCGCTGCTACGCCCTGCCGGACCTTTTCGCCGGGAAGATGCACGTGATTCTGTGCCGCCGCTGGAAGAACCGGGTCAAGGGGCGGGACTGGTACGACCTTGTCTGGTATGCCGCCAACCACCCTCAGCTCCATCTCGCCCACCTGGAGCAGCGAATGCGCCAGACCGGCCACTGGAGCGGTGAAAATCCCCTCTCGGCGCCGGTGTTTTCGGAACTGGTGAACGAGGCGATTGACCGCCTCGAAGTGGACCAGGCGCGCCGGGATGTTGCTCCCTTCGTCAAGGACCCGCAGATGCTCGCCATCTGGTCCCGTGACTTCTTCCGGGATGTGGCGGGGAGGATTCGGGTCATCCCAGCTCAGCGGGAGGTAAGCGTCAATCGGCCTGGATGTTGACAATTGAGCCGTTGAAGCGTATTTGTAGGCGCTAATTCTGAGATGTCATGTGATCGGCTCTGGGGGAGTCATGGAATTGCTCTATTCGGCGGGAATCCTTTCGGCCGCTTCAGGTGCTTCGGGCACGTGAAGCGGCCTTTCTTTTGGCAACGTTGCAGGTGATGCCGTTGCCTCCCCGTCCCCATATCATGGAACCATCACGATAAGCTCCATAGAGGTGAGCAATGCAGTTCGGCCGGTATGAAATCAGCTGTAGGTTTCTTGATGACGCCATCCTTCCCCCCTACAAGGGATCCACCTTCCGGGGGGCATTCGGCGGCGCCCTGAAAAAGGTGGTCTGCGCCGTGCGGCACAAGGAGTGCCCCTCGTGTCTCCTGGCCAAGCGCTGTGTCTACGCCGCCACCTTCGAGGCGGAGGCGAGGGGGAGCGATCCCCGGGGGCTCATGGCCGTGCGGCCCCATCCCTATGTCATCGAGCCGCCGCTTACCCCCAGGACCCGTTTCGCCGGGGGAGACTCCTTTGACTTTTCGCTCCTTCTCTTCGGGGACGCAAACCAGAACCTCCCCTACTTCATCTATGCCTTCGAGCAGATGGGTGAGGGAGGGGTGGGGAAGAAGATCGGCGATACCCGTGCCCGGCTGCGGGTGACCGGGGTCAGGACGGGCGGCACGGATATTTTCGATGTCGCGCGCCGCAGCCTGGAGCCTGTGGCGGCCCCGGCTCTGTCCCTGCCCGCCCCCCCGACGGGGGAGGAAACACTGGCGGTTGCGGTCGCCCTCGAAACCCCCCTCAGGCTCAAACAGGAGAACCGGCTCCAGGCCTCGCTGCCGTTTCACATCCTCGTCCGGGCCATGCTGCGGCGGATCTCCTCCCTCTATGCCGCCTACGGAGACGGCGAGCCCCCCCTCGACTACCGGGGGCTGGTGGCCCGGGCGGCCGAGGTGGAAACCGTCTCTTCCCGGCTGCGCTGGCACGACTGGGAGCGTTACTCCCATCGCCAGGACCAGGCCATGCTCATGGGAGGGATGCTCGGCACCGTCACCTACCGGGGGCGACTCGCCGAATATCTGCCGCTCCTCGATCTCTGCCGCGAGTTCCATATCGGCAAACAGACATCCTTCGGGCTCGGCAAGATCACCTTCGAGGTCCTGCCGTCATGAAGCGGATACTCCTTGCCGTCTGCGGCCTCACCCCCCAGGTCGTCACCGAGACCCTCTACGCCCTCCAGATGGACGGAAGGCTCCCCCATGCCATACGGATCCTCACCACCCGGGAAGGGAAGGGGATGGTGAACTCGGCGCTCCTGGCGCCGGGAGGGGCCCTCGACCGCTTCTGCTCCGACTACGGCATCGACCGCGACTCCCTTGACCTCGGATTCCATTCGGTCAGGGTCGTCTGCGACGAAAGCGGCACCGAATACGACGACATCGACGGCGAAGAGGCCAACGAGCGGTTCCTGGCCCTCTGCATGAACGAGGCATTTCACGCCACACAGGATCCCGGCGCCCAGGTCCTGTTCTCCATCGCCGGCGGCCGCAAGACCATGGGGGCATGCCTCGCCATCGCCGCCCAGTGCTACGGCCGCCCCCAGGACCGGCTCTATCACGTCCTGGTCTCCCCCGAATTCGAGAGCAGCCGCGACTTCTTCTATCCACCTCCCGTTCCGGTCCCGATCCAGCTCTTCGACCACAAGAGCCGCACCCCCTTCATCAAAGAGACGAGATACGCATCCGTCACCCTAGTGCCGCTCCCCTTCTTCTCGATCCGGGACCGACTCACCCCGGCCCATCTCAGGCAGCCCGAATCCCCCGCCTCCCTCATGCTCTCCGTCGTGCGGGAGAGAAACCCCAATCTCGTGATCGACACCGTCAGCCGGAAACTGGTCTGGAAGGGGAAAGAGCTGGATCTCAAGCCGGCCTGGATGGCGCTCTATCTTTTCTTTGCCCTGCGGAAGAAGAATGCGTCCTGCGGCAGCACCAGATGCAGCGGCTGCGGGGAGTGCACCTGCACTCTCGTCGAGATCATGGAGCAGAGCGGCAACATTGCCGAACTGTACCGGCAGCACCTTGCGCGCTACCGTGACCATGGGGCCATGAGCGACACAGGAATTCAGTCGCTGAACCAGGAGAACTTCAACTCCTATCGCAACAAGATCAACCGCGCGATCGAAGGGGCCTTCGGCCCCCTTCACGCCCGAAGCATAAGGATAGACTCCACGGGGCGCCGTCCCGGCGTCCGTTACGGGATACAGCTTTCGCGAGAGAAGATGCAGGTGATCATATGAAGGAGGGGGTATGGGAAACGATGTAATTACGGTTGCCCTTGCGGGGCTTTTGCATGATGTGGGGAAATTTGCCGAACGGGCGGGGATGGAAATCGCCTTGTCATATCGTGACAACAATGAACATCTCTACCAGCCCGAGTACCAGGGCCGCCGGACTCATCGGCACGCGCTGTATTCGGCCGCGTTCATCGAGCGCTTCGCTGACGTGCTGCCGCCGCTGGCAAACATCGGCGATGTGAAGGCCGGCGACTCTCTCATCAATCTTGCCGCCATGCATCACAAGCCGGAAACACCCCTGCAATGGATTGTCGCCGTGGCGGACCGTCTCTCCAGCGGTCTTGATCGCCAGGTGTTCGAGGGAGACGAGACAGGCACAGCTTACCGTGATTTTCGCAAGACCCGTCTCATCCCCGTTGTAGAAGAGTTGTTGCGGGGTGAGGCGTTCTACGAAACGGACAGTCTTGATAATTACCACTGGCGGTACCGTCTTGCCGAACTCTCAGCGCAGCAGGTCTTTCCGGTTCCGCGCAGCGAGGGGGAACCAACGGATAACAATGCCGCCCGAGCCGAGTACGCCGGATTGTTCGGCAGCTTTATCCAGGCTCTGGCGCGTCTTGCCCACCGTGACAATCCGCGGCTTTGGCTCGATCATTTCACCAGCCTTTGGGAACGCTTTACCTCGGCTATTCCTGCTGCCACCGTCGGCAAGGTGATTCCGGACGTTTCTCTCTATGATCACTGCCGTGCCACTGCGGCCCTTGCCGCAGCCCTCTACCGCTATCACCAAGAAACGGGCACATTGAACGAAACGGCTGTAAAAGACAACGAACAGGAAAAGTTTTTCCTCATAACCGGGGATTTCTACGGCATCCAGAACTTCATCTTCTCCGAAGGGGGGAGTACAAACCGGGCAGCCGCAAAGATTCTGCGGGGCAGATCCTTTGCCGTTTCGCTCCTCTCCGAGCTGGCGGCTGAGACCCTGTGCCGCGAGATGGGGCTTCCGGTAACGTCAATCCTTCTGAATGCCGCAGGCAAGTTCACCATACTTGCACCCAACCTGCCGGGAACCGACGCCATCATCAAGCGGGTGGAAAAGGAGCTGAACAACTGGCTTGTCCAGCACTATTTCGGAGAAACCACCATCGGCTTTTCATGGGTGACCGCTTCCGGCAGCGACTTTGCCTCGGGGAGGTTTCCCGGCCTCTGGGAGCGCCTTGCCCAGGCTGGTGAAACACGGAAATGCAGGAAGCTCGATATCGAAACCCATGGCGGGGTCGTTGATGGGTATCTCGACCGTTTTGACAACCGGCTGAATCCCTCTCTTTGCCCTTTCTGCGGCAAGCGGCCGGCCGACTTCGGAGCTTTGGGTAAACCGCCGCTCGGCGCCAACGAGGCCGCCTGCGGCATATGTTACGACCATATACAGATCGGCCGACAGCTGATCAGGGCGGACACCGTTGCCGTGATTGAAGCGGGCACGCCATGGGACAACAGCGGTCTCGCGGAACCCCTTTTTAACCGCTACCAGCTCGTCTTCGATCTGAAGGAAAGCCGGGAGGCCGGGCTCCTCAAGGAAGGGAAACTTCTTGCCCTGCGCCACCTGGCACGGGCCGGCGCCCCTCTGGACGGACGTCTTGCCGTCCGGTTCATCGGCGGCTATGTGCCGACCTACACCGAGGCGGATCAGCATGACGAGCGCTACATCCATGGACGGATGAGCGAAGAGAAGAAGCTGGAGCTGATCGACATGATCGGCGAAGGGGTCAAGTCGTTCCATCACATTGCCAAGGGTGCACTGCTTCCGCGACCGGGCGACGAAGGGAAATTTCAGGGGACCGAGGCCCTGGGCGTGCTCAAGTCAGACGTGGACAACCTGGGCAAGCTCTTTGCCTGCGGGCTTCCTGAAACGCGTCTCAACCTCTCACGGCTGGCCACCTTCAGTCGGCAGATGAACGGCTTCTTCACGGTTCATATCCCCCACCTTCTGGCGACGGACAAGCGATTCAACGACATCTACACCGTTTTTGCCGGCGGCGACGACCTCTTCCTCATCGGTCCCTGGAACCGGATCATCGACTTCGCCTCAACACTGTACGAGTCGTTTGGCCGGTTCGGCTGCGGCAATCAGGCGGTAACCATCTCCGCCGGGATTTGCATCAGCAAGCCGGGGGTCCCGATTCCCGCCGTGGCGGCGGAGGCGGAAGAGGCCCTCGAAGCGGCGAAGCACGGCGGCAGGAACCGGATCACCCTCTTCGGCGAGACCGCCCGCTGGGATGAGTTCGAGCGGCTTCGCGGCATTCGCGACACCATGGAATCGTGGCAGCGACAGGGGTACATCGGCAAGGCCCTCCTCTATCGTCTCAATGAATTTCAGGAGCTGGCGAAACGCGAACGCCGCCTGATTGCCGCGAAACGTCCCATCGACCTTGCGGACATGGACTGCCTCGCCTGGCGGTCGAAATTCACCTACACGGCCACCCGCAACGTCGGCAGGGCCCTGGACAAGGATAGCCGAAGCTCGGCCCTGGACGAGGTGCTGCGCGAGGTGCCGCTATGGCTCGCCGAACTGGAAGGCAAACTCAGAATCGCCCTGTGGCAGGTACTCTATAACCAACGATAGGAGGAAGGGATGAACGGCAAACCTTGGAAACAGCAATTATCGGCAGAGCTTTTCTCCGACACGGCGGAAAGTCTTGCAAAGGAGATCAACCGGGAGCGTACCCAGAAACTCAACAACTCTACCCAGCTCCGCAAGTTCTATGACGAGGTCCTGCGCTATCGGAGCATGGTGCAGGCAAATCCGGACGATTTCACCGGGCTTCTCCCCTACATAAAGATGCTGAATGCCAAGGCGGCATACGCGGAAGGGAGGGAGCTGATAAGCGGGAAATTCCGGGATTTCCTCAGCCGTTCGTTGCAATCCGTAACCGACCGGAGTGATTTCGATATCTTCTGTACGTTTTTCGAGTCATTCATGGGGTTTTACAAGTACTACTCCGAGAAGGAAAGAAACGGCGGCAACCCGCATCAGCAGCCTCAGCAGCAGGGGCAGCGCCGCGAATACATACCAAACAACCGTCGCTAAACGATTTCAATGATACGAGGAGAACCAGACATGAAACTGCACAAAATCAGTACCTACAGCGGCACCATAGTTCTCAGGAGCGGTCTCCATATCGACTCCGGCGACATGGAGATGCACATCGGCGGCACCGACCGAGTGGTGATCAAGCACCCCCATACTCAGGAGCCCTACATCCCCGGCTCCTCCCTCAAGGGGAAAACCCGCTCCCTCCTCGAACTGGCGAGCGGATTCATGGCTTTTACCGGCGGAAATCCGCTGTCCCCCCGCTATCTCGACAGGGCCTTCAACGCTGAGATGAGGGCCAACGGCGAGGCCATCGTCAAGTTTTTCGGCGCCGGCGGCGCCGAGCAGGACGAGAACGCCGGTTTCGGCCCCACCCGTGTCTCCTTCGCCGACTGCTACCTGAACGAGGCATGGAAGCAACGGGCCAAGGACAACCGCTGGTCCCTCACCGAAGTGAAGTCCGAGAACAGCATCAACCGGGTGAACGGCACGGCCCAGAATCCCCGCTTCATCGAGCGGGTGCCCGAAGGGACAGTCTTCGACTTTACCATCACCTTCAAGGTCTTCCATGAGGGGGAGGAAGAACTGTTCGAGCAGCTCCTCTTCAAGGGGCTTAAGCTGGTGGAGTTGGATGCCCTTGGCGGCAGCGGCAGCCGCGGCTACGGCCGGGTCCAGTTCCTCTTCGACGGCGAGGTTGCGGACAGATTCAAGAGCTACAACCCATTCTGAGGAGTTGCCCGTGAAAACCTACCGGATAACAATCGAACCGCTTTCGCCGTTCGGAACGCCGCTCAAGGGGGATACCCTCTTCGGTCAGTTCTGCTGGCAGGCGGCCTATGACGAGACACTTCTCTCCATCTCCCTGAATGAGGCCGTGGCGCGGTACGGCGAAAAGCCCTTCGCCATATTCTCTTCCGCATTTCCGCTTCTCCCCGATGGGTCAGTGGCGCTTCCCCGGCCCCAGGCCCCGCTGGATCAGCTGTTCGACCTTTCCGGGATTGCCCGGGATGAGCGGGTCGGCCGGAGAAAAGAGCTGAAGAAGCGCAAATGGCTGATCTGCGGCCACTCCGGCGGCTTGCCGGCGCTCTCCTCCTGCCGTTATCTCGACGACCGGCAACTGGCTGAACATGCCGGGGTGTCACGGGAGGATGGGGAAATTTCCAGGGAATTCATCCAGAGCCATAACAGCATCAACCGCCTTACCGGCACGACGGGGGAGGGGTTCGCCCCCTTCTCCGGGAGCGTAACCATCTATGCTCCGGGGCTCAAGCTCGCTGTCATCGTCGGAGCCGACCCTGACATCATTGGCGCGGAAGAACTAAAACGCGGGCTGGAGCGAATCGGCGCCACCGGTTTCGGTCGGGATGCCTCCACCGGCAACGGTCGGTTCCGTGTCTGCGACTGCCGGGAGGTGGATCTGCATGCCCTGGGCGCCCGGGAGCCGAAAGCCCTGTACACCCTGGCCCCGTGCGTCCCGGAGAAAGGGAAGTATCGGGATATCCTCTTCACTCCCTTCACCCGGTTCGGACGTCACGGCGATCACCTTGCCACCGGCGGCAAGCCATACAAAAACCCTGTAATCATGGCCGACGAAGGGGCACTGCTGATTCCTGGAGACCTGCCTGACGCCATTGTCAGACCCTGGGTCGGAACGGCGCTGTCCGGTCTTTCAAAGGTTCAGGAACATACCGTTGTTGCCCAGGGATATTCCCTCTACATCCCGGTGCGGCTGGAGGTGCAGCAATGAGCAACGGCTACAGTCACAAGACGTATAAGGTTCGGCTCCATGTGATCTCGCCCGTGCATATCGGCTGCGACGACGCCTACGAGCCGACCGGTTTCGTGGTTGATCGTGCAAACAGGCAGCTGGTTGCCTTTGACCCCGTCGAATTCGTTCGTGGCCTCACCCCCGAGGATCGCCAGAAATTCCTGTCAATCTGCGAAAAGGGGACCCTAGGCTCGCTCGTTGAACTCTACCGTTTCATGGACGGAAGAAGGTCCGCCGCAACCGGCCGCTCCGTCTCCATATGCGACGGATTCCTCGTCAATTATGATCGGGTTCTGAAGCTGACCGCTGAAAGAGACATCCGCCAGGAGCTGAACAAGTTTGCCATAGCGCGTACCAGTTATCTCCCCATGGACAATGCCCCTTACATCCCCGGATCGGCCCTGAAGGGGGCGCTGAGGACGGGGTGGCTGAATCACCTGAACCGGGGGGCAGTTCGGCCGGTCGACGGGAGAAACAAGCATGCCGGGAAATCCCTCGAAACAGACCTGTTGAAACTCGTAGAGCGTGATATTTCCAGCGACCCCTTCCGCCTTGTCAAGGTCTCGGATTTTTTACCGGTCGGGCAGCCCGAAACCATGATCCGCTTTGCGGTGAACAAGAAAAAGAAGCCCTCCAAACACGAGCCACGCGGCCCCCAGCAGATTCTCGAAGTCATCCGTCACGACCGGAACGCGCTCTTCGAGGGGATCGTCACCCTCATGGCGCCGGAAAAGGGGGCATCCATCAGAAATCCGCTCCCTGTGGAACTCTCCTTGTTTCAGAGCCTCTCGGCCTTTTTCCAGAAGGAGATGGATGAGGAAGAGACGATGCTCAAGGGGATTAACCTGTCGGCCGGCATCGCCCGCAAGCTGCGTGAAAAGTTTGGCGAACGCTACCTGAAGGAAGTCTTCCCCGTCCGGATAGGCCGCCACTCGGGTGCCGAAGCGGTAACCATCGAGGGGGGAAGGAGCATCAAGATAATGGGGAAGAAGGGGGTCCCGCCGAAATTCGACCCGCACTCCACAACCACCTGGCTTGCCGGAGATACCCCCAAAGCCACTGCCGGCCTTCACCCTTTCGGATGGGTGGCGCTGGAAATCATGGAGGCAGACTCGAAGGCACTCTTTCCCGAGCGGGCATTTTCTGACAAAGCTCCTGTGTCCCCTCCGAAGATTGCAGTAGAGCCTCCAAAACCTTCTATCCTCACCGATCAGGTTGTCTGGGAAGCCGCAATCCTCACTTGGAGCCCCGGCAACGCCATGCTTTCAGCAACCTCTGCGGATGGCAGGAAGGCGGAGGCCCGCATCGGCTCGGACCGGACCCTGGTCCCCGAGGAGGTCGTAACGAGATTGAAGAAGGGAAAAATCGTGAAAGCACGGGTAAGCCTCGAACAGCAGGGGAACGCGTTCAAGATCATGAAGGTTGAGGTGCTAAATTAGACCCCGCGGCACCGACAGCCCTTCGGTAAACCTCTTGCATCACTCTTGGTCTGAATATTGATCTGACTTAAACCATAGTCGAGGAGGAACCTTGAAAAGCAGCCGTGAAAAGGATCAGGAAAGTCTCGCCCTGCTGAAGATCCTGACCCTCAGCAGAAAGAGCGTCGACGAAGGGAATTATCGGCCTGCCGCCGAGGTTTTCGCCGCGATCAAAGGGGCCAATGCCGTTCACCGCAACCATAACATCCAGGGGGCAGATCACAATGCCGCGTGATATCCGCAGGATTCTCGGCTCCAACACCGTGGAGATCGATGTGAAGGATGGCGAGGTGATGCTGCGGCCGGTGACGAGCGCGGCGGGGATGCCGGCAAAGTACGGGGAAGACACGGAGCCGGCGCCGCTTCATGAGATCAGGGAGAAGGTCTGCGAGGAGTTCCTCCGTGACCGGACCAGGGACGCCGGCACACCACCGGAAAGGCCGAGCCCATGAAAAATGCCGACATCCACTTCTGCCTAGTCTCCAAGCAGCCGCTGCCGGCGCTGATTCCGCTCTTCATGGCGGAGACGCGGCCCCGGATGGTGCTCCTTTTCGTCTCAAGCGGCATGGCGGCCCCGGCCCGGCGGCTTGCCGCCATCATCTCCTCCCTGGGCATAGGGGTGGAATATGTCAGCGGGGTATCCCCCTACGAGATTGAATCGATCCGGGAAAAGGTCATGGAGAAACTGGCGGAATATGACGGCCGGACCGTGGCCCTCAACGCCACCGGCGGCACCAAGGTCATGGCGCTGGGGGCCTACGATGTTTTCCGCCAGATGGATCAGCCGGTCTTCTATGTTGACACCGACAACGGCCGGCTGATCAGGCTTCATCCCCGTCCCGCCACCGATCCCCTTCCACCGGTCATCAACGTCAAGACCTACCTCCGGGGGTACGGCTACCAGGTTGTGGCCGAGAGTTCCCCATCCATCCGCCCCGACTATCGCTCCCTGACGGAGCACCTGGTGCGCAACGTCGGCAGGCTGGCCTATGCCCTCGGCACCCTCAACTACTATGCCTTCCAGGCAGAGGGGAGCTGCCGGGCCGAACTTAACGATCCGCTCAAACCGGACCTTCGCGCGCTCCTGGATATGCTCGAGGAGAAGGAGCTGCTGGCCCGCGGCGAGCGGGAAATCGTCTTCAGGGATGAAGCGGCCAGGGCCTTCGTCAACGGGGGATGGCTGGAGGACCATGTGGCGGCGGTGGCGCTGGAGCTGAAGCGGGAGGGGCTTATCCACGATCTGCGCAAGAACGTCGTCGTGGAAAGCGGCGGCGGCATCAGGAACGAGCTCGATCTCGCCTTCACCGCCCATAACAAGCTGCACCTTGTGGAGTGCAAGACCAAGAATTTCGCCCGGCTTAACCGGGCCGACGATGTGGCCTACAAGCTCGACACCCTCACGGACCTCATGGGGGGAACCTTCGGCAAGGCGATGCTCGTAACCTGCCGGCGGCTCGGCGATTCGGACTGCAGGCGGTGCGCTGAATCGGGGATAGTGGTTGTCCAGGGAGGAAAAATCAATGCCTTGAAAAAGGCTTTGATAGAATGGATCGGAGGCCGCTGACGGCGACGATGCAATCGTTGCGCAGACCTTCCGGCGGGGGACGGGCGATTCTGCTAACATGCTGAAATGACGGATGAGTAGGGGTGTGGGCGGTTTCGCGGTCTGCGGAGTTTGATAAAGTGTAGTGATTATAGATAGATGGCCGGCGAAGGGGGGTGGTTTTGGTGCGGTGCGGCGTGTGTAAGAGTTGGCGGCTGTCGGATGTCTGCGGAAATGGGGTGGTATCTTGGCGAATAATCTACGGAAAAGGAGGGGGCTGAAGGAATTGACCTGATTTACGAAGGGATTGAGACCTTGTTTTGTGGTAGCGAAGCTATTTACGGGGGTTTGAAGCGAGGAAGGAATTGACCTGATTTACGAAGGGATTGAGACCTGAGAGCAATAAACTGCACCGCAGTCTGAGCAGATATGGTTAAAGAAGGAATTGACCTGATTTACGAAGGGATTGAGACCCGGCGATGGTCGCCACCCGTTTTTGATGATTTAAGCATAAAGAAGGAATTGACCTGATTTACGAAGGGATTGAGACTTGCGGCAAAAATATTATCGAATTCGCCATGCTGCCATCCTTGAAGGAATTGACCTGATTTACGAAGGGATTGAGACCTGCTCTTGCGCCTGATTCATCGACTGTGTGCATTGGAAGGAATTGACCTGATTTACGAAGGGATTGAGACCTCACAGGTTGGGGCAATCCGTTCAACGGCCCGAAGTGCCACGAAGGAATTGACCTGATTTACGAAGGGATTGAGACGTACGGCACTCTTTAATTGATTTGCAAAATCAGCAATCAATGAAGGAATTGACCTGATTTACGAAGGGATTGAGACTTTTCTCAAGTGGTTCTGTAGTTACATTTTTACAGGTTAGCGGAAGGAATTGACCTGATTTACGAAGGGATTGAGACCCTCCCATACGAGGTAACAACTCGGCCAGATTCGGTCCGGTGAAGGAATTGACCTGATTTACGAAGGGATTGAGACGCTTGCGGGTATTCCCGTTTAATAAACTGCACCAACTCAGGAAGGAATTGACCTGATTTACGAAGGGATTGAGACCAGAGATTCCCCCGTCTCCTGATAAACCCTGATCTTCTCACCAGAAGGAATTGACCTGATTTACGAAGGGATTGAGACTGCGTGACTGCTAGCCCTGTGGCCTAGTTGCCTATCGCCGAAGGAATTGACCTGATTTACGAAGGGATTGAGACTCATCCCCGGCAGTTGTTCTTGAAGTTGATACCGTGACAGAGAAGGAATTGACCTGATTTACGAAGGGATTGAGACCGCCGCGCTCCATCCATTCTTTTTTGCTGTCGCGGTCGGGAAGGAATTGACCTGATTTACGAAGGGATTGAGACCAAGCGCCGTCAGCATCCGCAATACCGACGGCGGCAGGGTCAGGAAGGAATTGACCTGATTTACGAAGGGATTGAGACCGGATCGGGATGCTCCCGGCTACTTTGTGGTAGCCGGTGGAGGAAGGAATTGACCTGATTTACGAAGGGATTGAGACGCGGAAAAGCTAGGCTTTTCTCTTCCCCCCTCAAGTTTTAATGGAAGGAATTGACCTGATTTACGAAGGGATTGAGACGCAGGTGACGTTTTTGTCGTTGGTGATCTGGATACCAGAGAAGGAATTGACCTGATTTACGAAGGGATTGAGACCTCGTCGTCCTCCTCGATACACTTGTCCATTCTTGCGGACAGGAAGGAATTGACCTGATTTACGAAGGGATTGAGACCGATTGAGGTGATGATGCGAATTGAGACTATCGGAAATGCAGAAGGAATTGACCTGATTTACGAAGGGATTGAGACGCGCCCCGAGTCGGGGGGTGATACTTCCACTCGACCTCATAGAAGGAATTGACCTGATTTACGAAGGGATTGAGACGCTCGCCGTCCCAGTTTCGATATACCGTGGAGAAGATTGTTGAAGGAATTGACCTGATTTACGAAGGGATTGAGACATTCCGATTTAATCGTTTCAATGATACCGTCGGAAAGGAAGGAATTGACCTGATTTACGAAGGGATTGAGACTTGAGGTTTTTGGAACGTTATACCGCGTTGCGTTTAAAGAAGGAATTGACCTGATTTACGAAGGGATTGAGACCCATGGTTAAATCCTCCTGAGTTTTGAGTTCGGCTCGTTGGCGAAGGAATTGACCTGATTTACGAAGGGATTGAGACTAACCAACAAGCTTCGCAAACAATTTACCTTTCATGTTGTGAAGGAATTGACCTGATTTACGAAGGGATTGAGACGTAGTCCCAATCTGCAATCCCGTTTTTCAGGTAATTGCTCTTCAGAAGGAATTGACCTGATTTACGAAGGGATTGAGACCGGGCAATAGCCCTCGGCCGATTTCAGGCCATCTTTGACAAGGAAGGAATTGACCTGATTTACGAAGGGATTGAGACTTCCGTACCGTGAAGTCCGGATGAGTCTCGAAAAACTTTCTAGAAGGAATTGACCTGATTTACGAAGGGATTGAGACGGGAAACCGCGGGGTTTATTATCTACCTTTCCACCATATCTAGAAGGAATTGACCTGATTTACGAAGGGATTGAGACGAGATCGCTACGCTCGTTCGAAACGCAGGATCGCTGAGGTAGTGTAAAGAGTTTTTCGCTTTTTTGTTTTTGGCAGTGCCTTCGAGAAGTTAGATTGCTTCAGCCTCTTCGAGTTGCTGGTTCAGTTCCTGTTCTTTGAGAAGATCGATATTGAGGTAGCGTTT
>Ga0209172_10001501_pt1 | contig 48995 bp, 38 predicted proteins | sample LarsenN4metaG_FD_184113 | JGI IMG/M metagenome (GOLD analysis project Ga0209172, IMG submission 184113) | Hot spring sediment bacterial and archeal communities from British Columbia, Canada, to study Microbial Dark Matter (Phase II) - Larsen... ... | reverse complement strand
GTGTTGGCATCCACGAAGTAAATGACGCGGCTCAACAGGTTCGGATGCGCTTCCACGTGCCAGGCCAGGCGTTCGTTATCCAGTTGAAAATCATGGTGATAAACCACCAGTTCGGCCTTGAACGGCTCGATTTTGAGCAATTGCATTTGTTCGGACGTCCAGTCTGTTTTGATATTTTCGGGCCCGATGGCCAGTTTAACTTTGTCAATCGCGCGATCGGCGTCCAATGCCGGCACGACGGAAGCCAACTGCGGGGTGGGGTAGTAGCGACCATTCAGGAGGTCGAACGCGCCGTTTCTCGCGTGCGCGATGACCTCGCCGCCGAATACCGGTACGCCCTGAAACACTTGTTCGAGGCGAACGTGGCTGTTGCCGGCTTCGTCGGTTTCTACCCGTTTGGCCACAAATTCTGCGGCGGGATTGGCGATGCCTGCGGGTTGGAGGCTTGCCAGATAAGCGAGCGCGCCTGTTTTTACATCAGAAAAGTTGGCCGAAACATCCGTTTTGCCTTCGAACAAAATCGGCATCCCGTTTTTGGCGCGGGTAATCTGGACATTTGGCGTGGGGGCGCCGGCTGGCGCCACAAATGTGAGCGGCTGGTATTGCAGGCCCTGCAATCCGAAGGGATTTTGTGCAGGCGGTACGGAAAGTTTAGGTGAGTGAAGGTTGAGTTTGGCGGGAGGGGCAGCGTTACTCTTTTTCGGCGGATTGGTTTTTGCGCTTTGCGCGAAAACCTGGGCGGTCGCCGTGAGCAGCAGGGCGAACAGGAGGATTTTCTTCATCGGAAAAATTGTTTAGTTTTGTAATGTTGTAAAGATCAGTTTTGGAAAAAAAGACGATTCGATACGGTTGGTAAAGTTCAGCTTTTTTGGCGTTTGAAAATTCAAGATTTAACAAAAAAGGTAGCAAACGACCAATAAAAAAACTGCCCGCAACTTCTTTATCGAAGTTGCGGGCAGTTTTTAATATCTAAACCTAAAAAATTGTATTTGCTTACAAGTCAAACGTTTAGCAACATTGTTCGACAGGTTTCAAAGCCCGCAACGCTGTTGTGAACGCTTCCAGACGTGCCATCATCGCTTCCAGATTTTCCCAGTTGATGCAGTAACAGGAACGCACACCCTCGATTTCGCCGGTGATGAGTCCGGCATTTTTGAGCTCTTTCAAATGCTGCGAAACGGTGGCTTGCGCCAGGGGCAGCACTTCCACGATTTCGCCGCAAATGCACATTTGTTTTTCTGCCAGCGTGCGCAAAATAGCGACCCGCGCCGGGTGCGACAAGGCTTTGGCTAAATCGGCAAGCGCCACATCCTCCGCAGAAAATTCCTGTTTTTTGTTGACGGCCATTTTTGATAATTTTTATATCGCAAATAAACGATAAAACGCGAGTGTTGACAAAAAGTTGCAACCCGTTTTAGTACTCGAGCCCGATTTTTTCCCGGATGATGTCGAGTGTTTCCACGAGGTCGAGCGTAAAATCAAGAGGAAGTTTGTCGCTCTCCAGCATTTCATTTTCAAGGCATTGCATCACGTGTTCGGCCTCGAACGCGTAGCCCCAACCTTCGTAGGGAATGTGCAGGTCGCGTTTGGTTTCGCTGCGGCCTTCGTAGCGCGACACAGTGAGCCGGTCGGTATGATGCCAGCGCGGATGCAGGTAAATCGTGCCTTCCGTGCCGAAAAGCCAGGCTTCCACAGGGGTGGTGGCAGCGACGGTACTGTGGCCGAGCGCGAGGCGATTGCCGGGATACTGGAATGTAAAAACACAACTTTCGTCCACACCTGTCGGGGTAAAAGTGGCTGTGGCGAACACGTCCTCCGGGGCAGGTTTTCCGAACATAAAAAGCGACAGCAAGGCGGGATAAATCCCGATGTCGAGCAGGGAGCCGCCGCCGAGGGCTTTGTTGAAAATGCGGTGCGCAGGGTCGAACGGCATCCTGAAGCCAAAGTCGGACTTGACAGTGTGTACTTCGCCGATTTCGCCTTTTTCAACTAATTCAAAAGCGTGATTGACCGCCGGAATGAAACGTGTCCAGAGGGCTTCCATAAGAAAAACGCGGTTTTTACGCGCAGCGGACACCATGCGGCGGGCATCGGCGCTGTTCATCGCGAAAGGTTTTTCGCACAGGACGGGGATGCCATTTTCAAGGCAGAGCAGGGCATTTTCGGTGTGCAGCACGTGCGGCGTAGCGACATACACGACATCGAGGTCGGGGCAATGGACGATGTCTTCGTAACGTCCGAACACATGCGGCGCGTTGTATTCGGCGGCGAAAGCGGCGGCGCGTTCGGCAGAAGTGGAGGCGATGGCATGGAGCCGGGCATTCGGCAGGCGTTCCAGGTCGTCGGCGAATTTTCGGGCGATTTTGCTCACGCCGATGATACCCCAGTTGTAAGTGCGCATGTTTTAAACAGATGGACAGAATTGTTTGACATTGGACAAAGGACATTAGACGTTGGAAATCAATTTTTTTGGTCAAAAGTCCAATGTCCAACTTCCATCATCCAGATACTTAAATGATTAAAAATCAAAAAATTATCTCGTCCTTCAAATAACGTTGTACGTAATCTTCGATGCCTTCTTCGAGACCGTAAAACGGCTCGTGGTAGCCCGCCGAACGCAGTTTGTCCATTTCTGCCTGCGTGAAATACTGATAGGTGTCGCGGATGTCGGCAGGCGTGTCTATGAAAGAAATGTTCGGCTCCAGGTTCAGGGCGTGAAAGGTTCCTTTGGCCAAATCGAGAAAGGTGCGGGCTTTTCCTGTGCCGAGGTTGTAAATCGCGTTGGGCGGCCTTTTTTCCAGAAAAAACAGCAGTACGTCCACGACGTCTTTCACATAAATGAAGTCGCGGCTTTGCTCACCGTCTTTAAAATCAGGGCGGTGCGAACGAAACAATTTCATGCCGCCAGTGGCTTTTATCTGCCGGGCCGTGTGAAAAATGACCGATGCCATGCGGCCTTTGTGGTACTCGTTGGGGCCGTACACGTTGAAAAATTTGAAGCCGGCCCAGGACGGTGGACGGTTCACGGTGGACGGTTCACGGTGGACGGTTTGTTCCAAAACCCAGACGTCGAAGTCTTGTTTCGACTGGCCGTAGGGATTGAGCGGCTTCAATTTTGGAATAATGGCGTGGTCGTCGGAGTAGCCGATTTCGCCCAAACCGTAGGTCGCCGCGCTGCTTGCGTAAAAAAGCGGAATCTGAAAACCCGAACAAATCATCCAGAGCGCGCGGGAGTATTCGAGGTTCAACTCGTTGAAAATCTGCACGTTCATCGCCGTCGTGTCGGTGCGGGCGCCGAGGTGCAGCACGGCGTCCACGTCGGCGTGGTTGCGTTCGAGCCAGCGCACAAAGTTGAGGCGCTCCACTTGTCCCCAGAGTTTTTTGCCTTCGAGGTTGCGGTTTTTGTCGGGGCGGGAGAAGTCGTCCACCGCCAGAACATCGGTATAGCCTGCGTCGTTGAGCCGTTTTACCATGCAGGAGCCGATGAATCCTGCCGCGCCGGTTACTACTATCATGCGAGCGTTTGAGAAAGTGAGGTGTAAGAAGTGGGGCAAAAATAGTGTGTCCGCGTTACTGTCCGGTTAATTTCTCCAGAAGCCATTCGCGAGCGATGATTTCCGAAGTGGCTTTTATTTCTTCGATGAGCAGAGTTCTTTTGGGGTTGTTTTTTTGCCAACCGTATTTGATGATTTTGTCCAGTTTTTTGAGGAAATTGTAGTAGCGGTTTTTGGTTTCGCGGCTCAGTTTGGAACGCCGGACTTTTTGGTCGAGCGCTTTCATGCGGGATTCCAGCAGTTCGTCCTGTGTTTCGTAGTAAATTTTCACCAATAACACGTCGGCGAGGATGCTGAAGGTTGGATTTTCAAAGGGGCGATAAATCAGTTTTTCCTGCGCTTTTTCGTATTCTTTCAAGTAAAAATGATATTCTGCCACATTCAGGCTATGTATTTCGGCAGGGTAGCGGGTGCTGCCGATGCGTTCAGGGGGATGGGTGTCCAGAAATTTTTTTACCCAGTCGAACTCGTGCAGTTTTAAACCTGCAATGACCAGATTGCGAAAAGTAGTTAGAGGAATCAGGTCATCAAAATAAAGGAACCCCATTGTTAAGTGTTCGCGGTAAATGTCAAAAGTTCGTCGCAGAGAGAAAGTGTCACCATACTTTTGGTATCGCTGCCCTTCGAAGAAGCGCTGGTAGGTTTTGAAGTCCCGATATCGTTCTGAAGAAATTGCTGCCTCATTTTGATTAAGGAGCGATGCAAGTTCTATTAAAAAGTCACCATTACCAGGGCTCTGTATCAAATTGAGTATGACGCGATACACCTGATTTACCGCTGTATCTAAAGGCCCTTCCTGTACAGAAAGATTTAAAACAGTTTGAAACAGAAGGTCAGGAGAAGATTCATCAATTTGTGCCGACAGTCTTTGATGCTCTAAAGCGCAGGCAAATTCCAGTTTTAAAATGCTGTAAAACAAGTCCAGGTTTTTGTGAACGGCGCTTAAGTTGACGTCATCTTCGTAGGAATTGTACAGAACTCTGAAGGATAACTCGGATTCTTCCACCCGAAACTGATCATAAAAATACCGGGCGTCCATCAAAGACGTGGCGTTTTGAAGATCACGCATTGCTCGTACGGTTTGCCAAAAACGCTCCTCGTAGGCAAACTTTCTGTAAAATCTGGATAAGGCGAGATGTTCGTACAATTCGCCATTTTCCCGTTCCATTTCAGATTGGGCGATGAATCGCTTCACCAGCAGAAAAAGTTTGGAAGCGAGCGTATCGAGCGGGGTTTTCGCATTTTCCTGGAATTGTTTGCCGGGAAAGAAAACCCGGAATACAGCCTGTTTGGACAAAGATGGGCGGCGTTCGTCCGCATTATACCGTATGATATAATCGAACAAACGAACGATGTCGTCTGCATGTGTGCCGTCGTTGAAATAGGAAGAGGTCAAAAACTGGCGCAATCGTTTCCTTTCGGCGGTTGTCAGGTGGCTTAATATCTCCAGAAGTTTCCGGTGGAGCATAAAATAAATCGGTGGTTTAGTTGTCAGGCAGAGTAGGCCTTACCTCCTTGTCAGGTACGCTTTTTAGATTTTTTGCTTCACAGGATTAAGGCTGTATTTGGGAAAAATGAAAAAAAACGTAGGAGAAACGGATAAAACTGCGCTCAATTTTTGTGAGTAATTTTCATCATCTGGAATTTAATGGTAAACACAATGAAAAAAAGACTGATTTCCTGCCTGCTGTTTTTGCTGTCGCTTTGGACATTGCATGCCAATGCGCCTGTTGACAACAAAGAATTGAACTGTCCGCTTCCCGCGCCACTTTGGCTGATTGCGACCAATGTCACCCCAACCAGTATTTCCCTCCTATGGGAACAGGCGCAGGTAAGCATCTATTACAAAGTCGAAGGGTACGACCTGACTGGCGGCTTCGCTTTGCCCACTTACTATGTCTCCAACAACACGATTATGTATTCCGGCCTGACTCCCGGGCACCTATACAAGTTTGACGTCAGCGCTTCTAACTGTCCCGGCGGCCCCTTTGGTCCCAAAATATCTTTGGAGCGATTCTCCGGACATATCATCATAGATGTTGTTTTAGAGATGCAAAGCCCCTGCACACCGGGCACTCCGGCACAAACCGGCCCGAACCAGACCTACAACTTCTGTGTACAGGAGTCTACGAGCGGCGAGCCTTACACCAATGGTTTTGTGGGGTTGTTCAGGTACGATATGAACAATGCGCTTCAATTCGGTGTGGCGGCGAAAGATGAAAAGGTTTATATTGGGCCTATGACCTTGAACGGCCAAAGCCCCGACCCCGACTTTTCATTCCCTCCCAACGATCAGCACCCCGAATATGCCGAGTGCTATTTCGGCGACGAACTGGTATTCAGGGTTGACTACGGCAATTACACCACCAATGCCAATGTCGGCTGGACGAATCTGACCATTAAGTTTTTCGGTACTTATCAAGGGTTCAGGTATTGCCCCGCCGCGAATTTACCTTGTTACATAGGTGAAGAAAGAGGAGACGCGTTGAGCGGTTTTGAAGCCGGCGACGATGACAAAACGACCCCGGAAGCCATCACCAAAACCCGCCTGAGCCCCAATCCTTTCACTGAATCGGCTTCGCTTCAGTACGAACTGTCGGAAGCAGGACCTGCCGAAATCAACCTCTACGATGCCACAGGACGGCTGGTGCAAGCAGTGGAAAAAACAGACTCGCGCGAAGCAGGCCAGTACGAGGTCAAAATCGAAGGCAACGACCTCCCTGCCGGCGTGTATTTTCTGCATCTGACAACCGGCCAAAGCCACAAAACATTCGCTTTGGTGAAGCGCGATTGATTGGTCGCAAGGACATTTTCAAGACACCGAACGCAACCCTTTTCCCGGCAAATGTCGGGGAAAGGGTTTTTCTTTTTGATGGGAAAACGGGAAAAAAACATAGTTGAACGACGGAAAACGCTGCGTGCATCTTTGGCTCATCACCCTTCCGATACCGCTTCTTTCATCCTTATTTTTTCATCAATTCAATTTTCAGACAATGAAAAAAATCTTTTTTGCCCTCCCGGTACTCGCCCTCTCACTCCTGTTCACCTTCTGCAACAAAACCGACGTACAGGAAACAACTGCTTCTCCTGATTCCGGCACGGGAGTTATCAGCCGCGCGCCATGCACTTTCGAAGTCTATTCAGACAACATTCATGGCATTACGTTTTGTGGCACCGAAACGAACAAAAGTACCTGCGTCGGTTGTAATGTCCTGTCTGCCAATGGCGTAGAAACAGCCGTTGGTAACGGAATGACTGTGACTGTGAATTCCAACGTATTTTATGTCACAACGGCTTCTCCCGGCGGCTCATGGATTAATCTGGTAGTTCCGGGCGTTGACCAAACGGGTTTTGTGTACATTCCTGCAGGTGGCTGTCTTACCGTCACGATGGACGACAACTGCAATTTCCTGTAAATGCAAAAACTTATTTACCCTTTTCCCCGACCCGGCTACCGGGTTGGGGAATTTTTATTTTTACCCATCAACACCTCCAAAGCCGGGTAGAAAAATCGCGCGGTCAAATACCTTTGCCCCGCCGGAACAATGAATCCGGGTGCAAAAACGTGCAACGCAAAAAAACCTTCTTCGCTTCCGACTTTCACCTCGGCGTGGACGCCCGCCTCACAAGCGCCGAACGCGAGCGCCAGGCGGTGCGCTGGCTCGACATGGCCGCTGCCGAAGCCGAAGCAATTTACTTAGTGGGGGATTTATTCGAGTTTTGGTTCGAATACAAAACCGTGATTCCCAAAGGTTTTAGTCGTTTGTTCGGGAAACTGGCCGAGTTGCGCGACGGCGGCTTGCCGGTTTTTACCTTTACGGGAAATCACGATTTGTGGATGTTCGGCTACTTCGAGCAGGAGTTCGGGATACCCGTTTTTAAAAAACCGATTCAGCAGGAAATTCACGGAAAAACGTTTTTCATCGGTCATGGCGACGGTTTGGGGCCGAACGACAAAGGCTACAAACGCATGAAAAAAGTGTTCACCAATCCCTTTTCGCAGTGGCTTTTTAGTTGGTTCCACCCTGACTTCGGCACACGGCTCGCCAATTTTTCTTCTCAAAAAAGCCGACAGGCTACGCCGCCGGAAGAGCGCAACTGGCTTGGCGACGACAAGGAGTGGCTACTCCAATATTGCCACCGGAAAATCGAACACGGCATCGAGCCGGATTTTTTCATCTTCGGTCATCGCCACCTGCCGGTGGACTGGCAACTGAAAAACGGGAAAAGTCGCTACCTGAATCTCGGCGACTGGTTGCATCACAACTCCTACGCCGTGTTCGACGGCGAAAATGTGGAAATCCGGTTTTTTGAAAATGAGGGGAAGGTCGTGTCGAATTGGCTGTGAAAAAATTGCTTTACACACTCAAATCAATGCTGCACGACCAACTTCCGCGTGGCTACAAAGCCTGACTCAGATTGAAAGGTGACGAAATAAATACCGGAAAGCAGGCTGGACGTGTTGAATTCAATCACCTCGTATCCTCCTCGTTTTATTGCCGACAGCAAGATTTTTCCTGTCAGATCAGTCACCGTGACGAGGCCGTTTTCTTCCGGCGTAAGTCGCAGGGTCAGCAGATCGCTCGCAGGGTTGGGGGTGATGCTCATCGTTATTTCGCTCGCTTTCGGCTCCTTTGCCGCTACCGGGGTGTTTATACCGAGTGTGTCGCAGGGGCTGCCGGGCAGGTCGTAGAGGCGGTAGTTGACGTAATTTGGCATAATATAGCCCGTGAGCGCAGGGAGTGTAACTCCATGTTGCTCTACGTTGCAAGCCAAACCCAAAGAGTCAGGGTCGTGGATGACATGCAGGATGTTGTTAGTGTTGGTCGAAACTATGTAAATCTTGCCGTCAGGCGCCAGCCTTGCCTGAAAAAAATAGGTTGGGAAAGGTGAGACGTAACCATCATACTCGGCGATAGTGATTCTGCTGGCAACCAAATCAGTTGCCCACAAATCGTACTGGTAAATTTTAGTGCCTTTGGTCACATACAAAAACTGCCCGCTTGGTGACACGGCTACACCACCCGCTGCGGCAAAATCAGAATAGTCAATATACAGCGGGTTGGAAAAAACGCCCGTGCAGCGGTCGAAATCAAGTATTTGCATACCCTCCGGCCAGTGCCTGAAAAACTTGCTGCCGTCGGGTGAAAAGTCCGTCTGGCCGCAGCAAAAATTGTAACTGGTGTCGCCGATGGTCTGCATCCCTTCATACTGGATGCCTTCGGGCGTCAACAGACAGACATGGTAGTCATTTTTGACGCGCCGGGGCGCTACCACCCACCAGTCTCGCCCGTTGGCGTGGCGCGTAGCAGAAATGTAATTGCCAAGCCATATCGAGTCGCTGAAAACAATCTGATTTTTGGCAATAACTTTCCCTTTCCCGTTGTCACCATCAGCATCTATGATGGAAAACATAAAATCCATTGGGTTCCATAGCCAGTCATCCTTACGTAAGTGCAAGAGATAATAGTGGTCGTTACTGCCAGGTTGTGGTAAAAACAAACAGGCTTGCCAGACCGGATACCCTGCTACGCCGCAAAATTCTTCAAAAACCTTACCCGGATTGAGGGTATCACCATTGAGCATCAGAGTATGATTGCGGTTATAGACTCGGCAACCATCTGTGTAAGCGAGTAATTGGCCATCGGCGGTGCAGATACTCGCTCTCGTAGCATCACATTCAAATGAATGCAAGGATAAATCTGGCGGTGATGAGTTGAAATCCATGACAATACCTCCTACGACGATTCCATTTTGATCCTGATAAATTTCACCGTAGCCCATCGGCCAGACGTAATCAAGTTTTTGTTGAGAAAAAGCGGGGTTGAAAAAGGAGGCAAGGGAAAAGATAAGAATAAAAACACTTTTCATGAGGGAAAAATCAGGAAGCCTCTGACAGCTAGCGCAGCTGTCAGAGGCTTGGGTGAGAAAAGAAAAATCAGTGTATCAAGGAAATTTTGGCTATGCCGGTGTTGTGTCCTTGTTAGCGTCTTCGCCAAAAAGAAGCGCGGAGAGAACAATTCCGTTATCTCGCGATTTTTCATTCGGCAAGTTTAACCACTTTGAGGAGAAAACAGGGCTGAACTGGCTCTGAAAATTACGCCTGTACCTTCGCCAAAATCTCCTCTGCCAGCCCTTCGCCTACCAGCCGGTGACCTTCTTCGAGCCAGAAAACGCGGACGTTCGGCAGACCCTCGTAGAGATTTTTCAACGCTTTTTGATGCAAAAAACGGTCGTGCAGCCCGATGTACACGTCGGTCGGCAGGCCGGTTTTTTCTAAAATGGCCTTGATGTTGCGGCGGCGCAGGTAGAACGAATCGAGCGCGAGCCAGCAGCCGAAGGTGCGCTGGAAGCGTTCGGGGCGATTCAGATTATTGGTCAAAAAATGATGAATCAATGGCGGGAACAGGCCAATTTTTTTTCCAAAATCAACCAGTGCAATAAACCAGCCCGGTTTTTTCAAGAGTCTGTAAAGGAGTCGCCGCACCCACATCGGCGTGTGTACGGCAGTTGTCATGCCGCGTGTTTTCACGCCGTCGGGAGAGAAAAGGTAGAGTTTGTCCAACCGGCCGACCAATTCTGGCAACATGGCTTGCGAGAGCCGCGCACCGAAACTGAAACCCATGAGGCAAAACCTTTCTTTGCCATTTTCGGAGAGAATTTTTTCGATAATGCCAAGCAAATCTTCCTTCGTAAAAGTCTCTTTCGACCACTCCGTTTGTCCGTGAAAAGGCCAGTCGACGGCCACGACGGTGTAGTTTTTTCCCAATGCTTCTTCCAGCACGGCAAACATCCGCGCGCGGTCGCCGAAGCCGTGCAGGGCGATGAGCAATTTTTCACCTTGCCCGAAGCGCAGGGCGTGTATGCGCCCGTTTGGATGCTCGAAGGATACAGATTGCATTGAAAATAAGGGTTTAGGCAGAAAACCGGAGGTGACACTTTTTCAAGAAATGTCACTTCCGGGGATCAATCTTCCACTTTGAACTTGAACCCCACGCCGTGAATGTTCTCGATTTTGATGCGGTCGTCGAGGCTCAGGTATTTGCGCAGGCGCGAGATGAATACGTCGAGCGAGCGACCCAAAAAGTAGTCGTCTTTGCCCCAGATGGTTTCGAGGATGAAAGAGCGTTTCACCACCTGGTTTTTGTGTTCGTTGAGGAGTTTGAGCAAGTCGGCTTCTTTCTGGGTGAGTGTTTCGGAGTAACCTTCGGCGGTGAGGCTCAGGTTTTTGTAGTCGAACGAATATTTCCCGATATGGACGGGTGTGCTGGACTTGAGGATGTTGGCGTACTTGGTGCGGCGCAGGAAAATATCAATTTTCAGCAACAACTCTTCGATGCTGAAGGGCTTGGTCATGTAGTCGTCGGCGCCGATCGTGAGGCCGTGAATTTTGTCCTGCTTCATGCTTTTGGCCGTGAGAAAGATGATGGGCACCACCTCGTCGCGCTTGCGGATTTCCTGCGCCAGCGTGAAGCCGTCCACTTCGGGCAGCATTACGTCGAGGATGCAGAGGTCGAATTTTTGCTTGGACTGGATGGCGTCGAGGGCTTTTTTCCCGTCCTCGCAATACGTGACTTCGTAGCCGTTGAGTTCGAGGTTGTCGCGGGTCACGAAACTCAGGCTTTCGTCGTCCTCTACGTAAAAAAGGTGTGCTTTTGTGTCGGCCATGCTGGAATATTGATTTGTTGATTCAATGCCGCTTTTTTGGCGCGCGGCGGGGATTGTTGCGGCAAGAAGGGTGGGCAAACATAAAGAAGTTAAAAGAAATCGCCAACCTGTCGGAAAAGCGAATAAGATTCCAGTAAAATTGCCGCGCTTTTTGTGGCATTTCAACCATGCAATATACCGACGATTATTTCATCGCTGAAATTCAGGCTGGCGGCCAGCGCCAGGAGCGCGGCATCCGACGGCTGTACGAACAGCATTTTTACCTGGCAAAAAGCGGGCGGCAGAAGTATCGCGCGCTGGCAGAAGATGAACTGGCGACAGCCTACAATTCGGCTGTGATTGCCTTGCGGCGACAGTTGGTGGAGGGTGTTTTTCGAGGCGAAAGTTCGATTTCAACGTACCTGACCCGCATCTTTTCCAATAAATGTATTGACTTGTTGCGGCAAAAAAATATCCGCCCGACCGAGCCGCTCGAATCGGCGCCGGAAACGAGGAGCGAAGAAGATTCCTTCAAAAAACTCGTGATGGCCGACCAGATAGACCGGGTGATGGAGCATCTCCAGCAGATCGGCGAGGTGTGTAAACAAATTTTGCTCGATTCCGAATATTGGGGCTACAGTTCGGAAGAAATTGCCCACCGTATCGGCTTCGCCAATGCCGCCAGCGTCAACAGCAAGAAATACAGTTGTTTGCAAAAACTCCGGCAGATGTTGGGGATTGGGTAGATTTGCTCATCCCAATCCCCGACATCGCACAAAAGCCTACTCTTTTTTCTCCGCCATTACGGTTGGCGCCATGTCTTTGCCTTCCATATTTTTGAAAAATGACTCCAGGAAATTCAGCATGTCGGCAGAATGTTCGCTGGATAAGTGCTTGCAGCGACAGATTTTGTACAACTCTTTTTCCTTGCTTTTCAAAATCTGCGTGGCTGCTTTGAGCGCCTCGGCATCTACGCCGGCCGACATCAGGTAGCGATCGCGTACGGTTTTCACGCCGCTTTCCGACGACGGGCTGGCGTAAGGCGCGCTGACGAGGCCGGAAAAATCAAAATCGTAAGGCAGGGGAAGTATTTTATCGTTTGCCTTTTTTCTGATCAATTCCACATTGCGGTGCATGGCGAAATCCCAGTCGGTGTTGCCAATTAAATATTGGAACATGACGACCAGCGCCGCCTGATCTTGCTCGTATTTATCCAGTTTTATCCCGAATTCTTCTTCCGGCGTCCCTGCGAGGCGGCGGGCAACTTCTTCTTCATCCTCGATAAAGATGGCGTAGAGTTTCTTTTTACCCATACCCTTGTCGTTGGTGTCAATCAAGGTAAGCCTCACCAACCGTGCCCGGAAATGGGCGTCGGATACCGTCTCAAACATGCGATAAGCGAGGTATTCCTTGATGATAAGGTCGTTACCCCGGTCGGTATGGGTGCTGGGTAAAGCGATTTTTATCTCGTTGAGGGAATCGAGATTTTCGGCTTGCAAATCTTTTTGGGCAAAACGGATTTTCATCGGCGGCACCTGCGACACTTTACGCCGGTAGCGACCGCGCGGGCGCAACTCGATAGTGTAGGTTTTGCCATCTTTTGTAAGCAGTTTACCGGGGATGTAGTTGTTGGTTTTTTTCTGTCCGACAAACGCAGTAAGGTCGGCTTCGAGCGTCATCTCGATGGCTTCGGTTGCGGTCAGTTTTTCAAAAATCGTAGTGGGTGCTGCGATGTCCGTCTGAGCAGGAAGACGCAGCGTAGCGAGGATAAAAAGCAGAAAAAAAGTAGAATGCTTCATCGGTTGACGCATTGATTCACAGTAAGTTGATTTGGCAAAGAAAGGTTTTTTGGGGGAAATATCAGCACATTCAGGCTACGAAGATTTTATCCGAACAACCTGCGAAAGAACGCGACAATGCTACCCACAAAAGAGGTCGGCACAGGAGGGGCAGCAGCTTTTTTTGCAGCAGCGACCAGAAAATCATTCGATATGACCGAACCGTTCCATGCACCGTCCTGCGGGCCTGTGTAAAGGGTCCATGGCCCCTGCCGCGTATCCGCAAACTGGACAGAGTTAATAGTGTAGGCGAAGCTCTGTCCGGGCGCATAGGTGCTGTCGGGAAAGGAACATTGAACTGTGACGGCGGTAGACGTATTGGGGGGGACATTGGTCTGGCCTACGCCACTGACCCAGGTAGGGGAGGCCGCTCCCGGCAATGTAACCTGGGCATTCACTTGTACAAAAGCGGGAAATACACCGGTATCCTCTACCCCTAATTGAACGGTGAGGTTCGGGTCGCCAACCTGAGCCGATTTGACCTTGATTTTTCTTGTTACTGCCATGATGTTAAGATTTTAGGAACTGAAAAAATGATGACAAAATGACTCACCGTTTTTTTAAATCCCTTTTTCGGGTTAGACGAGTCAAAAATTTTTTACTCAACAGAAGAGAAAGTCTTTTCTACAAAATGTAAAAAAAGCGCTGTAAATCAAGTCTTTCTCTTGGCGTGCCAATACCAGAATCCTGCTCCTGCCAAAAGCAACAATGCCGCGCCGTACCAAATCCATTGTGTCGGCTGCTTCACCGGCGCGTCATCGCCGATGAGTACGAAAGCGCCCCAGAAAAAAGGATGATTTCGACTATTGGCGCCCAGATAAGTCAATTTGGCCTGCCGGATTGCCTCGTCCTTGCCCATTCCCTGTTTCAGATTTTTATAAAAATCCTGCATGATTTGCGCCGTCGCCTGGTCGTCGGCCTGCCAAAGGCTCATCAGCACGTTGGGGCAGCCGGCGTATTTGAACGCGCGCGCCAGACTGATGACGCCCTCGCCTTTTGCCAGATGTCCACGCCCGGTATTGCAGGCGCTGAGTACGGCCATTTCGGCGTTCATTTTCAAATTGTAGATTTCGTAGGCGTGTAAAAAACCGTCGTTTTCTTCCTTCCTGTTGTTGGCATCTTCGCCGACGATACTGTCCCCGCCAGCGTTCTGTGCGGGCCGGCTGAACGCCAATCCCGAATACAAGGGGTCGCAATCGTTGAGAAAACCATGCATCGCCAAGTGCAGTATGCGCGGCTCATGAATGCGTTGTTTGAAGGTTTGTTCGGTAGCCGCTGCGCCAAGAAAAGATTGGCCCCGAAGCATTTGCGCGATTTGCGACACTTCGTTCTGATTGTTAAGGAGCGATGCAAACGCGGTTGTTTCCGCGTCCCGGCAGGTGGAGTTGCCGTCTCTCGAAGCCATCGTCAAATCGCTTTCGTAAGCTGGCGCATATCCTGCGAAAAAGTAGTCGGGCGAGCGATGCGGTTGGCGTTGCAAAGCGAGACTGGCCGAATATTCGTAGCGCAACACCGTTTTCCGCAAGAGGAACGGCAGGTCGGCATAGGAGGTCGCAGCGTCAGACTCCGTCAGCAGCAATTCAAAAGGCAGATAAGACAGGTTGCCGTCGGGGATGACCACAAGTTTTTCAGGCATTTTTTCGAAAGCAGGCGCCAGGAGCATACGATACAGGGCGGCTGCGTCGGTAGCAAACTGCCCGACGGCGGCAGCATTGCGTCCTTGCTCGACGGCCTGGTTGCGGTCGCGCAGGTTGCCAAGCAAACGCTCCAGGGTTTGGGTGAGACTGGAATCGGCATTTAGTTGCAAACCTCGTGCGGCCGTTTTGTCGAAATAAAAAACATACAAGCCCTGGTCGCCGCGAAAATATTGGAGCAAACCGGTATTTGGCGGCAACAACTGTTGTAGTGCCGGGATGGAAAGCGCGGGGGCGCCGTACTTGATTTGGTAGTATTCGGGGTAAGAATTTTCCAAACGGGCGAGCAAAGCCTCGTTGGCGCGGCGACGTTCGAGGATGTTTTTTTGCCAACCCAACATTTTGGCCGTGTCGGGCGCGGCTTTTTGTTGCTCCCTGAAAATCTGGCGTTTGTAAAAGGCGATATCAATTTTCAACGATTTTTCCTCTTGCAAAATGGAGTCGGGAATACCCGCCTGCTGTCGGGCGGCAGCATCGCGCAAGGCTTCGGCGAGCAAGAGGGCTTTGCTTTTTTCCGCGTACCGGAAGGCTTGTTCCAAAAACTGTTGGCCTCCGGAATTTTGATAAAGCCGGAGTGCGACGCCTATGGCATTTTCCATAATCGGGCGAGCTTCCTGATTCCAGAACTGTCGCGAACCTTCCTGGTATTCCGCCCGCATACTGTCGAGCAAGCCCATCGCGAGGTCGTAAGTCGCCAGAGACGCCTCCAGAAATTTGGGATTCGATTCTTTTTCGGCCAATTTTTGAAGCGTCTCGCCTTTGTCGCGGAGTGTGAAAAGAAAATCCTGGTAAGCATTCACCCGCTGCGGCGCAGGGTTTGCCAAAATATCCTGGTAAGGAAAAGAGTCGGTCAAGGTGAGAAGTGCCTGTTGCTGCCAGCCCAATGCGCCATGCAAATCGCCTTGCCGAAGGGCAATAAAGCCGAGGTGCCGGTAGGCTTTGCCGAGGTTGGGATGCGCGGCGCCATATCGTTCGATCGCCTTTTTCAAATAAACGATGGCTTCCGGGTAGCGACCCATCATGCGATAAATGTAGCCGAGGTTGTGCCAGGTGATTTCGAGTTCTTCTTCCACATCGTTTTGTTTGTGCACCTGGAGCGCCTTCTGTATATATTCCAAGGCTTTATCATGCTCCTGTATTTCGACGTGCGCATTGGCCAGGTCACTATAAATGATGATGCGTTCGTGTGGCATTTTGCCCGGAAAATGTTTTTCCAAAATGGCGAGTGCCTCCTGTGAAGTAGCGATGGATTGGGGGTAGTCTTTTTTTCGATACCAGATTGCACTCAGGTTGCTGTAAGTCCACGACAGGTCGGCAGGGTCGGTTTTGGAATAGGATCGGTAAATTTGCAGCGCGGATTGGGTGTATTCCAGTGCGCGGTCGTAGTCGCCCCGGCTGCGGTAGTAAGTGCCGACATTGTTGCTGGCAAGGGCTTGTGAAAGCGAGTCGCCATTTTTTTCATAAAACGCAATTTCTTTCAACCCGTACCGCAGCGCTTCTTCGTAATTCCCCAATTTGTTAAAAATGGCGCCTGTCAAATTGAAATACTCTCCCCAAAAGGCGCTGTCAGGAGAGATAGCGGCTTGCGCTTTTTGCTCTACAACCGGGAATGTCGCTGCCGCTTCTGCATAACGATCCAGATAATAACTTGAAGTGAGCAGGTTCAATTGGGCTTTTCCCCACTCGTTCCAGTCTTTTGTTTTTTCCGAAATCTCGCCCCCCTTTTGGGCATACGTGTAGGCGCTATCGTATTGTTCGGCTTCCAAAAAACGTGTGGCTTTGTCATTCAGGGCGGCAGCCGTTGATTTTAGATTGTCAGATGTGGCAGGAGCAGGCGACTCGGAAATTTGACTGCAAAGAGCCACGCCGAGCAGCAAAATTAAGAGCAGGTAAAAAGATGCCTTCATGCAAAAGTGGTTCGCGCGATTTGTGAACGTTTGTTCAAGAGAAGATTAGACCGGCATAGGCGGGCGGTCTCCGGCGCGTGCAAACCGTGATGACAGGTCAAAAGTAGAAATCTTTTTAACTAAACTGTTGATATTTTTGGCGCTGCAATCGTCCAATAAAAACCGCCCGGCAAACGTCGGCAAATAAATGTTATGAACGAAATCCTGTATGAGTCCCTTCGGAAATATCGCCTGAATCAGATGTCGGCTGAAGAAAAAGCCGACTTCGAGCAACAACTGGCCAACGACCCGGCTTTCGCCTCGGAAGCGGCGGAGTATGCCACCATACTCGATGCTATCCAGCAGGAAGGCGACCGCCAACTCGATGCACAGTTGTCCAAACAAGCCAAAATTTTATTTCAAGCCGAAGCGCGACCCGATTTGCACATGTCAAAAACCCGGAGCATGACGACTTTTCGTCGGATCCTTTATGCAGCGGCGGCAGCCGTTGTTTTGTTGCTCATTGCGCTCCCATTCTGGCTGAACAATCGCGTCAGCCAAACGCCCGAACAGATTTTTGCCGCGCATTTCACCGCTTCGCTCGCTCCCGAAGTGCGCGACGCTTCGCCCCAAGCCTGGCGCGAAGCATACGCGAAAGGCGATTATCAACAGGCCGTCGGGGAATTGAATACACTTTTGGCCGACCAAACATTCACGCAGCGCTCCGAGGCATCCCTTTATTTAGGTGTATCCCAACTGGCTCTTGGAAATGCGAATGAGGCTCTCGCCGCTTTCAAACAAGTGAGCCGGGACAGTTATGATTGGGAATCCGCGCAATGGTATTCCGCGCTGGCACTCCTGAAATTGGGCAAAAAAGACGACGCTAAAATCATCGTGGACGACATCGTTCACCAAAGCGGCCATCCGTACAACAAAGAGGCGAAAGAAGTTTTAGCAGACTTGGAATAATCGTTTCCCATCACAATTTTCGCATCACCATCAGGCCATCGCGCACCGGGACAAGGATATTCTCCACTCGCGGGTCGTTTTGCACCATATTATTAAAGGTGCGAAGCACACGGGCCGTTTCATCTTTTTCTTCGCCGGCTGCCACTTTCCCGTCCCACAACACATTATCGGCTAAAATAAAACCGCCAGGCCGGGTTTTAGCCAAAACAAGTTCGTAGTGAACAGGATAATCCAATTTTCCGGCATCCAGAAAAACCAGGTCGAACATCTCATCAAGTGCCGGTACGACAGTCGCTGCATCGCCCAAGTGCAACCGGACTTTTTTTTCAAAGCCCGATTTTTGCAAATATTTCAAAATCAGTGGGCTGAGTTCGTCATTAATTTCGATGGTATGCAAAATTCCGTCATCGGTCAAGCCTTCAGCCAGGCAAATAGCCGTGTATCCCGTGAATGTGCCGATTTCAAGTATCCTTCGTGGCCGGATCATCATGCTGAAAAAACGCAACAGTGTTCCCTGGTAGGGGCCGGAAAGCATCTGAGGGCTGAGTGTGCGCAAGTGCGTCTCTCGTTCCAGGTCTTTCAATACCTGGCTGACACCTGAAGCGTGTGCAGCGCAATATTCGTAAGTTCTGTCGTGGGCATGCATGATTCTTCAAAAAGTGTTTTTCCGTAAAATCTTTCGTTTTGAGCCCTGTTTTTGTCGTCGGCGCAAAGATGTCGCTAAAAATTCCTGTTTTTTTGAAAAATTGTTTTTCTGTTCAAAATTGTAGCTTTACCTTTGCACACGCTTTTCGGGAGGGGGTATTTTTTCCCGGAAAATATGTTGTTTGAAATTGCGAAATAAGCCTTGGAGGCCGAGAAAAAGGCCACTGTAGCTCAGTTGGTAGAGCAGCTGATTTGTAATCAGCTGGTCGGGGGTTCGAGTCCCTCCAGTGGCTCAAAATCGGAAGTAAGAGCGTGAGACGAGTAAGAAAGTGAGAAAATTCTCACTTTATCATCTCTCCCCCTCTCGCTTCTAACCAAGGGGGTGCCCCGGAGTTGGAGAGCCGGGCCAGACTGTAAATCTGGTGCTTTACCGCTGAGTAGGTTCGAATCCCACCACCCCCACATTTTTTGGTTGTTAGTTATCAGTTGTTGGTTCTTGGTAGTAGCAATTTTTGGACAAAATTCTGATTACCAAGAACTATCAACTAACGACCGATAGCCAATTCGCGGTGGTAACTCAGTTGGTAGAGTGTCAGCCTTCCAAGCTGAATGTCGCGAGTTCGAATCTCGTCCGCCGCTCCCTGAGTTGTTAGAGTAATTGAAGTCATTAGTTGCCATTTGATTACTTTGATGACCCTCAATGATTTCGCTGTTGTAGCTCAGGGGTAGAGCACTTCCTTGGTAAGGAAGAGGTCGTGAGTTCAAATCTCATCAACAGCTCGAATATTTTTTCACTAAATTTGACACAAACAGTTCTAAACCAATGGCAAAAGAGACATTTGTTCGCACCAAGCCGCACGTAAATATTGGCACGATTGGTCACGTTGACCACGGCAAGACGACGCTGACGGCTGCCATTACTTACGTACTTTCGCAGAAGGGTCTGGCTAAGAAGACGGACTACGATGCCATTGATGCTGCTCCGGAAGAAAAAGAGCGCGGTATCACCATCAACACTGCGCACGTAGAATACGAAACGGAAAAGCGTCACTACGCGCACGTGGACTGCCCGGGTCACGCCGACTACGTTAAAAACATGATCACGGGCGCCGCTCAGATGGACGGTGCTATCGTTGTTTGCGCCGCCACTGACGGCCCGATGCCGCAGACACGCGAACACATCCTCCTGGCCCGCCAGGTAGGCGTTCCGAGAATCGTCGTATTCATGAATAAAGTGGACCTCGTGGACGACCCGGAAATGCTTGAACTCGTGGATATGGAACTCCGCGAACTGTTGAACGCTTACCAATTCGACGGCGACAACGCTTCCATCATTCAGGGTTCGGCACTCAAAGCACTTGAAGGCGATCCGACCTATACTCAAAAAATCATGGACCTGATGGATGCTTGTGACAACGACATCCCTGAGCCTGTCCGTGAAGTTGACAAGCCCTTCCTCATGCCGGTGGAAGACGTATTCACGATTACTGGTCGTGGTACGGTTGCTACGGGTCGTATCGAGCGCGGCGTTATCAACGTGAACGACCCCGTTGAAATCATCGGTATGATGAAAGATGGTGAGAAACCCCTCACTTCGACTGTAACGGGTGTGGAAATGTTCCGCAAGTTGCTCGATCGCGGTGAAGCAGGCGACAACGCCGGTCTTCTCCTCCGCGGTATTGACAAAGAGCAAATCAAGCGCGGCATGGTTATCTGCAAACCCGGCAGCGTGAAGCCACACAAACATTTCAAATGTTCGGTTTACGTGTTGTCGAAAGAAGAAGGTGGTCGTCACACTCCGTTCTTCAACGGCTACCGTCCGCAATTCTACTTCCGTACCACCGACGTAACGGGCGACGTGAAACTCCCTGCTAACGTAGAAATGGTGATGCCGGGCGACAATATCGAACTCGAAGTAAAACTGCTCAACACCATTGCTATGGAAAAAGGTCTTCGCTTCGCTATCCGCGAAGGTGGCCGTACGGTAGGTGCTGGTCAGGTAACTGAGATTCTTGACTAAATAATTTATTGAGCGAATGAGTGAATGAGCAAATGCGTGATTTTCACACATTATCTCATTCACTCAACCGCTCATTGTACAGGGGCATAGCTCAATTGGTAGAGTGGCGGTCTCCAAAACCGCAGGCTGCGGGTTCGAGCCCTGCTGCCCCTGCCAGAAAAAGTTATTCGTTATCGGTTGTTCGTTGTTCGGTCATGTGCGACAACGGACTTTTTTCGCAGATTAAGGCGTGGGCATAACGAAAGACTATCAACGAACAACGAATTTTTTGATTAATGGAAAAGCTGACGCTTTATTTGAAAGAGAGCTATCACGAACTTGTGAAAAACGTCTCTTGGCCTACCGCAGCACAATTGCAGGAAAGCACTATGGTCGTGCTGGTAACTGCTGGCATTCTTGCGCTGATAATCTTTTTGATGGATGCGTTTTGTAGCGTCTTCTTCAAATACCTCTACAATATTTGGTAATAATCCCAATCCTTCTTCGCCGCTTCCTTCCAGGCAAGTTATATGAATCAGGACAAAGAAACGGTAGCCACCACTGGGGTTGCCGATGAAAAAAAATGGTACTCTCTCCGCGTCATCAGCGGCAAGGAGAAGAAGATTCAGGAACGGATACTGCTCGAGATTGAGCGCTCCGGCTGGAAGGATTTTGTATTCTCCGTAGTCGTGCCTACGGAAAAGGTGTACAAGATTCGGAATGGCAAAAAGGTAATGCAAGAACGCAACCTCTTGCCCGGTTACATTTTGATTGAAGCCTTTGGCTCGAAGCTCAATGGGGATGTTGCTAAAATAATCGCTGACATTCCAAATGTCATTCATTTTTTGGGGAAAGAGCAGCCAATTCCGATGACCCAAGCCGAAGCAAACCGCCTGTTGGGTAAAGTAGATGAAAGCACTGAAAGTGGCGAAACGCTGAGCGAACCGTTCCTTATCGGCGAAACGGTGAAAATTATTGACGGCCCCTTCGCTGAATTTGTCGGCGACATTCAGGAAGTCAATGAAGAAAAGAAAAAACTGAAGGTCATTGTCAAGATTTTTGGTCGTGGCACCGAGGTCGAATTGAACTTCATGCAAGTAGAAAAAATCAGTTAAATCCGGCCATTGATGCCTGTTCTCCCAGGCTCGCTTCCACAAACCGGCAGGTTTTAACGATTTTCATAAATCATTCAAATTCACTCTGTTAATTTTCAAATTCTGAAAATTCAGATCCAATGGCAAAAGAAGTAGATGTTTATATCAAACTCCAGGTAAAGGGTGGCCAAGCTAACCCTGCTCCGCCAATCGGTCCGGCTCTCGGTTCGAAGGGTGTGAACATTATGGAGTTTTGCAAGCGTTTTAACGCTCAAACTCAGGAACAACAAGGTAAAGTGCTTCCGGTGATTATTCAGGTGTATAAAGACAAGACTTTTGACTTTATCATCAAAACTCCGCCGGCAGCCATTCAGCTCTTCGAAGCCGCCAAACTGGCGCCGGGCAAAGGTTCGCCAGAACCCAACCGCAAAAAAGTTGGTACTGTTACCTGGGAACAAGTACGCAAAATCGCTGAAGACAAAATGCCCGATCTCAACTGTTTTACCGTCGAGTCCGCTATGAAAATGGTGGCCGGTACAGCACGTAGCATGGGTCTCACTATCACCGGCCAGGCGCCGTTTGAAGTGAAAAGTTAAGCGGCAGTCAACAGAAGCAGTAGCAGTTTTGCTGCCCACTGCCACTTTTTACTGCTACTCATAAAGGGAGTTCCGCCCAACGGAACGTTTTCACCTTAAACACACATTTTCAATGGCAAAATTGACAAAAAAACGCAAAGCCGTTGAAGGGAAAGTTGACCCGGACAAACTCTATTCGCTGAGTGAAGCGATGGGCTTGGTCAAAGAAGTCAACACCACCAAATTCAACGCATCTGTGGACGTGCACGTCCGGCTTGGTGTGGATCCACGTAAAGCCGATCAGGCTATTCGCGGTACCGTGTCACTTCCGCACGGCACGGGTAAAACCAAGCGCGTACTCGTTTTTTGCACGCCCGACAAACAAGCCGAGGCACAAGCCGCAGGCGCCGACTACGTCGGTCTCGACGACTACATTCAGAAAGTCTCTGAAGGCTGGATGGATGTGGATGTTATCATCGCTACGCCCAACGTGATGGCTCAACTTGGTAAGGTCGCCCGTATCCTCGGCCCGCGTGGCCTGATGCCCAACCCGAAGACCGGCACGGTGACCAATGACATCGCCAACGCCGTTTCGGAAGTGAAAAAGGGTAAAATCGCTTTCCGCGTTGATAAATTCGGTATCGTGCACGCTTCCATCGGTCGCGTCTCGTTCACGCCGGAACAACTCGCTGACAATGCGCACGAACTCATTGCCACACTGGTCAAAATGAAGCCGTCGAGCGCCAAAGGCGTTTACATGAAAACGGTTTCTGTCGCCAGCACGATGAGCCCCGGTATCGCAGTTGACCCGAAGTCCATCAAGGTTTAAATTGCTGATTTGAGGATTTGTTGATTCGGTGATTTGAACTTTCAGCACCTCAACAAATCAACATTTCAACAAATCAACAACACACTCAACACTCACATTTCAACATAAAAAGAAATGACCAGAGAAGATAAAAGCGCAGCGATAGCAGAGTTGACAGAGGAACTGAGCGGCACGCCGTTCTTCTACCTCGCTGACTCTTCGACGCTCCCGGTCGCTAAAATCAACAAATTCCGCCGGATGTGCTTCGAAAAAGGCATCACGGTCAAAGTAGCGAAAAACACTTTGATCAGAAAAGCCCTCGAAAGCCAGCCCGAATCGAAAGGTTACGCCGCTCTTTACGACACTTTGCACGGCCCCACGACGATCCTGATTTCGTCGAATCCGAAAGCCCCTGCCAAGCTGCTCGAAGAATTCCGCAAAACGGAAGAGCGTCCGCTCCTGAAGGCAGCCTACATTGACTCATCGGTTTTCGTTGGCGACGACCAACTCGCTGCCCTCGTAAAACTGAAGAGCAAAGAAGAGATGATTGGCGAAATCATCGGCTTGATCCAGTCTCCGGCCAAACGCATCGCCAGCCAAATCACAGCTACCGGCTCCAAAATCGCCGGTATCGTGAAAACCCTGGAAGAGCGACCGCAGTAAAAAAGTAGCAGTTGCAGTTGCAGGAAGCAGTTCGAATACTGCCACTGCCCAAGTGCCACTGCTCCTGAAAAAGGCTTCCAAGTTCGCACTATACATCCTTAAAACCTTGTAACCAGAAACCTTGAAACCTTCATTTTCACACATTTTCGCAAACAACTTTTAAAATTCTACAACAATGGCAGATTTGAAAGCACTGGCTGAATCGCTCGTGAGCCTCACGATTAAAGAAGCCAACGAACTGGCCAATATCTTGAAAGATGACTACGGTATCGAACCCGCAGCTGCAGCAGTCGCTGTAGCCGGCCCGGTTGGTGGTGGTGCTGGCGGTGGCGAAGCTGCTCCGGCTGAAAAAACCGAGTTCGATGTCATCCTGAAAGATGCAGGCGCTAATAAACTCAACGTCGTGAAAGAGGTGAAAAACCTCCTCGGCTTGGGTCTGAAAGAAGCGAAAGACCTCGTAGACGGCGCTCCGAGCCCGCTGAAATCCGGCGTGAACAAAGCGGAAGCAGAGTCTATCAAGGCGGCACTCGAAGGCGCCGGTGCAGTAGTCGAAGTGAAGTAAGAGAGGCTGTTTCTGTTTGGTTCCGAGCCTTCGGTTCCATTTTACGGACACTAACTTTCTTACCGATTTCGACAAATGACTGGTATTCAACCTCTTTTCAGATAAAACGATTGGGCTTAATGCGCTTCCTCTCCGCAGGAACGCGTTAAGCCTATCGTTGTCTGTAACCAAACTGAACTTTCCCCCTTTTAATCCGTTTTAATGGGCTTGCGCAAACACCTGCTGCCAGTCCTTGTCGCGCAAAGGCGATGACAATCTGCCAATCAGCATTTCAAGCATTTTCTGCAAAAATGACCAATATCGGCATCTCAAACGGGGCAAACCACAAGACGGGCATTCAAGAACGCGTCAATTTTGGTAAAATTCGCCTCGCCGGTCACTACCCTGACCTCCTTGAAATTCAACTCAAATCGTTCCAGGAATATTTCCAGTTGGAAACGACGCCGGAGAACCGTATCAACGAAGGGCTCTACCGCGTGTTCCAGGAAAATTTTCCCATCACCGATGCGCGGAACATTTTTAACCTGGAATTTCTCGACTATTTCATTGACCCGCCGCGCTACACCATAGACGAGTGTATGCAGCGTGGTCTCACGTATTCCGTGCCGTTGAAAGCGAAATTGAAACTTTCGTGCAACGACCCGGAGCACATTGACTTCCAGACGATTGTCCAAGACGTGTTCCTCGGCAATATCCCGTATATGACGCCGAAAGGCACTTTTGTCATCAACGGAGCCGAGCGCGTCATTGTGTCGCAGTTGCACCGCTCGCCGGGTGTATTTTTCGGACAAAGTTATCACCCGAACGGTACGAAAATTTACTCCGCACGCGTCATCCCGTTCAAAGGCGCGTGGATGGAATTTGCTACCGACATCAATCTGGTGATGTACGCCTACATTGACCGGAAGAAAAAATTCCCCGTGACCACGTTGCTGCGTGCCATCGGTTTCGATACGGACAAAGCCATTCTCGACCTGTTCAACCTGGCCGACGAAGTTGCCTGCACACGCGACAACCTCGAAGCCGCCGTTGGTCGTAAACTGGCTGCGCGCGTCCTGAAATCCTGGACAGAAGACTTTGTGGATGAGGACACCGGCGAGGTCGTTACCATCGAGCGTAACGAAATTATCCTCGAACGCGACACCGTTCTGGACGAAGAAAATATCGAGCAAATTCTCGAATCGGGAGCCACCACGATTATCCTTCAGCGCACTGACGTTGACGAGGACTTCTCCATCATTTACAATACGTTGCAAAAAGACCCGACTTCGAGCGAAATCGAAGCCGTGACCTATATCTACCGCCAGTTGCGCGGCAGCGATCCCCCGGATGACGAGACGGCGCGTGGCATTATCGAGAAATTGTTTTTCTCCGACAAACGCTACAACCTCGGCGAGGTAGGCCGTTTCAAAATCAACCGCAAACTCCAGACGAACATTGACGAGAACAACCTGGTGTTGACAAAAGAAGACATTATCGCCATCGTGCGTTACATCGTCTCTTTGATCAACAACAAGGCCGAGATTGATGACATTGACCACCTCTCCAACCGCCGTGTACGCACGGTGGGCGAGCAGTTGTACGCCCAGTTCGGCGTGGGTTTGGCGCGTATGGCGCGTACCATCCGCGAGCGGATGAACGTGCGCGACAACGAGGTATTTACGCCCGTTGACCTCATCAATGCCCGTACCCTGTCGTCGGTCATCAACTCGTTCTTCGGAACCAGCCAGCTGTCGCAATTCCTCGACCAGACCAACCCGCTTTCCGAAATCACGCACAAACGGCGTATTTCGGCACTCGGCCCCGGCGGTCTTTCGCGCGAACGCGCCGGCTTCGAGGTTCGAGACGTACACTACTCGCACTACGGTCGTCTTTGCACCATCGAGACGCCGGAAGGCCCGAACATCGGTCTTATTTCGACGCTGTGTACCCACGCGAAAATCAACAAAATGGGCTTTTTGGAAACACCGTATCGCCGCGTGAAAGACGGCAAGGTGATTCTGGAAGGCGATGTGCAATACCTGTCGGCAGAAGCGGAAGACTTTATGAAAATCGCGCAGGCCAACTCGCCAGTAGGCGAAGGCGGAGCGTTTTTGAACGACCGTGTGAAAGCCCGCGAACATGGCGACTTCCCGATTTTGACCCCCGACGAGGTGGAATATATCGACGTGGCGCCCAACCAAATTGTGGGTGTTTCGGCCTCTTTGATTCCATTTTTGGAAAACGACGATGCCAACCGCGCACTCATGGGCTCCAACATGCAACGCCAGGCCGTACCGCTCATTCGTCCGCACTCGCCGATTGTCGGAACGGGTCTCGAAGCCAAAGTCGCCCGCGACTCGCGCATGCTCATCAACGCGGAAGGAAGCGGCGTGGTCGAATACGTGGATGCCAACGAAATCGTCATCAACTACGACCGCACCGAAGAAGATCAACTCGTTTCCTTCGAAGATGCCCGCAAAACGTACAATCTTACCAAGTTTATGCGTACCAACCAGGGTACCTGCATCAACTTGAAGCCCATTGTTCGGCGCGGACAACGGGTGGAAGAAGGTGACATTCTGTGCGAAGGTTACGCTACTGAAAACGGCGAACTCGCTTTAGGCCAGAACCTTAAAGTGGCATTTATGCCCTGGAAAGGTTACAACTTCGAGGATGCTATCGTACTTTCGGAGCGCGTGGTGCAGGAAGACGTGTTCACTTCCATCCATATTGAGCACTTCGAACTCGATGTGCGCGACACGAAATTGGGTGAAGAAGAACTGACTGCCGACATTCCGAACGTGAGCGAAGAAGCCACGAAAGATTTGGACGAAAACGGCATCATTCGCATCGGTGCATGGGCGAAAGAAGGCGACATTTTGATTGGTAAAATCACGCCTAAAGGCGAAACCGACCCTACACCGGAGGAAAAATTGCTCCGCGCTATCTTTGGTGACAAAGCCGGCGACGTGAAAGACGCTTCCTTGAAGGTGCCGCCGAGCATCAACGGCGTCGTGATTGACAAGCAATTGTTTGCCCGCGCCAAAAAAGACAAGCAAATCAAGGAGTCGGAAAAAGCCTTGCTCGACCAACTCGACGACGAGCACAAAGTGGCGCTCAATAAATTGAAAACCACGTTGATAGACAAACTTCAGGTGTTGGTGAAAGACAAAACCACTAACGGCATCCGAAGCATTTATGGTGAAGAAATGTTGCCCAAAGGCAGCAAACTCACTGTGCAAGCGCTTCGCGATCAAATCAACTACGCTGAAGTAGACTACACCAACTGGACGAGCGAGAAACACACGAACAACCTGATTGCCCGTCTGTTGCACAACTACAGCATCAAAGTTAACGAAGAAGTAGGCCGCTACAAACGCGAAAAATTCAACATCAGCATCGGCGACGAATTGCCCGCAGGCGTGTTGAAACTCGCAAAAGTTTATCTCGCGAAAAAACGCAAGTTGAAAGTGGGTGATAAACTCGCAGGTCGTCACGGTAACAAAGGTATCGTGAGCCGCATCGTGCGCATGGAGGATATGCCCTTCCTCGAAGACGGCACCCCGGTGGACGTAGTGCTCAACCCGCTTGGCGTACCCTCGCGTATGAACCTGGGCCAAATCTTCGAAACCGTGTTGGGCTGGGCTGGCGAAAAACTCGGATGCAAATTTGCAACACCGATTTTCGACGGCGCCAAAACAGACGAAATCGAATCCTGGATTGAAAAGGCAGGTTTGCCCGAACTCGGTCAAACCTACCTCCACGATGGTGAAACTGGCGACCGCTTCCACCAAAAAGCGACAGTGGGCATCATTTACATGCTCAAACTCTCGCACATGGTGGACGACAAAATGCACGCCCGTTCCATCGGCCCCTACTCACTCATCACGCAGCAGCCGCTCGGCGGTAAAGCCCAGTTCGGTGGCCAGCGTTTCGGTGAGATGGAGGTGTGGGCGCTCGAAGCCTACGGCGCTTCCAACATCCTGCAAGAACTCCTGACCTACAAGTCGGACGACATTCAGGGACGTGCCAAAGCCTACGAGGCCATCGTGAAAGGCGACAACCTGCCCGATGCCAACATACCCGAATCGTTCAACGTACTCGTGCACGAATTGCGCGGCCTGGCGTTGGATGTGAAGTTTGAATAAAAAAAACGGTTCACGGTTCACGGCTGACGGTACACGGAAAATTTTCCAAATCCTCGCCGTGAACCGTGAACCGTGAACCGTGAACCGTGAAATACATCTGCACCTGGATTTACCTCGACAGCCCGGAAGAAAGTTCCGAGTATCCGCAGGTTGGAAAAAAATCGCATTTGGCTGATTTTCAGAAAGTTTATTGGAAATGTGTGGCTGTTTTTTTTGCCTTGAGCACCCAGTTCAATCCGCAGCGCCGCCACCTGCTTTTTTCCAATAAAACGCTGGAGGAAATCCCGCAGATTGACGGATTTGATTTGAAAGGGTTTTTGAAAAATAAAAATGTAGAAGTCGTCACGCTCCCGCTCACCTGGCAAACGCCGGAAGGTTATTTTGGAAAGTGGCGCAATCAGTTCTACATTTTTGACATACTGGAGTTCATTGAAAACGGTTTTAAGCCAGGCGGTGAAGAATCGAGTTTTATCATCCTCGATTCCGACTGTATTATCAACCGCCCGCTGGATGCGCTATTCGCTGAAATTCAACGACATGGGCTACTCGCCCTGCCAATGCCTTACAGCGACGAGCACAACATCAACGGTGTGACACGGCAGCAAATGCGGCAGATTTATGCCGAACTTGATGGCAAAGACCCCGGCGAAAACCCCGTCTATTATGGCGGAGAAATTTTCGCGGCGACTTTGCCCGTCATTCGGAAAATCAATGCGATAGCGCCGGGTGTTTGGAAAAATATGCTCGAACGACATCGTGCCGGGAAGATCAAACTCAATGAAGAAGCCCATTTTTTGAGCTATTGCTACCACAAAGTCGGCAATATCGGCTCATTAGAAGGCTTCATCAAACGCATCTGGACTTCGCCGCACTATTCCAACGTGCAGCCTGAAGACGCGAATTTGCCCATCTGGCATTTGCCTTCAGAAAAAACGGGCGGCATTGCGCTCATCTTTAAACGGATGACTACAGACCGTGGACGATGGGCGGTAGACGAATTGGGCGGGTATTTAGGAGTGCCAAAACGAAAAAAGTATCTGAACCGGCGGCACTGGCTGAAATACACGACCCTTTACAAATGGCTTAAACGCTGATTTTCAATATTTTCCATTTAATCCCATGAAACAATCTGGTTTTTGAACTTTTGAACAACTCTGCATATGCCTTTCAAAAAGAAAAGCAATAAGACTGACCAAGGCTTCGACAGCATCACTATCTCGCTGGCCAGCCCTGATGAAATCCTCGAGCGCAGCTACGGCGAAGTGCTCAAACCGGAGACCATCAACTACCGTTCCTACAAGCCCGAACGCGACGGCTTGTTCTGCGAGCGCATTTTTGGTCCGGTCAAAGACTACGAATGCTACTGCGGCAAGTACAAGCGTATCCGCTACAAGGGTATCGTGTGCGACCGTTGCGGCGTGGAAGTGACCGAGAAAAAAGTGCGTCGCGAGCGCATGGGGCACATTCGCCTCGTGGTGCCGGTGGTTCACATTTGGTTTTTCAAAAGCCTCCCGAACAAAATCGGCTACATCCTCGGCCTTTCTTCCAAAAAACTGGAAGCCGTCATCTACTACGAGCGCTACGTGGTTATCCAGCCCGGCTTGAAAGGAGAAGAAGGCATCAGCAAAATGGACATGCTGACCGAGGAAGAATATCTCGAAATCCTTGAAACGCTGCCGAAAGACAACCAGTTGCTCGACGACACGCACCCCGACAAGTTCGTGGCGAAAATGGGCGCTGAGGCTATCTACTCGCTGTTGAGCACGCTCAACCTCGAAGATCTTTCGGCCCAACTGCGTCACGACGCACACACCGAAACCAGTCAGGCTAAAAAAACGGAAGCGAACAAACGCCTCCGTGTCGTGGAAGCTTTCCGCGAAGGTTTGGAAGACAGCGGTCAGCGTCCCGAATGGGCGATTATCCAATATCTGCCCGTTGTGCCGCCCGAATTACGCCCCCTCGTGCCGTTGGATGGCGGTCGCTTCGCGTCTTCTGACTTGAACGACCTCTACCGCCGCGTCATCATCCGCAACAACCGCTTGAAACGCCTTTTGGAAATCAAAGCGCCGGAGGTGATTTTGCGGAACGAAAAACGGATGCTGCAAGAGGCTGTGGACTCACTGTTCGACAACTCGCGAAAGTCCAACGCAGTAAAAGCCGAAGGTGGTCGTGCCCTCAAATCTTTGTCCGACATCCTGAAAGGCAAGCAAGGCCGTTTCCGTCAAAACCTGCTTGGTAAACGTGTGGACTACTCCGGCCGTTCGGTTATTGTGGTAGGCCCGACACTCAAATTGCACGAGTGCGGTATTCCGAAAGCGATGGCTGCCGAGTTGTTCAAGCCGTTCATTATCAGAAAATTGATAGAGCGTGGCATCGTAAAAACGGTGAAATCCGCCAAGAAACTCGTTGACCGGAAAGACCAGGTTATCTGGGAAATTCTGGAAAACATCCTGCGTGGTCACCCCGTGCTTCTCAACCGCGCTCCGACGCTGCACCGCCTGTCTATTCAGGCATTCCAGCCGCGCCTCATCGAAGGGAAGGCCATCCAGTTGCACCCGCTCGTTTGTACGGCTTTCAACGCCGACTTCGACGGCGACCAAATGGCCGTGCACGTGCCGCTGAGCCATGCCGCCATTTTGGAAGCGCAAGTATTGATGTTGTCGAGCCACAACATGCTCAACCCGCAGGACGGTTCGCCTATCACGTTGCCTTCGCAGGACATGGTTCTGGGCTTGTACTATTTGACAAAAGAAAGAAAATCCATCCCGGAAAATCCGGTGAAGGGTGAAGGCCGTCGCTTCTATTCTACGGAAGAAGTCGTGATTGCCTACAACGAAGGCCAGCTTGACCTCCACGCAGGCATCGAATGCCGTGTGCCGCAGGAAGAAAACGGCGAAATCACCCACAAGCGCATCAAAACGACCGTCGGTCGTGTGCTCTTCAACCAGGCTGTGCCATCGAGCGTACCGTACATCAACGAACTGTTGACCAAACGTAACCTGAAAGTCATTATCGGGGAAATTTTGAGCCGTACCAGTTTTAAAACGACGGCTGATTTTCTCGACAGCATCAAGGAAATGGGCTTCGGTTGGGCATTCAAAGCAGGTCTTTCATTCAACCTCGGCGATTTGATCATACCGGATTTGAAGCGCAAAGCTCTCGATGCTGCACAAGGCGAAGTGGACGAAGTGTGGGACAACTACAATATGGGTCTCATCACTTACAACGAGCGTTACAACCAGATCATTGACAAATGGACGTTTGCGGACAACCGCATCACAGACCAGTTGATGAAAGAATTGAGCTCGCACAAACAAGGCTTCAACTCCGTGTTTATGATGCTCGACTCTGGCGCACGTGGTTCCAAACAGCAAATCAAACAGCTCTGCGGTATTCGTGGCCTGATGGCAAAACCCCGTAAATCCGGCGATACCGGCGGCGCTATCATCGAAAACCCGATTCTCTCGAACTTCCTCGAAGGGTTGTCCGTGCAGGAATTCTTCATTTCCACGCACGGCGCCCGTAAAGGTCTGGCCGATACCGCTCTAAAAACCGCTGACGCCGGTTACCTCACCCGCCGTTTGGTGGACGTGGCTCAAGATGTTGTCATTCGGGAAACCGACTGTAACACCCTGCGCGGTATTGATACCTCGGCTTTGAAGGAAGGTGATAAAGTCATCCAAAACCTCAAAGACCGCATCAAAGGCCGTTACAGCCTTTACGACATTTACCATCCCGAAACGGAGGAATTGATCGTAGCGGCCGGAGAATATATTTCCGATAAAATCGCTGCTGATATTGAAAAAGCAGAAATTGAAACGGTGACAATTCGCTCCGTGCTTACGTGCGAAAGCCGTCATGGCATTTGCGCTAAGTGTTACGGTAAAAACCTCGCAACGGGCCGTATTGCTGAAATGGGTGACGCTACCGGTATCATCGCGGCGCAGTCTATCGGTGAGCCGGGTACTCAGCTGACACTCCGTACCTTCCACACCGGTGGTACGGCCATGATTGGCCAAACGGAAAACAGCATCACTGCGCGCAGCAATGGTAAACTGGAATTCGACTCTATCCGTACCGTCGACGGCGCTGACGCCGACGGCAAACTCGTGAAAGTAGTCGTGTCGCGTACCGGCGAGATTCGCATGATTGACCCGAAAAACGGACGTACACTCGCTAATAACTACATTCCTTACGGGGCTTTCCTGTTTGTCACCGACGGCCAGGAAGTGCAGCGTGGCGACAAAATTTGCGAATGGGATCCGTTCAACGCCGTGATTGTGACCGAATTCAACGGTATCGTGCGGTATAACAACCTCGAAGAAGGCGTCAACTTCCGTATGGAACGCGACGACCAGACCGGCTTCGCCGAAAAGGTTGTAATTGAAAGTAAAAACAAGCGGAAAATCCCGTCCATCACCATCGTAGACGCCAAAAACGGCGAAGAGTTGAAAAACTACTCGCTCCCAGTAGGCGCTTATATTTCCGTGGATGATGAAGAAGCGGTGAAATCAGGTCAGCAAATCGTGAAGATTCCGCGTAAACTCGGTAAAATCGCCGATATCACCGGCGGTCTTCCGCGTGTAACCGAACTCTTCGAGGCCCGTAATCCGTCGAACCCTGCAGTAGTGGCCGAAATTGATGGCGTTATCACCTTCGGCGCGCTCAAACGCGGCAACCGCGAAGCCATGATCGAAGCCAAAGACGGTCAAAAACGCAAATACCTCATCCCGCTCACCAAGCACGTCCTTGTGCAGGACGGTGACTTTGTGCGCGCAGGAACGGCACTCACAGAAGGCACAATTGCAGTGAAAGACATCCTGGCTATCGCTGGGCCGTTCGCCGCGTCTTCGTACCTTGTGAACGGCGTACAAGAGGTGTACCGCTCGCAGGGTATCAACATCAACGACAAACACATCGAAGTCATCGTACGTCAGATGTTGCGCCGTCTTGAAATCGTTGATCCCGGCGACACGCACTTCCTCGAAGGCGAACCCGTCGAACGCAACGAGTTCATTGACTACAACGACTGGATTTTTGACAAGAAATTTGTCACCGATCCGGGCGAGAGCACCAAACTGAAGGCGGGCGCCTTGGTGACACTGCGTCAGGTGCGCGAGGAAAATTCCTTCCTCAAACGCAACGACAAAAAACTCGTGGAATATCGCGACGCGCTCCCGGCAACGGCTGTTTCGATGCTGCTTGGTATCACCAAAGCGTCGCTCGGCACCGAGTCGTGGATTTCGGCTGCTTCCTTCCAGGAGACGACCAAAGTGCTCAGCACCGCTGCTATCGCCGCGAAGAAAGACTACCTCATGGGCTTGAAAGAGAACGTGATAGTAGGCAAGAAAATCCCGGCAGGTACCGGCATGCGCAAATACGACCGTTTGCAAGTCACCGGCGCAGGCCGTCCGTTCCGCGACCAGCAAGAAGAAGTTTTGGTAGAAGACGAAGTTTGATCTTCGGCCGAAACAGATTTGACTGATAAATAATGATGCCGCCGCTTCGGTTTTTCGGAGTGGCGGCATTTTTTGGAAAAACAGGATTGTGACAAAACGGGTAGTCCGTAGTCAAAATCGCCGTTTTTGAAAACCCCCAACTCCGTGCGGTTTTTGAAAATTTGAAAAATAACATGACGATTAGTCGTCAAAACGAAATAACAGAGGGCAAAGGCTTCCGTTCAATTGTTTTTCGCACCGCCCGTCCGGCGGAATGTGTGGAGATGAAGAGCAGAGGGCTTGGCAGCCAACGCCCGCACTTTATTCATTCATTCACACCTTTTAATGACAGCATTTAAAAATCTGGGCATTGACGATGACCTTCTGCAAGGCATCGCTGCCCTCGGCTTCGAAACGCCGACTCCCGTTCAGGAACTCGTCATCCCGACAGCGCTTTCTTCCGACGACGACATCATCGCACTCGCTCAAACCGGTACCGGCAAAACCGCCGCGTTCGGGATTCCACTTTTGCAAAGAATTGACCCTTCGGAGCGCGGTATTCAGGCGCTTATCATGTGCCCGACGCGCGAACTCTGCGTGCAAGTCGCAAATGATTTGGTCAATTATTCCCAATTTGCTCATCAGTACAAGGTCGTGGCCGTGTATGGCGGCGCCGGTATCGAAGGGCAAATCCGGCAAATCAAGGCTGGCGCACAAATCATCGTAGCTACGCCCGGCCGCCTCATGGATTTGATGGCTCGCAAAGCCGTCCGGCTCGACGGAGTCCGCCGTCTCGTGCTCGACGAAGCCGACGAGATGCTCAACATGGGTTTTAAAGAAGCCATTGATTTCATTCTCGCCGCTGCCGAAAACCGCGAATCCATCTGGCTTTTTTCGGCTACCATGCCCGATGAAGTGCGGTCTATCGCGGCCAATTACATGGCTAACCCGCGCGAACTCAGCACCGGCAAACGCAACCAGACGAACGAAAATATCGAGCATATTTACTTCGTGTGCCGCGCCGACGACCGCTATGCTGCCCTGAAAAGGGTGGTGGATGCTAATCCCGGCATTTACGCACTCATTTTTTGCCGTACGAAAAACGAGACGAAAGAAATCGCCGAGCAAATGATTCGCGATGGTTACAACTCCGATGCGCTGCACGGCGACCTCGCGCAAAGCGACCGCGACCGGGTGATGCAACGTTTCCGCGAAGGCAATTTGCAACTCCTTATCGCCACCGACGTGGCAGCGCGTGGCCTCGATGTGAGCAACATCAGCCACGTCATCAATTACGGCATTCCCGACGAAATTGAGGTGTACACCCACCGTTCGGGTCGGACCGGTCGCGCTGGCCGCAACGGAGTGAGCATCAGCATCATCACGCCGAAGTTTGAGGAAAAAATTCGCCTCATCGAACGCAAGACAAAGGCGGCATTTACCAAAAAACCGATTCCGACAGGCATCGAGGTGTGCGAACAGCAACTCTACCAAATCGTGGCCAACATCCACAATCAGGAAGTGCATCACGCTGAAATAGAGCCTTATATGGCCCGCATCAACGAGGAATTGAAGGACTTGAGCAAGGAAGAACTTATCAAACGTTTCGCCAGCGTCGAGTTCAACCGATTCCTCGCTTACTACCGCAACGCACCCGACATCAACGTTTATCCAAAGGGCGACAAACGCGGTGCCCGCCCGCAAACTGGCAGCAGCGCCAGCGGCCAAATGACGCGCCTGTTTGCCAACGTCGGAGAAATAGACGGCGTGTCGAAGAAAGACTTTATCAAACTCTTGTCGCGCACTTTCGGCGTGCCCACGCAGGCCATCGGCCACATAGACCTCAACCGCGCCTACATGCACTTCGACCTCGATGCTGCCTACGTCAATGTAGTGCGCCAAGGGCTTGCCGAGTTCACCATCAATGGCCGCCGCATTCGATTAGACGATGCTTCCGCCAAAAAAGAGAAATCATCGAAAGAGGATAAATTCTTCGAGAAATGGGAAAAAGGCGGGAAAAAGAAGAAAGGGAAGAAGTGGTAGGAAGCGAGATGTAGTTGGATATCAAGTATTTGGAAAATAAAAAAGCCGCACCTGAACGATGCGGCTTTTTTATTTTCAAAAATACAATCAGGCTTTTACAGATTTCTCCATCCTCCGTCTTCTAAAATACTCGCGAAACGAAATCATGCGCTCCTGCTCCTCGTCCCAAAGTTTATTGAAGATGCAACGCAGGCTTTGCCAGAAGGTGATTTTGTTCGCTACCTTGTCCAGAATCGGGTTTTCTTGGTGGCAACGCGCCAGTTCGTAATTCGGCACCAGTGGGTTGAGGTGGTGGATGTGGTGGTAGCCGATATTGCCTGTGAGCCAGTGGAAAAGACGCGGCAATTTGTAATAAGTGCTACCCTGCACAGCGGCGCGGATGTAATCCCACTTGTCTTTCCACTGCTTGTAGGTCGTCTCATGTTGGTGTTGCACGTAAAAAAACCACACGGCAATGATGGCAAAAAATACCAAAATCGGCAGATGCACGAGCAAAAATGCCTTGTAACCGAGGAAAACGATTACGCTCAGGTGGACAGCGAGCAAAAGCAAATTGTGTTTGATGAGCGAACGGCGCGCGTGTTCCCAGCCTTTCATGTTGATAAGCGGGAAGCGGCTGTGAATCAGCAGGTACCAAACTGGCCCAATCACAAACAACACCGGCGCGCTGCGAAAAATGATGTAGCGGAATTTATCCAGGCGGCTCAGAGCTTTGAATTCTTTGACAGTCAGGAGATTGATGTCGCCGATGTCGCGGTGTTCCCACAAAATGCCGTTGTGACCGTGGTGAAAATTATGACTTTTCGCCCAGTAGCGATAGGGCATAAAACTGATGAGGCTGCAAATTTCACCAATCACGTCATTCGCCTTGCGTGAAGTGGTGAACGACTGGTGGCCGCAATCGTGCTGAATGATAAAAATGCGTACAAGGAAAAAAGCATTGACAGCCGCCAGCGGCAGCGTAAGCCAAAGCGACACATCCAACAGCAGATACATGGCCGTCCAGATGGCGATGAAAGGCACAAAAGTGTTCAGAATCTGGATGACTGCTTTTTTCGTGTCGGGAAGTTGATAGGCTTTCACGATGGCCGGAAGACGTTGCAAAATGGCGGGGTCGTACTGCGGGAATTTTAAGTTGCCCATTGAAAAAACGGTGTACTGATTTGTACAGCCTCCATCGAGGATACGAGACTGGTAAAAGAAATAAAAAATGCCTGACTCGGTGTTGGCGGGTCGGCATTTGGAAATAATGCGGTCAAAAGTCTGCTATTTATCTGAAATACAATTTATCTGACAGATGTTATTTTCTCAAAATTGAAAATCAATAACACTTTTGGCAGGCTCGCGGCGCTGTGCTACTTTCGGGGCCGCTAATTACTGAATCTTCATTTTCTCATGAAAAAGTTTTTACTCCCGCTTCTTATCGCCTTTACTTTCAATGTTTTCGGTCAAAATCAGCGTCTCTACGTCCGTCAAAATGCCTTCGGCGCCAACGACGGTTCTTCCTGGACGGACGCCTTCGCCGATTTACAGGACGCCCTCGCTGTCGCACAGCCCGGCGATTCCATCTGGGTTGCCGAAGGCATTTATTACCCGACTTCCACGACCGACCGCACGATTTCTTTCAAAGTGAAAAGCGGCATCCGGCTCTTCGGCGGCTTCGCCGGCACGGAAAACGAGGTTGCCGAGCGCGACTGGGAGGCCCACCCGACCGAATTGAGCGGTAATCTCGGCTCTTTTATCCTCTTCACCGACAACTCGCTCCACATTATGGCCCTCGAAAATCCCGACAGCAACACGGTGGTGGACGGGTTCATTTTTCGCTACGGCAACGCCAATTCGGGCACTCAAAAAAATGGCGGCGCATTATTCGTCACCGTGCCAAACAATGCGGGTTATGCCGCCGTTCGCGTACGCAATTGCCATTTTCAGTTGAACTGGGCGACCGAATCGGGTGGCGCTGCTTACATTTTTTCGCAAGGGCGCGACTATTCCCGTTTTGAAAATTGCGAGTTCCTCAGCAACGATGCCCGCTCCGGCGCTGCCGTTTTCGTGTCGGCTGCCGAGATTCGCACCGAGTTCGCCGGCTGCCGTTTTACCTACAATGTGGGTAAAGAAACAGGCGGCGCAGTCACCACCAACGGCGTTTCTAATGTCGCCCGTTTTTCAGGTTGTTGGTTTGAAAAAAACCGCACGGACATTGGCAATGGCGGCGCCATGTTTCACATCGGAAAAAGTCTTGCCGGAAAAGGTCTTGTCGTCGAGGATTGTCAATTTCTGGAAAATCGCTGCGCGCTCAACAACAGTGCCTTGAACGGCCAGGCCGGTGGCGCCATTTATTTTTGGGACAAAGGCGGCCCCGATACTTTCAGACTTAAAAACTGCTTTTTTTCCAAAAATATCAGCGCGGCGGGCTCGGCAGTTTATCTCAATCTGGAGCATCCGACCGGGAGCAATCTGAGCATTTTGGATTGCATATTTGAAGAAAATGGAGCGTATTCGGGCAATACATTCAATATCAGCGGCTCAAAAGTCAAATCCGTCGAGATAAAAAAATGTGTTTTTCAAAAACAAAAGATAGCCTTGCTGGGCATCAGTGGCGACGGACTCACAGCTCCGCAAGAGACTTTTATCCTGGTGGATAGTTGCTCGTTTCTCGGCAATGAAGGTTTCATTTACGGGGTCGGGGTGTGGGGAAATGCCCGTGCCGTGTTGTCGAATTCGGTGATAAAAAACAATCAGGAGGGCAATGTACTGTTCCGGTTTTTCACCAAAAAATGCTATTTGCAAAACTGTATTTTTGAAAAAAACGAAGGCATGTATTCGTTTTGGGACAGTGAAGACAGCGACATCGAAATGCAAAATTGCCTGTTCCGAAAGAATCAAACCTTCGATTTTATGTTCACGGTTTTTAGCGGAACACTCAATGCGACCAACTGCCATTTCGACTCGAACGTGGTTGTGGCAGATTTTTCAACCATCTGGTATTCAGGCAAATCTGTTGTAAAAAACTCCGTTTTCACGAGCAACAAAGCCGTCACGCTCGCCAACGATTCCATCGCCTCCTACATCTTTCCGGGTTATCTGAAACCGCATTTTGAGTATTCTTACTTCGACGCCCCGCTCGACAATCCCTTCCCCGGAATCACTTTCGGCCCCGGCAACCTGACCGGACTCGACCCTCTGTTTCAAAATGCTGCGGAAGCCGATTTTCGCCTGCAACCTTGCTCGCCGTTGGTCAACGCAGGCGATGCTGCCGCCGTGAGCGGACTACTTAGCGACCTTGCCGGAAATCCTCGCGTGCAAGGTGGGAAAGTGGACATTGGGATTTTTGAGCGGCCTGCTCCCAACCTCGCTCAGGCGCCCGATATAGCCGCTCCCTGTCCCGGACAACCGACGGGCTTGGTCGCTTTTTCATTGGAAAATGGCTGCGAACCTTACATGGTCGAGTGGTCGTCGGGCGGCGTTTCGGGCCAAAATCTGGACGGCTTGGCGGCTGGCGATTACATTTTCAACATTACCGATGCGCGTGGCTCGGTGCTGACATTGCCGGTCACCATCCCTGAAAAACCGGCGCCTGTTCTCGTCCCGGCAGTGACGCCTGTAACCTGTGGCGAGTTGTCAGGTGGCAGCGTAAATCTGGCTGCGAATGGGGTAGGGCCTTTCACTTTTTTATGGCAAAACGGCTCGAACGACACGACTCGAACGAACCTCGCAGCTGGTTTTTACCCGGTGACGGTAATAGATGCGGACGGGTGTTTTGGTGTTGATACTGTGGAGATTACGGTAGAAGGACGGCTAAAAGCGTCTTTGAAAATCAAAAAAATTACCTGCCCCGGTTATGCCGACGGGGCCTTGACGATAACGCCACAAAGCGGCCTCGCGCCTTTTAGTTTATTGTGGGAAACGGGCGACACGACGGCCTCTTTTGCGAACCTCGGGCCGGGACTTTATCACGCTACTTTGACGGACGCGCTGGGTTGCGAACTCTCCTGGGCAATCCCGCTCAGCGATCCCAAACTGGACTGTTTGGGTGAAGCCGGCAATGTTTTCCCAAACCCGTTTTCCGATTATTTGAACGTCCGGGCGGAACTCGAGTCGGGCGAATCAGGGCGCTGGATTTTGACCGACGCGCTGGGCCGGGTAGTGCGTTCGGTTTTGTTGACGGAAGCCTCGACGCCGCTACATTTTCCCGACTTGCCGGCTGGAATTTATTTTTGGCAAATGTGGCAAGAGGAGCATTTTGTCCGTTCAGGTTTTGTCGAAAAACAATGAGAATCAACCTGTTTTTCCGCAAAATTTTAGTCGTTCTACGCCGCCTGCGTTATCCCGGCAGCAGGCTTTACTGGGAACGGCGCTATGCCGGCGGCGGGGATTCGGGCGCCGGGTCTGCTGGACGATTAGCTGATTACAAAGCCGACATTGTAAACCGGTTCGTACGGGAAAAAAACATTCAGTCGGTCGTGGAATTTGGTTGCGGCGACGGGCAACAACTCCTTCTGGCGGCGTATCCGGCGTATGTCGGGCTGGATATTTCAAAAACGGCTGTCGAGCGATGCAAGGCACTTTTTGCCTCCGATTTTTCCAAAAAATTTGAAATCTACGACCCTTTTCAGTTCGACATGGCCGGGCATCAGGCGGATATGGCGCTCTCGATGGAGGTGATTTTTCATCTGACGGAGGACGATATTTACCGGCTTTATCTCCGGCATCTTTTCGCTTCGGCTCGCCGCTGGGTGGTCATTTTTTCTTCCGATGAGGAGGACGACACAGGCGGTGTTTTCCCGCATTTCAAACAGCGCCGTTTTACGCCCGATGTGCCGCCGGATTGGGTGTTGCGGGAGCGAATCCCCAACCCTTACCGCGACATCAGCGTATCGGATTTTTTCTTTTTTGAAAAAGTCTGAAACTCATTTCAACTTTTCATTTCCCGCGTGACGGGCCGCGTCGCGGCGTGTTTTTTTCTCCAAATTTTTTTGCAACGCCTCCGTCAAATCCACGCCGGTCTGGTTGGCGAGGCAAACGAGTACGAAGAGGACGTCGGCCATTTCGTCGGCCAAATCCGCGCGGGCGCTGGCGGCTTGTTCAGGCGTTTTGAACGACTGTTCGCCGTAGAGTCGTGCCATGAGCCGCGCTACTTCGCCCACTTCTTCCATGAGGATAGCCGTGTTGGTGAGCTCGCCGTAATAGCGTATGCCGATGGTGTTAATCCATTCATCTACTGTTTGTTGCGCTTGCTGGATTGTCATTGGAAAAATCATTTTGAGTCATTAGAAAGGGTCATTAGAGGTCATTGGGAGCTTACTACTGGACATTTTTTCTTCAAGCACCAGATATTCCATGTTTTCAAAACATGGAATATCTATCCCCGCGAAAAATGTCCAGTAGTATGCACTGGGAGTCATTTTAGGGTTATTAAAAAAGTAAAAATGACTTTAATGACCCTCAATGACCCCTAATTACGCCCACACGGTGCAGCCTTCCGTGCAGTTTTGGCAAATGTCAATTTGGTCGCGGCCTTTCAAAATGGAACGCCTGAATTCGTAATAAGCGGGCGAATGCCAGAGGTCGCGGAAGGTCGTTTTTTTCAAATCGCCGAGGCGGTGCAGGGCGTCTTTGTCGAAACAACAAGGCACCACGAGGCCGTCCCAGGTGACGACGCAGGAGTGCCAAAGTTTCCAGCAATGGTTAGCGAGGGCGTGTTTCACTTCCCAGGTTCCGTCGGCAGTTTGGCGGTAGCGGGCGAAGCGGTCGAGCGTCGGGATGAGCGGGTTTCCGTTTTGATAATCATACACTTGCGCAGTTTTTAGTTTCACTTCGTCCACGCCGATTTCCTTTGCCAGCCTGTAAATTTCCGGGATTTGATGCTCGTTGGGTTTGACAACGAGAAACTGAAAAACGATGTGTGGGCTTCGGCTTTTCAACTTTTTTTTCCAGGCCACGACGTTGCGCGCGCCTTGCAGCACGTGGTCGAGCGAGCCGCCCACGCGGTATTGCTCGTAGGTTTCCTGCGTCGTGCCATCCACTGAAATGATAAGCCGGTCGAGGCCGCTTTCCACTGTTCGGCGGGCATTTTCGGTGTTCAAAAAATGGCCGTTGGTACTGGTGATGGTGAAAATGCGGCGGCGATGCGCGTAATTCACCATATCGAGAAATTGGGGATTGATGTAGGGTTCGCCCTGAAAATAAAAGATGAGGTAAAAGAGGTTGTGCTGGAGTTCATCTATCGTTTTTCGGAAAAAATCGGCTTTCAGATTGCCGGTGTCGCGGCTGAACGCGCGCAGTCCGCTCGGGCATTCGGGGCAGCGCAGGTTGCAAGCCGTCGTCGGTTCGATGCTGACGGTCACGGGCATTCCCCATTGAACAGGGCGGCGCGTCCATTTTGCTAAATAAAACGAAGACAACACTTTAGCGAAATTCCAGGCGCGACGCGGAGTAATTTTCGCTATAAAATTCAGGCTGTCGTTCAGGAATATTTTCATGCCAGGCAAAGGTATGCGGATTGTGGCGGTTGTTTTCGGCACGATGAGGCGGCCAAAAATTTAACATTTGGAATTGGTTGCGAGCCTTTTAGTTTTCATTTGACCCATTTATTTTTGACAAAAAAAACCGATGACTATGCGCTTCCTCCTCCCTCTTGCTCTCTGCCTCAACCTGCCTTTTTCGCTGCTTGCCCAGGATCCTCCCATCAAATTTGGCAAAATTCCCAAAGAAGATCTCGAAATGAAAGTGTACCCGCCGGATACTTCGGCAGCGGCAGTCGTCTTGTGTGATTACGGGACGGTCGCTTTTCAGTTCAAGGACAACGACGCCATGAATGTGCTCAGCCGGCACAAACGTATCAAGTTTCTACGTCGCTCGGGTTTTGAACACGGCGACATCGAGATTCCTTTTTACACCTCGCTGATGCGGGTCAAAAACCTCAAAGCCCAGGTTTTTGCGCCGGACGGCACCGAGACGGAGGTGCCGAAAAAGGATATTTTCGAAGAAAAAATCAACGACCGATGGTCGCGTTACCGTTTCGCTTTCCCCAATCTGCAGGAAGGCAGCGTCGTGGAATACAAGTATGACCTGGAGTCGCAGTACATTTTTGAACTACCGGAATGGTATTTTCAGGGTGAAATCCCGGTGCGATGGAGCGAACTGCGCCTCACGATTCCGAACTGGTTTCAGTATGTTTCTTTGCGAAATGGCCGCCTGCCCGACATTGTTGAAAATGATTTTGAACTGGCGCCGGTCGTCAACATCGGCGGCGGCAGCGGTGGCGGCCGAATGACGGTCGAGTCCAGCAAAATCCGCCTCGCCATGAAAGAAGCGCCCGCGCTCCGTGAAGAAGCCTACATCACGACGATGGACGACTATTTCGCCCGCGTCCGGTTCCAGTTGAAAAGCGTTCAATACCCTGAAACGCCTGCCAGACCAATTATGGGCGATTGGGTGGAAGTGGCGACCAAACTGCTCGAAGACGAAAATTTTGGCGGGCAATTCAGCAAAAAAGGAAAGTTCAAAAAGACCTGGGCTGCGGCGCAAGCGCAGATAGCTGGCGCCACTACGCCTGAAGAAAAAATCAGGGCGATTTACCATTTCGTCCAAACCAGTTTTGAGCGCGAAGACGGCTCCACCATTTATACGCGACAAAATCTCGACGACCTGTTCGAGAAAAAACGGGCCTTCGCTTCGGAAATGAATCTTTTACTCATCGGGTTGCTTCGAGAGGCAGGATTCCAGGCGCATCCTGTGCTCATCAGCACACGGGATCACGGTCAGCCTATCGCCGAATACCCGATTCTGGATCAGTTCAACCACGTGCTGGCGCAGAACACGACGGGAAAAATCTCATGCTCGATGCCGGCAACGCTTTTCGCCCGGCAGGACTTATTGCGATAAATTCTCTCAACCAGCAAGGCTGGAAGGTACATCCCACCAATCCGCAGTGGGTAGCGCTCGAACCGCAGATGGCTGCCGACACCTATTATGGTATTTTCCGGCTCGACGAAGAAGGAAACCTGAGCGGTAAAGTTCAGCTGGCTGAAGAAGGGTACAGCGCAATGGGACGCCGCGATGATTACAGCAAAAAATCACCTGCCCAATACTGGAAATCGGAATTCCAGGAGCGCTATCCCGATGCCGTCATTGACTCGATGAGCGTGGAAAACCAGCAGGAACTTTACCAGCCCATGCGCGAACATTTCAACCTGACCTTGCCTGCCTACGCCCAGGTGTCAGGCAATTTTATTTACCTGAATCCCGCTTTTTACAGCAGTTTTTTTGAAAATCCGTTCAAAGTCGAACGCCGCATTTACCCGGTGGACATCCCCTATCCTATCAAGGAGCGCGTGGTGTTCGACCTCGTGTTGCCGGCCGGCTACCGGGTGGAATCCTTGCCCGAACCGACTCGTCTCAGTTTGCCCAACAATGGCGGGCGATTCCAGTACCTTATTTCCCAAAGCGAAGGGAAAGTCACCCTCAATGCCACCATCAGCGTATCGCAACTCTATTTCGAGCCGGACGAGTATGACGCTTTGCGCAGTTTTTTCGGCATGATTGCAGAGAAATTTGGCGAGCAGATTGTCTTGAAAAAAGGCTAAAATCTGCCTTTCAAAACACCAAATTGAATTTTACAACTACCTCATTCTCTTTATGCGCACTTCATTTTTCCTGCTCCTGCCCTTTTTTGCCCTGGCTCAAAACGAACCGGCTTACAAGACAACGCTCCTTTCCCCCGAATTGCTCGAACACGCCAATGCCGTGATTCGCTTTCAGGAAATCACCTTCAGCGTATCCGCGCCCGACGAGGCAATTCTGAAAGAAAAGCGGGTTGTCACTTTGCTCAACAACAAAAGCGAGTACAACGAACTGGTACTTTTTTACGATAAATTCAATAAAATCGGCAAAATCCGGGGCTATCTCTACGATGCCGATGGCAATTTCCTGCGCGATGTGGAGAAAAAGGAAATAGAAGATCACAGCGCCATACAGGGATTTTCTGTTTACGAGGACAATCGTGTGCGCTACCTCAAAGTGAACCACAACCAGTACCCCTACACCGTTGTGTTCGAGTACGAAATAAAATTCACCGATTTGCTCAGCTATCCCGACTGGGATATTCAGCATTTCAACACTTCTGTCGAACGAGCCTCGTTCGCTGTGACCTTGTCGGCCGATTTGAAATTGCATTATAAGGCCTTGAACACTCAGATCGAACCCGTCGTCACATCCGACGGAGGAAAACGTCGCTACCAATGGGAAGTGAAAAACCAAAAAGCGATAAAATACGAGCCTTATGCGCCTTCGGGGTACGATTTGCTTCCGCAAATACGCGTGTCGCCCGATGTGTTCAAAGCCGATGGCTACACCGGCAGCATGGCATCCTGGAAAGCCTTCGGTCAGTTCCAGAATGAACTGGCCAAAGGCCGCGACGAACTTTCTCCCACCCTCAAAGAAAAAGTGCGCGAACTCACCGCCGGGCTGAAAACGGATACCGAAAAAATCGCCGTTTTGTACCGCTACTTGCAGGAAAATACCCGCTATGTGAGTATCCAACTCGGTATCGGTGGCTGGCAACCCTTTGATGCCCAATACGTTGAGAAAAACAAGTATGGCGACTGCAAAGCCTTGAGCAACTTTATGAAAGCCCTTTTGAAAGAAGCGGGCATCGTTTCTTACCCTGCAATTGTGAAGGCTGGCGACCAATTTCTTGATTTGTCAGAAGACTTCGCTACCAACGCTTTCAACCACATGATTCTTTACGTGCCGTCGCAGGATATCTGGCTCGAATGCACGAGTGCCAGTTATCCGCCTAATTACCTTGGCAGTTTTACCGGCAACCGGAAAGTTATCCTCATCACTGAGCAAGGTGGTAAGATTGCGCGGACACCTGAGTTAAAAGAAAATTTTGCCTCCAATCACACGGAAGTAAACGTATCTGCCGACGGGAAAGCCTCCATCGCATTTCGTTCTATCCTGCGTGGCACACTTCACGAGTGGTACCGTTATGCCCTCGAAAATTTGCCGCCAGCCGAGATGAAAAAGCAAATTCAGGAGCAAAATCCCTTGCCGCAAGCGTATTTCAGCCAACTCGACGTCGTTCCCGAAAAGGCGGAACCCGCCGTTCGGCTCGATTACAAAATGGACGTGCCGCAATTTGGCAGCAAGGCCGGCAAACGCCTTTTTTTACCGCTCAACCCCGTCAATGCTTTTAGCGACGTGCCACCCGCGAACGACAAACGTCTTCATCCTGTGGAAGTTAGCACTGGATATGTCGAGCACGACACGATTGTTTTCCGTTTGCCGGAAGGTTACACGGTAGAAAGTATTCCGGCAGAAAACACGACTCTGAAGACCGAATTTGGCTTTTATTCCAGCCAGATTTTTCGCCAGGAAAAGGCACTTGTACTGGTACGCCGCCTTGAAATGAAGCCCGTCCGCCTTCCTGCCGAACGCTATGGCGAGTGGCGCAACTTCTGCCGCGACATAGCCAAATCCGACGCGATGAAAGTCGTGCTGGTCAATAAAACCTGAACGACGAATGGCGAACACCTTTAATTTTTTCCTTTAAAATCTATTCGTTTGGTGGGGTTTTGTGACTCATCTTTGCAGCATCTTTTCGCAAAAAAACACACATGGCCGAGGAAACAAAACCAGCAAAAAGTAAAAACCGCGAAACCACTCTGCTCATCATTGTCGCCCTCTTCGGCTTGGCAGGATTGGTCGCTTTGCAGTTTTCCCGCAAAGACCCGGCGCGGCGTTCAGGTGATAAATCACTCGTACAGGCAGAAAATCAAACCACTGCTGCCGACCCACAGGCTTTGGCGCCTATCCAGAAAATTCCCGGCGAGTTGCTGCGCACCAGCGAATACCCGGAAGCGGGGCGCCCGTTTAAATTTTTTATGATAAAATACAGCCAGGGGCCTGAATACACGCTCGATTTTGGCGACGGCTCGCCGCGCAAACCTTTCACAGACGGCTCTGTGCAACACACTTTCAAGTCGCACGGCCCCTGCGTCGTCACGCTCTACGCCCGCTACGAAGGCCAGGAAGTAGCGCTCGATACGCTCCGTAAAATCGTGGCCCGTAAAAAGGAAGACGCCCTGGTGAACAAAAAAGGGCAGCCAATTTTTGACGACTAAAACCAGGGTGCTGAATTTTTTTTACGAAAATTTGGCAGCAAAACCCTTTTGAGTAGTTTTGTCGCACACCGAAAACATACACCGCAATCTCGCACACACCACAAACGCAAAACGGAATGAAGAAAATCGGAATTCTGCACGGGAAAGAAAGTTCGTTCCCGGAAGCCTTCGTAGCCCGCATCAATGCAAAGAAAATCAAAGGAATACACGCTGAACCCGTTCTCGTGGACGAACTCGAACAAGGCAATCCCACGCCTTATGCCGTCATGATTGACCGCATCAGTCAGGACGTGCCCTTTTATCGCGCATATTTGAAAAATGCCGCGCTCAATGGTACGGCAGTCATCAACAACCCTTTCTGGTGGAGCGCCGACGAGAAATTTTTCAACAACTGTCTCTCTACAAAAATCGGCGTCCCTGTCCCCCGCACCATCCTGTTGCCTTCCAAACAGATGCCGCCTGACACGAGCGCGCAGAGTTTCCGCAACATGAAATACCCGCTGGATTGGGAAAAAATGATTGATTATCTCGGCGGTTTCCCGCTTTTTATGAAGCCCCACGCTGGCGGCGGCTGGAAAAACGTGTACAAAGTCAACAACTTCGACGAGTTTTTCCGCGACTACAATGAGACCAACACGCTTGTTATGCTCCTGCAGGAAGCCATTGATTTCGACGCCTACTTCCGCTGCTACTGCCTCGGCGGCAAATACGTCCGCATTATGGACTACGAACCGCGCAACCCGCACCACCTGCGCTACGTAGCCGACCATAAAGTATCGAAAGCCTTGCGCGAGCAAATGCACGACCTCGTGTTGCGCATCAATCACGCATTGGGTTACGATTTCAACACGGTAGAATTCGCCATCCGCGACGGCATTCCTTATGCGATTGATTTTTGTAATCCAGCCCCCGACGCCGATGTAGCTTCGGTCGGCGAAGAAAACTTCGAATGGGTGGTGGAAAATGCAGCGAACATGGCCATCGAGAAAGCCCTTGCACATAAAGACGGCGGCAACAACCTGACTTGGGGAACTTTCGTCCACGACGCTGTTGCTGGCAGAATGCCTTCCACGCCAGGTGGCGAGACGGCTCAAAAAGCGACTGGCAAAGCGTCCAAAGCGAAAAAGTAGAACCCGGTTTCAAGATTAAAAAGTGTTGAAAATCCGCCTGCGACCCGTTCGTGAGGCGGATTTTATTTTTTGCTGAAAAAATTTTGTCGAAAAAACACATTTTGCCAGCCGCAAGAGTTCACGGGAAAGAAATAGGCGACATTATCCCGCGTTTTCCCTGAAAAACTTTTAACCATGAAAAAAACAATCATTTTTCTGGCCGCTGCATTGGCCGCCACCGCACTGTTTTTTAGCAGTTTTTCCAAAAGAGCGACTCAGCCGCTCGTGGTTGGCGATGCCACTTTTCAGGATTTCCTGAAACAATTTCCCTCCGAAAAACTTCCTTTCGCTTTGGATGAAAAAATGCTCCAGGCGCGTCTCGAACTGGAAGTTACCCGCTACAACAATCCCGACAATTATTCCGCCCCCAAACGCCAGCGCCTCAGTTGGGAATATTTCAAATTCTTGCCCGACCTGAGAGAAGCCAGCCGATTCAGTCGCAATCCCCTGACTGCCGAGCCTGTCGCTGCTTTTCAAACCGAACAATTCCATGCCGTGATTTACCTCGCTGGGCGCGGTTTTTCCCGGAATTACGGCACTTATCACGTCTCCGTTTTTGATAAAAAAGGCAAACATATCGCCACCAACGTGGCGGGTTCCGTTTCCCCCAACACACTTGGCTCATTCAAACTGGAGAAAAATCTTGCTCTCATTTCGCAATCGTGGCAAGTCAATTGGGAAAAAGACTACGGAAAACATGGCATGGAGGATAATAAAATCGTCAGCCTGATATCTCTCGAAACCACTTCGCTCGACGCGACCAAAGCCCCCAGGGCCGCAGAAGACGAGGAAGAACCACAATCTGAAGAGGCTTCGGAAGCAGACGAAGAAGGTTCGTCCAGGTAAGTTTCCAAAATAAAAAAGCAGCCGGAGGTTAAAAGAAACGCATCGCCGGCTGCTTTTTTTGAAAAAAAGTTCTTTGACAAATCCGGACATTTTATTGCCTTATAAGTGTGACTTTAGTACCCTTAAGAGTCTAAAATCCGCTTTCCTCAAAAAAAATTTTCCAAAAAAACCAGGCTGCGCAAATTTTTGGCACTCCGTTTGACTATACCCTGTCAGCGCCGAAAAATAACATAAAGCGCCGTTTAATCAGACATCTTCACAATCATCTCACAAACCGAAACCTAAGCGACATGAAAAAGACCACCG